>Ga0306922_10001731_pt1 | contig 19841 bp, 20 predicted proteins | sample sta12Cox44000082_FD_203758 | JGI IMG/M metagenome (GOLD analysis project Ga0306922, IMG submission 203758) | Lab enrichment of tropical soil microbial communities from Luquillo Experimental Forest, Puerto Rico - statoxic.12C.oxic.44.000.082 (v2)... | ecosystem: Environmental > Terrestrial >... | reverse complement strand
TGGCGTCGAGTCCGTGCCAGGCAGGCGGCATGAGCAAGCGCATGGCGTGCAACGGGTCGAGTCCGCCCATCAGCAGTACCTCGAGCATGTTGTCGAGGCTCTGCGAATCGGAGCCGGTGAGAGAGACGAGCGGCTGCACCTCCTGCAGCTCGGGCAGGAGGGGTGAGCGCAGCAACGGCCCGCGCGCGGTTGCCCAGTTACGGTTGCCCTGGATGGTGTTGATCTCGCCGTTGTGAGCGAGATAGCGGTACGGGTGAGCGAGCCGCCACTGCGGCAGGGTGTTGGTGGAGAAGCGCTGGTGGAACACCGCCACCGAGCTCTCGAGGCGCGGGTCATCGAGGTCCGGGTAGAACTCCACCAGATGCTGCGGCATCACCATGCCCTTGTAGACGAAGGTGCTGGCGGAGAGGCTCGGCAGGTAGAACGCCGCATCGTCGGCGCAGGCCTTCTCGGCGAGGCGGCGCGCCACGAACAGGCGCCGATTGAGCTCCGCCTCGTCGCAGTCCGCGGCGCAGTTGACGAACAGCTGCTCGATGAGCGGCAACGACTTCAGGGCCTCCGGGCCGCAGGCGTCCGCGATGGCAGGCACCGTACGCCAGCCGGCCGCTGCGAGTCCCTGCCGCGCGAGCTGCGCAGTGAGCGCAGCCTTCGCGGCAGCCGCCTGGGCCGGGGCACGCGACAGGAACACCAGCCCGGAGGCGAATTGCCTCGTGAGCGCGATACCGGACTCCTGCGCGACGGCGCGCAGAAAACGCTCCGGCTTCTTCAGCAGCAGCCCGCAGCCATCGCCGGTCTTGCCATCGGCGGCAATGGCGCCGCGGTGAGTGAGGCGGTTGAGGGAGGTGATGGCAGTGCGTACCAGCCAGTGACTCGGAGCGTCATCGAGACTCGCAATGAGGCCAAAGCCGCAGCTGTCGCGTTCGTAAGTCTCTTTGTGGAGCCCGCGGGATGGAGCGTGCATGATGGGGGTCTCTCGCTGCGTGTGTCGACGGCGCGCGCGAGCGCGCGCGGCACTTAAGGCCCGCAGCTCGAGCGCACACCGGCAATTCAGTCGTTCAGGAGATCCGCGCAATCCCCGACCGATTCGGGGTCCGCGAACGGGCAGTCGCGCACGGACGGGCGTGGCCCCGTGGTCCGTCGACCGACTGTCTTACACCATCACTATGTGTCCGATAATACCGGCCTGCGAAGCCCTTGCAAGCCGGAAACCGCATGCCCGACCTCAGCACTCCGCGCCTTTGGCTGCGGCAATGGTGCGGGAGCGATCGCGAGCCCTTCGCAGCCCTCAACGCCGATCCACGGGTGATGGAGTTCATGCCCCGCTGCCTCAGCCGGGCCGAAAGCGACGCGCTCGCGCAGCGATCGGAGGCGGAGCTCGCGCAGCAGGGGTGGGGGTTCTGGGCGACGGAGCGGCGTGAGAGCAGCGCCTTCATCGGCTTCGTGGGCTTGCACGTGCCGTCGTTCGAGGCCGCGTTCACTCCCTGCGTCGAGATCGGCTGGCGGCTCGAGCGGGCGAGCTGGGGTAAGGGCTTCGCGACCGAGGCGGGCCGGGAGTGCCTGCGCTTTGCTTTCGAGAGCCTCGCTCTCGAGGAGGTGGTCTCGTTCACCGTGCCCGCGAACCGGCGCTCGCGCGCCGTGATGGAGCGGCTCGGCATGCGCCGTGACGCACCCGGCGACTTCGATCACCCGCGGCTGCCCCATGGACACCCGCTGCGTCGCCACGTGCTCTATCGCCTGAGGCGCACGGACTGGCAGAGCGCTGGCGCCGCGAGCGGCAGACCTTGCGAGGATCGTTGAGCATCGCTATTGCATCGCGTGTCGCACTGTCCCAACATGCGCGCCGTTTGATCACATTCACCAACGAGGTGTTTGCACCGAAATGAGCCAGCGTAAAGTGTCGACTGACAGCGACCCGAAGCTGCGCCTGCAACGTCTCAACGAATACCTGGAGCGAAATTTCCCCGACTTCTTCGCCGAAGCGCGCTTTCAGGTCGAGGATGACGATTATTTCCTCTACGCCCGCTTCGGGCAGTACCTCGCCCGTGTGATCGAGCAGAACCGCGCCTCCGGGCGCACCATCAGCCGTGGGTTCGCACTCCTCAACCAGATGGCGCGCGACTCGCTTCGCCACCCGAGCATCCGCCAGATGCTGCTTTCAGGACCGCTCGAGTACATCGTCGATGCCCCCAAGGCGCGGGCGCTGGCACGCAAGCGACTCTCGCCCGAGGCGCAGGGTTACCTCGAGAGTCTGTGCGAGTGAGGATCAGCCGCCTCAGGCGGGTGGCTCGCGCGCCGTGAACGCGATGGTGAGCAGCTGCGTGCGCCGCACGACTTGAAGTGTCAGCGTGGTGTCCGGCGGCACGCGCGCGAGCTGCCGGTGGAGCGCGTCGATCCCGTCCACATCGGCATCGTTGACCCGAACGATCAGATCGCCCGAGCGCAGATCTGAAGCCGCAGCGGGGCCCGAGCTCTCGATCGACAGCACCTCTACCGCACGCGCGTTGCTCAGCCCGAGCGCGCGCACCAGCCGCAGATCGAGCGGTCGATCGCGTGCGCCGATACCGAGCCAGGCGCGACGTACCCGCCCCTGCGTCAGGATCTCGGTCAACACCCATTGCGCGGTCGATGCCGGGACGGCGAAGCCGATCCCCTGCGCGATTGCGATGATGGCAGTGTTGATGCCTGCAACACGTCCCCGCCAATCGACCAGCGGGCCGCCGGAGTTGCCGGGGTTGAGCGCCGCGGTGTGCTGCACTACGCCCTCGATCAGGCGTCCCTGGCGGCTGCGCAGCGAGCGTCCGAGCGCGCTCACCACTCCCGCCGACACCGTCGATTCGAAGCCGAAGGGATTGCCGACCGCGATGACCAGTTGGCCGGCGCGCAGACGTTGCTCGGGAGCGAGCCGTGCGTACGGCAGCGCACCGGCCTGGGCACGCAACACCGCAAGATCGGTGGCGGGATCGCGACCGCTGACCACCGCCGGGACGGTGCGGCCATCGACGAAAGTGACGCGCGCCTCGGTCACGCGCTGGACGACGTGCTCGTTGGTCAGCAGGTATCCATCGGGTGTCACCACGACGCCCGAGCCCGCTCCACCGCGTGCGCGCTCGGCTTCCGCGGCACCTCCGACATAGACGCTGACTACCGCCGCACCGACCTGCTCGACCGCTCCCACGACGGCGGCGGAGTAGGCATCGAGCGGCTCGCGGGTGACCGGCGGCGGTTCGGGCGCGCTCGCCGGCGCGGACGGTTCTCTGTCAGCCATCGCGGTGGGATGGGGACCGCTCGCCGCAAACTCAAGGGACGGGCCACGCGCTTCCCGTGCCGATTCCTGCGAGAATCGTTCGGCAGCCATGATTACCCTGACACAAACTGCCATCCTGCTGGCAGCGGCCGTCGTCGCGGTCTCGCTGGTTCGCTTCGCACGGCTCTCCTCGATCCTCGGCTACCTGGTGGCAGGGCTCGTGATCGGACCCTGGGGCCTGAATCTCATCAGCGATGTCAACCACATCATGCAGGTGGCCGAGTTCGGCATTGTGCTGCTGCTGTTCGTCATCGGCCTCGAGCTGCAGCCGACGCGATTGTGGGTGATGCGGCGGATCGTCTTCGGACTCGGTGCCGCACAGGTGGCGCTGTGCACGCTGCTGCTGGGTGCGATCGCCTGGTCGCTGGGGCAGGCGCCGGTTGCCGCCCTCATCATCGGCTTCGGCCTGTCGCTCTCCTCGACGCCGCTCGTGCTGCAGATGCTCGCCGAGCGGCGCGAGCTGAAGACCCGGCACGGACGTGCGGCCTTCGGCATCCTGCTGTTCCAGGATCTCGCCGTGCTGCCCGGACTCGCGGTGCTGCCGCTCCTCGAGCCCTCCGCGACCACACACGCAGGCGGTGGCACCTGGTGGGTGAGCCTCATAAAGCTCGCCGTGGTCACCACCGTCGTGCTGATCGGCGGCGGGCGGCTGATACTGCGGCCCGCGCTGCGCCTGGTGGCGCGCGTGAACGTGAGCGAGGTGTTCACGGCCGCTGCGCTCCTGACCGTCATCGTGACGGCAGTGCTCGCCAATCGCATCGGATTGTCGGCGACGCTCGGCGCGTTTTTCGCCGGCGTGCTGCTCGCCGACAGCGAGTTCCGTCACGAGCTCGAGGCGGACATCGAGCCCTTCAAGGGGTTGCTGCTCGGCCTGTTCTTCATCTCCGTCGGCATGGCGGCAAACCTCGGATTGCTGCGCTCCGAGCCGCTCGAGCTGCTCGCGGTCACGGCCGGCTTCCTGGTGGTGAAAATCCTCGCCGTCACCGCTCTCGGCAAGCTCGCGCCAATGAGGGGAGACTCCGCGCTGAGGTTGGGATTCGCGCTGCCGACGGGTGGCGAATTTGCGTTCGTTCTGTTCACGCTGGCCGCCCGCGGCAGGCTCCTCGATGCCGCCACCACCGACCTGCTGATTCTCGCGGTCACGCTGTCGATGATGGTCGCGCCGCTGCTGCTCATCGCCTACGAGACGGTGGCCGCGCGCCTGGCGCGCGCACCCGAAGCTCCCTACGACGATATCGAGGAACGTGACATCGCGGTGATCATCGCCGGCTTCGGACGCGTCGGTCAGATCGTGGCGCGCGTCCTGCAGGCGAAGGGAATGCCGTTCACTGCGCTCGACAGCAGCCAGACGAACGTCAATTTCGTGCGGCGCTTCGGCAACGAGGTCTACTACGGGGACCCCTCGCGGCTCGACCTGCTGCGTGCCGCAGGTGCGCAGAACGCGCGCGTGCTGGTGCTGGCGGTCGATGACGTCGAGGCCTCGGTGCGCACCGCGACGCTGGTGCGTGAGCAGTTCCCGAAGCTGCGCATCTTTGCGCGCGCCCGCAACCGTCAGCATGCCTTCGCTCTCATGGACGCCGGCGTCACCGAGGTGACTCGCGAGACCTACGCGTCGAGCCTGGAGATGGCAGCGGCAGTGCTCGCGGCGCTCGGGGAGCCGCCGGCGAGGGCGCGCGAACTGGTGCGGCGCTTCCGCGAGCACGATCAGAAAACGCTCCTGGCGCAGTACGCGGTCAAGGAGGACGAGGAGAAATTCCGTGCCACCTCGCTCGCCGCCGCGAAGCAGCTCGAGCGCTTGTTCGAGGCCGATAAGGCCAGCTCGGACGCGAACCCGCCGCCGCCCGATGGATGAGGCACGCAGCGTCCGCGATTTCTGGTTCGGCAGACTCCCCCTGTCCGCAGAGGGATTCAATCGGCGCATGCGCTTCTGGTTCGGGGACGAGAGCTCGCCGCTGCGCCAGCGACGCGATCAGCACATACGGGTGCGTTTCGGTGCGCTGCTCGAGCGCGCGGCCCGCGGCGAGCTTGCGAGCTGGGCGGATGGGCCGCGGCGGCGGCTGAGCCTCATCCTGCTGCTCGATCAGTTCCCGCGCAACGTGTACCGCGGCACAGCGCGGGCATTCGCGACCGACCCCCAGGCACTCGCGCTCGCGCTCTCGGGTATGCAGTCGGCGGCGGATGCGGCGCTCGAGGTGGTGGAGCGAATCTTCTTCTACATGCCGCTGCAGCATGCCGAGAGCCGCGAAGTGCAGGAGGAGTCCGTCGCCGCCTATCGGCGGCTGCTCTCCGAGGCTGCGCCCGAGCTGCACGAGCACTTCGCGAGCGCGCTCCGTTCTGCGGAAAACCATCGGGCGATCATCGAGCAGTTCGGACGTTTCCCCTACCGCAATCGCGTGCTGGGACGCAGCAGCACGGCCGCGGAGCGCGACTGGCTGAACGATGGCGGCAGCAGCTTCGGTCAGTAGTCTGCCACCAGCCGCTCGAGGCGGCGGAGGCGGACCTCGAGCTCGCGTTGCGCCTCGAGCAGCTCCACGGCGAGCGCCGCACCGCTCACGTTGACACCGAGATCGCGCATCAGCCGGCCGACGACACGCAGGCGCGGCAGCGCCGTCGCCGGCACCTGCCATTCACCGGGGACTCGCTCGCGCGAAGACATGACTCCGAGTTGCGCGAGCTCGAGCACCGCGTCGAGATCGAGCCGGCACAGCTGACAGATCTCGCTCGCGGCGATCCAGTCGCCCTCGCTCAGCACGTGGGCTTCGAGCACTTGTGTCACGCGTACCATGGATCACCTCGCCCCGCTCGCGCGCGGATCGAAGTTGAGCTTCGTCCGCATTTGCTCGTAGATCGCCTTCGCCTCGGCGGAATCCGCGCGCGGCAGTACCACTTTCAGTTGCACGTACTGGTCCCCGGGCGGTTGCCCCGGCAGGCCGCGTCCGCGCAGACGCAGCTTCTGACCCGACTGCGCGCCGGGCGGAATCCGCATCTCCACGGCGCCGCCGAGCGTTGGCACCGTGACGCTCGCGCCGAGCGCGGCCTCCCACGGTGCCACCGGGAAGGTGAGCGTCACGTCGCGGTTTTCGAGCGTGAACGACCGGTCCGGCAGGATGTGCACCTCGAGGTAGAGATCACCGGCACTGCCGCCACCGGTGGCGGGCTCGCCCTGGCCGGCGAGGCGGACCAGCTGCCCTTCGGTGACCCCGGCGGGGATGGTGACGCGCACGGTGTGCGAGTGCAGCTCGACCGTGCCGTCGGGTTTCACCTCGGGACGCTTCAGCTCGAGTGTGCGCGAGGTACCGCGATAGGCCTCCTCCAGGGTTATGTCGACGCGCGCATGGTGGTCTCGTCCGCCGCTGCGGCCTGTCGCGCCTGCAAAGGGCGAGCCGCCACCGAAGAGCGACGAGAAGAAGTCGCTGTAGTCCTCTTCGGCGAATGTGCCGCCGCCGGCGCTCGCCCCGGCCCGCCGGCGACCGGCGCGGCCGCCACCCGCGGGGCGCCCGGAAAACTCGAAGCCACTGCCCCAGTCGGGAGGTGGGTGAAACTGCTGACCCGATTTCCACTCGCTGCCAAGCTGGTCGTAGGCGGCGCGCTTCTCCGGGTCGCGCAGCACCTCGTACGCTTCCTGCATCTCCTTGAAGCGCGCTTCGGCGTCCGGTTCCTTGCTGACATCGGGGTGATACTTACGCGCGAGGCGCCGATACGCAGTCTTGATCTGGTCCGCGTTGGCGGAGCGCTCGAGGCCCAAGATCTTGTAGTAGTCCTGAAATTCCATGCCTGGCCCAACACTCAGCCGCTTCACGCGGCAATGGCGATTCTAACGGCTGCCCGCACCGTCCCGCGGCGCACATCTGCAGGACCTGTACCGCTGCGGGCGCAGGTTTACTTCCGCGGAGCCCGCGCGCGCGGCCTGTGTACATGGGGCACAGGACTTGTTTCCTCAAGCGGTCAGCGAGGTACGGTGTTGGTGCGTGCCATCACCGAAAAAAAGCGCCGCGAGGCGGGGGAAGTCGCATCGCGGCGCGCAGGAGCGAACACGGGGAATTGTTCGCAACTGATCTCAAAGGAGCAAAGCGCGTGCCAAATGAATAAAAACTTGAAAAACAGACACTTAGGACGCCACAAGCGTCCTCGGCGAGGTGACGCGGATTGTCACTTTGGAGCCCGTCGCAGCATAGTCGGCCCGCGGCGGGCCATCGGGCTCGGCCGGCAGGCCTTCAGCGCGGTACCACCGGTATGCAGGCCTGTTCCTGCTCCTTGAGCGAGTCGCAGATTGCGCGCGCCTGCGCCTCTCCGGAGGCCGGCGCCTGGAGTCGGTAGAACTGGCCGGAGTCGCTCTCGGCCACCACGATCCGTGGTGAGAGATTGCCGAGCTCGGCACCAAAGCGTCCGCGCAGTCGATGCCATTCGCGGTCGGCGCTTGCCTCGCTGCCGAATGCACCGAGCTGAACGCCGTAACCGGTGTTCCGGCTGGTCTCATTGGAAGAGGCGGGTTGAACCACCGTCTCGGGCGCCGCCTGCGCCGCCTCACCGGGGACGGCTCGACCGGTCCCGGATCGGCTGTCTGCGCCCGCGGCGGTCTCGGGCTGGCCGGTATCGGCGGGCACGCCCGCGGGTTGAATGGGTTCGGCCGGCGCAGTCTGTGCGCCAGCCGCGACGCTCTCCTCCTGTTGCGACGACGTTGTCCCTGCCGTCGCGAGCCGCAGGGCGCGCACACCGGAGGCGCTGAAGGCAGCGGCCTCCTCGGGAGTCGGCGGGGCGATGCGCGGCGCCGACCCGAACGAGAACGCCTCGATCCGAATGCGGGCCAGCTCGGCCCATTTACCGCTCGGGTGGTGGGCGAGGAACTCCCGGTAGGCATCCACGGTTCCCTGATAATCGGCCACGCGGAAGTCGCGTTGTACTTCGAGTTGCGCGATGCGTGTGCGCGCCTGGCCGACGAGCTCGCTGTCGGGATGCTGCTCGACGAAGCGCTGCCAGGCCTCCGTAGTATCCGCGCCCTCGGCCGAGCGCCAGTCCTCCTGCTCCTGGCTACAGGCGGCGGTCGCCAGACCCGCGAGGAGGCTGAGAAGGGCGACTCTTCCTGCCTGGAATGTGACCATGGTCGGCATCCTTGGGGAACCAGCTCCGTATTATGACCCGCGCATTATGACCCGGGCGCACCGTCACGGAGCTGCGGATGACCGAAACATCGAAGCGCAGGCTGATCGATCAGATCGGCGATTCCCCGACCTTTGTCGCGGAGGGGTCGCGTGTGACCGGCGATCTGGAAACAGCGGGTCCGCTCGTGGTGTGCGGTGCAGTACGCGGCGACGGGCGCGTGGGCGGCGCGCTTCGCATGGCCGCCACCGCCCAATGGGAGGGTGAAATCCATACCCGCGCGGCCGTGATCGCCGGCAAGATCACCGGCAAACTCGTTGTCGAGGATAAGCTCGAGGTTGGCATGACGGCCGTCATCCGCGCGGACATCGTGGCACGCAGCATCGCAGTGGCCCGGGGCGCGATCATCGATGGGGCGGTGACGGTTACGAGTGGTCAGCCGGTGGTTGAGTTCGAGGAGAAGCGCTCGGCGCCGTGACTGTCAAGGGCAGCTCCGAGGCGACCTCCTCGGCAGCCGCGAGCGATCCCCCGACACCCTCGACGAGCAGCGCCACGGCGCGCCGCTCGAGCCAGGTCGGCCCGCGCAGGTGGTCGAAGAATCCGCAATGACCGCCGTACCGAGTGACGGTCAGCGACAGTGCGGGGGGGCGCGCGACCTGTGCCAGACCGCTCGCGGGGATGATGGGGTCATCGAGCGATGTGAGGATGGTCGAGGGCACCTCGAGGCCGGCGAGACGCTCACCGGTGATGGCGTAGCCGTTCAGATAGTGATCGAGGGTCGGGAAATCGGTGTAGCACCGCACCAGCTCCGCGGTCATCAGCTTCAGGTCGCGCCGACTCGCCAGCTGTGTGAAGTCGTACGTGTCAGGCCACGCGGCCTGCTTCTTGCGCAGGCTCCGCAGCCACTTGCGCACGAAGTAGGCCTCGTAGCCGGGCATGCCGCGCTGCAGCGCTGCCAGCGTCGCGACCGGGTCGAGCACCGGCGATACCGCGACCACACGCCTGAGCTCGAGGCCCGCAACGCTCGCCTGCGCGGCGACGCGCAGCATGAAGTTGCCGCCGAGCGAGAAACCGAGCAGCCGCAGCGGACGCCCACCGAGGAGCCGCTGCAACGTGGCCACGGCACCGACCACCTCGGGCAGGCGGCAGGAGTGAAACAGCTCGCGGTTCAAGTGGTGGGTTTCGCCATGATCGCGCAGGTTGAGCCGCACCACCTCGACGCCGCACTCGAACAGCTGTTGGGCGAGCGACAGCATATAGAGCGATTCGGCACTACCCTCCCAGCCGTGCAGCAGGACGACCGGCGCCGTCGCACTGTGCGTGGGAGTGGAGATGAAGCACTGCAGGCGCACCCCCGCGCCGCAGTCGAGCACCACCTCACGCGCCGCCGCGAGCAGTGGTGCGGACCGCCGCAGCACTCGGCCGCGACGCCAGGCAGTGCTCGCCAGCATCGACTGCAGATGATAGTTGCGCAGCCAGCGTGCCGGCCGGAAGTCATCGTCGGCGGTCGGCATGGACTCAACCGTCGGTTTCAATGCACGCGAATCTCGACCCGGTTGTTCGCCAGGGCGGCGCGGTTCCATTCGCCGGCGTTGAGGTAGGTACTCGGCGGTGGATAAGGCGTGAGCGCGTTCGCCGCCTCACCCGCCAGCACCTGTACGTCGAGCCCGCCGCGCGTGGTGCTGCGGATATCCCCGATGAGGTTGGCGAGCGCCAGCGGCGTGCGCGGCGAGGCAAAGGCGTCGTCCGAGGGGTTACCGACGAGGTCGCAGCGCGACACCAGGGTCTCCTCGGGCGCGGGGGAATAGCCTTCGACCGCATTGCCTAAAAGACAAAAGCGGCCGGCGTAGGTCCTGATCTCCGCAACGCCAGCCACCTTCTGCCGCGCCAGGCGGTACAGTTGCTGCCGGATGATATCGAGCCGCGCCCCGCCGAGCGGCTCGGCGCCATAAGGCACCGGTACCACGATCGGCTTGATCTCGTTGGTCGGCCCCGTGGCTGGCGTGGCGGAATCTCCAGGCGCACCCGTTGTCGGCTGCGACGAAACAGCCGCCGCGAGCGCCGGCACCGCCTGCTGCGTGCGCAGCTGTGCGACTTCGGCCTCGACTCGCCCGAGAAGCTGCACGCTGCGCCACCCGAGCGCGCCACTCGCGAGCGCGATGGCGAGCGCAACGCTCGCGAGTATCCACGCCCACGGCGTCACCGGACGCTGCGGCGCCGGATCGGGCGGTGCCAGTGGCGGCGGTGGCAGCGCTTCGAGGAGCAGCGCGCGTACCTCCGCGGTGATGCGATCGGTCTGGGTGTCGACGCCTGCGACCAGCGCGCGGCGCAGCTCCGCGAAGTGCTCGCGCAGCGTCGTTTCGGTGAGCGCCCGCGGCGTGTATGCCGCGGCCTCTGACGGCGTGCCTTCGGCCCGCGAGGCCAGCGCCGTGAAGCTCGACTGCTCGCTGGTACGGCGATCGGGGACGAGGTGCAGCTGGTAGAGAACTTTGGAGACGTCGGTGGGCTTGATCTGCTTCGGCAACACGCCGACCGCGCCGAGTGCGCGCGCCTGGCCGAGATACACCTCCCCTTCCTGCGAGGTGTACATCATGATGGGAATCGTGGCCGTGCGCGGGTCGTTCTTGATGGCGCGCACCGCCTGCAGACCATCCATGCCCGTCATGAGGTGATCCATGAAGATCACATCCGGGCGGTTACTGCTCAGATACTCGATGGCCGCCTCGGCGCTCTCCGCGCTGTCGACGTCGATGTCGTACTTCTCCAGCACGCGGGCGAGAAACAGGCGCGCGGACTTGGAATCGTCCACGATCAAGGCCCGCTTTGCGCCCATGCTCGGCTCCCAACGCCCGCGGTTCGCCACCGCGGTCAGTGTAGCCGAGAACCGCGGGCGTTCAACTGCTCAGCCCGCGCAAATACTGAGAAACAGTTGGTACTTTCTCAGACGGCGATGCGTGCGACACGTGGCGCTGTGCGCAAAGCGGCGTAGATCTCCGCGAGCCGCCGCGCCATCGCGGCGGAGGACCAGGCACGCGCGTGCGCACGGCCGCGCAGCGCCATGTCGGCGCGCAGTTGGGCATCGCCGAGCACGCGCACCACCGCGGCAGCGAAGGCCTCGCGCTCCTCCGGCACGATGAGCGCGCCGCTCCCGGGCAGGATCGAGCGTGTGCCGAGCTCGGCCGTCGATACCACCGGCACACCCTGTGCCATCGCCTCGAGCAGCACCAGCCCCTGCGTCTCGGTGCGCGAGGCAAACACGAACACGTCGGCTGCCGCGTAACAGTCGAGCAGCGCGCCATCGCGCTCGAGATAACCGGCGAAGTGCACTTGCGCGGTGAGTCCGCGCGTTGCGACTTCGCTGCGCAGTGCCTCGCGCGCGGGTCCCTCGCCGGCGATCACCAGCAGAGCGTCGGGCACCGACTTCAGTACCGCGCCGAACATCTGCAGCAGAAAGCCGATGTTCTTCTCGTGCGCCACCCGCCCGATATAGGTGACGAGCGGCCGCCCGGCGTCGATCCCGGCGGCGGCGCGAAAGGCGCGGCCGTCGCCGCTGCGGAACCGGTCCGGGGCGAGCCCGGTCGGCAGCACATGAATGGGAGTGCGCACGCCGTAGTCTTCGAGCACCGCCCGCAGGGGCTCCGACGGCGCGATCAGCGCCTGCACGGCGGCGCATTGCGAGCGCGTGAAGCTGCGTGCGAGCAAGCGGCTCACCGGCCGCGGCATCACCGGCAGGTAGTGATGCAGATACTCTTCGAAGAAGGTGTGATAGGTCGCGACGCAGGGGACACCGGCGCGACGTGCGCAGCGCACGCCCGCGTAGTGTGCGATGAAGGGTGTCTGGATGTGCACGAGATCGAATGCGCCATCGGCGAGCGCGTCCAGTGCGCGCGTCAGAGCGCGCCACGACATGCGCCGGTCTTCCGGGTCGCGAGGCACGCGCGCTGCCGGCACACGCAGCACGCCTTCCTCGGCGGCCTCGCCCGAGTCGGCGGGAGCGTAACGCGGCGCGACCAGCAGCGTCTCGACCGCACAGTTGGCGAGATCCTGCCGAAAGGTGCGGATCGAGGTCGAGACGCCGTTGACGCGCGGAAAGTAGACGTCGGAAATGAACAGCACTCGCACGCGCCGATACTACGCGCGCAGCCGCGCGTCGCGCGCCTGGCAAGTCACTTCAAGCGAAGGCGAGGCCGAGCTCGGCGAGCGCCGCGCCGATGGTCGCGCCGGCGAGCACGTCGGTTGGATAGTGCAGGCCGAGAACCACGCGCGAGGCGGCGATGAGCGCCGTGAGTGGCAGCAGCACCCAGCCGAGCTCGGGAAAATGGGCGCAGGCCTGCCAGGTGAAGGACACCGCATGCAGCGTGTGTCCCGAGGGGAAGCTGTAGCGATCGAGAGGCGCTGCGGCCCGGCTGATCGCCTGGTGCGTGATGAAAGGGCGCTCGCGTACGAATAGCCGCTTCAGCAGCGTGTAGAGCGCGACGCCAAGCGCACCGGTGAGGGCCATGACGATGGCGGGCTTCACCGCCGGCGCACCGTAGAGCAACGGGAGCGCGAGAATCAGCGCGTACCAGACGACGCCGTCACCGAGGCGGCTGGCGATCTGGAACAACCGCCGTGGGACGCGCCGGTGCGCACCGCGGTTCAGCCGGCAGCACAAGCCGTATTCCGCGGCGTCGATGCGCGCCATGAAACCGTTGAAACCCGTCGCCTTCATGTGGCCCTGGTCCTCCGGTGAAATGGCCCATGAGTGGACAGTTACAGCATCGTCGAAGCCCGCGTCACTCCTATGACGGAAATATGAAAGTTTTGTTTCTCCAATGGGTTAGCCTATGTTTTAGGTGCTCTACATCACATAATTGCTGCATCGCGCCGGCCTCCATGCCCGGTTTTGGCGGCCGCCAGGCGAGCCAGCGCGGCAGCCACGAACCGTGGCGCGGCGTCCGAGTATGCAAAGAACAGTGACGGCTCGGTGATCTCGAGCTCGAGCACACGCGGATGTCCTGCCACATCACGGATGAGATCGACGCGCGCATACAGTAGCCCGCCGACCGGCACCTGCGCGACGGCGCGCTCGGCCACCGCCAGCTCATCGGCGCCCGGTATGCGGGGGGTGATCTCCTCCGGGGCAAACAGCCCGGTGGTCGAGGGCGCGCCCGAGGGCAGCAGCGGCCCTTTGCGGATGGCGTGACTGAACCCACCATCGATGAAGATGAGGGCCGTCTCGCCCTCGCGATCCACACTCTCGAGATAGGGCTGCAGCATCATGCTGCGCCCCGCGGCGAGCAGCGGCCGCAGGTGCGCGCGGATCTCGTCGAGGTCGGCGCGGGCGTGGCGGCGGGCATCGCGTGAGCCAGCGCCGACCGCCGGCTTGACGACGACTTCGGCGCACGGATCGTGCGCCAGGAATTCCTCGAGCAGCGGCAGCGGCTCGACGCGGGAGTCGATGAAGGTGGTCGGCACCACGGGCACTCCGGCGCGGCTGAGATCGCGCAGGTAGTGCTTGTCGGAGTTCCAGCGCACTACCGGCGGAGGATTCAGCAACAGCGTGCTTGCCGCGGTACGCTCGACCCAGGCAAGGAACTGCGGCAGCCGCTCGGTGTAATCCCACGCCGAGCGCAGCAGCGCCAGATCGAAGCGTGCCCAGTCGACCTCGCCATCGTCCCAGTCGACGATCTCGGCCGACGCGCCGACGGCGTCGAACGCCGCCAGCAGCGGCGGCATATCCTCATCGAGACCGCGCGCAGCGCGACAGGTCACGAGTGCGACGCGCGGGGTCCCCGCGAAATTGCGCGTCTTGCCGACCGGTTCGATCGCATCGGTCATGGCAAGCGCAATTTCGTGGGGTGGCTAGCCGGGGTTCCCACGAAATTGCGCCTCACTCACGGATTCCCGTGCCGCGATACATCAGTAACACCGCCAGCGCGTAAAGCACCAGCGCCGCAGCCGTCATGAGAGCGAAGGCGGCGCCGACGTCGACGTCGGAAACGCCGAGGAAGCCGTAGCGGAAGGCGTTCACCATGTAGAGGATCGGGTTGGCGAAGGACAGGTGGCGAGCCCAGTCGGGCAGCAGACTGACCGAGTAGAACACGCCGCCGAAGTACGTGAGCGGGGTCAGTACGAAGGCCGGGATCCAGTTGACCTGGTCGAAGTTCTTGGCGAACAGCGCGTTGAGGAAGCCGCCGAGCGCGAAGGTGAGTGAGGTGAGCAGCAGCGCGCCCAGCACCACCAGCGGGTGATGCACCTGCAGGTGCGTAAACACCAGTGACACCGCCGTCACCGCCGCGCCGACCAGTACACCGCGCACCACTCCGCCGACGGCGTAGCCGCCGACGATCACCCAGTTCGGCAGCGGCGACACCAGCAGCTCCTCGACGTGCTTGCCGAACTTGGCGCCGAAGAACGACGAGACGACGTTGCCGTAGGAGTTGGTTATCACCGACATCATGATGAGGCCGGGCGCGATGTACTGCTTGTAATCGAACCCGTCCATGGCGCCGACGCGCCGCCCGATGAGGCTGCCGAAGATCGCGAAATACAGCACCGAGGTCACCACCGAGGGAACGATGGTCTGACCCCAGATGCGGATGATGCGGTGGTACTCGCGGATCACGATCGTCTTGAAGCCGATCCAGCGCACCACGTCGAGGCGGATCGGCGCCGCAGCCGGCTGTACCACGCTGCTCATCACGGGGTCTCCACGTGTGCGTGGCGGCGGCTGGTGGCCGGCAGCGTGACGCCGTTGCGCACACCATCGCCCGCGGCGCCTCGCCCCTCGACCAGCTGCATGAAGATCTCCTCGAGGCGGTTCACCTTGTTGCGCATGCTCAGTACCTCGATACCGAGCGCCGAGAGACGCGCGAAGATGTCGTTGAGGGTGTCCTCCTTCGAGACCTCCACTTCGAGCGTGTGGTCATCGACCAGCGCCGTCACGTAGCCCGGCAGCGGCGGTGCCACCGCGAGCGGCTCACGCAGGTTGAACACGAAGGTCTCGACATGCAGGCGGCCGAGCAGGCGGCTCATGCGGTCGCGCTCGACGATGAGGCCGCCGTTGATGATGGCGATGTTGCGGCACAGCGTCTCGGCCTCCTCCAGGTAATGGGTGGTGAGGATGATGGTGGTGCCGCGCGCGTTGATCTCGCGGAGGAAATCCCACATCGAGCGGCGGATCTCGATGTCGACACCGGCGGTGGGCTCATCGAGGATCAGCAGGCGCGGCTCGTGCATCAGCGCCCGCGCGATCATCAGGCGGCGCTTCATGCCGCCGGACAATCCGCGCGAGATGCCGTTGCGCTTGTCCCACAGCTGCAGCTGCTTCAGATATTTCTCGGCGCGCTCGCGCGCCAGCGCGCGCGGGATGCCATAGAAGCCCGCCTGATTCACCACGATGGTGAAGGGCGTCTCGAACATGTTGAAGTTGATCTCCTGCGGCACGATGCCGATGCACGCCTTGGCGGCCTCGAGCTCGCGGTCGATGTCGTGGCCGAACACGCTGGCGGTGCCGCTGCTCTTGTTGACGAGCGAGGTGATGATGCCGATGAGCGTGGTCTTGCCGGCGCCGTTGGGGCCGAGCAGCGCGAAGAAGTCGCCGCGCTCGACATCGAGATCGATGCCGCGCAGCGCCTGCACGCCGTTGCTGTAGGTCTTGGTGAGCCCCCGTACCGAGAGTGCATTCATGAGCGGGAGGATCGGGGCTCCCGTGCATCAGTGCAAGTGAGGCGGGCGGCGAAATTTCGCGGGGCTGGCTCTCAGCTGGCCGTCTTGAGGAGCCCGGTGGCCTGCGGCTCGCCGGGCGTGTGCTGGCCGGCCGTCAGCTGTGGCTCGTGCGGGTACTCCCCGTCGCTGGCAACGCCCGCGTCCTCTCGCTCCGGCGACTGGAATGACCAGCCGTCCCGGCCCTGCGCCTTGGTGGCGTAGAGTGCCACGTCCGCGAGTCGCACGGCGTGCTCGTGGAAGTAGTCGCCGCCGGGCTCGACCGTAGTGACGCCGATGCTCACCGTCACGTATGGCCGCGTGCTCGAGGCGCTGTGGGCGATACCGAGCTCCGCCACCACCCGGCGCACGCGGTCGGCCGTTGCCGCGGCATCGGCGCGCGAGCTGTCCACCAGGATGGCAATCATCTCCTCGCCGCCATAGCGCGCCACGACGTCGAGCGGCCGGCGGCGCGCCGCGCCGTGGATCGCCGCGGCGACCTCGCGCAGGCAACGGTCGCCCTCCTGGTGCCCGTAGCGGTCGTTGTAGGCCTTGAAGTGATCGATATCGATGAGCAGCAGCGATACCGGTAAGCGCGCGATCTGCGCGTGTTGCCAGAGAGTGCGCGCCTGTTCCTCGAGGGCGGCACGATTGAGGAGACCGGTGAGCCCATCGTGCGTCGCGACTTCGGCGAGCCGCCGCCGCTCGAGGAACGCCACGCGGTTGGCATATTCGAGCGCGTAGCAGCCGGCACCGCCGATGAAGTTGGCGCACAACAGTACGAACAGCGAGTAGGTCGCCACCGGCACGGCGATGGCGCCGGTGAGCGCGGCAATGGCATAGGCCCCGATCAGCAACAGGTTACTGCGCAGCGCCGCGTTGAACGACAGCCCCAGCATGAAATAGAAGTAGAACGCCGCGAGCAGCAGCCGTGCGGCCACCAGCGGCAACTGTGCCGGCGTTGCCTCCACCGCCATCAACACCGTACCCACACCGAACAGCGGCGCGGCGATCTGGATTGCCGGCTGGTACCAGCGCAGGTACAGGCGTGGCGTGGTGAGCACCAGCATGATCAGCACCAGCGGCAGCTGCAGTCCGAAGCGCCAGATATCGGGACGCGCCAGACGCGGCCCGACGAGCAGCCAGTGATCGATCACGGTGAATCCGAGCGTGGTGCCGAGCGCCACCAGCAGGCTCATGCGGATCCAGGGCCGCACCGCGGCGCGATAGCTCAGCCGGAACTGACGCTCGAGATCGGCGTCGGGGAAACGCAGCTGCCCGCGGCGCGCACGCCTTCTCCGCGATGAGGAGCCCTCCGCCCGCGTCGTGCGCAACCAGCAGCCCCCTGGAAGTGAGCGACTTCGGTGTCAGCGCAACGGTTCGTGCTCGTGCTTCTGCTTCACCGCGGACGCCTTCACGCGCGTGCGCCACACCTCGTACGGATCCCAACCTGACCGTGGAGTCGCGAGTCTGTCCAGAGCATGTCTGTCGAGGTCCTGTTCGTCCAGATCATGCCCGGCTCCATTGAATTCCTCATTGGCCGCCGGCGTCAGCCGCTGACGTGCGGGAACTCCTTCCGCGCCTTTCCTTTTCATCTGCTCGCGCTCCTGCTTATGTCGACCCGACCCGTTATGTTTTCTTCCTTAAGCCCGTCCGCCATCCATAGTGCGACGTGGCGCACAGAGTCTATGTCGTCTGCAAACCAAAAGCTAACCGTCGAAAGTTAAGTTAACGTTATGTTACCTGAAGCGTATCGGCACGATGCACTGTCAAGGTGCATCAGTCGGCGAAGTAACGGCTCAGGTATTCCTCGAACGTTCCCCGATCGGCGGCCTCTGTGGCGTGCTGCGCCGCGAGCGATTCGCGCGCCTCGAGGGAGAACTCGCGCAGCCGCTCCTCGTTGGGCGCATACAACTCGAGAAAATAAGCCTTGTGGGTCGCAGACATACGTAGCGCCAGATCGAAGAAGGATTCGCCGGCGGTAAGCTCGGCCAGAAGCCGTGCCGAGGGGGTGAGCGCCACGTCCTCGATCTTGGCGGTCTGCATGGCGAGCGCCTGGGAATAGGGCCTGTCGAGGTCACCGTGATCCAGGACTTCGCAGATGCCGGTCATGGCATCGAGGAGCTCTCGCGCCCAATCGCGCATCGGCACGCTGCGCCCCTCGCGCCACAGCGCGAGGCCCGGCTCGCGGCCGCGCCGCGCCACCGTCACGTGGTTCTCATCGAGTGCCGCCTGCTCGGCGGCGGCGATCGGCGCGCTCTCCTTCATGAGACACAACGCGAGGAACGCCTCGAGGAAGCGCAGCTTGTTCTGATTGACACCGACCGGGTCGAACGCGCTCACATCGAGCGCGCGCACCTCGACGTATTCGACACCCGCGCGACGCAGCGCCTTGGTGGGGCGCTCACCGGAGCGCGCCACGCGCTTGGGACGTATGAAGCTGTAGTACTCGTTCTCGATCTGCAGGATGTTGGCGTTCAGCTGGCGCCATTCGCCGTTCACGCTGACACCGAGCGCCTCGTACGGCGGGTACGGCGTGGTGATGGCCCGTGTCAGGTCGTGCACGTACTCCTCGAGGTTGTTGACCGACACGGACAGCCCCGACTGGTTGCGATTGCGGTAGCCGACATCGCTCATGCGCAGGCTGGTGGCATGGGGGGCGAAAGCCGTGCCGGCGCCGAAGTCCTCCAGCCCGAAACGCCGCCCGCGCAGGAATGACTTGCAGACCACCGGCGAGACCCCGAACAGGTACAGCACCAGCCAGCCATAGCGGCGGTAATTGCGCAGCAGGTCGAAATAGCAGGCCGACACGAAGGGCTGGCCGTGTCCGGAGGCGCCGCGCACCGCCGCCCACACCTCCCAGAACGGCGGCGGGAAGGAGTAGTTGAAGTGCACTCCCGAGATCGCCTGCATCATGCGTCCGTAGCGCAGGCCGAGACCGTTGCGATAGATGGTCTTCATGCGCCCGACGTGCGAGCTGCCGTACTGCGCGAGCGGTATGTCCGCATCGCTCGCGATCGCGCACGGCATGCTGGTCGCCCACAGCAGCTCATCCCCGAGGTGACGGTAGACGAACTGGTGCAGGTCGAGCAGGTACTGCAACAGTTCCCAGCTGTGCGTGAACGCCGGCGTGACCAGCTCGATGAGCGCTTCCGAGTAATCGGTGGTGATGTGCTCGTTGGTGAGCGCCGAACCGAGCGCCGGCGGGTGCGGGGTGCGCGCGAGGCTCCCGTCCGGCCGCACGCGCAGCGACTCCTTCTCCACACCCTTGGCTCCGCCCTGCAGCCGCTGCGGCTCGCCGCCGTTGATCAGAGCCGCCACGCGGCGCTCGAACACACGGTCGATACCGGGTCGGCTCATGGATGCGTGCCGCGGGCCGCGCTACCAGCGGCGGCGGCCGCTGAGCACTTCGAGGAGCATGGTGAAGTCGCCGCGCAGGCTGTAGAGCGGGTGGCGAAAAGTGGCCGGCGAATTGCGCTCGAACAGCCAGTGGCCGAGCCATGCCGGCCCGTAGCCCGCGAGCGGCACCGCGAGCAGCCAGCCCCAGTGCCCGCTCGTAATGGCGGCAACCGCCGCGGCGAGTGCCAGCAGCGTGCCGGCGATGTGCAGCCGGCGCGAGGTGCGGTGGGCGTGCTGTTGCAGATAATAAGGATAGAACTCGCGAAAGCTCACAAAGCGCAACGGCTCCATTGCTCGGGCATCTTGCCGCCTCGCCCGCCATCCACGCAAATCACAAGCCACCGCCGGTGCGGCG
>Ga0306922_10001725_pt1 | contig 19853 bp, 23 predicted proteins | sample sta12Cox44000082_FD_203758 | JGI IMG/M metagenome (GOLD analysis project Ga0306922, IMG submission 203758) | Lab enrichment of tropical soil microbial communities from Luquillo Experimental Forest, Puerto Rico - statoxic.12C.oxic.44.000.082 (v2)... | ecosystem: Environmental > Terrestrial >... | reverse complement strand
CTGATGCTACGCGTTCGGAACGGCGCTGTAGCGCTTGTGGCTCGCCGCGTCTTAGTAGCCATCATGACATTCACACGCTGTCGGTCGCTCATATCGACTGCGATGCGTTCTACGCGACGGTTGAGAAGCGGGACGATCCAAGCCTCGCGGCCGAACCGGTGATCGTAGGCGGCGGAAAACGCGGCGTGGTCGCAGCCGCCTGTTACGTCGCTCGCATCTACGGCGTGAAATCTGCGATGCCGATGTTCGAGGCTTTGCGATTATGCCCGCATGCTAAGGTCATTCGCCCCAATATGGAAAAATATGCCAAAGCCGGGCGCGAAGTCCGCCAGATGATGCTGGCGCTCACGCCATTGGTCGAGCCGCTCTCGATCGACGAGGCGTTCCTCGACCTTTCCGGCACGGTGCGTCTGCACGGCCTGTCGCCCGCCAAAGCACTCGCGCGCTTTGCCAGTGAAGTAGACCAGAAACTGCGCATCACCGTATCGATCGGCCTTTCCTGCAACAAGTTTTTAGCCAAGGTTGCATCCGACCTCGACAAACCGCGCGGCTTTGCCGTACTTGGCGCTGCTGATGCGCCGGCTTTTCTGGCATCAAAACCGGTGAGTTTCATCTTCGGAGTGGGCGCGGTCAGCGCCGCGCGCTTTGCCCGCGATGGCTTTCAACACATTGCTGACCTGCAGCGCGCAGGTGAAATCGAACTAATGCGCCGCTACGGTGAGGAAGGCCGGCGTCTTTGGCGGCTGGCGCACGGCATCGATGCGCGAAAAGTCGATCCGGCGCGTGAAACCAAAAGCGTATCCTCAGAGACAACCTTCGAGCGTGATATCGGCGATTTCCGCAACCTTGAACGCATCCTATGGACTCTTTGCGAGGAGGTGTCGGCGCGGCTCAAACACAACGAATTGGCGGGCGTGACAATGACCGTCAAACTCAAGACCGCGGATTTTAAGATTCGCACGCGCGCGCAGTCGCTCGAAACACCGACGCAGCTCGTAGGACGTATCTTTCGAGCTGCCCGCATGCTTCTCCAGCGCGAAACCGATGGAACAGCTTTCCGTCTGCTTGGCGTCGGAGTCAGCGGGCTTGTGTCGGCCGATCAGGCCGATCCCGCTGATCTGGTCGACAGCCGCGCCGCGCTTGCGGAACATGCCGTCGACGATCTACGCGCGCGTTTTGGCGACGCGGTCATGGTTCGGGGTCTGGGCTTCGAGCCACCAAAAGGTAGCGGCTAGCGGCAAGACTCGGTGTCCTTGATGTCCAATGAAGTGAGCTGTCCGCTGATAACGAAATTGTTGTAGTCGAGTCTCAAGGCCCGTGAGATCCCATTGGCGTAAAGTTCAAAGCTGATGGCGTAGGCTGGAGTTTGTTCCGCATCCTTGTTTGTTTTGCCGCGCTCGAAATAACTTATCGTCACCGGCCAACGTGGCTCGTTCGCAAGCTTCGGCTCGGTTGCTGCGGCGTCGGGGTGGCTACGCTCGGAAGGCGCGATTTGGCGACCGATGACGGTCAGCGTGTCGAACACCTTGTCGCCGGTTTCCGAGCCGTCGTAGACCGGGAAGCTCAGAACGCTCTGGCCCGCGCGGGCGGCATTGATCACCCGCACCATGTGTTCGGTCGGAAACACAACTCCCGGAGTTAAGCTGAGTTTTTTTTGCTGCGGCTTCTCGAGTGCGACCGCGGTGTTGGTCGCCTCGCGTTCGGCGTGGCCATCCACTGAATCTATCAGGTTCTCGTCGACAAAGTTCTGCGACGAGAATTTAAAGCTCTTGGCGTCCGCGCCCTCCCACGTCGTCGACCGTAAATCGCTGGTCGAAATCTTGCCCTCGCCGGTATCGATTTCCGACACTTGGCGAAAGTCGAGCGAATAGCCTCGGCAGGCACTGCCGCCGAAATCGTAAAATATGCGGCCGCGCACGCTGACGACTTGGGAATTGGCGCGGCTCGCGGCAAGCGAAAGGTCGTAGATGGCACGATGAGGAGCAAGCCTCACAGGCGCCGGCGCAGCATCCTCGCTGCGCGCCACTGAGAGTAAAACGACAAGAAGAAGTCCGAGGCAAACCACAAGCCGGCGCGGTGCCAGGGCAGTCACGCACAAGACATTAACGGACGAGACATTCAAGACCATGACCAAGCTCACACCGTTCTCGTTGCCGAGATGGCCCTGCCCGTCGTTTCCTCGTCCGCTATTGGCGGCTGATAGCGCACTTTAAAAATGCGAAACTAACGAGCGAAGATAGGCAGCCGGGGCATATCCCGCAACAGCGTTCACGCCGCTTGCGCGCGCGTCTGGCTTCGGACAGAACTGGCTTCGTACAGAACTGCCCTGTGGGCGACGCATTTGCCGAGGTAACCATGACCGAAGGATCTATCGAAAAGAAATTGCAGGAGCTTGGCATCAGCCTGCCTAAACCCCCGGCTCCGATCGCCAATTACGTTCCGTTCGTACGAACCGGTAACCTGCTGACCGTCTCGGGCCAGCTTTGCTTTGACGGCGACGGTAAATTGGTGGCCAAGGGTCAGCTCGACAATGCTGTTTCGATCGGGGACGGCCAGAAAGCGGCTCGCGCCTGCGCTATCCATCTTCTAGCACAGGTCAAGGCCGCCATCGGTGATCTCGACAAGGTCGTTCGCGTGATCCGGCTTGGCGGTTTCATCAATTCGGCAGCCGGTTTTGGCGATGGACCAAAAGTCATGAACGGAGCGTCCGATCTTATGGTCCAAGTGTTCGGCGACAAGGGTAAGCATGCGCGATCGACTGTCGGCGTCGCGGCGCTGCCGGCCGATGCCGCGGTCGAAGTCGAAGGTCTCTTTGAGGTTGCCTGATCCGGCAGGCCGAAACGTGACGCCGCCCAACGTGCCGCCGCCATTGGATTGGCTTACGACGCGGCCGATTGCACATCGCGGGCTGCACGACCTAACCAATGACAATATTCAAATCGAGAATACCGCAGGCGCGGCGCGTGCGGCGATTGCCGCCGGCTATGGACTCGAAGTCGATGTGCAGGTCAGCGCCGACGGTGAGGCGATGGTCTATCACGATGAAGTGCTCGGTCGCCTCACCGAAGGCAAAGCTCGGCTCGATCAATTGAGTGCGGCCGAACTTAAGCGCGTAGCTTTCCGCAACAGCGCCGAACACATCATAAGTCTTGCGGATTTGTGCGATCTCGTCGCCGGCCGAGTAACAATGCTGATCGAAATGAAAAGCCGTTTCGACAAAGACGTGCGGCTTGGCTACAGAGTAGCACAGGTCCTCGCTGCATATTCCGGGCCGGCGGCGCCGATGTCCTTCGATCCTTGGCAGGTCTGCGCGGTGCGGCAGAAAGCCTCGCACCTTCCGTGCGGGATAATTGCAGCCAAGTACCGCCCGCATCCATATTGGGATTTGATGCCCGCATGGATGCGTTACGGAATGGGTTATCTGGCGACGGGTCTTGTCGCGGCACCGCAATTTATCGCCTACGCGGCGGCCGACTTGCCCGCCCTTGCTCCGTCCTTCGCGCGGCGCGTATTCCGTTTGCCGTTATTGGCTTGGACGGTGCGCAGCGAATCCGAACGGCGCCATGCGACACGTTGGGCGGACCAGATCATTTTCGAAGGATTTAAGCCGTGACGAATTACGGCCAAAGCAGCGAGTGAGCAGCGAGCGCAGACCATGACCGAGTTGCGCATCAGCATAACCGAGAAGATCGCAGGCATTGCCGCCGCCGAATGGGACGCTTGTGCGAACCCGCAACCGCCAGACGCCAGGCTCGCAGATCGCGCCGGCAACGGACGGCAAGATATGATTGGAAGTGCCGGCAGCAAAAGCGAGGCTTGCACTTACAATCCTTTTATAGCGCACGCATTCCTGTCCGCTTTGGAGCAGTCCAATTCGGTCGGCCCACGCAGCGGCTGGCAGCCGCGCCATGTGCTCGCCCACACCACCGATAACGCATTGGTTGCGGCAGTGCCGTGCTACCTCAAGAGCCACTCGCGTGGTGAGTATGTCTTCGACCATGGCTGGGCTGATGCCTATGCTCGCGCCGGCGGCAGCTACTATCCCAAGCTCCAGGTCGCGGTGCCATTCACGCCGGCAACTGGACGGCGACTTTTGGTCCGTCCCGGCCCGCAAGAAAATGCGATCGCTCGCGCGCTGGCCGGCGGCCTGGTCGAAATCTGCAAGATTTCCGGCGCGTCGGGCGTGCACGTCACATTTGCGCCCGAAGCGGAATTCCGCCTGCTCGGAGAACTCGGTTACCTGCAACGTACCGATCAGCAGTTTCACTGGGAAAATAGCGGCTTCAGCAGTTTCGAGGATTTTTTGAGCGCGCTCACCGCGCGCAAGCGCAAGACGATTCGCCGCGAACGCCACGATGCGCTCGCCCACGGGATCAACGTGCACTGGCTCACCGGAAGCGATCTCACCGAAGCAGTATGGGATGCGTTTTTCGAGTTCTACATGGAGACCGGGTCACGCAAATGGGGCCGCCCTTATCTCACTCGCCAATTCTACTCCCTGGTCGGCGAAGCCATGCGCGAGCGTATCGTACTTGTCATGGCAAAGCGGGCGGGCCGTTGGATCGCAGGCGCCATCAATTTTCGCGGCTCGCATTCACTGTTCGGACGTCATTGGGGCGCGATCGAGCATCACCCATTCCTGCACTTCGAGCTCTGCTATTATCAAGCGATCGACTATGCGATCGCCCATAAAATACCGCGCGTCGAGGCCGGCGCGCAGGGCGAGCACAAGATCGCGCGCGGCTATCTGCCGGCCACAACTTACTCGGCGCATTACATTGCGGATCGCGGCTTGCGGCGGGCGATTGCAGACTATCTGGTGCGTGAGCGCGCCTACGTGGCCGCCGCGGGCAACGAACTTGCCACATTGACGCCGTTCCGCAAGAATTTGCCCCTTGAATCGGACTGATCGCAAATCTTAGCCGCCATCGCGCAGTATGAGCTTTGGCCGGCCGATGCATACACGTGGAGCGCGCGATGGCGAACTACGATCCGAACAATATTTTCGCCAAAATCCTGCGTGGCGAAATGCTGGCTTATAAAGTCTTCGAAGACGATAAGGTCTTTGCTTTCCTCGATATCATGCCGCGCGCGCCCGGCCATACGCTGGTCGTACCCAAGGCGCCGGCCCGTACCATCATCGATGTCGCAGCGGATGATTTAACCGCTGTGATGAAGGTGACCCAGAAGATTGCGCGCGCGGCAATGACCGTGTTTGCCGCCGACGGCATTACAATTCAGCAATTCAATGAACCTGCCGGCGGTCAGGTCGTGTTTCACCTGCACGTCCACATGATCCCGCGCAAAAACGGCGTGGCGCTAAAACCGCCCTTGAGCTTTAAGGAAGAGCCGGCGGTGCTTTCCGACCACGCTGCGCGGCTCGCCGCCGCGCTAAAGGCGTAACATCGCCTAACTGCTACGCCCGCGCGATACCCGCTCGATTTCAGCTCGAACCAAGCGTTCGACGAGGCCGGGCAGGTTGTCGTCCAGCCAAACCTTGAGCATCGGCCTTAGCATTTCCCGCACCAGATCTTCGAGCGTACGTGCGTTTTGCACCAGGACGGTCTGGGCGAGTGCGTTGAATGCGGAATCGACTGCCGCGCTCGTGGCGCTGGACATGAGCCCGCCTCGCGCTTCGTCCTGCTCGCCCCCGGGCTGCATCAGGCCCGAAGCCGTTTGCTTCGCATCCTCCTTCGCATCCGCGGGGTCGAATGTCGCTTCAGCGCCCTCTACAAGCTCGGGCCGCAGCGCTGGGCCCCCCAGCCTTGCGTTTGAATTAAAGGTGGGGGCGGGGGGCCGAGGCGCCGACGACGCCATCGACTCCGTCAAATCGAGAATGGCCGAGGAGCGGTTAGTCTTCGACACGCCACTTGCCGTGCCGCCAATCTCGCCCCCGGGTGGCAAGCGCGTTTCATGCTGCGGCCCCGCAGCGACTGGGGCGGAATATGAAGGGGTGGAATGTGAGAGCTCCGCGTCGCGCCGGCCGGTCGGCGGGCCCGCGTCAGAAGCAGCCTCGGGGCCGGCCGCCTCCGCAGGCCGCTGCTGAGATTTTTCGGGGTCGTCCTCAGCGATGATGCGCTGAATGGAGGCGAGTATTTCCTCCATCGAAAGTTCTTGAGATTTTGCCGCCTGCGCCATGCCGTCCTCGTTCAGCTTGCCTTGCCCAGCTCCCGCTTGCCCGCCTCGGCGGCTACAGATCGCATGCGTCGAATCACAGGTGTCGAATCAAACGTGCCGAATCACGTGTCTTCCATCATGCAAAATTGCCGCTAGGACCGTCGTCGCGCAAGTCGATGGTGCGCACATTCTGGGGACTTAGCTTCGAAACGATGGTTCGGCTATCTGCCGTCGGGAGTGCGGACGCCGACCCAGGCGTCGCGCACCTGCTGATAGTGTACTTGCGGATCGTAGACCATCACATTGAGGCCCAACCGCTGCATCGATAGTCCGCCTACGGCGGCGAGCAACGTGTAAGAAGCCACCACGCGATCATGTTGCGCGGTCACTAGAGCGCGCATTGACGAGTTCCTGCTGCGCATTGAGAACGTCGAGCGTGGTACGCTGGCCGACGCGGGCTTCTTCGCGCACACCGTTGAGCGCGATCTCTGCCGCATTGACTTGCGCCGTCGTGGCTTCGATCTGCGCTTTGGCCGCGTCCAATTGCCCCCAACTCTGCACCACAGTCGCGCGGGCTTGATCGCGATTGACATCTAGATTGAGACGCTGCTGACCGAGCGTCTCCTTTGATTGGCGAATAGTCGCATATTCCGAGCCGCCCTGGTAAATCGGAACAGTCAGCGTGCCGAGGACGGAAATGTTGGTTTCCTTGTTGATGTTGAACAGCGGATCCCATTGCTTCTGTGCACTCGCGGTCAAACCGAGATTCGGATAGAGCGCGCCCTCGCTGATCGTGACCGCCAGCTCTGCGATGTCGACGCCGTACATCGCAGCCAAAACCGACGGGTTCTGGGTCTCGCCTTCAGTGATGGCTCTTGCCAGAACGGACGGCGAAAACCGATCCACCGGGGTGCCCGGCGCGAGATTGCCGGGATTGACCCCAATGACGCGCCGGTAATTCGCTTGCGAAGTGACATAATTCGATTGAGCCTGAAGCAGCGCGGAGCGACCCACGGACTTAAATGTTAAAAGGCAAAGGCCGGAGGCGCGGCAAAACCCGGCAGCACCGGCGCTCCTGCATCGAAAATAGGCCGGCCAACAAGCTTTCCCTCGATTTGCCGATAGATCATAGCCTTCGTTCCCGGCCCGCGCCCAAAAACAGCGGCGAGCCGCCCGCTGGGCTTGAGCTGGCGGCCGAGCGCATCCGGCGTGATTTCGGTCGCGCCATTGAAAAAGATCAGGCCGTATGGCGCCGCCGCCGGCCAGCCTTGGGCCAGGGGACCGGTAACGACCATGGTCTGTGCGGACCCGGCGGCGGCAAGCGCCGACTCAGCAAGGCGGGCCAGACCGGGGTCTTCCTCGAGCGCCACGACCGAAGCGCCCATATGCGCCAGTACCGCAGCGGAGTAACCGGTGCCGCAACCGACATCGAGCACATGCTCCCCCGGCCGCAGATCGGCGCCATGGATGAGCTTGGCCAGCACCATGGGTCGAAGCAGGAAGCGGCCTTGGCCCAGCGGGACATCGCCGTCGCGATAGGCTTGACTTGCAAGCGCTGGCGTAACGAACAGCTCGCGCGGCACCGTCAGCATGGCGGTCACCAAGCTTGGATTGGTGACATCGGCAGTGCGGATCTGCCCGTCCACCATATGGCGACGCGCGACGGCGCTATCTAACATGGCTGCAATCCCAGGCGCGAGATCGCCTTGTGCGACACGGTTCCGGAAAACGCAAGCCACCCTGTTTTCGTCCTAATAGTGCCGACCTCAAATACGCGATCGGCCTTAACTTGCGGTTCCGGTTTGACAAGCCCAGCTAAGCTCAGTCGGCCGTTTGGCTTGCCCGCGAAGCCCCGCATGCGACATGAGCACAGGAAAAGAGGATATTGCCTACGCGGGGACGTGCCGTTACCCATGCGCGCAGGGCCACGTGGCGGAGTGGTTACGCAGCGGTCTGCAAATTCGCTTGCGGCCGTCGTGATCCAGCCCGACGAATCACCCAACGTCCCGATTTGTTGACATTTTCTGTATACATTGTCGTTTTCTGTATACAGTGTCGTTCGCCATCCGTTTTGATCACGCAACGTCTCGCCGCGTTGGGGAGCAATTTCGGTAGCAATGTATCCGGTTGGTTCACGGGGATGGGTCCAGGCACGGCAAATGTCGGCACCCAACCGTCCCCCGGACCAGGAAATTTTTCGGTAGCATGATTACTTTACAACGAGTTCAGTCATCAGGGACGCGTGGCTGATCCTCTTCCCGCATTTCATCGAAGATGCTCATCGGAAATGGATAGAAGCCGATATGATTGCCGGCCCAGCCTGGACGCTGGAGGGTCGCGCCTTTTCCCGCCGCACGAGGTGCAGCGTGCGCCACTCAGACGAACCAATCAGCATCTTCTCGGGCAATGCCTGCTTTACCCCCGAAAGCGGACATCCCTCGGCGTTTTGCCGGTCCACCTTTTGAACGCATGGTTGAAGCTGCTGATGTCCGCATACCCTAAAAGGAATGTGATCTCTTTCAGAGTAAGGTCGCTCTGCTTCAAGTATTCGAGAGCCAAGTCCTTGCGAAGCGTTTCGACTATGGCGTGAAACGAAGTTCCTAGCTTTGCTAATGCTCGGGAAAAGGTCCGACGGCTCATAGCAAGCTCTTTGGCGATGATGTCGATTCTCGCCTCGTCGTTGCTCAAACGGTCAACGATCAGGCGCTCGACTGTCTCGATCAAGCTTGGTCGCCGTTTGCGATGTTTGGCGAGGACTTCTGTACAGTAGCCCCGCAGAACATCAAGGAGACGCTTATCAGCGTCGAGTATCGGGACGCTAAGATCTGTTTGACTTAGTTCAATCAAATTGGCCCGGCGGCCGAACTCGACCGGACAACCGAAGAACCGTTCAAATTCTCTAATCCGTGCATTGCGTGCATGTGCAAAAGTCACCCGAACGGGTCTGAGCCTGCGCCTAGTCACTTCACGCAAACCGCGAATAAGGTTTGTCGTGCCAAACTCCATATATTGGCGACAGCGGGCTGACGCCAATCCACGCCGCCACCACCGGATGTTTCCACTGTTTTCCAGTTCGTCGACGTTGATCTCAAGAGCGTCGCTCATGACGTGACGATAACGGCTGAGGTTTTTTAAAGCGTCTTTGACCGTCGGCGAGTTTAACCCAACGTAGCCAAGTAGGCCGGCATCGCGCGTATCGCGGCTCTGCGCAAACTCAAGGCCGAGATTAGTGTTGTCGGTAGCCTCCGCTGCGAGCTCGAAGAACGCAGCATTCTTGGTAAAGGGTATGCGGGCGTCTTTTCCCTGCAGAGCGCGCTCTGAGATTCCTGCCTGCGTCAGCAGCTGTCTAACGGGGTATCCCTGCTTGGCCAATTCTTGAGCCAGCTGCCGGACCCATATCGCCAGTTCCTCGAGGTGAGCCTCAGCCACGCGTGGACCTGCGTTCCACCCCTGCAGCCTCGATTACCAATTTTGGCGACAATTCTCAAGAAATTGGCGTCAGCTCCCAAAAACGGCTGACCCGATGCGATATGCAGCGGCGGCACGATGAAACTTACGGAGTAAACGTGGTCGAAATTCTTCCCCTGCATTTCATGGCTTTTGGCTTGGAATGTCGACCTATTTGCCAATCAGAGCTCGAACCACCAACGGACGGGCGTGTCACCATCCTGGTCGAGGACGTCACCTGCAATCGCTGCCTAAGCGTTATCAGTCATCTGCTTGCCAATCGACGAAATAAAAATATGCGCGACACAGCGCTAAAGAATAATTCAAAGGTGAAGTGAAATGAGAGCAACGAAGATCTTCACCGAGGCAAACCTGATTAAAATAAGAGTGCTGGCCGACAATGGATCTGGCGCACTCCAAATTGCGCATGCCATTGGATCGACACCGGGCAGCGTGCGCAATATGTGCGGCAAAATGAAAATAAAGCTGGGCCGCTCGAAAGGCTTTGGCTGTGGCGCCGAGCCGTGCATAATTTCCAACGTTTCAGAGGCGAGTTTTTTGAACTGGATCGCCACGCCAGGCAAAGGGACATTTCGTTGCAAACCCTAGCCGCGCTGTTCCTAGAGACGATCGCCAAAGATAACTTATTTGATGCTGTTATCGATGAAGCTCCTTGCAAGCCGATGCCCTTCCAACCCACGAGAGCGAATCGTTAGTTCGAGTACCACGCTACAGGGAAGTGGCAGGCGAGCCGTTTCTTGCGTCGGCCCCATGTCCGCTTTGGGTCAGAAGCGGACATTCCCGAACGTTTGCGCGATGTCCGCTTTACCCCCAAAAGCGGACATTGGTTAAGCCTGTCGCGATGTCCGCTTTGTGCCAAAAGCAGACTCATGCAGTGCAGCAAAAGGCTGCTAAAAGGTGGACGCGCGAATCCTATAGTTGATCTCGATCAATGCACAAAGCCACTGCCACAAAAAAGCCGCTTGAGAGCACTGGCCGTCTGATAGCCATCGTGATCTTAACGCTTGTGCCGTTCGCGGCTGCCGCTCAGAGCACCGGCGTGCTGGCCACAAAACGACCGATCACGTGGGGCATGATTTTCGCCCTGCTATTCTTGATGCTGGGTCCAATTAAGCTCCTCGGCCCTTTCGCCGCGGCGACCAAGGAGTGCGATCGCGTCTTTCGCCTCCGCCTCGCGACCCGCGCCTTCCTATTCTCGGCTGCCGCCGTCACTATCGCCGGTGCGCTTGGCGAGCAAATGCTCGACAACTTTGCCATTCCCGTGCAGGTGCTGCAGATCGCCGCGGGCCTAATCCTTTTCCTCGTCGCACTGCAGGCGGTCATGCATCAATACGACGTAACCCGTCCGCCCGATCGCACTGAGCCTCCCACTCTGGCGCACGCTTTCTCCCCACTCGCATTTCCGACCATCGTTACTCCTTACGGCATTGCAGCGGTAATTATTCTCATTGCCCTCGCTCCCACGACCGAAATCAGACTCATGGTAGCGGGGGTTGTTTATTTCATTCTGTTCCTGGACTGGCTCGCTATGCTTGTCGCACACATCGTTGTCCGCTGGTTCAGCCCACTACTGCTGCTCCTTGGCGTGGTCCTCGGGGTCACCCAGGTGGCGCTCGGCTTACAACTCATGCTTGGCGGCCTATCAGGTCTGATCGCGCAAGGCGTCTTCACAGCCCCAGCAAACTGACATTGAGTGCGTTGGTGCGGCTGGCGATAAAATTTTGTAAGAAATTTTGAAGTTTGGCTTATCAATTACGGTCGTTGATTTCGGAACAAAAATACCTTCCTCACGTTCCGCGTCCGTTGAACGTGGAACAGTGGTGTTTAGATGTTGCGACTAGCGGTGGCTGTCGGCGCGCTACTATTGGCTGTTACTTTTGCTCAAGCGCGTACGGCGAAGCACAGCTTTTCTGGCATGTGCGCTTATTACCCAGGTCGCGGCGGGGGCCTTACGGCTGCGCATAAAACCTTACCGTTCGGGACTCGCGTTCGCGTTACTGACTCGAGAACAGGTCGCAGCGTAATCGTAGTTATTAATGATCGCGGTCCTTTTAACAAAGGGCGCGTCCTTGACCTATCGACCTCGGCAGCTAAGGCGCTCGGCATGACGCAGCGCGGCGTTGTCTTGGTTAGAGCAGATGTCCTCTAGGTTCGCCCGGCTGGCGCGAAACCCACTTCGCAAATTTTATGTGAAGTTTTGAAGGTATGTCTCATCCACTGCGCCAGCCCATCCCTTAGCGGGGGCTGATCAAAGTCGCGTCCTAAACAATGCGGTAATCCTTCAGTTCCTTGAACAAGGTTTCCACCGCTGTCTTGACTACCACGACTGTTGGGATGGCAAATAACATGCCCCACAAGCCCATGATTAGAGAACCTCCGATAATCGCGACAATGACCACTAGTGGATGAATGCTCACCGCGCTACCGAGAACAAAAGGCTGAAATACGACGTCGTCCAATACATGAGTGATCCCAACCAGAATCATCACGTAGAGCGGCAGATTTTTCGAGTCCAACCCAGGAATCAGCGGCTCTAGGTTTTCCGCGATCAACGCATAGCTCAGACAGATCACCAAGGCGATGATCGTTCCCAGCATTGGAATGGCATTAACCAGTCCGCAAACTAAGCCAATCGTCACCGCGATCCCGACAGGAGTCCCAAGCAAAACCAGCCCGAGACACAGAGTAAGACCAACTAGAGCACATTCCATCAACGTCCCCCGCAAATACTTGCCGATGGCGTTGTCCAGTCGGTCCAGGAGCGTGAGTGACAGCTCAAAATAGCGATTGGGGACGAGGCCAATAAAATAGCGCCGTATCTGGCCGTTATCGAAGCCGAGAAAGATAAAAATCAATGGAGCTAAAATCCACGGCTCCCAGCTTGAGCCCTCGCCGGAAGCAGCGGGCTGGACAGGGGCAGCAATCGTCGCGGTCGCGGCCGGCGCAACGGCAGGAGCCTGTTCGGGCGCTGCATAGTTACGGGTGTTTTGATTCGCCTCAAAATACCCGAGGATTTTATTGTTTTCTCCGAAGTGACCACTGCGGTCGTGCAGAAACTGCTGTTTTTCCTTCGGATCCAGTTCGAGTAACTGATTGACTTTATCCATGAGTGGGTCGGTCTGTTTCTGAATAAAGCTCACCAGCATGCTCGGTTTTCCCTCAGGCGATTTCGTCACCAATTGCTGGTACTTCTCGTTCAATTTGTATTTCAGGCGTACCCTGTATTCGAGTTGCTGTTTGTCATCAGGAATATACTTGCGAGCAGTGTCTAAGGCGAAGAACAGAACAAGACCAATTGCAGCAAAGGAACACAGTACTTGAAGCTCATGGGGCAGCCACGGGATCTTAAATCGCTCTTTGAGGGGACGGAATAAAAAGGCCAAAAACGCGCCAACGATGATTGGTATGACGAGACCGCTCAACTTCCAGATCAGAAGTCCGCCCGAGATCAGGACAAGAATTGCAAAGAAGAGGGCAAAAACTCGGCGGCGAACTTTGCGTTCCTGTTCTTTGTCTTCAAAGTCCTGATTGGGACTCATGTTCCTGAAACCTTGTCTGCGGAAATCTCCCTCTGAATCAACTGATTGGTTGAGCGCAGCCGGTCGCCGACCATGTGAGCTAGAGCACGATATATCTGACAAGCAGTTTGCGGATCCCGCTGAATCAATTGGCTGAGATCGTTCCGATAAAGTGCTAGAGTGTAGGTCTGCTCGAGAGAACGGGCATTAGCTGATCGCGGCGCCTCATCCAGTAAAGCCATCTCTCCAAAAAACGCGCCTCTCTCAAGAATGGCTAAGGTCGTCGTGTGATTTTCGTGGCGCATTTCAACTGCAACCCTGCCGTCTAGAATCAAAAACAGCGCTGCGCCCGGCTGCCCCTCTTCGAAAATTAATTCATTGGTTTCATATTTTCGTTCAAACAGAGTAGCTGAAACGGTCTTGAGCTGCCGATCCGATAATTCGTTAAAGAAAGCCACCGTCTTTAGGAATTTAATGCGATCCAATTCAGGACTTGAACGCTTCCATCGCTCCAGCGTTTCCCAAAGAAGTTTATCGGCGACAAGCTTCCGAGCCGACATGTTAAGCCAACGATGAGAGCGGAAACAACACGAACCTGAAAGCCAACGACGGCTGCTTCGCAGAAGACCATTGACGATAGCTACAGGCGGAAATTTTGAATTTGATTCAGGTCAAAAAGGAACTCTGTCATCGCATGACGATAGACGTGCCATGTCCGCTTTGGGTCATAAGCGACGGGCGCGCGGACGATGTCCGCTTTGTGCCAAAAGCAGACTCATGCACTGCAGCAAAACGCTATTCAATCAGTTCGCTGGCGGTGGCAAGCAGCTGCGGATCAATTTTGAGGCCGAGCGACTTGGCGGTCTTGAGGTTGACCACGAACATGAACTTACTTGGCTGCACCGATATTGATCTGGCAAAGAGAAAGGCCGCCAAGTTGGCGGCCTTAAAGCTGGTCTGGATTAGGTTAGAAGAGCACGTTTGGAGGTCTTGCTCTTTGTTGTCGATCAAAATCGCACTGCGCTCAGGAACTGTTGCCCAGAGAGTAAGAAGAGGACTCGGACGCGCTACCGCTGTTTCATCATTTGGGACAACTCGGTCACCGTGGGGAGCCTGCCGTTTGGGGTCAACGTGTTAATGATCACAGGTATACCCTGCGACAGTGTTTTGGTGAGTTGATCCTCGGAGACGCCCGTCATCTGAGACAGTGTCTTGACGATATTGGGACCAAGCGCCGAACCAAGTTGACCAGGTGAGACCGGCTGATTTTGCCCGGTACCGACCCAGGACTTGGTCTGATTGCTAAGCCCGCCCTGCTCCAGTTTGTTCAACAACCCGCCCAATCCGCCGAGTAGTCCACCGACTTCGCTAGTGTCCGTTGTCGGTTGCGCGGTCTGTCCTGCGCCACCTCCGGTTAGAACATCCGAACCCAGCAATGCACCGACAATGTCCGTCAACTGTTTGGGAACATTGCCGTCGGGGAAGGCTGAGCGGATGATGTCATTAAGTTCTGCCATTGCTCTTCTCCAATAGAATTAATGCCCCTTGCCGCTCGAGACCGATACTTGGACACACATACGCCCGCGTCTTTGATCTAAATCATGCTTTTCCGACGGGGGCGCGATGGATCGCGGCGAATATCCAAGCTGCCCGAACTTTTGCACCGATCCAATCTGGCTGGCCACGGCTACGTATGATTGACCACACAAGGAAGGCGCGGCTATTGCTTCGCCGGACCCGGCACCGTAGTGCCCGCTGCAGGTTTTTTGAGTTTTTGTTGTGCTGTATTCTTTTTCGGTGGAGGATTCACAAACCTATTAAAACAATTAAGACGCTCATCCTCTTCCTTTACAAAGCGACAATCTTGAACTGTCTTGGCTGAAGCGGAAACCTGTTTCGGCGCTGGCTTTATCTTATCATCATAGCAGTCCAGGCGTTCCTTGGTTTGATCTTCAATGTCAAGACAGGTCCGCAGTGTCTCTGCCGAAACTTGCGCCATCGCAAAAGTAGGGAGATGCATTCCCGCTGCAACAAGTAAAATATACCGTGCCTTCATCGAGTGCTCAATTGAAATTGCCTTCAACGGCACGGGCAGCCTACATCAAACTGTAGGCGCATGTCGCCTAGCCGATGTCCGCTTCTGGCGCAAAGCGGACACTCGCTGCCGAAGTTTGCTGTAATGAGGCACGCTCAAAGAGCACCGCTTATAATTCCTTAAAGCGATAACCGACACCATACAGCGTTTCGATCATGTCGAATTCGTTGTCGCTGGCCTTGAATTTTTTGCGCAGCCGTTTGACGTGACTGTCGATGGTGCGATCGTCCACGTAGACCTGATCGTCATAGGCCGCGTCCATCAGGGCGTTGCGGCTTTTCACCACGCCAGGGCGGCTGGCCAGGGCTTGCAGGATCAGAAACTCGGTTACGGTGAGCGTCACCTGCGCGTTTTTCCAGGTGCAGGTGTGGCGCTCCGGATCCATGCGCAATTGCCCGCGCTCGAGCACCTTGCTGTCGGCCTCCTTGGGCAGGCTGCCGTCTTTGGGCGAGGAGCGGCGCAGCACCACTTTGACGCGCTCGGTTAGAAGCCGCTGCGAAAACGGTTTGCGGATGAAATCGTCGGCGCCCATTTTGAGGCCGAACAGTTCATCGATGTCCTCTTCCTTCGAGGTCAGGAAGATCACCGGCAAATCGGATTTCTGCCGAAGCCGGCGCAATGTTTCCATGCCGTCCATCCGCGGCATCTTGATATCAAGGATGGCGAGATCCGGCGGCGCGGTTTTAAAGCCGTCGAGCGCTGAAGCGCCGTCGGTGTAAGTGGTGATTCGATAGCCTTCGGCTTCGAGCGCGATCGATACCGAGGTCAGGATATTGCGGTCGTCGTCGACGAGAGCGATTGTCGGCATGGCGGCCTCCTTACATGATCTGGCATGAGTCGGCCGCAGCAGCATCACCAGCCCGGCCCCATAGGAGATTGAATGTCTAGGTGGGGGCGAAAATGTGACGCCTCGCCGGGGGGCTTAGTTCGGTTTACCCTTCCTCCTTGTTTTCGACGTCGCCGCCGATGATGTCGGTGACATCGGCATCCTCTTCGTCCTGTTCCTCGATGAAGGTGTCCTTGTCGTCGAGCGACTCGTCCATCTCGACCTCTTCCTCCTCGGTTCCCGCTTCCTCCTCGATCCCTGCTTCCGCGGGCGCGGGCTTCTTGGCGGCGCCCTGCGCCTCGGCATCGGCCTCTTCGAGAGAGACGGTCTCGACATCCTGCGGCTCGGGTGCGGGAGCCTCCTCCGGAACTGGCGGGCGCGCTGTGACCGGGCCGGCCGGCCGTACCGGCCGGATCGCCACCACGATCTCATACACCGCCCCGCATTTCGGGCAGTGAATCGGATCTTTGTTCAAATCATAGAATTTAGCGCCGCAACTGGCGCAGAGTCTCTTGGTACCCAGTTCGGGATTCGCCACGGCCGGTCCTTCGCGCAATTTGGGGGGACTTGGCTAGTCGCAAGGCGGCTGTCAATAGTCGATCCGTTGCGGTTGAGCCCGTAACCGGTCCCATCAACTACGACCGCTGATACCCTGACAGCAGATGGCAGCGCCGATTTTCAATGAAAAAATGAGCAGGAGCATATCATGAGGAAAGTCATTCGAGGTTACGCTAAAGACAAAGATCTCAATCTTATTCTTATTGGCACGATCCCTGTCCCTCATAGCAAGGGTAAGCGCTCTCCAGTTGCTCGCCAGGATAAAAGATATTTGGTCAGACAAGGAGCAACGATCTTTAAGAAAGAAACTATTCGTTAGTCGCCTCCTACAAACGAGCAGCTCGGGCTGACTGTGCCGCCGGTGGCCGCCAGCGACGCGATGGAACAACGACGTTCTTCACTGCAGCGCAGAATGTCCGCTTATGACCCAAAGCGGACATTGACTGGCGCTAACCGATTTCCGAGGTAACGCGCGTAAAGGACTTGGTCACTTCAGTTTGGACAAAATCTTCATGGCTTATGGAGCAAACAACGTGGAGCTGTTTCGCTTAAACCGGTGGCGCTTGATCTTGCCATCATGAAGCGCAGCATAGAGCAGCTCGCTGGCGGTCAAGATCAACTCGCCCGCAAGCAAGATCAGATGACGCAGGCTTTCGCGACACTGCAAGCCGCAGAGCAGGACATCAAGCAGAATATTTTAGCCTTGGCCCCGCTTGCACCGAAAGCGGCCCCTGTTCCGCCGTCTAAACCGTCCCAAGCTGCGGCGCAATAACGGGGACACTTTAACATTCTTTCATTGCGAGACGACAAAGGGGATCGGCTTCGTAACGTTTTCCTAGAATTGCTGGCTGATGGGGAGCCTGCCGTGATTATCAGCTTGCGAGTCGCAGCTATAGCCAGCGTGATGGCTGCCGTCGCGTGCACACCTGTTATGGCGCAGACTACTGGAACTATTCCGCCTTAATCACCGGAGGTTACGCCGTGATCGCCGCCGCCAGCGGCAAGCCAATTCTCGTCGAATGAATTGATCAACGCCGGAAGCCATTTCTTCGGCGGCGTTTCACACGGCCTCGCTATGATTGTCGAGAAAGCGGTGAGCCAGTGGGCTACGTTTTGGGTGAAGAGGCAAGCGGTGCCTTCATCGGTGGCCTCCGCTATGGCGACAGTACGCTTTATACAAGAAATGCAGGAGATTTGCGCGTGTTCTGGCAAGGGCCGAGCGCCGGCTTTGATGCCGGCGCTGATGGCGCGCGAAACCATGATGCTGGTCTACAACCTGCCGCAGACCGGAGCGATTTTCGATCGCTTCGGCAGCATCAACGGCTCGGCCTACTTCATTGGCGGCTTCGGCATGACGGCACTTACCGCGAACAAAATTGTTGTGGTCCCAAGTCGATCAGGCATCGGTCTGCGACTTGGAGCCAATCTCGGCTACCTGAAGTTCACCGACAGTCCCACCTGGAATCCGTTTTGACCGCAAGAGTGTTCTGCCAATAGCAGGGCAGCTTGCCGGCGATCACACGCTCGAAGGTCTGCGTGGATGGGACTTCCGTTGGTCCTAACCCCCATTTTGACATCTTCGTGTGGGGAAATTGCTCTGGGTGGCGCTGACCTAGCGTCAGGGGGAGGGGAGCATGGGTCACACCGTGGCCAATACCTGCATGGCCGCAGGATCAGTCGCGGATTTAGCCCACACATTTCCCTTCGGCATTGAGGAGGAATACTTTCTCGTCGACGCGAAGACGAAAGCAATCGCGCTCATGGTGCCCGAGGCACTGTTCGCCATTGCAAAGGCGTCAAGCGAAGGGCGGATTAAGGGCGAGTTCCTGCGTCAGCAAATCGAAGTTACTACAAAGCCGCATGTCGAAATGACCGAAGCGCGCGCTGAGTTGCGCCAATTGCGGCATAAGCTAGCTGGCATGCTGGCGCCACACGGGCTCGGCATTCTCGCCGCCGGCACGCATCCGACTGCAGCCTGGACCGATGCACAACAGACCAAGGCCGAGCGCTACGACAATGTCATGCATGACCTGCAGATGATCGGTCGGCGCAACATGCTGTGCGGCATGCACGTCCACGTAGAGCTGCCAAACCCCAAAGCGCGCATTGACGTGATGACGCGCATGCTCCCCTACTTGCCGATCTTTATCGCGCTCGCAACCTCCTCGCCATTCTGGCGGTCGCAGCACACCGGTCTGCTCGGATATCGGCTCGCCGCTTACGACGAATTGCCGCGCACCGGTGTCCCCGAGCTGTTTCGAAGGGTCGAGGACTATGAATTGTATGTCGACACGCTGGTGCAAGCTGGCGTGATGCCCGACGCGAGCTACATCTGGTGGGCGATGAGACCGTCGGTATCGAATCCCACCTTAGAGTTGCGCGCGCCCGATTGCTGCAGCCGCCTGGACGATACTGTGGCTATCGCTGCACTCTACCGGACGCTTGTGCGCCGGGTTTTTCTCAATCCACAGCTAAATGCCAGTCTTACCGCCCTATCGCGGGCCATCGTGGTCGAGAACAAGTGGCGCGCACAGCGTTACGGGGTTCACGAGAACTTCGTTAACGGACTGGATCCGCGCGGCGTGCCGTTCGCCCAATGGCTCGATCAGGTCATTGAGGAAGCCACAGCTGATGCGGTCGCGCTCGGCTGCTTAAACGAAGTCCTGCATTGCCGCGCCATCGTGACGAACGGCACCTCGGCGGATGCGCAGCTCGCGATCTACCATAGGGCGCGTGGCAAAGGAGCCGAGCGCGAGGAGGCGCTGACGGCTGTCAATGAATGGCTTGCGGAGGCAACGCTCGAGGGCGGCGATCCTGAACAACAGCTCCAACTGAGAAAAACCCCCTATTTGGGTGCAGCTGGCGCCGGCGTTTTTAATCACCCCGACGGCCCCATGTTGCGCGGGGCGCACCACGCGGAAACGACGGCTGTCCATCCAATGGAGATTTGAGCATACCAGCGTACCGAACCAAATTACGTAATGATCTGACCACATCACCGATAGTTGTGATTATCGCCCCCAGTGCTCTTCGAGCGCGGCTCCGGTGGCCCGCCGCACGTAGCCGCCGGCAATAGCTGGCGGACGAGGATGGAATAGCGACGCTTTTGCTGCGGCGCCCAATGTCTGCTTTTGGCACAAAGCGGAATCCCTGCTCCTTGCTAGCCGTTTTTGAACCATTTGCGATATCGCCAGTCGTCGTGGTGGTCGTGACTTCAATGCGCTTGTCGTTACGGATCGGTTTCGGGCATTTGACCTGGATCAAATTCAAG
>Ga0306922_10001717_pt1 | contig 19866 bp, 15 predicted proteins | sample sta12Cox44000082_FD_203758 | JGI IMG/M metagenome (GOLD analysis project Ga0306922, IMG submission 203758) | Lab enrichment of tropical soil microbial communities from Luquillo Experimental Forest, Puerto Rico - statoxic.12C.oxic.44.000.082 (v2)... | ecosystem: Environmental > Terrestrial >... | reverse complement strand
GCATCCACCACCACCGTCATGCCCAGCCCCTTGCGCGACATTTCCAGCAGTCCGGCACTGAGCGGTGCGTCCGGGGCGACGCGCGGAATGGCCTCCCCGGTACGCATCAGATCCTCGACGTGCAACAGCAGCCGCCGGCCGAGCGCCCCACCGGGATGCGAGCGCGCGAAGTCCGCGCGGGTGAAGCCGCGCGCTTCCAGCACGGCGACCGCGAGCGCATCGCCCATGGCGAGCGCGGCGGTGGTGCTGGCGGTTGGCGCGAGATTGAGCGGGCAGGCTTCCTCCGGCACGCTGACATCGAGCGCCACGCTCGCCGCGCGGCCCAGCGTCGAGTCGCCGCGGCCGCACATGACGATGAGCGGCACCGCCATGCGCTTCAGGTGCGGCAGCAACAGCACCAGCTCCGGCGTCTCGCCGGAGTTTGAAAGTGCCAGCACCGCATCGAGCCGGGTGATCATGCCGAGGTCGCCGTGGCCGGCTTCGGCGGGATGCAGAAAGAAGGCCGGGGTGCCGGTGCTCGCCAACGTCGCGGCGATCTTGCCGGCGATGTGTCCCGACTTGCCCATGCCGGTCACGATGACGCGCCCGCGGCATTCGAGGCAGACGCGGCAGGCGGCCGCGAACTCCAGCCCGAGCCTCGGCGTGAGCGCCTCCACCGCGCGCGCTTCGATGACTAGAGCACGGCGGGCGGAGGCAAGCAGTTGCGCGTCGTCCGCCTGCGGCGCGCAGGCCGCCGGAGCGGCCGGATGCGGATCCATACGGGTCATTATAGGCGTGCGACGCCCGGCCCCATGTAATATCGCGTCCATGGACCCCAACGAAGTTGCACGTCTCATCCGTGCCGGGTTGCCCGGTGCGCAGGTGCAGGTCGACTCGGACGATGGCACCCACTTCACGGCGCGCATCGTGGCGCGCGAGTTCGCGCAGCTGCGCAGCCTCGCGCGCCATCAACTCGTGTACCGCACGCTCGGGGAACGCATGGGGCGGGAGATCCACGCGCTCTCGATCGAGGCGCTCACCCCGGAAGAGTCGGGGCAGCGCTGAGGTGGACAAGCTGCAAATCCAGGGCGGTGTCAGCCTCGAGGGCGAGGTGCGCATCTCCGGCGCGAAGAACGCCACGCTGCCGATACTCGCCGGCGCGCTGCTGGCACAGGACCCGGTGGTGGTGGCGAACGTTCCGCACCTGCGCGATGTCACGACCACGGTCGAGCTGCTCGGCCGCATGGGCGCGACCGTCACCATCGACGAGCGCATGCGCATCGAGGTCGACGGCTCGACGTTGCGCGAGTGCTTCGCCCCCTACGATCTGGTGAAGACCATGCGCGCCTCCATCCTGGTGTTAGGACCGCTGGTGGCACGTTACGGCCACGCCGATGTGTCCCTGCCGGGCGGCTGCGCCATCGGCGCGCGGCCGGTCAACATCCACGTGGCGGGACTGCAGGCCATGGGCGCCGACATCACCATCGAGGGGGGCTACATCCGCGCCCGCGCGGGGCGCCTCAAGGGTGCGCGGCTGGTGCTCGACACGGTCACCGTCACCGGTACGGAAAATCTCATGATGGCGGCGACGCTCGCGGACGGCGAGACCGTGATCGAGAACGCGGCGCGCGAGCCGGAAGTGGTGGACCTCGCGAACTTCCTGGTCGCGATGGGCGCACGCATCCAGGGCGCCGGCACCGATAAGATCATCGTGAGCGGCGTCGACAAGCTCCGCGGCACGACCTACGAGGTGCTCCCGGACCGCATCGAAAGCGGCACCTACCTGGTGGCGGGCGCCATCACCCGCGGCCACGTGCGCATCAAGAGCACCCGCCCCGAGCACCTCGATGCGGTGCTCGGCAAGCTGCAGGAGGCCGGCGCGAAGCTCGGCGTCGGCGACAGCTGGATCGAGGTGGACATGCGCGGCCGCACGCTACGTGCAGTCGATGTCAGAACTGCACCTTACCCGGCGTTCCCGACCGACATGCAGGCGCAGTTCGCGGCGCTCAACACCGTCGCCCGCGGCGTCGGCACCATCACCGAGACCATCTTCGAGAACCGCTTCATGCACATGCTGGAGATGCGCCGCATGGGAGCGGAGATCCGCCTCGAGGGCAACACCGCGATCATCCACGGGGTGGACAAGCTCACCGCGGCGCCGGTGATGGCGACCGATCTGCGCGCCTCCGCGAGCCTGGTGCTGGCGGGGCTGGTCGCCGAGGGGCGCACCGAAGTGGAGCGCATCTATCACATCGATCGCGGTTACGAAGCCATCGAAGAGAAGCTCGCGCAACTCGGCGCCCAGATCCGGCGGGTTCCGAATTAGCCCTGTTGCCGGCTGCGTGGGTAACAGAAGGAGTGTCTGCCATGCGCATTGGGATGATCGGACTCGGCCGCATGGGTGCCAACATGGTGCGCCGCCTGCAACAGGGCGGACACCAGTGCGTGGCGTTCGACCGCAGCGCCGACAACGTCAAAGCGGTCGCGGCATTCGGCGCACGCCCGGCGGGCGGCGCCGCGGAACTGGTGGCGGCGCTCACGCCGCCGCGGGCGGTGTGGATCATGGTGCCGGCGGCGGTGGTCGATTCGGTGATCGGTGAGCTCGCGCCGCTGCTTGCCGCCGGCGATGTGCTCATCGACGGTGGCAATTCCAACTACCGCGACGATATCCGCCGCGCCGGGCAGCTCAGCCGCAAGGGCATCCATTACCTCGACGTCGGCACGAGCGGCGGGGTGCTCGGATTCGAGGAGGGCTATTGCCTCATGATCGGCGGGGCACGCGAGGCGGTGACGCTCATCGAGCCGGTGCTGGCGACGCTCTCCCCGGGAGGCCGTAAAGGCGCCGCCGCGGCGGGCGCGGGCAACGCCGACCCGGCCGCGAGCCTCGCGGCAGCCAGCATGGGCTATCTGCATTGCGGTCCCTCCGGCGCCGGCCACTTCGTGAAAATGGTCCACAACGGCATCGAGTACGGACTGATGGCAGCCTACGCCGAAGGGCTGAATCTGCTGGCGCACGCCGATGCCGGCCGCAGTGTAGGCGCGGCGGACGCCGAGACCGCGCCGCTATCCGACCCGCAGTTCTTTCAGTACCAGCTGGACCTCGCCGCGATCACGGAAGTCTGGCGCCACGGCAGCATCATTTCTTCGCGCCTGCTCGACCTCACCGCCGCCGCACTCGCGCGCGATGGCAAGCTCGCAGGGTTTACCGGGCACGTGTCGGATTCCGGCGAAGGCCGCTGGACGGTCGAGGCGGCGATCGAGGTGGGTGTGCCGGCGCCGGTGCTGAGCGCGGCACTCTACGCGCGCTTCGAGTCGCGCGGGCACGCGGAGTTCGCCAACAAGCTGCTCTCGGCGATGCGGCTCGGATTCGGCGGCCACGTGGAGCGTGGCGCATGACAGCCGGCGCCGCGCCATGACAAGGAGGAGCGCGCATGGAACGACGTGACTGTGATGCCATCGTGCTGTTCGGCGCGACCGGCGACCTGTGCTATCGCAAGATTTTCCCGGCGCTCTATCAGCTCGTGCGCCGGCGGCTGATCAACGTGCCGGTGATCGGGGTGGCGCGCCAGGGCAGGGATGTCAAGTGGCTCGCCGGGCGGGTGCGCGACAGTCTCAAGGAATTCGTCAAGGAGACCGACGAGGCGGCGGTAGCGCGCCTAACGGGACTGCTGAGCTACGTGGACGGCGACTACAACGATCGCGGCACCTTCGTGGCGCTGCGCAAGGCGCTCGCGGATGCACAGCGCCCGCTGCACTACCTCGCCATTCCTCCGAGCATGTTCGCGACCGTGGCCGAGCACCTGAGCGGCACGGGCAGCTCGAGCGGCGCGCGCATCGTGGTGGAGAAGCCCTTCGGGCGCGATCTGGAGTCGGCGCGCGCGCTCAACCGCACGCTGCATGCGCATTTTCCCGAGACGAGCATCTTCCGCATCGACCATTATCTCGGCAAGGAGGCGGTGCAGAACCTGCTGTACTTCCGCTTCGCCAACTCCTTCCTCGAGCCGGTGTGGAACCGCAACTTCGTCGCCAGCGTGCAGATCACCATGGCGGAAACCCTCGGGGTCGCGGGCCGCGGGCGCTTCTACGAGGAAGCCGGCGCGATCCGTGATGTCATGCAGAACCATCTGATGGAAATCCTGGCGCTGCTCACCCTGGAGCCGCCGGTGAACACCGAGGGTGAGTCGCTGCGCGACGAGAAGGTGAAGGTGCTGCGAGCCGTGCGCCCGCTCACCGAGGCGCACGTGGTGCGCGGTCAGTACCGCGGCTACCGCGGGGAGCCCGGGGTTGCTTCCGAATCGCGGGTCGAGACCTATGCGGCGATGGCGCTGCACATCGACTCCTGGCGCTGGAGCGGCGTGCCGTTCTATCTGCGCGCCGGCAAACGGCTGCCCGTCACCGCGACCGAGGTGGTGGCGGAGCTGCGGGCGCCGCCGGCGAACATCTTCGGCGACCTGGGTCCCGAGCAGCCCAATCACCTGCGTTTCCGCGTCGGTCCGGACGTCGCGATCGCCCTCGGGGCGCACACCAAGAAGCCCGGCCCGGTGATGACGGGACGGGACGTGGAGCTGTTCGTCGCGCAACAGCAGGGCGATGACATGGACGCCTACGGGGTGCTGATCAGCGCCGCGCTGATCGGCGACACCACGCACTTCGCCCGCGAGGACGAAGTGGAAGCGGCGTGGGCGATCGTCGATCCGGTGCTGCAGACTGGGGCGCCGCCGCTCGAATACCTGCCGGCTAGCTGGGGGCCGCCGCAGGCCGAGAGCCTGCTCCAGGGGCCGTGCGGCTGGCACAATCCCGGGGCTCGGCCACAGGACTGGACCCGATCCTGCGGGCGCAGCGTTCCCGGCTGAGCACACGGTTCGACTCAGGCAGTGGCGGCTTGCACGCACTGGTCGAGCCCTCTAGCATAGTTCTCGTGTTGAAGACTCTGATCGGCGCTTTTTTGGCACTCTGTGTCGCGGCCTGCGCAACGTCCCATTCCACCCCGGGAACGGGCCAGCGGGCGGCGGCCAAGGTGCCGCCCGCCGGATGCGTCGCGGAAACCGCCACCCGGATCCCCGTGAGTCCGCACGACTGCGCGGGCGCCGGGCGGGTGTGGACCGATCAGGACATCAAGAGCACCGGTGCGACCGATGTGGCGACGGCGCTGCGTCAACTTGATCCCACCGTCACCACCGGCCACTAGCGCGCGGCGCCGGGTCCATTGAATCTCTCGAGGAGCGGCTTCGTGAGCAGATGCGTTCGCAGGTTCTGCCCGATCGTTCTGTTGTTGGTTGCGCTCGGCGCACGCGCCGATGTCGTCACCGACTGGGCCGACATGACGGCGGAGATTGCGGATGAGGGTCCCGACACCATACGGACCATTGCGCTGGCGCAGAATGCCGTGTACGAGGCGGTGAATGCCATCACCGCACGCTACCCGCGCGACCGCGCCGATTTGGGATCCGCGCAGGGAGCCTCCGTCGAAGCGGCCGTGGCGGCTGCGAGCCGTGCGGTGCTGCTGCAGGAGGCCCCCGCATTGAAAGATAAAACCGAGGCGGCCTATGCACACGCGCTCGCGGCGATCGCCGAAGGCGAGGCACGCACCAAGGGGATCGGCGTAGGCGAGCGCGCGGCGGCCGACGTGCTCACCAAACACAGCCACGACCTGGACTCCATCGAGCCCTACCGGCCGGTAACTTCGCCGGGCCTTTACGCGCCCACGACCATTCCGACGGGCTGGTCGCTCGGACAGCACCGGCCGTGGTTCATGAAGAGCGCGGCACAGTTTCGCCCGGGGCCTCCGCCGGCGCTGAAGAGCGAGCTGTGGGCGCGGGACTACAACGAGATCAAGGCGCTCGGCTCCGCGACCAGTACCGCGCGCACCCCGGAGCAGACGGAGATTGCCAGGTTCTGGGCCACTAACTTGCCGGACGTCCATCTCGGCCTCGCGCGTTCGGTGGCGACTGCTGCTGGCCGGGAAGTGACGCGCAATGCGCGGCTGTACGCCGCAGTGGCTGCCGCGATGAACGAGACGGAGATCTCGGTGTTCGAGGCCAAGTACCACTACCTCTTCTGGCGGCCCATCACCGCGGTGCGCAACGGCGACCGCGACGAGAACTCCGCGACCGAGCGCGATGCCGACTGGGTACCGCTGATTGCCACGCCGATGCAGCCCGAATATCCGTGTGCGCACTGCATGCTGGCAGCCACCATCGCCACCGTTTTGCGCGCCGAGGCCGGTGGCAGTTCTGCGCTCGCCCTCAGCACGACCAGCAATACTGCGCGCGGCGTAACGCGCCGTTGGGCGAGCACAGACGCCGTGGTGCAGGAAGTATCCATGGCCCGTATCTGGGCTGGAGTGCACTACCGCACTTCGACAGAAGCGGGAAACCGCATGGGCGAGCAGGTCGGCACACTCGTCGCGGCGGCCTACGGACTGCACTAGGACTGGCGTCCGCGCAGCTCGCTATTTCTTCTGCACGGTGTTCGCCAGTTCGCTCGCCGGCGCGAATTTCGTGGTGTCGGCTCGTGAGCTGGTGAAATAGATGTCCTGGTTCTTGAAATCGATGCCAAGGGAACCGACGGTGCCCAGCACGTCCATGCCGACGATTATGGCGGGTTTGTCCGCCATCCCCCAGACCTTGAAAATGTGGAAGTCGCCGTAGACCACCTGGACATCATTGATTCGCATTCTATCGATGGAGATGGTGGGTACCCTCCACAGCTCGCCGCGTTCGACCTGCTCCGTGGCGCCATAGACCGAAGTGACCAGAGCCTCGGCCCCGGTCCGCTTGCGGATCTTGAGGGCATCGCGCAGTGCAAGGTTGCCGAGTGTGCGCTCGGACCCGGTGTCGATCACTGCGATGGTGCGGACTCTGCCTACTTCCGACTCCAGTGTGATCAACCCATGCGTCAGGCGCGCTGCATGGATCTTCACCGCTTCTTTTTTGAGCGCCGGCTCGACGCTCCGGGCGACTCGGACCATATTGCGCTGGAAATCGACCGAGAGGCTCTTCTCGGTCAGCCCCGCTGCACCGAAGATGCCGTCGGCGCCGGCCATGACCGGTGCCCATACCACCGGGGCGACCAGTCCGTCCACGATCAGGTCGCCCGTCTGCAGAGTGTCGATCGTCACCGCATTGACCTGCGCCGTACCGGTGATGCCGTTCACTACGATCCCAGACACCTCGGTAGGCTTGAGACCGAGCGTGCGCACCAATCCAGGCGAAACGGTCGAGTACGTCGCACCCGTGTCAACGATGAAGCGAAAGGGTCCCCTGCCGTTCACCATGGTCGGGACTACCACCCGGCCGATATGGTCGAAGGTGGTCGGCAACGCGAACAGTGTTTGTTCTTCCGAAGCGGCGCTGGCTTTGGACTCGGTCGTCGCAGCGGCGGGCTCGGCCGCCACCGGCTCGGTCAGACTTGCCAGCAACGCAGCGAATAGGAACCCGGCCCGCAGAGCGAGCTGCAGCCGACGAGCTTCGAGCGCCCCGGGACGCACGCCAGACACGCTAGCACGAACCGTGCTTCCCGTCGTGGCCGGGCTCGCAGTTTCGTCGCATCAGGCGCATTTTCATCGCAAATCCCGGTGGAGGACGCTTGCTGACCCCGGGTCCACCTAGCCGTTACACTTACGGCCAGGGAACCCCCGCCAGACACCGCCGCTGCACCTTGAACGCAACCCCGATCAGTGAAGCCGAAGCCCGCGCCCTGGCGGATGCCATCAACCAGGTTTCCAAGAATCAGCCGCCCGAGGCTGCCTCGAAGCTGGTGGAAATGGCCCTCGCGCGCGCGCCGCAGCAGCCGATAGTGCTGAATGCAGCCGGGGGTCACATGCTCCGGGTCGGGGAGGCGCGACGCGCCCGGGAGCTGTATGAGAGCGCCATCGCGCGCGATGGCGGCTCCAAGGTCTTGTGGCTCAATCTTGCGCAGGCCTGTCGCGCGCTGGGGGATAGCAAGAGCGAAACAGAGGCGCTGGAGAGGGCGTTGGCTATCGAGCCCCGCTATGTGCTCGCGTTGCTGCAGAAGGCCGATCTCATGGAGCGCCTCGCGCAACCCCAGACCGCCGCCGTCGTTTATGAAGCGGCGCTCGACTCGGTGGAATCGGGAGCGCCCGTTCCCCCGCAGGCCGCGCCGGCGCTCGCGCACGCTCGCGAGGTAGTCGGCGGCCAGCGGCGTGAACTCGAGCAGTTTCTGGAGCAGGAACTCGCGCCGGTGCGCGCCCAGCATGCGGGCGCGCACCAGGAGCGCTACGAGGCCTGTCGCGACCTCTACCTGCGCAAACGCCGTGTCTACTACAGTCAACCCAAGCAGATTCTGTTTCCCTATCTGCCCGCGATCGAATTCTTTCCGCGCCAGGACTTCCCCTGGCTTGCACTGCTCGAGGCGGCCACCGACGAGATTGCCGCCGAGGCGCTCGCCGCATTGCACGAGGATCGTGTTGGATTCAAACCGTACGTCGACTTCCCGCCGGGCGCACCGATCGACCAGTGGGGGCCGCTCAATCACTCCCTTGATTGGAGCGTCTACCCCCTGTGGCACGATGCGGCGCCGATCCCAGAGCACCTGCAGAGATGTCCCAAGACGGCGGCGGTTCTGTCACAGCTGCCCCTGTGTGACATCCCCAACTATGCGCCGGGCGCCTTCTTCTCGGTGCTCAAGCCGCGCACGCACCTTCCGCCACACACGGGCACGACCAATACGAGATCGATCGTCCACTTGCCGCTGGTGGTGCCGGAGGGTTGTCGGTTCCGAGTCGGCGCGGACGTACGTGCCTGGGAGAGGGGCAAGGCGTGGGTGTTCGACGACACCATCGAGCACGAAGCCTGGAACGACAGCGATCAGGTGCGCATCATCCTCATTTTCGACATCTGGAATCCGCTGCTCACCGCCGCGGAGCGGGATCTCGTCAGCGCGCTCACCATCGGCATCGGCCGTCACTATGGTGCCGATGCACCGGTGCTGGGGTCACGTTGAGCAGCTCGCTCGCTCGGCGCGCACTCCTTTCGCTCGCGGCAAGCTGCCTGCCGGCACTTGTCTCGGCCGAGACCGTGGACGATGGGCTCCGACGGTGCGCGAAGGAGCAGCATCAGACGCAGCGACTCGCCTGTTTCGATGCCCTAGCGCGCAGCCTGCCGCAGATCCAGGCCGACCGAATCGGCCTGACCGCCGACATCAAGCGCCAGCGCGACCCGGTCGCCGTGGAGGAGGCGAAGCACGAAATGCTCAGCGGCAAGATCGTTGGCCTGCGACAAGCGCCCCGCGGCGAATACATCTTCACCCTCGACAATCAGCAGGTGTGGATTCAGGACGAGGTGAAACCCAGCATCGTGTTCGCGGTCGGGGAGGCCGTCCGTATCGAGCACGGCGCGATGAGCTCTCTGTGGCTGGCGGCCGACAAGGGTCGCAAGGTTCGGGTGAGACGCCTGCAATAGCGAACCGTGCGACGCGGATTGCGCTCGCACCGATGCGGCGCGTGCGGTCAGAAATTTCCGGCTCGCTGCGCGGCGAGCGGCGCGAGGGCCTGCACCATGGCTGTGACGACTGCGCCCCAGTCGCCGTCGGCCGACTGCCGGAACAGGCGCATGGTGGGGTACCACGGACTGTCGTTGCGCGCGAGCAGCCAACGCCACTCGGGCGACAGGCTGAGAGCTGTCCAAACCGGGCGGCCGAGAGCTCCGGCGAGGTGCACGATAGCGGTGTCGCAGCTCACCACCAGATCGAGACTCGCCATGACGGCCGCGGTATCGAGAAACGCATCCGGCCCGGCATCGAGATCGGTACCGAGCTCGACAATGCGGTCGGCGAAGGGAACGCGGGGCAACTGTTCGCATCCGGGCCCCTTCTGCAGCGACACGAGGCTGACATCCGGCAGCTGCGCCAGCGGCTCAAGGGCCGCGAGTGGCAGTGAGCGCCCGCGGGCCCAGACGAATTCCTCCGCCTTGGGGTTGCCCTGCCAGGCAAGTCCGACGCGCAATCCGCGCAGTGTGCCTAACCGCTCCTGCCACCGGGCGACACGCTCCGGCTCCGCCGCGAGGTATGGCACCTGAGCGGGGATCGTGTCGATGCGAGTATTGAGGGCATGCGGAAGACTCAGCAGTGGACAGTAATAGTCGACCGCGGGTATCGGTTCGCCACGGCCGATCATGTGCAGCGCGCCGGGTAGAGTACGCAGCAGTGCCTTGAGCGAAGGCATCACTTCGAACACGATGGTCGCGCCCTGCGCTGCGAGCAACGGCAGGTAACGGCAAAACTGCATGACATCACCCAACCCCTGCTCGGCGTGGACCAACAGTGCCCTGCCGGCAAGGGGCTCGCTGCCGTGCCAGCGCGGCACGTTGAAGCTACGCCGCGGGTTTCCAAATTCGCGTATGTCGAATCGCGCCTCGTAAAGCGGCCACCCCAGGGCGAATTCACCCAGCGAGAGATAGAGGAACGCCAGCGCGAATCTCGCTGCAGAGTTTGTCGGGTCAAGCGTAAGTGCGCGGTCGAAGCTTCCGGCGGCCTCACGATGACGTCCGAGAATCTTGAGGAGAATGCCTATGTTGATATGGCTGTCCGCCGTGCCGTTCAGTACGGAGGAGCGAATGAAACTACCGAGCGCCTCGGACAGTCGCCCCGTCGCCTTCAGAGCAATGCCGCGATTGGTCAACACCTCCGGGACGTCCGGCCGCAGTGCAAGCGCCCGGTCGAAGCTCTCGACAGCCTCTGCGTGACGCTCGACGTTCAGCAGTGCCACTCCGCGCTGGATGTGCGCCTCTGCCTCCCCGGGCAGCAGTTCGGTGGCGCGCTCGAGCGGTGCCAGCGCCTCGTGGTAGCGGCGCAGTGCAACCAGCGCGGCACCTCGGCCGACCAGGTCAGGTCCGCTCTCCTTACCCTTGGCGGCAAGCGCATCGAAGTCCCGCAGCGCTTCAGCGTGTCGCCCCAGCAGCGAATAAACGACGGCGCGATTGTGCAGGATCTCGGGATTCCCCGGTTCGAGCGCGAGCCCAAGCGAGTAACTCTCCGCTGCTTCCGGCAGACGCTCGAGGGCTTTGAAGGCGTTGCCCCGCTGCGCGTGCAGGGCGGGCTTGTGGGGTTGCAAGGCGAGTGCGCGCTCGAAGCTGTGCAACGCGCGTTCATGCTGTCCCTGGCGCGTCAACAGCACGGCGAGGTTGTGATGGGCCGCGGCCAGGTTCGGGTCGAGCGAGGTGGCGCGTTCAAAGCACTCCACTGCCTCGCGCTCGCGTCCGACGGCGGCCAGCGCCCCGCCCAGATCCGCGTGGCTACCGGCATCCTGGAGTGCGAGACGCACGGCCTGGCCGGCGTTGGCGAGCGCCTCGTCGTGTCGACCGAGAGCCGTGAGCACCGCGGCGCGCGTGCGGTAGCCAGCCGCCAGCGATTGATCCAGGGCGAGCGCGCGATCGCAGGAGCGCAGAGCTTCTTCTTCCCGCCCGAGCGTGTGCAGCGCTTGCGCGAGATTGAGGAGAACCGTAGCGCGGTCCGGTTGCAGCTCCAGGGATCGGGCGAGCAGGGCTGCTCCTTCCGCATGACGTCCGAGTTGAGCCAGCGCCACGCCGAGTAATTGCAGCAGGTCGGCATCGTCCGGGGTACGAGCCAGCAGAGCCTCGTAGCCCGAGACGGCCTCGCGCAACCGGCCGGCACGATGGTCGCGAACCGCGGTGGCGAGGCTCGCAGGGTTGGCGCGGTCAGTTGCGCTCACGAATTCCTTCGCGTTCACTCACGGTGGAAGGATACACCGACGGAATATTCGTCGGCGTTGCGCCCGGACGGCCGGCGCGGTGCCGAGGCGTTTTGCTTTATGCTCGTAGCCGCCGCGAGCCTGAAATGAACGGATTTCCCTGATGTTGTCGACCTCCGATCCCGAATTGCTCCTGCAGCTCGCGCAGCAGGATCTCGCCCGCAACCAGCTGGCCGCCGCGCAGCAGAAGTGCCTGCAGGTGCTCGGGGCACATCACCATCATCCCGGGGCGCTGGAGGTACTCGGCACGGTCCTCAGCTCACAGGCGCGGTACGAGGATGCGGTGCGGGTGTTTAATGCACTCACGCTGCTGCGGCCGACGGTCGCCCGACATTGGGAACATCTTGGCACCGTGCTGCGCCCGACCAAGCGCTACGGCGAGGCCCTGGCGGCGTTCGAGCGAGCCTTGCGGCTCGCTCCGCCGACGGCCGGGGTGCTGTACAACCTCGGCGTGTTGCAAATGGATCGGTGCGACTACCGCGCGGCCTACGCCGCACTGCGCGACGGCGTGGCTCTCGCCCCGACCGATGGCCCGATTCGCTGGGCCTTCGCACAATGCTGTCTCGATACCGCCCGGCGCGAGGAGGCCTTTGACGCCCTGCAGGGCTGGCAGAAACTCGACGGGCTCACGGTCGAGTTCACCGCCCTCATCGTCCAGCTCCTAGGAATGCTGGCGGCGGTGGATCCGGCGGAGCCGGTGGTCCAGAGGCTGCTGGCAAATCCCCCGCCGACGGGTCGGGCTGCGCTCTGCTGCGTGTCGATCCTGGAGCGGCTGCATCGCCTGGATGAGGCGCGCGCGGCGCTCGAGCGGCTCGAGCTCAACGAGCCTCGCGCGGAGCCCGATCCCGACCGGCTGATGATGTCCGCAATGCTGGCCACGAGAACCGGCCGGCAGGAGGACGCTTATCGACACTTCCGCTTGGCGCTCGATCACCACAAGGAATTCGCGCACCGGCACAAGCTCCTGTTCCCACTCGCGCGCACGTGCGATGCACTGGGGCGCCACGAAGAAGCGTACGCGGCCGCCGAGGAGGCGCACCGCTCGCAGCTCGAGTTCATCGAGCTCGCACAGGGCCAAACGTCGATGGAGGAGTCCCGGTACTGGTCGCTCACGGCGCATGGCTGCGATCCGCAGGATGTTGCCTCGTGGGGAAACGACGGCCCGTCGGTCGAGGAGAGTCCCGTTTTTGTCGTCGGCTTCCCACGCTCGGGGACGACTCTGCTCGAGCAAGTGCTCGATACGCACCCCCGGCTTCAGTCCATGGACGAGCAGGGGTTGGTGCTGTGGGCGGTTACCGAAGTTACCAAGCAGGATATTCGCTACCCTGTCGAGCTCGGCAAATTGAGCGCACAGTTCCTGGATGAGCTGCGCGCCGGCTATTGGGCGCGGGCCCGCAAACATGCGCAGCTGCTGCCGGGGCAGCGTCTGGTGGATAAGGTCCCCCTGAACCTGGTCTTCGTGCCGGTGATGCGACGGCTGTTTCCCAATGCGTCCATCATTCTCGCCGTTCGGCATCCCTGCGACGTGCTGCTCAGCTGCTACCTGCAGCACTTCGCCGCACCCCCGCTGGCGCTCGCGTGCCGCGATCTGACTACCCTCGCCAGGGTTTACTCCCGTTCCTTCGGCTTCTGGTATGACCAATGGCCGTTGCTGCGTCCTGCGAGCTATGAGCTTCGCTACGAGCAGCTCACCGCGGATTTCCCGGCTGAGGTGCGCAAGCTGAGCGCGTTCCTCGAGTTGCCCTGGGACGAGGCGATGCTCGCCCCCTGGGCGCACGCGCGCGCCAAGGGCTTCATCAGCACGCCGAGCTATGCTCAGGTCGTCGAGCCGGTCAGTAACCGCGCCGTCGGCCGATGGAAACACTACGCGGCGCACTTCGGCGGCGAAGTGCGCGCGCTACTCACGCCCTGGATCGAGCGCTGGGGCTATTCCTACACCTAACGGGCGCCTCTCCGGGTCGCGCAAAAGAAGACGGCGGGCTCGCGCCCGCCGTCTTAGTTTCATCCAGAAAATGCGCCTTTCTCGTTAGAAGTCCGCCGTCACGTTGAGGTACAGGTACCGGCCGGCCGTGTCGTACATGGTCGGGAACGTGTTGCTCTCGGCGAAGGCCGAGTTGCCGCCGGAATTGATGGTATCGAAAAGCGGTGGATCCTTGTCGAGCACGTTGTTGCAGCCAACGCGCACCGTGTACTTCTCCCACGTGTACGAGGCGCGCAAGTCGAGGTAGCTGATCGTCGGGATGCGAGGATCGGGTCGACCCAGCGCAATGTTCGCCGCGCTGTAGCTCGATGGGAAGCCCGGGTTGACCAGTTCATTCTTGCTTTCCCCGAAATACCGCCAGGTGGCCCCTCCGCTGACGCCAGTGAGCGGCGTATCCCAATCCACCGAGAAGCGATGCCGCCACTTCGGAGTCGCCGGAGAGCACTCCGGACCGAAGAATCCGGCGCAGTCGAAGGGTTTCCCGGCGCCCGGAGTGGTTATCAGCTTGTCCAGGTAGCTCCCGTCCAGCCGGGTGCGCAGCCGGCCCGCATTCCCCAGGCCGGTGTTGTAGGCTAAGCCCACATCGATCGACTTGTTCTCGAGCTGAGCCAGGTTGATCAGCGGATCGATCGTATAGCCCTGCGGGCTCGCCCATAGCGTTCCGCCCGGGTCACGATGGATGCCCGGCTCGCCCTGCGGGGGATTCGTCTGACACCAGTACGGGATGCCGGTCGCGATGCACTCGGCCTGGATGAGGTTCGGGCCATAGGAAGTGATCACGTTCGAGATCTTGATGTCGGTGTAATCGACCGTTGCGCTGAACCCCGGCAGGAACGAGGGCGTGAACACGATCCCAAAGTTGGTGGTCTTGCCGACCTCGGGCTGGAGCTTCGTGTTGCCACCAATCTGGCCGTTGTACTGGCCCGCCGGTGACGGGATTGACGGATAGACCGGCAGCGGATTCCCGCCGTTGGTGAGCGCGCACTGGGCCGCGGTGAATGTGGTCGTCGAGCAGACATCGCCACCGCCATCCAATCCCACGTAGACCGGCTTGTACAGCTCGGCCACGTTCGGCGTCCGCACCGCCCGGTTGTAGCCGCCACGCAGACGAACGTCGTTGATGGGCGCCCACGAGAGACCTATCTTCCAGGTGTCCGTGTTGAAGCCGCTCGTATAACTCGAGTAGCGGTAGCCACCCTCGAGGTCCAGCGCCTTGAAGCCCGGTGCGTCGCTCACCAGCGGCATGCGCAGCTCCGTGAAGCCTTCCCAGACGTGGTAGCCCGCGTTGTAGCCGATGATGGGCGAGCCATTTCCAGCCAGATCGGCGGTGAGCAGTTCCGCATCCGGACGGAAGATGGCGGTCTCGCGGCGGTACTCAGTACCGAACACCGCCTTCAACCCGTCTTTGGCGGTGGGCAGCTTGACGTTCTTCAGGTCGCCGTTGACGAACGCGTTGAAGATGTCCTCCTCCCCATAACCCTGCAGCTCTCCCGGCACGGAGAAGTAGGCGAGTTGATCGGGCGTGGGTGCTCCCAACGTCGGATTCCAAATATTCCAAGGGACGCAGCCCACCTGCCCACCGCGGCAAACCGGCTTGCCGGTGACAGGATCGGTGACGACCAGCAGGGCATTCTGCATTTTGGCCGAGGATGTGTCGTTGTTGTGAAAGTCGGTCGTGCGCACCCGGCTGGAAGCCCAGGATCCATCGTAGCTCCAGTCCTCGCTGAGCTCGCCGCGCAGGCCGAACACCATGCGCCAGGTCGTGTGCGTGTACTCGTCCTGGCGCGGGCCGCCTTCCACGTTGCGGCGGGCCATGAGCATCTGCACATCGCCGCCAACGCCGCCTGGGCCGGTACCAAAGGTGCTGTAACCCGCTCCCGGGGCACACAGGTTGGTGTATTCGTTCTGGGTCAGGAACGGGTTCATCCCCGGGTTGCCGTAAGCACCTGTGCCGCAGTTCACCAGCCAGTTGCCGTTGCGAAGTCCCGCTCCCGGGTTGCCGGGCGGGGTAACGGCAAAGCCACTGGCGAGAAAAATACCCGAGGGGGCATAGTTGCCGCGGGTCGCATCGTCCATGAACATGAACTCGGTGTACGCCTCGACGTGCTCGTTGAACTTCAGATGACCGAAGAATCCGGCGGTGTAGCGCTCATCGATGCGCTGCAGGTAGTGGCTGGCCGCGTAGTTGAAGCGCTGGTACTTCTTGACCAGGTCGCCGTTGGGGTCGACCTGCACGGAACCGGGGCCGGTCCCGCTCTGCTTGTAGATGACGGTCGGTGCCGAGTTGCTGGACCCGCCGCAGATGTACGGGGAGCCCGGCGACGATGCGCTGAGAACGCACGCGGCGTGATCGCGGTGATCGGCAGTGATCGGTGATGTCCTGCGGTAACCGAGGTAGGCTTCCATATTCCCCGCGCCGTCCGCGAAGTTATGGCCCATGATCAGGGTGAGGTCTTTGTTCTGCCCGTCCCAGTTGGTTCCCGTGACCGGCGGGAATTTCCTCGCTTCCAGCAGATCATTGATGAACTTGTTGTGATTATCGTGGTTGTAGATGCCGATGTTGGCATCGACGCGAAGCCCCTCGAAGTGATCGTTCATGATGAAGTTCACGACGCCCGCGACCGCATCCGCGCCGTAGGTCGAGGAGGCGCCGCCGGTGAGCACGTCGACGCGGTCGACCAGTGCCGCAGGAATCTGGTTCACGTCCCCAGCCGAGGCATAACCCAGGTTGACGACGCTCGCGCCACCGCCGGTGGGATCTCCGGGCATCAGCCGACGCCCGTTAACAAGAACGAGTGTGCGTTGCACGCCCAGCCCGCGCAGGTTGAGGTTGGCAACGCCGGTCGAACCCATGGACAGTCCCGATCCCTGGTCGGCGACCACCTGCGGCAAACTATTGAGCAGGTCTTCGACGCGGGTGACGCCCGAGTCCTTGATTTCCTGCGCCGACACCGCCGTAACCGGGCTGATCGCTTCGAGCTGCGGGGTGGCGATGCGTGATCCGGTAACCACTACCTCGGTGATTGGCGGCGCGGCTTCGGCCGCCGCCGCCGGCGCAGCCTGCGCCTGCGCGAGAGAGTAGTGCGACATGAGACCGGCGACCGTGCTGCCGCTCAGGAGCGCGGTACGCACCGCGCGTCTCAGGATAGGGTTGTTTCCCATGCTCATTTTCTGGTGACTCCCCAAGAGTTGAAACCAATTAGAAATATGAAAATGCGATTAGAAATACGAATGCGAATGCAGGAGCCGTCAGTTCAAATTTCTGAGGATCCCTCACAATGCTCCATTGATTTGGGTCACTGACGATCCTGCGTAACGCTTTATTGAGTCGGTCGCTGTCCTTTTTGCAACAGCCGAAACTGCCGATTGGCCCGGCGAAAATCCATCGTACGGGCGGCGACCTTATATGATTCTCCCAAATGCCACAACCTCGACAGACCGATCGTTGCTCGGCAGCAACAAGCGGACGGCTCAAGATTCAGTCCAAGTTGAGCCACAGCTGCGCAGCTGCGCGACCCTGCACGGCGCGCCACGCGGTCAGATTTGGATCGCAGGCCTCGAGCGCTCGCACCGCCTCCTGCTTGCCCCCACCCGCCACCACGAACAGCAGGTCCTCCACCTGTGCGAGTAGTTGCGGCGTGACGCTTACTGCGGACATGCCGTCCGGACGCTGCACCGGGATCGCCAAGTGCCCGCTCGCGCGGCCCAGGTCGGCCGCCGAGAAGAGCGAAGCGGTGTGGCCGTCGGCACCGAGCCCGAGGAGGCCAAGGGTGATCCGGACTCCGGACTTCAGCAGATTCTCGAGTGTCCGCTCGTACTCCTGCGCCGCCTGCTCGAGCGGCAGCTCCGTGCGCACACGCAGCAGGGTCTGCGGCCGCAGGGCCAGCGCATCGAGCAGCGGTCGTGACTGGTGATAGTTGCTCGCCTCGGAGTCGGCCGGCACGTAGCGATCGTCGGAGAACAGTACGCAGAGCCGCTCATCGTGCGGGAGCGCGCGCGCGGCCAGCCCGCGATACGCCGGCAGCGGCGTCCTGCCGCCCGAGAGCATGATGGCCGAAGGGCCGGAAACGGCGATGGCCGCTCGAAGGCGCTCCTCGAGTGCCGCATCGAGCGCGGCGCGGGAATCGAAGCGGCGGACGTCGAGCGTGGTCATGGTCGATTCCCCCTGAGGCTCAGCCGCTCCTCGGACGCTCGCCAACCTGCGCCCGCACCTCGAACACGCGCCCGGCGCGCATGCCGCGCAGCAGCACCGTGGTACCCGGCTGGCGGCTGGCGATACGCCCGAGCGCATCCTGTGCACTGTGCGGGGCGGCGCCGTCGATGCCGAGCAGCAGATCCCCCGGCTGCAGCCCGGCGTGCTGTGCCGGGCTGCCGACATAGAGATTACCGATGAGCACGGCCGGCTGCCCGAGTCCGAGCTGCTGCGCCTGATCCTCGGGGACATCCTCCGGCACGATGCCGATCCAGCCGCGGATCACACGCCCGTGGGCGATGATGTCGCCCAGCACCCCGCGCACCATGTTCACCGGGATGGCGAAGCCGATGCCCTCCACCCCGATGCTCTTGGCGACGATCGCGGTATTGATGCCAACCAGCGCGCCGTTCGAATCGATGAGCGCCCCGCCGGAGTTTCCGAAGTTGATCGGCGCATCCGTCTGGATGAAGTCCTCGAGCGGCGCGATACCCAGCTGCTGGCGGCTCACGGCACTCACGATGCCATGAGTCACCGTGTGCGAGAGCCCGATCGGGTTGCCGATGGCGAGCACCACATCCCCGACCTTGAGGCGGTCGGAGCGCCCGAAGGTGGCGACGGGGAGCGGTGCGAGATCGATCTTGAGCACCGCGAGGTCCGTATCCGGATCGCGGCCGACGATGCGCGCATCCGCCACGCGGCCGTCGGCGAGCTGCACGCGGATCGAGTCGGCATTGGCGATGACGTGGTGGTTGGTGACGATGTGCCCCTCCGGATCGACGATGACGCCCGAGCCCAGGCTGCGCTCGACGCGCTGCCGGTAACGCGGCATGTACTCGCCGAACAGCTCACCGAGGGAGGGTGCGAGCCGCTCGGTGACCACTCGCGCCGTATAGATGTTGACGACGGCGGGCGCGGCGCGCTGCACGGCGTCCGCGTAGCTGAGGCGTGCGGGCGTTGTGGTCGTCCCCGCCTGCATGGCGGGGATCGTGGCCGGCGGGTCACGGCCGGCGCCGCGGATGAGCTCCGGACGCACCGCCACGATCAGGAAGGCGAGCGCCAGCCCGCCGATCACCGATCCGGCCACGAAGACAAGTGCGCTCCCCAGGCGCCCGAGCATGGCTGCACTCCGCGAGCAACCTTCCCGTCACACGCCGCGCAGACGCGGCGGGAACGGGGTGCTCGTCCGTGTGTGTATAATGCCCCGCTCCCCGCAAGGTACGAAATCGCACGTGCTGAGGCCTCGTCGGCGCGGCCGCGCAACGCGAAGAAAGTGGAGACGGTTGGATGGCGGATCACGCGGTCGTTGCTGACGACGAAGTCGACCTGAGCCGGCGTAAATTCCTCACCAGTGCCACGATAGCGACCGGGGCGGTCGGCGTGGCATTCACCGCAGTGCCCTTCATCGAGTCCTGGAGCCCCTCCGAAAGCGCCCGCGCCCAGGGTGCGCCGGTCGAGCTGGACATCTCCAAGGTCGACCCGGGGCAGATGACCGTTGCCGTCTGGCGCAAGACCCCCATCTATGTGGTGCGACGCACCCCCGAGATGGTCGCGCAGGTTTCCGGCCACGACCCCCAGCTCAAGGACCCGAAATCCGACGACTCCGATCAGCCCCCGTACGCGAAGAACACGCTGCGCTCGCGCACCGAGGAGTACCTGGTGCTGATCGGGGTCTGCACGCACCTCGGCTGCCTCCCCAAGCAGCGCTTCGCGCAGGGCGAGCTCTATCCGAGTTGGCCCGGCGGGTTTTTCTGCCCCTGCCACGGCTCGCGCTTCGATCTGGCAGGGCGCGTGTTCGATGGCTCCCCGGCCTCGACCAATCTCAGAGTGCCGCCGTACTCCTACCCGAACCCGCGCACGCTGCGCGTGGGCGAGGATGAGAAAGGAGTCGCGTGATGGCCATGAAGACCGCCAGCGGGGCGCCCGCCGCCATGCCAGCCGGCACCACGCCACAGGCGAGAACCGGCTTCTGGGCGTGGCTCAACA
>Ga0306922_10001711_pt1 | contig 19883 bp, 19 predicted proteins | sample sta12Cox44000082_FD_203758 | JGI IMG/M metagenome (GOLD analysis project Ga0306922, IMG submission 203758) | Lab enrichment of tropical soil microbial communities from Luquillo Experimental Forest, Puerto Rico - statoxic.12C.oxic.44.000.082 (v2)... | ecosystem: Environmental > Terrestrial >... | reverse complement strand
TGCGCAGAACGCCTTCCTGCATTCTATCATTCAACATTATCACGTCGATGGACAAAACGGCGTGCTGAACCCGGTCGGGATGCTGGGCCAAAAATTAGAAGCCGATTTTCATATCATCCACGGCGTACGTACACGCATTCAAAATACCATCCGCTGCGTGAAAGAACTGCCGTTGGACGTCGAGGACGTTGTTTTTGGCGGGCTCGCTTCTGCGCAGGTGGTGCTCACCCAGCATCAAAAAGATCTTGGCGCGCTGGTGATCGATATTGGCGGCGGGACGACCGATTACGTGTTGTACGCAGACGGCGCGGTGAAACAAAGCGGTTGTCTGGCCGTCGGCGGCGACCACATCACCAACGATATCTCGATGGGGCTGCGCATCCCGATGGCCCGCGCGGAGAAATTAAAAATTGACGAGGGCAGTTGTATTCTCGGCAATTGTTTGCCAGGCGAAATGATTTTGTTGAAGGACGATTCAGGGTTCGCCGGAAAAGAGATCGAGAGAGAAACCCTGAACACGATCATTCACCTGCGCATGCGGGAGGGACTTGAGCTGCTCAAACGCAGGCTCGAAGAGCAGCCGTTTCTCAGCTATCTCGGCGCCGGCATTTTCATTACTGGCGGTTGCAGCCTTCTTAACGGTATCGATCATGTCGCAGAGGAAATTTTCGAAATGCCTGCGCACCTGGCGCACGCACAGACCACCTGGGGCGTAACGTCCGCGGTGGAAGATCCTCAGTTCTCGACGGCCATCGGCTTGGTGAAGTTCGCGCAAGTCATGGGAGTGGATCGACCGCGCGGAAGGGGCTTTGGCCGACTTTTCGGAAAACTTTTTAGCGGAATGCGATGACAATGAGGCGCCAAGCACTCACATCCGGGGACTCAATTGTCATCCTGAGTGAAGCGAAGGATCTCTGGAATTTTTCCAAGTCCTCCGATGCAATAATCCAGAGATGTTTTGCTTCGCTCAACATGACAGTACGGGAATCGGCGGCGGACTTGAAGCTTCTCTGGATGTTGGAATTTGGAAGTAGGTGATTCGAAAATGATTCAACTCAGCAAAAATTACAGTCTCCCGGACCGCCTGGCAGAATTTATTCCGGTAAAAGTTGTGAGCGTCGGCGGCGCCGGCTTAAACGCGCTCGATCGGATCGTGCTCGATGGCTTGGAGAAAGCCGGCGTAGTTGCGATCAATACCGATGTGCAGTCGCTCACGAGTTCGGTGGCCCCGCATAAAGTGCAGCTGGGGCGCACTGTGACGCGCGGTTTGGGAGCGGGCGGCGATCCGGAGCTTGGCTATCAAGCGGCTGTAGAATCGGCTGAAGAAATTCGTGAAGCGCTGTCGGATGCGAATGTGATTTTCGTTTGTGCTGGGCTCGGTGGCGGCACTGGTTCAGGCGCGGCGCCCTATGTCGCGCAACTGGCCCGTGAAGCCGGCGCGCTGGTGATCGCCTTTGTCACTCTTCCGTTCACATTTGAAGGGAAACGACGCAACGCCCAGGCGCGAGAGGCGCTCGCACGGCTCAACGAGGTTGCTCACTCAGTAATTTGCTTCGAGAACGATCGAATGGGCGACTTGATCGCGCCACACGCCGGAATTCATCAGGCCTTCGCGACGGCCGACATCACCATCAGCCAGAGTGTTCGCTCCATTGTGAACCTGATCCAGCGGCCGGGACTTATTCGCATCGGCTTCGACGATTTGCTCGCGGCGCTGCGCGCTCACAACGGCCGGTGCTTGTTTGGCTATGGCGAAGCCGATTCGGACAATCGCGCACATGACGCGCTCGCGCAGGCCCTCAAAAATCCGTTGATGGATCGTGGCCAGATGTTGGCTGACGCCACGCACGTGCTTGTGCAGGTGGCTGGCGGGCCCGGACTGACGTTGTCTGAAGTCGAAATTCTCATGCAGGACCTCGGCCGTCACGTGAGCGAGCAAACCCAAATTCTCTTTGGTGCCGCTGTGGACGGACGGCTGGGGGACCGATTGAGCGTAACCATCATCAGTTCGCTCGCTGCGGAGGAGGATTTGATTTCTCAATCGCCCGACTTGAAGACCTTCAATCCGTCCGCGCCGACGCCGCAGGAAGATTACCACCATTCAGCGCCACAGATTCATATTGAACCAGAACCAGTTGCGATGGAACCCGCACCTGCAGAGGAGAGCATTTCGTTTGAAGAGCCAGTGACAGCCGAAGCGACACCAGCCCCATCGTTTGTGCCGAGCGACCCAGCGCCGGTTGTACATACGCGGCCAAAGAAAGTGGTCCCGCAGAAAGAAGAAAAACTACCAACCGAAAAATCTGCGCAGGCGAAACAGGAGGTTTTGCAATTTGAACCTGTGACGCGCGGACGATTTGAAAAGAGTGAGCCAACGATTGTCGAAGGCGAAGATCTCGACGTTCCGACCTATCTGCGGAAAAACATCAAGGTGAAGTAGCCCACAATTGTCATCCCGAGCGGAGCGAGGGACAATGAAAACATATCGCAAACTACTGACCCCCAAACGGGTTATCGAGCTTGAAAAGCGGCTGGCACAAATTCCTGAGGTTGCACAATTTGACGGTCCCGATGAACCGGAAGCGCACAGGCTTGCGCACGCTCTGGCGCATTGGGAAGACGCTTTCTAATCACCTTGAGGGTCTATTGCCTAAAATGGCGAATGAAAAGGCATCTTTGGAGGATCTGACTGATGTTCTGCACGATATGGGTGACGAGTTGCGGCACATACTTTACCACATTCGGGATGCGAGGTATTTTGGATACCTACTCGACGGCAGGGACTAGATCAGTACACGCGGCCAGTCGGCGATAACGCTTATTTCTTCATCAGTTCCAGTACCGCTATTGTCATTCCGACAATGCCTATGCGAATCGTCGGCTCGGGAACGGGTGCGAACTTACTGGAATGCAGACTGGGCAATTTTTTCCGGAGCGACCGCGCCGATATGAAAGTCGACGGCTGGAATGGAGTGATCGGGCAAACTGTACTCGGCAAAATCTTCGCCGCCCATGGTTGGATCGACAATGTCAACGTTTGCGGCACCAATTTGTTTTTTCGAAGCTTCCACGAGCCGTTTGGTTAGCTCGGGATTGTTATAAGTCGCAGGCAAGTTGTCCTTTTGCACTTCGACAATTGGCATGCGGTCCGGCGGAACGCCGGCCGCCGCGGCGCAACCTTTTGCGATCCGATCGATGTCCGCCAACACGCTGTCGCGCACGTCAGCTTTATAGGTCCGCACAGTCAACTGCATCTTCACTTCGTCGGGAATGATGTTGTGTTTAGTCCCGCCGTGAATGAACCGACTGTTACCACAACCGGATCGAGTGGATTATTTTCGCGGCTGGCGATGGTTTGGAGCGCGTTGATGATTTCCGCCGAAAGCTCAATCGGGTCTTTGGTTTTGTGCGGATACGCACCGTGCCCGCCTTCGCCGCGCACAGTCAGGTTCACCGAGTCGACGTTCGCGTAAGTGTAACCGGACGTGACACCGATGTGTCCCGTTCGCAAATCCGCCTCGTCGTGAAACCCGAGAGCGAAATCGGGTTTTCCAAAACGATCGTAGAGACCGGCCTTTAACATCGCGCGCGCGCCGCCGATCGCTTCTTCGGCCGGCTGACCGACAAAAATGATCGTGCCATGCCAGCTGTCCTTCAGTTTTCCAAGCGCGCGCGCGGTGCCGATGAACGCGGCCATGTGTGCGTCGTGGCCGCACGCGTGCATTACCGAAACATCGCGGCCTTCGTCGTTTTTGGTGGTGACAGTGCTCGCGTATGGAAGTCCCGTCTCTTCATGCACGGGCAGCGCGTCCATGTCCGTGCGTACCAGAACGGTCGGACCGCTGCCATTTTTCATTACGCCAACAACGCCGTGACATTTCAGGTTTGGCTGGTCGTACGTACCAAAATTCTCCGTTACTTCACAGCCGACCGCGCGCAATTCCTTCGCTACGAGGGCCGCGGTGCGTTCCTCGTGGCCGGACAATTCCGGATGGCTGTGGATGTCTTTGTAAATCGCGAGCAACGACGGCAACTCGGCATCGGCAAGTGATTGCGGGGTGCGCTGCGCCAAAACCACAGACGAACACAAGATCGATATCGACAAAGTGGAGAGGACTAAAGGCTTCATAATTGTCATGCTGAGCGAAGGCGAAGCATCTCTCGATTTAATTGCGCCGCAAATGAGAGTAAGAGATTCCTCGACTTCGCTCGGAATGACAGAAAGTTTGTTGACCGATGGAATTCGAGAAAAACACACTGCTCTTTGGCGCTGATCCCACCCCGCACATCGTCGCCATTGAGCTGGGTGAAACTGGGACGGTGCGCGTTTATCGCCGGGAAAAAGATGGATCGACAATCGCCGACGTCGAGCCGTTCCATCCATTTGTATGGGCCGACAGCGACGTAGTCGATCTCGGCATTGAAGCCGAGAAGCTTCGCGGCGATCTCAAGTACGGCTGGCGGATCACCGTCGATAGTTGGAAGGAACTCATCGCGCTGCGTAACGGACTCAAGAATACCGGACGCGATTTCTTCGCGTTTACCGACCCCGTGCAGCATTACCTCACGGCCACGGGCCGCACATTGTTTAAGGATCTGCCGTTTAAAGAATTGAAACGAATGCAACTCGAAGTGCTCGCTGTAGCCGGGGTCGGTGACCCCGACCGGGACGACCACATCCTAGCGATCGCTCTCTCGGACAACACCGGCTGGGAAGATGTGATCGTTGTCGATCCAAACAACATTGAGGAATCGGAGCGCAACGCGCTCAAGCGACTCACCGCGCTCATCAAAGAGCGCGACCCGGATGTGATCGAAGGTCATGATTTGTTTCGGGTTCATCTGCCTTTACTCGTAGCCCGAGCAAAGAAACTGAAAACCAAGGTCGACTGGGGACGGAGCGGCGGTTTCCTCCGCTCCCGACCATCGCGCCTCCAAATCGCGGAGAAGACCATCGATTATCCAAAATTTACAATCGGTGGCCGGCATTTCGTTGATACGTTTTTGCTCGCGCAATTTTACGACGTCGGAATGCGTGTTCTTGCTGGTTTCGAACGGACGGACGTCGCGCGGCATTTCGATCTCTGCGGCAACGAAGAAATCTCAGCGCTTACAGGCAAGGAACTGGAGCGCGCGTATCTGGAGAATTCAGGAAGATTCCGGCGCCGCGCGCTATGCGGCGTACGAGAAGCCCGTGCGTTATCGGACCTGCTCAGCCCGAGTTACTTCATCCAGGCGCAAATTTTTCCTTACAACTACCAGGACGTGATCGTGCGCGGCAACGCCACGCGGATTAACGCGCTTTTCCTGCGCGAATATTTCCGGCAACGCCATTCCATTCCCGAGCTGCCGATGCCGCGCACTTTCGAAGGCGGTTACACCGACATCTTCTTCATCGGCGTCGCGCGCAACGTCTGGCACTGCGACATCGCCTCGCTTTATCCATCGGTGATGTTGCAATTCGATTGTTTCCCCGCTACGGATCAGCTGCAAATCTTTCGGCATTTACTTACTGACGTCCGCACGTTCCGGCTCGAAGCGAAGGCCGAAATGCGAGCTGAACAAGATCCCGCCAGGCAACATCATCTCCAGGCGCTCCAAAACACGTTCAAAATTCTGCTGAACAGTTTCTACGGATATCTGGGTTTCGCGCAGGGGCATTTCGCAGATTTCGATGCTGCGGCGCGTGTCACCCAGATTGGTCGCGACCTGCTGAAGAAGATGATCAACTGGCTCGATGCGCACGGCGCGCAGGTGGTCGAGGTCGATACGGACGGAATTTATTTCGTACCGCTGTCCGTCGCGAATGCTGTAGCCGGCGGTGGTGACGCGGGCCGCGGAAAACGTGATTTCGCGCGCGGCCAGCCGGGTTCAACGCCCCCGGCTACAACAATCGACGACTTGCAGAGAGGGCTCGCAAAAGAATTGCCGGCCGGAATCGACGTTGAGATCGACGAGCAGTTTGAGGCGATGTTCAGTTATAAGGCGAAAAATTACGCGCTGCTCACAAGAGACGGCGATGTCGTCATCAAAGGTGGCGCGCTCAAATCGCGCGGACTCGAAAAATTCCAGCGCGTTTTTCTCGAAGCAATGATCAAGTTCATCGTGCAGGGGCAACCGGAAGCGGTGGGCGATCTACGGAATGAATTCGAGCGAAAAATCCGGAACCGTGAATGGAAGATCGACATGCTGATGAAAACCGATACGCTCCAGGATTCCCTCGACAAATATCGCGCCAAGATCGCCGGCTCAGCGCGGAATCGCGCCGCCGCCTATGAGCTCGCGCTGGCCAGCGGTCGCAATTACAAGCCGGGCGACCAGATTAGCTACTACATCAAAGCAACGCCGAAAAAAGTCCCAGCATACGAAGCCGCCAAACCCGCCAGTGAATTCGATCCGGAGAACCGCGATGAGAACATCGATTACTACGTCGCGAAACTTGACGAGCTGGTAAAAAAGTTCAGCAATCTAACTGCAACAGCATCATCTCCGAAACAAGAAACTCTCGCCCTCTGAATGCCTATGAAAACAAAACTGCTCATTTGCCTAACGACACTCGCGTTTGCCGTGCATTATTCCGGCGGCGCAACTGATGATCACGCCGATATCAAAGCGGAAATCACCAAGCGACACGACGAGGCGGTGAAGCGGTTGCAGGATTGGATCGGGCAGGTGTCCATCGCGGCTGAGGATCGCGGGTATCCGGAAGGCGCAGAGTATATGGCGAAGCTCGCACGCGATGCGGGATTTCAACAGGCGACAGTGATTAACACGGACGGCAAGCCTGGTGTCTTCGCGACGCTTGATGCGGGCGCACCGAAAACAGTCGGACTTTATTTCATGTATGACGTGAAACAGTTCGATCCCGCCGAGTGGACGTCGCCGCCGACTGAAGCGCGAGTCGCGGACAAACCACTGCTAGGGAAGGTGATCGTCGGCCGCGGCGCGGTGAACCAGAAGGGACCGGAAGCAGGGTTCCTAGCGGCGCTGCATGCGATTCGCGCCGCCGGAAAGAAAATGCCGGTGAATCTGGTGATGGTGGCGGAAGGCGAAGAAGAGATCGGGTCGCCGCACATCCCGCAACTTGTTAGGCGGCCGGAAATCTTGGCCGCGCTGAAGAAATGTGTCGGCGTCTTCATGCCGTCGGCGTCCCAGGATTTGGATGGAGTTGTCACCGTGAGTCTTGGGGCGAAGGGCGTGATTGAGCTGGAGTTGGTATCGAGCGGCGAAAAATGGGGACGCGGTCCCGCGAAGGATATTCACTCTTCCCTGAAGGCGATGGTGGACAGCCCGGCGTGGCACCTGATCAAAGCGCTCAATACGCTCGTGTCTGACGATGGCAACGAAATCAAGATCGACAATTATCCGAAGCCGCGCCCGCTGAGCGCGCAGGAGAAAACGATGATCGCTAATGTGTCCAAAGTACGGAGCGAAGGGCAGGCGAAGAAATTATTTTCCGTTCAGCGTTGGATCAACGATCTGCCGTGGGAGCAGGCGAACGAACGACTCGAATCGCAGCCAACGGTGAACATTGAAGGTTTGGTCGGCGGTTACACCGGCCCGGGTGGCAAAACGATTTTGCCGCATCGCGCCGTCGCGAAAATCGACATGCGTCTCGTGCCGGACATGAAAGCTGCGGATGCACTCGCCGCGTTGAAAGCGCACCTGGCGAAGCGCGGCTTTGGGGACATCGAAGTGAATATGACCGGCGGTTACGATCCCACCAGCACGTCAGCCGATTCAGCACTCATCAAGGCGCAGGCCGCGACTTACAAAAAATTCGGAATCGATCCACGGCTCTGGCTGCGCAACGCCGGCTCATATCCCGGCTACGTTTTCACGGACGAACCGGTGAAGCTTCCCGCTGGCCATTTTGGACTCGGTCATGGCAGCGGCGCGCACGCGCCGGATGAATATTACATCATCGAGTCCGCGAACCCGAAAATACAGGGATTCGATGGTGCTGTGATGTCTTTCGTCGAATATCTCTACGAGCTCGCTAAGTGACGATGGGCGAAAAATCGGGCACGATTAGCGAGCAGAAGGACGCGCGAGTGCTGCATGCGTTCGGCGAGGAAATAACGATTCTCCTCGATGGTGAACGTACGGATGGAAAGCTCACGATGTGGACCGAGATTACGCCGCCAGGTGGCGGGCCGCCCCCGCATTACCACACAATCGAAGACGAGACGTTTCACGTTCTCGAAGGACGAGTTGCATTTCTAGTGAACGGCGAGTGGCATCAGGTTGGTCCAGGAGGCGCCGCTTTCATGCCCCACGGCGTCGTTCATACGTTCAAGAATGCTGGCGATCAGCCATCTCGCATGCTGATCATGACGACGCCGTCGGGCTTCCAGAAATTCTTTGCGCGTTGCGCTGAGGAATTTGCTAAAGCCGGCGGGCCGGACATGACGCGTATTATTGAGATCGGCGCTGAGCACGGGATTCATTCGTACAGGAATAGGAATCAGAAAGCCGCAGTCAACGCCAGCGGCTACAGCAGCTTCGCATCGAGATTGATCTGTGTGCCGGCGAGTGCGACCGAGACCGGACAAGTTTTTTTTGTGAGCTCGGCCTGTTCCTTGAATTTCGTTTCGTCGATTCCGGGAACTTCGGCTTCGGTCTTCAAATCGATCGTCGTAATTTTTGGGCCGCCGCCAACCATTTCCAATTTCACCGTCGCGGTCGTGCTGATTCGCCTCGCAGGATGTCCCGCTTTTTCCAAATTCGCGGAAAGCGCCATTGAATAGCAGCCCGCCTCAGCCGCGCCGATCAGCTCTTCAGGATTTGTGCCTTTGCCATTCTCGAAGCGTGATAAAAATGAAAAAGGACCTTCGAATGCGCCGCTGCCGAGTTTCATGCTACCTTTGCCTTGCTTCAGCGTGCCTTCCCACACTGCCGATCCAGTTCGTGTTGCCATTGCTTTGCCTCCTTTAATTGTTGACGTGATGCAGGCAATCGTGCCTGCAATTCTCTCGCAGATAAAATTGTCTACCTCACTTTCAATTATCCCGGATACGGACGCGCGCAATTTGTTTTGCGCCTAACGAACCGGTGTAGCGGCGCTTGTACGAAACGCCGAACCGAAATGAAAGGCGCTCGCCGCGGCGAGCGCCTCTACAACTATGCAGCTTCTGGCTCGGCTGTATCGCCAAGCGCTGTGGCTTCATACCCCTTCGCCTGCGTATTCGCTAACGTGCGTTGTTTACGACCAAGCAAAACCCCCAGTGCGCACCAAACAGCAACGACGACAACGCCAATAAAACTAATCACGCTAAAACTGATATGGAGGACCTGATCCAACGCGCTATAGGACCAAGCCCCGAATTGATCGCCACACCGATAACCGAAGGTGTCGATGAAACTCTTGGACTTGTATTTGTCTTCGCGCCGCAAGACCGTGAATAAAACCTCTCGCGCAGGTCGCATGAAAGCGAAGGTGCTTGCGCGGCGAGCAATTTGGAACGCGGCGAGCACCGAAAGAACAGGGGCAAAGCCCATCGCGGCAAAACCAAAAAGGCTGAGCACGGGCATGAACAAAAGCGTTACGGTTACGCCCAGGAATTTCATCAGCCGCCCCGTCACAAAGACTTGAAGCAGCAGCGTGAGGGTGTTGACCGTAAGATCGAGCTTCGCGAAAAATGCAGTCCGCGCAGCTTTATCAACAAATCCCGCTTTCGTCAGTTGAGACTGTTGAAGATACGTCCACGTAGATGTCAGCGTGTACACCAAGATGAAGAGAAAGAGTCCGAACAAGTAAGGCGATTTACAAATGTGCGTCACTCCATCCCAAAATTTGCCGCCAATCGGTTTCTCCGCGGTCGCCGCCTCTCCGGTAGGATTGGATTGCTCGCGGCGAAATTCAGCGGGAAAAAACTGCACGGATTGCGCCGCGATTTCGAGCATCCCCGCGCAGATCAGCAACAACACGCCGGTACTGACATGGCGAACGAGCGACGTCGTGATGATTGGTCCTAATACGCCACCTAGCGAACCGCCCACCGCGATAAAGCCGAAAAGCCGTTTGCCCTGCTCAGTCGTGAACAGGTCGGTCATGAATCCCCAGAAAACCGCGACGGCGAAAAGGTTGAATACGCTGACCCAAATGAAGAAACATCCATCTACCCACGGTCGCTTCACAGGCGGTACGTATTTCATCAGGACGAAGAAAATAATGAGGTTCAGGATGAAAAACCGATAGGCGATCGGGATAAACCGGCGCCGCGACATCCGCGAAACGATGGCAGAGAAAAGCGCATTCGCGAAAATCATCGTCACAAGAACAACAGTGAACATCCACCAAAGATTCTCGTATTGAGTCGCGCCAATGTTATCGCGGACCGGCCGAATCACGTAATAGCCGGCCAGGACCACAAAAAAGAAAATGAACCCCAGCCACAGGGCGCGAGCTTCGTTGGGCTTTACGTCAACGATTTTGGTGAAGAGTTTTTTCACACGTGTTTTTTCCACGCCGCCAAAACTTCCGCCTCGCGCTCGGGCGTAACACCGGCGCGCAACTTCGCTTGGCGATCTCGCGGCTGTGATTTGAACCAGGCGAGTGTGTCACGCGTAGTTTCGGCGAGGGGCCGGAACTTCAGCCCTTTGCTCAGCGCACGATCGATTTTAGCGCGAGCGAGTCCGCTCTCTTTGCCGGTCCACACTGGCATGTCCGACCACGGTTGCACCTTTTGCTGAGTCAAAAATTCTTCACTCGCCCACGTGAACTCCGCCTCCGACTTCAGCGCAGCTTTGGTTCCGTCGAGCATGCCGCCGATGCCGAGCGCCTTCGCCGGGCCGGTTGCATTGTAAATTCCGGTGTCGCCGTTCTCGACCATGCGGATCGTCCATTCGGCGAGGTCGCGCGCATCGATGAATTGCACGGGGTCGTCAGGCGAACCCGGCGCGAGCACTTCACCGCCGCGATCGATCCGTACCGGCCAGTACGTGAAGCGATCGGTCTCGTCGCGCGGGCCGACGATGAGTCCCGGGCGAATGATCAGCGTTTTTCCGCGGAACCATTTCTCGGCTTCTTTTTCGGAAAGCGCTTTGAGCGGACCGTATGTTTTGTAACCGCCCGCCTTCATCGCCTCCAGCGTTTCCTTGTACGGGTCCGCGCCTTCGTATTTTTCTGTGGGCGCCTCCTCGTTCGGACCGGTCTTTATTTCGCCGTAAACAGAAATCGTCGAGATGAAAACGTAACGCTTGACGTTGCCTTTGAGAATCTGCGCTGCGTCCCGCACCCACGCGGGAAGCGTCGTCGGGTTGTCGACGGCGACGTCCCATTGTCGATTTTTCAGCGCGTCCAACTGGCCGTTTCGATCGCCAATCAATTGTTCGACTTCGTTCGGCAATTCGCCTGGATGCGTTTTGCCACGGTTAAACGTCGTGACCTTGTGTCCGCGACTCAGCGCGTAACGAACCTGGTACGGTCCAGTGAATCCTGTGCCGCCAAGAATGAGAATGCGAAGAGATTTCACGGATTTCTCTGCGAACAGCGTGGCCGATGTGGTTCCGAAGGCAAGTGCCCCTCCAGTGGCGCGTCAGCGAATGATCGCATTCGTCTCCTCGCTAAAGGGGTAGCACGCCGCGCTCCGACCCTACTAAACTGCCAGCGCCGCTTGTGCGTTTGGCAAAGGTCAAATGAAAAATCTTACGTTTCTGGAAAGAAATCGGTTGCGACCTTGGCCGACATGTTGGATAGGTCGCGCTCTTTATGCGAAAACTTCTCACCTTTACTTTAGCCATTTTGGGATGCGCAGTGTTTTGTCCTCGCCCGGCATTGGCTTTGGGGTTCTCGGCCGCGAAGCCAAAGTTTGCTTACACCGATACCTCTGGGAAAAAGCAATCCGTCGAGGTCGTGGATAAATATTATCCAAAGAAAATTGCGCAACCGTTTGCAGGGAATTCGCAGATCGATCCAAAATTGCGTCGGGCGGCTACTATTGCCGAAGAACGCGCTCACGCGCATTCGCTTTCGAAGTGCTGGCAGTTTGTCAAGAACGCGCTCGTTGCCGCGGGAGTGGTAAAGTCGCGACCGCAAACACCTCTGGCGAAGCAAGCCGGTCAAGAACTCGTGAACAATTACGGGTTTAAAAAACTCCCAGTTTCAAATCCGTACGAAGCTCCAGTCGGCGCGGTGTTGGTCTATGGCGCCAAGCGGGCCGCGGGCCACGTGGAGATCCGTACTCAGAACGGTTTCGTTAGCGATTTTCGCTCAAAGACGCCGTCACGCCGCCCGTTGCTGGGCGTTTTCGCAAAGACCTAGCTTGAGACTGCGCCTTAGGTGGTCCGCATCGCCTTTGGAGAAGCCGATTCACCCTGGCGAAAGCGGAGCGCTTCATAAACGTTTTCAACGCTTAACGTCCAATCGAGACAGTTGAACGTTCGGCGTTGGCCGTTTTTATTTCATCTTGCATATGCCGCAAGACAAGATCGTCCGCATCGCGATGTGGTCGGGCCCGCGAAACATCTCAACGGCGATGACGCGTGCCTGGGGAAATCGGCAAGACACCTTTGTCGTCGATGAACCGTTCTACGCCTATTACTTGAAGGCGACCGGCACCCGGCATCCGGGCGCGGAAGAACTGATCGCCACAGGTGAAGTTGATTGGCGAAAAATCGTAGCGCAGCTCACCGGCCCAATCTCAACGGACAAGAGCATCTTTTTCCAGAAGCAGATGACGCATCATCTCCTGGCGGAGGTGGATCGGCAATGGCTGGATGCAGTGACGAATTATTTTCTCATTCGTGATCCGCGCGAAGTGATCGCGTCCTATATCAAGAAGCGAAAGAACCCAGCGCTGGAAGACCTCGGCTATGTGCAGCAGGCTGAGATTTTCGATTTTGTGCGAACTCGCGTGAAATCGCTACCGCCCGTTCTCGATGCCAAAGACGTGCTGGAAAATCCAGAGCGAATGCTGCAGCTGCTTTGCAAAACACTCGGCGTTGAATTTAGCGAGTCGATGCTGTCCTGGCCGCCGGGATTGCGCGAGACCGATGGAATCTGGGCAAAATATTGGTATAGCGAAGTGGCAAAGACGACGTCGTTTCAAACCCATCGCCCAAGGTATGAAGAGGTGCCGAAGCCCCTCGGCGAAATTTATGAACGATGCCGTGAATGCTACGAGCGGCTTTATGAGTGCCGATTGCGCTAAAGTGTAGAGGCGCTTGTGCCAAGCGTCTGGTAACCGGATGGCGTTTGACACAAACGCCGCTACAACAAAAGAATCACCCTTATCCGCGTAATCCGCGGTTGAACCAATGTTGCAGAAATTCGATGACCGAAACCGGGACTTGATTGTGAACATCAACAGAGAGTTGGTGCATCGCGACAAGGCTCGGATCAGCCCGTTTGATTCAGCGGTGCAGGGTGGTGATGCAGTGTGGGAAGGCTTGCGTCTGTACAACGGCCGGATTTTCAAGCTGCATGAACATCTCGACCGGCTGGAGCGTTCAGCTCGCGCGCTGTCGTTCGTCGAAATTCCGGCGTGTGAAAAAATCATCGAGGAAATCAAGCGCACGCTCGCCGCGAACAAAATGCGCGATGGTGTGCACATTCGCCTCACGCTCACGCGCGGCGTGAAGATCACCTCAGGCATGGATCCGCGGCTGAATCAAAGCGGGCCGACCTTGATTGTGCTCGCAGAGCACAAGGCGCCCGTCTATGCGAAGACGGGCCTGACTTTGATTACAAGTAAAATGCGGCGCCCGCCGGCCGAGGTTCTGGATGCTCGAATTCATCACGCGAACCTGTTGAATTCCATTCTGGCAAAGATCGAAGCGAACAACGCGGGCGCGGACGACGCGCTTATGCTCGACACGCACGGTTTTGTCGCCGAGACGAACGCCACGCACATCTTCATTGTGCGCAACTCCGATAAATCGGGAGCAACCGGCGATCTGGCGACCAGCCGTTGCGTGGCGTGCCCGGAAGGAATTACCCGCGCGACGGTGATCGAGATTTGTGCTGCGGCAAAAATTCGTTGCATCGAAACCGACTTATCCGTGGTCGATGTTTACGGCGCGCACGAAATTTTTTGCACCGGCACAATGGGTGAATTGGCAGCGGTCACAAAGATCGATAATCGCCAGATTGGCGATGGCAACGTTGGCGCGATGACAAAACGCCTGAGCGACCTTTACGCAAAACGCACTGCGACCGAAGGCGTGCAGGTTGTCTAGCCCTAGCGATCGGTTTCCCAGGTTTTCTTTTTGAATGAGACACGGCCTGATCCGTGCTCGAATGCTTCGAAGTGCTCGGGGTTTTGCTGATAATATTTTTGATGATACGCCTCAGCGGGATAGAACTTCATGGCCGGCAGGATTTCAGTGACGATTGGTTTATGGAATTTGCCCGAGCTTGCCAGCTTGTCTTTTGAGGCCTCGGCAATTTTCTTCTCCTCAGAATTGCCATAAAAAATTGCGGCGCGATAACTCGGCCCGATATCGGTGAACTGGCCGTCGGCCTGGGTGGGATCGATTTGCCGCCAGTAGATGTCGAGCAACTGCCCGTAGGAAATTTTCGTCGGGTCGTATGTGATTTCGATCGACTCGCGATAGTTCGTCTTTTCCGATGAGACCAGCTGATAAGTGGGATTTGGCTCCGTTCCGCCACAATAACCCACAACGGTTTTAATCACGCCGTTTGCCTTGTCGAATGCCGGCTGAATGCACCAAAAACAACCGCCGGCAAAAATCGCGGTTTTTGTTGCCGTCGGAGAGGAATCTTGCCCATGGCTACGCGCGGCGGTGACAGCTGCGAGCGTTGCGCAGCCGAGCGCGAGAACGAAGGTTCGCTTCATACTGTCGATCTTAGACATCATCCTGACCAGCACGTTGTGAATAACTCAGACTATTTTTGCTTGCCATCGACAGGCGCGGCTGCCATAAGCGAATCGATCCTGACCGAAGACAAGACCAAAAGTCATCCAAATTTTCTCCTAAGCGTGCCTGCGGACGAGGATAGCTTAGCTCACCGCAGGCACGTCTGTTCTCGAATGATCACGCAATCGCTGGATTCGCTGACGAATCGGCTCGTTCTGGAAAAGATCTTCGGCCGCAAAGCGCCGTTGCACGTCGATCTTGGCTGCGGCGACGGTTCGTTCGTTTGCGCGCTGGCGCAGCGACTGGCGGAGAAAAACCTTCTCGGAATCGAACGATTGCTCGGGCGAATCCGCAGCTCCGCGCACAAAGCCGCTGGTCTGAGCAACGTTCGCCTACTGCAGATGGAGAGCTCCTACGCGGTGCGTTATCTATTGTCCGCTGGATCGGTGGAAACGTTCTATCTCTTGTTTCCAGATCCCTGGCCCAAGCGGCGGCATCAGCGGCGCCGGATCGTAACGCCGGATTTCCTGCGCTCCATTCATACAGCGCTCAAGACTGGTCTGCAGGCGTTCGATATCGTGCAGCAGATTTCGAGCGCCCTCGCGGTCTTGCCGGGCTAACTCGTCCAAGGGCGATCGACCAACTCGCTCCATCCGCTCACGCGCACGTTTAGGATTAGAAACAATTCGCCTTTGATTGCCTGGCGCACCCATCCCTCCGCTCCCGCTGTGCAAACGACGACCAACAAGAGCAAAATTCGCGCTGAGACTGCACGCATAAGGTCTAACGAGATAGAGATAAGCCACGGCAGGGCGTCGTGGTAATCATATCGAACGCATTTCGAGGTGGGGCCGTTGGCTTCATCGATTGCTTAGACCGCCTTGTATAGTGATGCACATTCAGCAAATCTTCGATGAACAGTATTTCGAAACGATCCTTTTTATTGTGTTCGTCCCACGGACGGTGAATGCCGGACCGAGAATTTTCTCAAGAGGAACGGTAGAAAATAGTGCTCCATTCTGCTTCCGGCGACGCAGCCAGTAGATCTCCCGTCCGTGAACCTCGAACGCATCTGTGTTCGTCCCCAACGCGTTCACATGTTGCTTCAACTTCTCGTTCAAATTATCCGCCAAAAAGATGATATTGCTCTGCCAGCTTTCATCGAACTTCGACTGTGGAAACGGCCAGTGATTAACGATTTTGGCTAATTGGGCTTCTCCCCTCACAAATGTGCGCACTTCATAACCCAAGGCTGCTTTCAGTGCTCTTTCAATCTTTCTCTCAAGCGTATTGGTCTTTTTCGTTGTCGTCTCAAAGACAACGTTCCCGCTGGCGATGAACGTAGCTACCCTGAAGAAACCGAGTGACTCAAAGACTTGCCGCATGGACTGCATTTTGACGGTGCGGCCACCGCCGACATTTATCGCTCGGAGAAAAGCGACAAACCTAAACATAGCAAAACATTGATTTCCCAGACTGCCGGTCTAACGAGACGGAGCTCAGCTATCGCTGGCGGTAACGAGCTTTCGTGACGCGAAACAGACTACGATAGCCAAAGGCAGACGGCGAGAATTATCAGCATTGCAAGCGGCGCGACCCAGCGCCGCGATCACGGCACAGTCAGGAGTGCTCGTGCGTTTCTAATCATGTTGCCAGCCGCATCGTAAACGCGAATCACAGCATCGTGTGACCGGCTGCGATGCTTTGCGTAGTCGATTGCGTTAGTGATGCTCATCGCGACGACGGAAAGCGTTTCCTTGTGCGTGCGGATGAAAAGCTGACCGCGTTTGTGGAACTTGGAGCGGCGATTCGGCTCTCGTCGCGCCAATACGACAAGTCTGCCCGCACAGTGTTACTTCAGCGCGACCGGTTTCTTGGCCTCTTCAACAAGCTTCTCGAAGCGCGGATCGCCGCGGAGCGGGTCCCACCACGGACTCAGTTTCAGGTCGCCATAGCTGAGAGAGGCTGGGAGGCGGATAATGCTGTCCAGCTGTTCAAAGGCGAGGTCTTTGTCACCAACCCACGCCGCGATCAATGCCAAATACTGGATCGGGGTGGTGCCAGTGACCGCATCTTTTTCTAACGGGAGAAGCTCGACTGCGCGCCGGCCTTCACGCAGCGCGTCCTCCTTGCGGCCAAGCCCGGCGTCGATCAAACCAAGAACGCACATCGCTGGAGCGTAATTAGGCTGGGCGTGGACAATTTTCTCCTGCTCAGCTCGTGCGGCGGTAAAAGCCGACCGCGCTTTGGCATCATCATTTGTCATACGAGCGATAAGGCCTTCTACGAACGAATGAGTAAGAGGAACAGCGTCGCCGATTATTGCGGTTGGATTGTTGCCTGAGGCAGTCAAGGCATTTTCCGCAGCGACGGCATCACGTTGCGCGAACGCGACCCAGAGCCACCAATCGGCGATACTCGACAAATCAGCGGAATTTGTGCTCCGAATTAAATCGATAAGTTCAAGCGCCGGTCTGAGGTCCGCTTTCAGATCAGCTTCCATCTCTAAGCGGACCAGCTTTGCATCGAAGTTGTCCGGCGCGATGGCGAATACGCGATCCAACAGCGCTTCTCCTTCAGCATTGCGCCGGAGCGAGCCATAGTACTTTGCAGTTGGCAGCAGCCGGCCAACGTTACGCGGGTCGAGCTCAATGGCATGCTCTAAGTATTTTGTGGCCTCTTTCCAATGCCCCTGGCGCCGCACGATCCAACCTTTAATTTGGAATACGTTGGGATCATTAGGCAAAGTCTGGCTCGCCGCGGCGAGTTCGGCAAGGGCTCCATCATAATCGCGATATCCCCAATAAAGATTTAGAGCACGCGCCAGATGCGTTTCACTCGCATCGGGACGAAGCCGTGCCGCTGACTGGATGGCCGCTTCCGCTAGCGCCAGGCGCGCGGGCGTATGGTCCCGGTTAATGAAGTAAAGCCAGCTGTGAGCGCGAGCGAGCTGGCACCACGCATCGAAAAACGATGGATCACGTGCGACAGCTTGGTTCAGCAGATCGACTGCCTCCAGCAACATGGGCTTCGTGTCCGGCTCGCCTACGAGAATATTCTTGGCACGCGTGTAAAGATCAAACGCGGCGATGTCGGTTGTCGGGAGACGTTCAATGGCCTTTTCTTCACCCGGTGAAAGCTTTGCCTGTAATTGATCGGCAATCGTCTTGGCAATCTCGCTTTGGATGGCGAACACGTCCGCCAAATCGCGGTCATAAGTCTCTCCCCATAGATGCCGATCCGTACGCGCGTCGATTAACTGCGCATTCACACGCACCCGATTTCCAGCGCGTTGCACACTTCCTTCCACCACATTGGCTACGCCAAGTTGCCGAGCAATCTCGCGCAGGTTGCGCGTGATTCCGGTTTTATATTGCATCACCGAAGTACGGCTGATCACTTTCAGATCAGCGATCTTCGCAAGATCGGTCAGAATTTCGTCCTGCACCCCATCAGCGAAAAAAGCGTTCGCTTTCTCTTCACTCAAGTTCTCGAACGGCAGCACGGCGATACTCTTTTCGGTGATCGCGGCGGCTTGAGTGAGCGTATTCGTGGCTACTTCGGCAGCTTTCGTATGCGCCCTCGATTTCTCGAAATACCATGTAGCGAGGCCGATCATACAAAGGAAGACGGCTGCGGCCCAGGGGACTGCTTCGACGGAACTGCTCTCGGCACGATCCTCGCTGGGAGCCGGGCAGCAGAGAGTTGCAGCCGATTCGCCACTTCCATGGCCGATTGGGGACGCTTGGCGGGAGCTTTTTGCAAGCAGGCCGCTACCACTTGCTCCCAAATAGCCGGCACAGAGGCCGGCTCTATGCTTAAGTCCTTGCGCCGCTCGGTCATTGACGGCGGCACTCGCTCGTGGATTTGTCTGTCGATGTTGCCGGAATAAAAAGGCGGCTTACTGGTGAGCAGATCGTAAAGAGTAGCGCCTAGTGAGTAGATGTCGTCCAGATGTGTACCGCGCTTTCCCTCCAGTTGTTGCGGGCTCATGTAGACCAGCGTCCCGCTGCGGCCTTGCTCCGCCGTCAAGCGGCTCACCGTGTCGCTCAGGCTTCGCGCAATGCCAAAGTCGGATACCTTTAATTCTCCGCGTCGGTTCACCATTAGGTTCGCCGGTTTTAGATCACGATGGATGACGCGGGCATGATTGTGTGCATAATCGAGCGCCTCACAAAGCTGAGTTGTCCAGACCGCCAGCTCGTTTGGCTCAAAAACTTTTTGCTCTTTCTCGGCACGCAGATTGGAAAGCGTTTCCCCATCCACGTATTCCATGGAGATGCAGGCCATGCGTTCGTCGTGCTCGAAATGATAAATCCGCACGATGTTCTTATGCGTCAGCGCAAGGCAGCGGCGCGTCTCCAGTTTTAGATCGTCGAGTAATGTGTGCTCATGCACCACTGCCTGAGGCAGGAATTTTAGCGCTACGTCGTGCTCCAGCTCTTCATCGCGGGCCAGCCAGACGACTCCCATCCCGCCTTGCCCCAGAATCTTAATCAGCGTGTAGCGGCCGAAAATTTTCTGTCCGCCAGTGAACTCGCACTGAGTGGCCTCCACTGCGGCACCGGGGGAATAATCGCTCACTTTTCTGATGCTAATAACTGCAAAGGCGGAGATAAAGCCAAAACGCTACCGGAGATCGTACGCCTTTGCGTTCGCGACCGCACTCGGCTCGCCATACCAGAGCCGACCGTATGGCAGCGCATCGGAAATTAGATCGACGCCGCGATGATCTTTGCGCGGGCGGACTTCGTAAACGTGCATGGGATCGATTGGCTCCGGCGATTGGTTAAGCCCAAGGTCGAGGTCGGGGTGCTTGCTTCGCTTACGTTCAAAAGTGAATACCTGCCCGGTTTAAACGCGCTTGAATCGCCGCGGACCACTCTCGTTGCTTCGAGAGATTTTTGCCGTGAGCGGTCTCCGCGTCGTACTGGTCGTGCTCCTTTGTTTCTTCTCCACTTACGCGGTCAGCCAGAGCTTCCACTTTTCGCCTCAAGTCAGCGGATGCCTCTTTCAGGTCGGCGCCTTCTCCGCGTGGCAGCATATCGAGTGACATCTCG
>Ga0306922_10001710_pt1 | contig 19886 bp, 18 predicted proteins | sample sta12Cox44000082_FD_203758 | JGI IMG/M metagenome (GOLD analysis project Ga0306922, IMG submission 203758) | Lab enrichment of tropical soil microbial communities from Luquillo Experimental Forest, Puerto Rico - statoxic.12C.oxic.44.000.082 (v2)... | ecosystem: Environmental > Terrestrial >... | reverse complement strand
TCTGCTTGCGCATACCCGCTGCGCACAAGGGGTTAGGAAAAATAAATATAGCAGGAAAAAGACCCGGTGGTCAAGGGGAAATTAGGGGTTAGTAAAGACGAACTACGCAAACTGTAACCCCTTATCCCTAGCCCCTATTTTTCCGTTTTCGGTCTTGCTATCCGCCTCGCTGCCGAATACATTCACTTGCAATGAGAGTAAGTAAATAATTTAGTTTAGGCAGGAGAAGTGTGCGCCGGAGGTGGCGAGGATCGAGATAGCATGATTACCAAGGACCGCAAAACCGAAATCATCGATGAATTCCGCCGGGAACCCACCGACACGGGTTCCCCGGAGGTGCAAATCGCGTTGCTCACGGCCCGGATTACGGAGCTCACGGAGCATTTGCGGTCGCACAAGAAGGACCACGCCAGCCGGCGCGGCCTGCTGATGATGGTGAGCAAGCGGTCCAGCTTGCTGAACTACCTGCGCAATAAGGACCGGAGTCGGTACTTGGCGGTAATCGGTCGGTTGGGTCTGCGAAAATAAAGTGGTAAGTGGTTGTGATATACCACTCTCCACCCACCACTCACTAGTCACCACTCACAATTCCCCTGCCGGTACGCGAGAGGATTGTATCGTGCAGGCATGTCGAGTTGAATGTGCTGTTGGATCGCAAAAATTAATAATGGAAACAGGCCGGTGGGCCAAGCAAGCCCATGGGGCCGTGGTGGTTCAATACGGGGACACTGTTACCCTGGTGACCGCGGTGGAAGGGGAAGAGGAGGAAGGTCGGGATTTTTTCCCGCTCGTCGTCGATTATCGGGAGAAAACCTACGCGGCCGGCAAATTTCCCGGCGGCTTCATCAAGCGCGAAGGCCGGCCGACCACCAAGGAAATCCTGACTTCCCGGGTCATCGATCGCCCCTTGCGGCCGCTTTTCCCGCCCGGTTATTTCCGCGAAGTGCAGATCATGGCCGCGGTCCTTTCGGCGGACAAGGAAAACGACCCCGATACGCTGTCCATGATCGGCGCCAGTGCGGCGTTGCATGTCTCGCATATCCCCTTTTTGCGACCCACCGCCGCCGTGCGTATCGGCCGCATCGGCAATGAATTAATCCTGATGCCCAATCATTACCAACTGGAGGAAAGCGACCTCGACCTCGTCGTTTCCGGCACCAAAGATGCCATCATCATGATCGAAGGCTTCGCCCGGGAAATGTCCGAAGAAAACATGGTCCAGGCGATCCTGTTCGGACACAAAGCCATCGGCATGATCGTCGATCAGATCGAGGAACTGAGGCGAAAAGCAGGCCTGGGACCGAAAGACCTCCCGCCGCCATCGGCCCCGAATCCGTTGATTGATCTTTTCAAGGAGCGCTTTTACAAGGAATTCCGCGAACGCAAGCAAACCACCGGCAAGCAAAATCGCGCCGATTCCATTCGCGAATTCCGGGAAAAGATTTTCAGCGAATTTCTTCCGGAAAATGGCGAGCCGGTTTACACTCCCGGACAGGTCGCCGGCGCCCTTGAAGCCCTGGAAGAACGAGTCGTTCGCGATTTGATTCTGGAAGGCAAACGCATCGACGGCCGAAACGTCAAACAATTACGAGCTATCACCTGCGAGGTCGGCGTTCTGCCCCGGACGCACGGAACCGCGGTGTTTTCGCGCGGCGAGACCCAGGCTCTGGTCACTACGACCCTCGGAACCACCAGCGATGAACAGCGAGTCGATGGATTGCTCGAAGAATATAGCAAAAAATTCATGCTGGATTACAATTTCCCGCCGTTCAGCGTCGGCGAGTGTCGGCCGGTTCGCGGGCCGGGCCGGCGGGAAATCGGCCACGGAGCCCTGGCAGAGCGAAGTCTCAAGGCCGTCATTCCCAGCCCGGAAAAATTCCCGTACACGATCCGCGTCGTCTCCGACATTCTCGAATCCAATGGCTCCAGTAGCATGGCCAGCGTCTGCGGCGGCACCCTGTCTCTGATGGACGCCGGCGTGCCGATCTCCGATCCAGTGGCGGGAATCTCCATCGGCCTCGTCAAGGAAAAGGACCGGTTTATTCTCCTCACCGATATCATGGGCGATGAGGATCATTTCGGCGACATGGATTTCAAGGTCGCCGGCACCGGCCGGGGCATTACCGGCATTCAACTCGATCTGAAGATCGACGGCATCAACGAGGAGATTATCCGTGCCGCCCTGGACCAGGCCCGTGAAGCCCGCTTTGAAATCCTGAAAACCATGCTGACCACGCTTCGCCAGCCGCGCAACACCATTAGCAATTTCGCTCCGCGGCTGCTCACGGTGCGCATTAATCCGGAAAAGATCGGCCTGTTGATCGGGCCGGGCGGCAAAACGATCAAGGGAATTCAGGAATCCACCGGCGCTAAGATCGACATCGATGACGACGGCACCGTGTTCATCTCCCACCTCGACGCCGCCGGCGCGGAAGCGGCCAAACTCAAAGTTGAAGCCCTGACCGAAGAAGTCCGCGTCGGCAAGGTTTACGAGGGGCGAGTCACTTCCATCAAGGATTTCGGCGCGTTCATTGAAATTCTGCCGGGGCGCGACGGCCTGTGCCACATCAGCGAGCTAGACGACAAATACGTGGACAAGGTGGAAAGTGTTTGCAAGGTCGGCGACAAACTCATGGTCAAGGTCATTGCCATTGATGAGCAAGACCGTGTCAAACTGTCCCGTAAGGTATTGCTCCGCGAACAAAACAGGCCCCCCGGTGGGAAGGAGGGCGGACCGCCTCGCGAAGGGCCTCCCCGGGATGGTCCGCCGCGCGAGGGCCACAGCCGCGAGGGACACTCCGGCCCCCGCGGGCCGCGCGAGAATCATTAAGAAACTATCTCAAAAAAGGGTCAGACCCCGGGATTTTAGGGAGTCTGACCCTTTTTTGAGATAGTTTCTAAGATCAACCGTATGTTGACCGAACAATACGCTGAACTTGCCGAGGTGGCTGGCAGCTTCATTCATGAAATCAAGAATCACCTCAGCACCCTCGGCCTGAATCTGCAACTCCTGGCCGAAGATTACAAGCAACCGCAATCCCACCGGGAACGCCGCGCGCTGGAACGCATTCAACGACTTCAAGGCGAGTGCAACCGACTGGTGGATGTCTCAAATGACTTTTTGCGCTTTGCCCGGTTACAAGAATTGGAGCTCGCGCCGCATCATCTGGGAGAGGTGATCGAAGAATTAGTCGATTTCTTCGGCCCCACTGCCAAGCACTCGAGTATCGAAATCAAGTGCTATATACCTTCGGACCTGCCTCCGGTCCACTTGGACCGAGACTTGTTCAAGCAGGCCTTGTTGAATCTGATGCTCAACTCGTTACAAGCAATGCCTGCAGGTGGTGAATTGACGATTCAGGCGCTCGTCGACCGAGCGCAAGAAAATTCCCCCCCGACCGGAATTCTCCTGATGTTGATCGATACCGGGAAAGGAATTAGTCCCGAAGTGTTGCCGAAGATATTTCGCCCGTTCTTCTCGACGAAACCGCGGGGAAGCGGCCTCGGATTGCCTACTGCCAAAAAAATCATCGAGGCTCACCAGGGGCGGATTGAAGCGCAGAGTGAACTGGGCCGGGGCACGAAATTCACCATCCGAATACCGGTGGCGAGCTCCATTCCGCTCGCACAAGGACAGGAACCGGAAGTCGGCATCGAATGGAAGCTCTAGCCCCAATTGCTCGCCCCGCATATTAGCCCGAAGCGCAAGCGAGGGAACGCGCTGGTAGTTTGGACACGAGCGCGAAGCGCAAGCGAGGAAAGTGATCTCTTGGCCGAAAAGTTCACTTGGCGCATGCAGGAAGCGTGTCAAACAGTGATCCGTGAGCTTGTGCAATACCTTTCTGCGGGCCGGTTTCCCAGGCCCTGACCCAATTGATCCACGAAACTTCGAGGTTCCCGAAATAAACTTCGCGACCACGGTCTTTACCGGGATGATCTGGCCGATCGGAGAAAAGCTCAACGCCGGCCATTTTGAATAGTCCAGTCAAGGCAGTTTGCCATTTTTGGAATTGTTGGTCGGAGAGATGCTCGAGCCAACCTTCTTCTGCGAGCCATGCAACCAGGCAATCGTCCGGTTTTGCAAAGACGATTTCCAGGCCTCGGGAACTTAGATTGTGACATTTCAATTCTACTTGAATCCGATTAGGCGCCAGGTTAATTTCCCCGGTAAACAGCGAAGATAGTTTGAACTCCTCACTCGCGTTCAGAAGAAAAACAAACTCGCGGTCGATGAAATGTCGGATACTCTCTTCAATTTGCTGTAGCGCCTCCTGGTACTTTCGGAAGACTTTCCAGTTCACCTGTTGCTGCCGCACCCCGGCCACCTTGCGGAGTTTCGCAAACAATTTGGGAACGGTTCCGGAATGTAAGCCGGGTTTCAAAAAACGCAGCATCGTTTCGCCGTGATGGCCGATGAGAACCGGCCTGAGAGTTGGCGGCCTGGTGGATTCATATAGCTTCCAATTCTCCTTGAATTCCCAAACCAAAAACCCAAAGGCGCCGGGAATGGCGGTGCCCACAGAAAGAGCCACCGTGCCGGCGAGGTGCCGTTCCATCGTGTTCGCAAGGAATCGAGTGAATGGCGGAACAAAAAGAGGTATCACCAATTTGTGCGACACCGTCACTACCGGGAAATGCTTGATCGGGTTGATTTGCGGCTCGAGAAGGACATTAATGGCAAACCGGATAATATATGCCGCAACAAACCAGAATAATCCGACAATCGGTTTTACTACAAGGGCCCAGCGACTGTCTCCGGTTCGGAACCGGAGCCATTCATCCATTTCATAAATGGCGCGGTCCACCGATTCGACAAACAACCTGGAAAGATACATCACGAATCGAAAAATCTCTGGAAGAAAATCGATACTGATTCGGTGCCAAAGACGAAACAGAAGCTGACCAAGTGCGGCTTCGAGTACTTGCCCGATCCTCGTGTTTAGGAAAACTGCGGCAATAACAAGTACCAGACATCCGGCCGCGGCCGGCCATGGAGCACTTATTCCGACAAGCCACAGCAAAAAACACGTAAAGCCGCCGTATCCTGCGGGCCTGAGTACAACCTGGCAAAAATTGCTGAGAAACGTACTTTGCAAAAACTGCTTTACGGCCGGGATGTTCAGTAGAAATGCGGGAAATTGAATAAGTAATCGGCGGGCAACTCGCCACAAGCCACGCAAAATAGTCGCCACCATGCCTCGAAAACTAATACTGTGCAAAAGGCCCAACAGGAACGTTCCCAGTATCAGGGTTCCTGCAATCATGGAGGGTGTGGTGTTCAGGAAGTTTACTTTGGTATGGGCTGCCAGACCAACGGCAAGATGGACGATATGCTTCAAACCCTCCAGCGCCACAAAAGCTCCGCCGTAGGGGAGCACCAGGTACCGCGTGAGTACTCGTCCGGGCAAAGTTCCGAAAACAACTGAGCTAAAGCGTTGCAAACCGCGCAAATAAATCTCGCCGCCCTGGTAAACGCCATCCAATCTGATTTGGAGCAGGCGATTTAAGCGGATCATGCGATCGCCTGTAATCAGTTCAAGCAATCCCCGGAGGTCGGGTAGTTTCAGATTGTTTCGAGAAATGGCATCGCGAACATCGCTCATGAGGAAAAAGCCCCGCTGCAGTATCCGATCCGACAATTCTTCGCTTAACTTGTGTTGGGCAACCCGCTCGGGGAGATTCCGGGGAATCATGTTTACTTCATCTAAGGCATTGAGCAGGACGGGACCAAAACGCACGCGTAGGTTTTCGCTGAGGTTTTCAACCGATTGTTGAAACAAGGCATCCAGGCGCCGGCGGTCCGGTTCGGAAATGCGGGCTGCTTTGAGCCGCCGGAAAGCGCGCCGGAGATGTTTGAGCTTTAGCACCGCTTTTTGAAAAGGCAACGGCCGTTTGAAGGGCCGGCGGCCGAGGGCCAGAGCCCAGTCCAGGACATCCACCGCAAAAAGGTCCTTTTCATGATCCAGGCAGACTTTTTGCAAGTCATAGAGTAGACGGTTCTCCACGGGCCAGATGCCGCGAGCAGCTGGTTGCAACAGCGGGACCAATGCCTCCGCCCACTGAGCGGCCTCTGTGGGTTCCAGTTGCAAAGCCTCGCGGAACCGGACCGCCAGACCCTTCAGTTCCGCGCGGGCTCTTGCCAGCGCTTCTTCCTTCCAATTTTCCGGCGCAACTCGGGATGCCTGAACCAGGAGAATCGCAGCCCGTACTAAATTGCCGAGACGCTTGGTTTTTTTTGCTTTCTCGAGCCGCTTTGTAAGCTGACACTTTCCCGAGCAATTACTCGCCGTCAGGCCGTTTTCGTTCTTCAAAGACCTCTTCTCCGTGCTGTACTTTGGCAGAAATGAAATTGTCCGTCGAAAACTCGTAGCCAAACATATTAACTTTGAAATAATTGTGCGTTGGGAACGTTTCGCCCTCTGTTCATCCCCTGTAAAATGTTATGCCGTTCCTGTTGACCGAAGGCGCCAAACCTACACCCAGCTACCGACTTGTTAAGAAATTAGGAGTCGGCGGGTACGGCGAAATGTGGCAAGCGACCGCTCCGGGTGATATTCCAAATGAGATTAAAATCATCTACGGTCAAAGCGGTGATGTCCGGGCCGAACAGGAACTCAAAGCACTCAATCGCATCAAGGAAGTTCGGCATCACTTTCTCCTATCCCTGGAACGAGTAGAATTCCTTTCAAATCAAGTATTTATAGTGATGGAGCTCGCCGAATCCAGCCTCATGGATCGGTTCGTCGATTGCCGCAAAGCCGGTCACCCGGGCATTCCCCGAGATGAACTGCTGCACTACCTGCGGGATACGGCCGACGCTTTGGACTACACGATTCAAATTTATGGCCTTCAGCATCTGGAAATCAAGCCTCAGAATCTTCTCTTGCTCGCGAAGCGAATCAAAATTGGGGATTTCGGGCTGGTCAAGGACTTGTGCGGCACCAGCGTAACTGTAACCGGGGGGGTTACGCCACTATATGCATCGCAGGAATCGTTTGACGGCAAGGTGAGCCGCTTCAGCGATCAATATTGCCTGGCTGTAGTCTATCAAGAGATGTTGACGGGAATCCGTCCGTTTCCCGGTAAAACCCCTTACAACTGGCTTTTCAACACATTGATAGCCGGCCTCTGTTGGATCCTCTCCCCCCAGACGATCGCCCGGTGATCGCGCGAGCCTTGGCCAAAATTCCGGATCAGCGCTTTCCCTCCTGCCAGGAAACGGTGGAAAGCCTATTTTCCGCTTCGCGCCCTTCTGCCCCAGCAGGCTCGTTTCCCGGTTCTATGAGGTCGACAGTAGAGGGCCTTGAGCACAATGGGGCAAGCCCGTCCCGCGAACCAAAAGGTGAGGAACCAGCTGTATGCCCTACCATTTTGGAAATGGACACGGCCCCAAGCCCCGGAGTGGCCATAAGCCTCTTTCCTTCTCCTGCCACTGCATCAGCCTCACCCAACTGTTACACTCGTTCGCGTTGGGCCGATACTCTCGGAGCATTCACAATCCGTCCGACCCTCTTTTTGAGTACCGGGGGACTGGCGGGAAAAACGTTCCGGCAGCTGCGCAATCGATTGCATCTCCGTTTCGGAAATATGGACCGCATCCCAATTTTTTGCTTCTTGCTGCTGGATACCGACCGAAAACGGTGACGCTCGGCCCAACATGGGTCTGCCGGCGAAGCACTAAGCTATGAAGAAACGTTGTATGTTCCCCTGTATCATCCCGATCGCTACCGAAACAAAACCAAGGATTTGCTCCGCTGGCTCGATCGGCGCTGGCTCTGCGGAATTCCCCGCTCCCGATTGACAGAAGGAATGCGGGCGCTAGGCCGATTGGCTCTCATCGACAACACGGACGACCTTCTTTTTCGGCTACGGGAGTTACTCGCCGTTCTGATCTCACCTGAGGCAGTCGAGGCCGCGGCGGCCACAAACGGAATCAATGTCGAAACAACGCCCGTGCGCATTTTTATCGTGGCCGGGATTTCGGGGGGGACCGGCGGTGAAATAGTTTTGGATATCGCCTATGCGGTCCGGCAAGTCTTGGGCGAAATGAATCTCACGCCAGACGGAATTTGCGGCCTCATGATGCATTTGACCGGTCAAAAGCCCATCGAAGTTGAATTGGCCCGGGTCAATTCCTATGCAGCATTGATGGAACTGTCCCACTATGTAAGAGGAGATGCGCCGTATTTGGGAGACCGGGCCCATGGATTGAAGTCGTTTCCCCTGGGAGAATCCCCTTTTGACGATTGCTACCTCGTGCACTTGGGCGAACAACTGGATGCAGCCGAGGCGGAATCGGCCACCGTTGTCGTGGCGGAGTATTTGTACATCAACGCTGCCGCCGCTATCGGCAACTACCTGGATGAATATCGTCAGACAACTCGAGCCATGCCGCAAAAGTTCGCGGGCCTACCGACCGTGCGGACAGTTCGGTTATCGCGATTACATTTTCCGAAACACCCCCTGGAGGACGCTGCCAGCAAGTTGTTTTGCCGAACTCTATTGTCCCGTTGGCTGGGTGAGGAAACGGATCATTCGGAAGAAGGGATCAAGGAGAAATCGGGCAACCAGGCAACCGCAATGGGTTTAGAAGCAAGAGCTCTCAACGATCAGTTCCATGCAATCGCCGAGGGGTTATGGCAATTCGAACCGGAGACATATTTTCGCAGAATCTGGGCCGAGTGGCCCCAAAAGACTACTCCTCAACAGTACCAGGCCAGCCCTGTGGATGGAAGCAATCTGATTTTGTCTAAAATTAGAGATTTTCTCGGTTCTCGGCATGATTGCGACTTCGGGCCAAATCCCAACGAACCCCCCCTTTGAAACAGCTTTCCGGGGACAAGGACAACACCTTGGCGAGAAGTTCGGCAAGGAAGTCGTGGAATGGCTGATAACAATTTTCGAAGATCCGAACTGGAGGTCGGCAGCCGCCGCTCGTGCCGCCGAATGTCTCCAGGATTATCTGACGGCGGTGTCGGAAAGTGCCAGGTCGCTGTTAAATAAATACCGGACAGATCACGAAGAACTTCGGCAGCCGGTGACGGAACACGAATGGAATAAGCACGGCTCGAGAAACTGGTTCGGAATCGGGCGACGCCAAATCGAAGGCGAGATCCGTCCCATTTTTCGGGAGTTTTGTTGGTTACGCTTCAAGGAACTCGTTTTGGATAACATCCTTGGCGCCCTCAAAGCAGTCTCCCATGCGATCTTTCAATTCGATTAGAACTTGGTGCTGTGCCGTCAAAGATTGACTCATTTTGCCGATTCCCTGAATTCCGGTCCGTCCACTTCACAGACAATGACAGCGTCCCGGGACATTCCAGGGTTCCTGCAAGTTCTCCCACCCAGCTGCGGGTCAATAACGGAGGCGGCTGCGGCGATCGTACAAAAACTCACTCCGAATTCCTGCCTGCATTTAAATTTGAAGTTTCAAGCGGAATTCCTGGATCCTCTCGGGCGTCTTTGGCAAGTCGTGACTAGAAACTCCAACTTGGCTGAGGTCTTGCAAGATGAATTGGAAATGCGGGCCCGTTGTGCGCTGTTGGAAATCATTAAAGAAACGGATTCTGCAGAGTTGTTTATCGGCACAACGGCCGACCGCGAACAAGCCGTTTTGCTTTTAAGAAAACAGCAACAAGCCAGTCTCTCCGCATATCCCATTTCCGAAAATGGATCCCATTGTCTATTGGCGATTCCCAAGACCGAGTTGGGAGAAATCGTCCGAGAAATGCTCGAGCATTGTCTGGCGAAACCTCCTGCCTTGGTCCTGGGATCGGATGGCAATGTGGTAGTATGTTGCGAGCAAGCGCACTTGCCGATTCACTAATTCGCCGCATCGTTAATCGTTAGCGATCCAGCTTACTTGGATATTGCCAAACAAGTGCTGACCCGCGTCGATGTCAATCGGGCCGCACTACCAGTCGGTTGACCACTTTCAATGCATTTGCCGGAAAAAGTCACCGAGTGACCAGTGCATACTGGGACGTGAAGGTCCCGGGTAACATGAGATGAAAACAAAACCCCGCTGAACTTCCTGCGAACAGGCCGAACAGCGGGGCCGGAACAGAGAAGAGGCCGATTAGGATTTCGCTGAATCATAACGACCACACAAGGACCGTCAAGTACAAAAAAAGAAAAAAATGGAGAATTTAGCATATTGCTTGATCGATCAATTTCGATCTTGGAGGCGGCTGCGGTTTAGCGGGATTACGATGACGGGAGCGCTAAAATGGACTAGTTTATTGTTTCCCCCGCAACTGCAACTATTGTGGCAGCTTGACTTTGCGACCGACCAAACGCGAAGACTCGACCAAAGCAAATATCCGGCCGACGCCAGTACAGCTACTCCAACTATCCCAAGTTGCCAGTCCATTCCTCGCATTCTCCCGATCAGCTTAACCCGTTTCCCACCTGATATACCAGGAGTGCCCCTAAATAGGCCAGCACAGTCATATAGCCGAAAGTAAACAAGGGCCAGCGCCAGCTGTTGGTTTCACGGCGTATTACTGCCAAGGTCGACGTGCACTGGCAGCACAGTGCAAAAAAGATCATTAGCGATAACGCAACCGGCACTGTGAAAACCTTGTCCTCTTGAAGTGCCTTGGCCAGCGGCGTCGCCCCTACCTGTTCCAAGTCACGAATGTTGCCGGAATCCACCTTGCCCATGTTGTAAATGATCCCCATGGTTCCGACTACGACTTCCCGCGCTGGAAAACTCGCCAAAGCCGCCATGCCGATCTTCCAATCCCAGCCCAATGGTTTTACGACAGGTTCCAAAGTATGACCAATGCGGCCGAGGTAGCTATTGCGTTTCCATTCTCCGTCGATTTGTGCAATAGTCTTTTCTATTGCTTGCGCGGCATCTTCGATTGCGTTCTTGGCATCATCATTTTCGAATTTGGTGTTTTGTTTTAGGTTGGACAGGTCTCCCCGGAGTTTGGCGATTTGTAGGTCGTACGACTGTCCCTGTTCATCCTCACGTGGGAAGTACAACAGAGCCCAAATCAACACCATCGACGCCAGAATAAATGTGCCGGCCCGGCGGACGAACGCCCACCCACTATCCAAGACGCGGCGCAACACCGTTCTGAGTGAGGGCCGTTTGTAAACCGGCATCTCCATTACGAATACTGGCGTTTCACCGCGCAATATTGTACGCTTCAATAGAAGTGCTATCAGCGGAGCGACAAGCAAGCCAATGAGATACATCGCGAAAAGCGTCAACCCCGGAACCCAACCGGGATACCCTGAAGTAAGAAAAGCCCCGATCATCAGGGTATAAACGGGAAGGCGAGCGGAGCAACTCATTAAGGGTGCCACCAAAATGGTGGCCAGCCGGTCCCGCCGGTTTTCGATTACGCGCGATGCCATGATGCCAGGAACCGCACAGGCAACGGAAGACAACATGGGAATAAACGACTTGCCGCTTAGGCCGCAACCCGCCATGATCTTGTCCATGAGAAAGGCGGCCCGCGCCATATAGCCGCAATCCTCCATGATGGCAATGAATGCGAACAACAGCATGATCTGGGGTAGGAATACCAAAACACTGCCGACGCCTTCCAAGACTCCATCCACCGCCAGGCTTGCTAAAGGTCCGGCAGGCAGCGATCCGCGAAGGAGTTCACCCAGCCACTCCTTGCCGAATTTCAGCAGATCCATTAGAGGAACGGCCCAGGCGAAAATAGTCTGGAAAACCAGCATCATGAGAGCCAGAAAGAAAGCGGTTCCCCAGATTTTGTGAGTCAACACGTGGTCAAGGCGATCGGTCCAGGTGATTGGCCGGCGCTCTGGCCGGCGCACACAGTGAGCCGACATTTGGCGAATCCAGCCATAGCGAGTCCGCGCCTCGATTTCCGGAACTTTGCAGCCTGCCGAGGCCAGCCGTAACCGAGCGGATTGCAACTCTTCCCTGAGACCATTCATCTGGTCTGTTGCCAGGCGTTTTTCCGTGTAGCCGCCGATATCGAGCAGCAAGCGCCGGATAAGAAATGGGGGCCACCGACCACCGAGCCGAGCTCCGAATGCCGCTTCTTCCCGCTCAAATGGTTCCGGAAATGCGGGCGCAGCACGCATAGGAGGAGGACAATCCACCGCTTCGTCGATGGCTTTTTTAAGTCGCTCCAAGCCCTTGCCTTTGTTCGCTTGGATGGGAACGACTCGAATTCCCAACTGGTTTTCCAGGCGGGCAGCGTCGATTTGCAACCCCTGCCCATCCGCCACGTCCGTCATGTTCAGCGCTAGAACTAACGGAATCCCTAATTCCATCACCTGAGTGGTTAAGTAGAGATTTCGTTCCAAGTTGGATGCATCGACAATGGAAACGACGACATCCGGGCGAGGTTCGCCCGGTTGCTGTCCCAAGATTAAATCGACAGCGACCATTTCATCGGGACTGCGTGGAGCCAAACTGTATGTTCCCGGCAAATCGATAATTTCGAATGATTTTCCGTCAAATGTCATGCGCCCCTTTTTTATTTCAACGGTGACACCGGAATAATTGCCGACTCGCTGCCGCATGCGGGCAAGCGCGTTAAAAAGAGTTGTTTTGCCGGTATTGGGATTGCCGATCAAGGCAACGACGCGACTTTGCAGCCTGGGTCTGACAGCTTCAATGGCAGTCATCGCGAACCACCGGTTAGGAGCCGAACCGAAATGCGCGCCGCCTCACTCCGGCGTAAACTAAGCCGATAATCGCGTAGCCGGATTTCCAACGGGTCGCCAAACGGGGAAAAGCCAAGTACTTCCACTTCTGCCCCTTCGCATACTCCCATTTCCAAGAGCCGCTGACAAACCACGTCTTCTCCTTGTATCGCCGCTATTACAGCGCGCTGCCCCAGTTGCAATTGAGCTACGGAAAGCATGTGACAATTTACAAGAAAAAACTCAGCTGGCGGGGAAAATAGCTGTATCGGCGCGGGCTATTGGGCGAACCATTATTTGGGTTCTCAAACCGCTGCGAAGACTCAAACGGACCCCCCTTAGTTCTATCAGGCAGGGACTGCCCGCTCGTACGACTAAAACTCGGCTCCCGGTAGAAACTCCGAGTTCGGCCAATCGACCGACCCATCCAGGTTCTCCGGTCACCTCTTCGATATCAGCGCAATCACCCGGGTTGAGGAATTCCAGGGGCATTAAAGCGACTTTTTGCAACTCAATATCCTTGGATCGAGTATTTCCGCTCTTGCTATTGAGACTTAGTCTCAATTTAGCTTACCAAACGGAAATCCCTTGTCAAGAATAAACTCGAAAAAACATGACAGAAAATGGAATTATTAACGGATTTCTCCCGCAAAATGACTCTATTAGCTGCGATTTGGGAGTTTGAAAAATCCCTAAGTCATGGGAAGGCAAGGCCAGCGGAGAGGGAGGGATTCGAACCCTCGGTAGACTTGCGTCCACACCGGTTTTCGAGACCGGCCCGATCGGCCGCTCCGGCACCTCTCCGGCTCGGGATAAATCCTCATACTGTTTGCTATTCTAGAAATCCAAACTTATATTCACAATCCGATTCAAGCATTGAAGGCATCAGCGATTGTAAGGACTGGTCGCGGATGGATTTTCCAGATTTAAACGCCCAGCTAATAAATGCTGTATAATTTCTCCATGACCTTCGATTCCGTCAACTATCGCAATTGTTCGCTGTTGGTGGTCGACGACGAGCCATCGATCGTAAATGCGCTTTCCCAGCTGGCGTCGAAGGATTTTGAAGTCGTGACGGGCCATTCCGGAGAAGAAGCCCAGTCCATTTTCGAGAAGCGCGATCTCGACCTGATATTGGCCGACCAAAAACTACCGGGAATGTCCGGAGTGCAATTGCTGGAATGGGTCCGCCTTCATTCGCCGCGAACGATTCGTTTGTTGATGACCGGTTTAGGTATATTTGAAGATGCCGTGGATGCGATCAATTGTGGCCAGGTTTTCCGCTATATTTTTAAACCCTGGCGCAATGAAGAACTCATGCAAATGCTAAAGGACGCAGCCCGAACCTTTCTGCTGGAGCGAAGCCATCGGCAACTGATGGAGGAGCTGCAAAACCTTAATCAGCAACTGGAAAAACGAGTCTCGCAGAGGACACGAGAATTGCAGGAAACCAACCATCAGTTACAGCAGCAAAACTTGATGTTAAAGAGACTGGCTCTGACCGATCCACTTACAAACCTTCCCAACCGCAGGTCCATGGACCGGTTGGCCAAATCCGAAATACGGAGGCGCTCCCGGTACGCCGGTTCGCTAGCTATCGGAGTCATCGACGTTGATCATTTCAAGGAAGTCAATGCCCGGTTTCTCCTGCCTGGGGGCGACCAGGTCCTCGTAGGGTTGGCAAAGACATTTATCGGCTCGCTCAGGACGGTGGATACAGTAGGCCGCATCGGGGGTGAAGAGTTTATGGTAGTAGCGCCGGAAACCAATTTGGAAGGAGCATGCATCCTCGGAGAGCGAATTCGGGCGGCCGTCGAGGGCAGTCATTACATGTACAAAGATTTACCAATTACCGTAACCGTTAGTTTGGGTTTTGCTGTTGCGGAAATCGGAATTCCAGTCGAGTTTGAAATGATCAAATATTTGGCCTCGGACGCCTTAGGAAAAGCCAAGTCAGACGGGCGCAATCGCTGTGTGGTGAGCGCCGTTCCGCCCGACAGCATGGTCCCGGAAGCAAAGAACCCATTTGTTTCCCGTGGAGATGCTGAGAATTCGCCGTAAAAAAAGCCGATCCGACCCGTTGTACCACCTCTCCCATGGTCAGCGCGAGCCGGATGGCTTTTCCACAAAGAATGACGAACGGAAGCAATTCGGTTGGAATTGAGCAAATTAGGGACCAATTTGGTAATTGTGGCGGTTTGAAAGCCAAATTTGCAAGCATTCTGCCAAAATCCAAGTGGATTTCTCCAGCTGAAATTATTATCGCGTGAATCGGTTTTCATCTGTTGCCCATCTTGCCAGCCATCTTTGCTCGTTTTCGGGCATTGCACGACTGGGAAATTCTAAACGCGCACGAAAGTCCCCATGTTGTGTCCAGAGTGGATGGGTGCTTTATATTGATTCGCTTTACTTGAATTCCCACTTGTTCCGAAGATGGTTGCTGAAGAATTGTTGCATCTTGGTCGGCTCTTTATAATGGAATAGGAAAGTTGTTCCTTTAACATCACTCGGACCGATGGCGACAGATATTCGTTTACGTGAAGCACTACCGGATATAACGGAAGCGCTCGTTGCTACCTATAGCGAGTGCAGCCGGATCAATCATTTGGGCCACAAACCGCTCCCCAACCGGGAAGCTATTGTCGAAATCCTGGCTGATCTGCTTGACGTTCTTTACCCGGGATATGGCCGGAGGCAAAACCTGCATATCGGCAACATCGAATATCACGTCGGCGAGATCATCGATGGTTTGCACGATAAACTGACACAACAGATCGGCCGAGCGTTGCGCCATGAATTCGACATTGCCGGGACTGGAAATCAACCGGATGGGAAAGGGAGCCAAAGCGCAGATTTTGAAGGAATGGCCCAGCAAAAAACCGTGGAATTGCTGCAACGCCTTGCGTACCTCCGTACCAAACTCGAATTGGACGTTCAAGCCGCATTTGAGGGAGATCCCGCGGCCAAGAGCTTTCCGGAGATCATTTTTTGCTACCCCGGAATTGAAGCAGTTTCGATTTATCGCATTGCCCATGAGCTGTTGCTGTTGGGCATCCCTCTCATTCCCCGAATGATGACCGAATACGCGCATTCCAAGACGGGTATCGACATTCATCCCGGGGCGCGGATCGGGGCCAGCTTTTTCATTGATCACGGCACAGGCGTGGTCATCGGGGAAACGTGTGACATCGGCAACCACGTCAAGTTGTATCAAGGAGTAACTCTCGGGGCGTTGAGTTTTCCGCGGGATTCTTCCGGGAACATAATCCGGGGCATGAAACGCCACCCGACGCTGGAAGATGACGTGGTGGTTTACGCCAATGCCACACTGCTGGGGGGCGATACGGTCATTGGGCATCACGCGGTAATCGGATCCAGCGTCTGGTTGACCCACAGTGTCGATCCCTACACGGTGGTTTCTTTGGAAAAGCCTTCGCTGCGGATGAAAGGGCCCGATACCAAGGACCTTGTGCCCTTCTACCAGATATGAAGTGCTTGTTCTCGCAAGTCACATTAATAATTTTACATTTGTTCATTTGTAATGTAAGAAATTATTATTTGTCTCCTCATGCAGTTCCATCCTTAGAGGGAGTTTGTTGTCGGCATGAAGCTGCCCCAGAAAGTCTTCGTGTGCCACGAGTGGATCCCGCCATACGGTCCGTCCCATGCTACCCTTTTCACAGGAGAATCGCATGTTTTCTCGGCTGCAATTGTTGGTCGCCGATTTTAAAATGCGTGAAGAAGGTCCCACGGCAGTCGAGTACGCGGTCGTGCTGGCATTGATTATTGTCGTGTGCCTGTTGCCAGTACCTCTCTTGGTTCCAATACCAACGCTACGTTTACGAGCGTCAGTACTGCTATAAGTGCCTCTTAAGAGAGCTCCAAGAACGCGCCGCGGGTCTGTTCCCGGCCGGGCTACGCGCCGGGATAAACGCATTGATGTGCCATGCACCGAAATGGACCGGCCCAAGGCCGGGTTGTCAAATGGCCTTTTTTGCCAGCGCTACCCGGTTCACCATGACCGTTTGAGTTTCACCAAATCAACATCGATGGAGCCATTTTCATTTCTTGCAAAGTGGTAAGAATGAATCGGCACAGGTAGACGGCCCTCTTGTTTCGTTCGCCTTGCAAGAACCTCACTGGCAGCCTACAATCCGCCGACCCGGCAGCCGAAGGACTTGGAGGCAAACGGTTCAATGCATGCGGAACAGGTTCATGGACACGCTGCATCTTTGGTCCATCGGCAAATGATTCGACTGGTATCGGCGGCAATTCAATTCCCCAAACTGGTATTGGGAATTGCCCTGTCATGCTGTGCGCTTTCGGTATATGGCTTTTCCACTTTCCTGGAGTATCGTACCGAGCGCACTGATCTCCTCAATCCTCAAAAGGACTACCTCCAGCGCTGGCGTAAGTACCTCGAAGAATTCGGGGACGACGACGATATTGTGGTCTTGGTAAAGGGTTCGGATTCCCAACGCATGCAATCGGCATTGGAGTCACTGGCAAGCCAGGTCCGCCAAATGCCCGAGCACTTTGATCGCCTCTTTTATAAAGTGGACCTTCGGCATCTACGAAATCGGGCGTTGATGTTCCTGGCTCCCGGCCAAATCCAGGAAATCCAGGAAAACCTGAAAAGTATGAGCATGCTGTTGGACTTTGGCTCGCTGGGCTGGCGCAATTTAACCCTACTGCAATTGGTGAATGAAGCGGGCCATCGCGCTCGCCAATGGAATCTGGACGACCCGATCCGCGCGGCCGACGAACAATTTTTCAAGCAGTTATTGTCCATCAGCCGATCCGCGACGGCCTCGCTGGGCGGTCCCGCCGGTTATCGCAATCCCTGGAACAGCTTGTTGGAAAACCAACCGGAGCATAAAGACTTGTTGGCCGAGCCGCAATACTTTTTCAGCGCAGACCGTTCGCTGGCCTTTTTGCTGACCCGGCCGCAGAAGGAAAAAGGGACCTTTACTGGGGCGCAAAAAAGCGTCGATGCCATGCGCCGGATCATGGCGGAAATCCAACCGTCGTTTCGGGATCTGGAAATTGGTCTGACCGGACTGCCGGTTCTGGAAACGGATGAAATGGTTATCGCCCAAAAAGACACGGACCGGGCGTCATTGTTGGCAATTGGCGGGGTAACTTTACTATTCTTCATGGTGTACCGGAGCGTTTACTACCCGTTGTTGACCGTTGGCACCTTGTTGATCGGCACCAGCTGGGCCATGGGATGGATGACCCTTACTGTGGGCCACCTGAATATCCTGTCGGCAACCTTCGCCGTTATGCTGATCGGGATGGGGGATTATGGCGTGTTGTGGGTCATGCGCTATGAGCGCGAGAGACAGTGTGGGGCGGACGTGGCCACCGCTTTGAGACGGACGTCCATTTGCGTCGGAGCGGGGACGCTTACGGCATCGATGACAACTGCCCTGGCGTTTTTTGCGGCGATGCTAGCGGATTTTCAAGCCGTAGCAGAATTAGGCTGGATTGCGGGGAGCGGCATCTTGTTGTGCGCCCTTTCCTGCTTTACGGTCCTTCCTGCATTGCTCAGCCTTTTTGACCGACGGGATTTTTCGGGAGCAAGGATTGGAAACAATGTTATTAGTAATTTCGAAAGATACGTAGCCGCGCGCACTTTTTCGCAAAGGCAAATCTGGCTGCCCGGGCTGGCCGGCCGGTCGGGGTGGGTACTGGCGTGCAGCTTGGCTTTGACGGTGGCAATGGCGGTTTGTGCGGGCCGGGTTTTTTATGATCATAACCTGCTCCACCTGCAGGCGCGCGACCTTGATTCCGTAAAGTGGGAGATGACACTAATCGAACATACCGCAGGGGCGAGTTGGCATTCTTTGAGTTATACGAATACACCGGAGGAGGCGCTGGTTCTCAAAGCGCGGTATGAAAAGCTGCCCGAAGTAAGCCGGGTAGTCGAAGTCGCCTCGCTAGTGCCGGCGCAACAGAATCAAAAGAAAGAAATGCTGGGCGATATCCAGCGCCGTTTGCGATGGCTTCCCGAGCGGGGCGCGGTGATTCCTCACGATTTACCGCATATCGGCCTGCTCAAAAAAGAATTAGCTTCGGTGGCCACCCTGCTGCAACCCTTGGTGGAGGCTGGCAAGCAGTCGGTCGTAAAAGACCTACATCAGGCCTTGCAGATACTGAACGGCAAACTGAAGGAAGGGCATGCGTCAGCGATTCAAGAGTTCGAGCAACGGATGGCCGGGGACCTGGCTGGAGACCTCCATCGTTTGCGTGACGTGGCCGTGCCCGAGGCCATCACACTGGACGACCTGCCGGCTCCATTGCGCGAGCGTTACATCGGCAAAACCGGCCAATGGCTGGTGCAGGTTTTCGGCAAAGAGAGTCTGTGGGATTTCGAACCGCTTGAGCATTTCACCAAGCAAATCCAAACTGTCGATCCGCAGGCAACCGGCAAACCCTTTTCGACGGTGGATGGACTGCGATCGTTGAAGAACGCCTTTCAGTGGGCGGGGGTGTATGCGTTGATTGCAATTATTGCAATTTTGTGGCTGGATTTCCGAAATCTCAAACAAACCCTGGTAGCTCTTTCCCCGTTAGCAATGGGGATTACGCTGGCGCTGGGGATTATGGGATTATTTGGATTTCCCTTGAATCCAGCAAATATGATTGCATTGCCCTTAGTTCTGGGAGTGGGAGTGGATAACGGGGTACACATTCTACACGACTTTTTGGCGCGGAAAACGGAAGGTCAATGCATGTTGAGCCGGGCTATCGGGCGTGGGGTTCTGGTCAAGGCTTTGACAACGATGTTGGGCCTCGGCACGTTGATGATCTCCAATCAACCCGGACCCAAGGGATTAGGTTTAGCGCTGTCCCTGGGAGTGGCCTGTTGCATGGTGTCGGCCCTGGTATTTTTGCCGGCGTTGTTGCACTTCGTTAAGACCCTTGAAAGAAATGCTGCAGACAACGGGTCTGATGGGGAAGGATGTCGTCAGGCAGCGTAGCATCATTCCAATCCTACTTGTTCATATTGATGCTGGAAATGAAGTAGGGCCTCATTGGGATTCATGTTGAATACGGCTTTACCGTTGGTATGCCACCGGCGTTTGAAGAAAAAGACAGCCGAGGCATTGCGCAGATTGCCAACGGCCGGTAGTCCCTCCATGTCGCTGCCTGCAACTGCCTCAAATCGAATGGTAACGGGAACAAGCGCAACCAATTGCCGGCTGTGGCGATCGCGGGCGAAAGCAACCTCCTCTTCG
>Ga0306922_10001707_pt1 | contig 19891 bp, 17 predicted proteins | sample sta12Cox44000082_FD_203758 | JGI IMG/M metagenome (GOLD analysis project Ga0306922, IMG submission 203758) | Lab enrichment of tropical soil microbial communities from Luquillo Experimental Forest, Puerto Rico - statoxic.12C.oxic.44.000.082 (v2)... | ecosystem: Environmental > Terrestrial >... | reverse complement strand
TGGCAGGCGTAGCGATCGGCGTAGCCATTCCCATATTGGCCCGGACGGTCGTGCAGTATCTGGCCGTACCGCGCGGGCTGAGTATTTCGATCTCCTGGCTTTCAGTGATTGCCGCTTTCCTAGTCTCGTGTGGAACGGGCGTACTTTTCGGATACTTGCCGGCCAGGACGGCGGCTCAGCTTCATCCAGTTGAATCTCTGCGCTACGAATGAGCGCGCGGTCTGGCGTTTCCTGTGATCTCGTTATACCTTTAGTGGTGGACATCTTGGACCGAGCTCGTGGCACCACACGGTCAAGTAGTCGGGCTGTCGTCGCGTGTGCGGTCGTTTTTCTTGAAGTTGGCACCTTAATTTTTTGCACGGATTCGAACTAGACCAAGGTGAGGGTGTGTGCGGGATCGCTGGGTTTACGTTCAAAAACTGGCGTCCGGAAGCTGAACGCATCGACAGGGTTGTCGGGACGCTGTTTCATCGTGGACCCGATCAACAAGGAGTCTTCCGCGCGGGGACCTGCGCCATCGGAGCCACTCGTCTAAAAATCATTGATCTGGCGGGGGGAGACCAGCCGATTGCAACCTCCGATGGCCGCACAGCAATCGCATTCAACGGCGAAATCTACAATCACCGAGAGCTGCGGAGCGAACTCGAGCGACGGGGCCGCACCTTTCAGACTCGAACGGATACGGAAGTTGTCCTGCAAGCGTTCCTTGAATGGGATACCGAGTGTTTTTCGCGCCTGCGAGGAATGTTTGGCGTCGCCCTGTGCGATGAGCATGGGCAACGTCTAGTCCTGGCGCGTGATCGCATCGGCATCAAACCGCTGTACATAGCTAAATACCGCGGCGACTTGCTTTTCGGCTCGGAGCTCAAGGCCATCCTCGAGCACCCAGAATTGAGCCGCCATTTGAGCGCCCAGGGCCTGGATTGTTACCTTTCGCTAAACTACCTACCCGGACCGTGGACCCTGGTGGAAGGCATCGAAAAGCTGGAGCCGGGACACTGGCTTGAGTGGCGCGATGGAAAGATATGGGAAGAGGCATACTGGAATTTGCCTCATGGCATGTGCCGCAGCCTAACGCTGGAATCAGCGACGCGAGAACTCGACGGGCTGCTCCGAGATGCAGCCCGCGAGCACCTGGTCTCCGACGTTCCGCTGGGGATATGGCTCAGCGGAGGGATTGACTCTTCGACGATCCTGCATTATGCAGCGCAGGCTTCCGGGGCGCGTTTGAAGACATTCTCGATCTCCTTTCAGGGGCGCACCTTCGATGAAACGCCCTACATCCGTGAGGTCGTCCAACGCTATGACACCGACCACCAACAGTTCGACCTAAATCCCACGGAAAACCTGCCGGAAGTGATCGCCCAATTTGCTTACTATTCGGACGAGCCGACGGCCGACGCTGGCGCGCTGCCTGTATGGTTTCTTTCCCAGCTCAGCAAAGCCAAAGTTACGGTGGCCCTGAGCGGTGAGGGCGCTGACGAACTTTTCGGTGGTTATCTGACCTATAGAGCCGATCGCATCGCGCGTCACGTGCGGCGTCTGCCGCCTTATGCCATCCGGCTGTGGCTCGCGGCTCTTCGGGGATGGCCTGTTTCAGACGAAAAGATCAGTTTCGAGTACAAGGCCAAGCGTTTCCTAGAAGGCTGCCTGTTGCCGCCGGAGTATGCGCACCCTTACTGGAACGGGACGTTTTCGAAACTACAGAAAAGGGAGCTTCTGCAGACGATGCCGGTCGGCTCGCTTGATGCTCTTGTGAAAGAAATCCGCAAGCGCTCGCTCCCCGGTGCTGACCTGACAGGGTATTTGTGGTTCGATCAGAAATACTTCTTGCCCGATGACATCTTAATGAAGGTGGATCGCATGAGCATGGCGCACGCGGTCGAAGTGCGCCCGCCTTTTCTCGATCACCGCATCGTTGAATTTGCGGCTTCCTTGCCCATCTCTTTCAAAATTCGAGGCTCGTGTCTAAAGGTCCTGCTTCGCGAATTGATGAAGGACGTGCTGCCGCCCTGTGTGTTGTCGCGAAAGAAGACTGGCTTGGACATACCCACTCACGAGTGGCTGCGCGGGCCGCTTCGGCCGTTGCTTTTGGACGCCATCGGCGGCGGTACCGCGGAACACGGTCTATTTAACAAGGCAACCATCGACCGGCACGTGCGCGATCATATTGAACGGCGTGCCAATCTGGGGTATCACCTGTGGGGACTCATGATTCTGTTTCTATGGATGAGGAAATGGCGGATCCAAACGACGCAGATTCACGCCGAGAATCTGAGCAACGAACGCGTCCTTTCCTCTACCTGATCGTGCTCCTCATTTCCGGCGCAACCTATTTAGGGTCGGTCGTGTCGCCGCCGTCGCTGATGGACGATGTCGACGCGGTGCAAGCCCAAATTGCCCGCACCATGTTGACCTCAGGCGATTGGGTCACCGCGCGCATCGACGGCGTGGTTTATCTTGAGAAGTCTCCCCTGCTCTACTGGATGACGGCTGTTTCCTACAGGGTGTTCGGGGTTCACGACTGGGCAGCGCGAATCCCGGTGGCGCTTTCCACCATAGCCCTGTGCTTATTGGCGGTGGGTTTTGGGAGCTGGGCTTTCGGAGAGCGAGCCGGATTCTACGCGGGATTATGCCTCTCCACGTGTGTCGGGCTCTTCCTTTTTACGCGAATTCTGATTCCCGACGTGATGGTCACCTTCACGATTACGCTCGCGCTGTGGTCTTTTCTGCGCGCCCTCGATGAACACGAACCGCGTCCGCGCTTTTGGGCCACCATGCTGGCGGTGAGTTTCGGACTTGGCTTACTGATTAAAAGCCTGATTGCGGTGGTGTTCCCGGCGGCGGTCGGTCTGCTGTATCTCGCTCTTACCCACCAACTCTTCTCCGCCCGCGTATGGCGGCGACTTTATCCGTTGACGGGGGCGCTCATTGCGCTGGCCATTGCGGCGCCATGGCATGTGATCGCGACGCTGCGAAACCCGCCGCATTTTGCGTGGACTTTCCAGTCCGGTCCCGCGCAATATCATGGGTTTTTCTGGAAGTATTTCATCAACGAGCAGCTTCTGCGTTTCCTCAATCGCCGCTACCCGCGCGATTACGACACCGTCCCACGGCTGTGGTTTTGGCTTCTACACCTCGTGTGGCTCTTTCCCTGGAGCGTTTATTTTCCAGCGGCGGCAAGGCTTTGCTTTAGGCCCGTCGACCGCGCCGGGCGCGCGCGTTTGCTCGCACTCGTCTGGATTGGCTTCGTGATGGCTTTCTTCACATTCTCGACGACGCAGGAATACTACTCGATGCCGATTTATCCGGCCGTTGCGCTGTTGTTGGGTTCGGCCATGGCCGCCGGAGGGGTTTGGGTCCGCCGCGGGACGCGCGCTCTGGCGGCCGTCACAGCGTGTGCGGCCCTGGCGGCCATCCTGATTTTGATTCACGTGCGCACCATCCCGGCGCCGGGTGACATCTCCGCGGCCCTTGTGCCGCACCCGGGGGCCTATAAGCTTTCGCTCGGCCACATGGAAGACCTGACGCTTGATTCATTTGCCTACCTCCGCCTGCCGCTGATCCTGTCCGCATGCACCTTGGCCCTGGGCGCCGTCGGCAGCATGCGATGGACAGGGCCGCGCGCGTTTTGGGCCGCGGCGCTGATGATGGTCGTTTTCTTTCAAGCGGCGCGGTTGGCCATGGTTGTCTTTGACCCATTTCTGTCATCGCGTTCACTGGCTAAGGCGCTTGGTCAGGCGCCGCCGGGAACGTTGGTCGCGCAAGGCTTTTACTACAAGTTTTCGTCGGTTTTCTTTTACACGAACCGCACTGGCCTGCTCGTTTCCGACAACCGCGCGAATCTGGAGTACGGCTCGAACGCACCGGATGCGCCTAAGGTTTTTATCGACCGCATGGAGTTCAAGGATCTGTGGCTGTCGCCAGAACGCGTCTACCTGCTGGCAGCCGAAGCCGACGTGTCGAAATTCGAAGCCATGGCCGGAGGAGGAGAATTCGAGACGCTTGCCGAAAGCGGCGGCAAAGCGCTATTAACAAACCACGCGTTGATGTCCTCTCAGAGGAACGACCACTTCTTTTCTTCGCGCGCCATTGGGTGGATATATTAGAATAGCCGGTCAACTAGCATGAGAGCCGAGCAGAGCCGCGTGCACTACTCCAAGATCATCGACACCATGGACGCCATGGGCGAGACCTACGAGATGATTTTCGTCGATGATGGCAGCCAAGACGGGACCTTTGGCCAGCTTTCGGAAATCGCGCACACCGACGAGCGTGTGGTGGTAGTGCGGCTGCGCAGGAATTTCGGTCAAACGGCGGCGCTCAAGGCTGGTTTCGACCATGCCAACGGCGACATTATCATCTCCATGGATGGCGATCTGCAGCACGATCCCGCCGAGATTCCTCGCTTCATCGAGAAAATGAAGGAAGGGTACGACATCGTCAGTGGCTGGCGCGTCGAGCGCACCGACCACTGGCTGATGCGCCAGATACCGAGCCGGGCGGCCAATCGCATGATGGCCAAGCTTTCGCGGGTCGATCTGCACGATTTCGGCACCACCTTCAAAGCCTACCGGCGCGAAATCCTTTCTGAGATCCACCTTTACGGAGAGCTCCACCGATTTATCCCGGCACTAGCAAGCTGGGCGGGCGCATCGATCGGGGAAGTCCCCATCACCAATATGCCGCGCAGCAACGGTAGGTCGAACTACGGCATCTCGCGGACGATTCGCGTGCTGTTGGATCTGGTGAGCGTGAAATTCCTGCTGGACTACTCGACCAGGCCACTCCAGCTTTTTGGACTGCCGGGTCTGATGTGCTTGCTGGCCGGCGGAGCTGTTGACGTCTGGCTGGTGATCCACAAGCTCGTGAACGATGAGGATGTAATCGCAAGCCATGGCCCGCTTCTTTTGATGGGCACCGCCCTGGTGATTGGCGGCATTCAGTTCATCGCCATCGGACTAATCGGCGAGCTGCTCACGCGCACGTATTACGAATCGCAGGACAAGCCTATCTACACGGTTCGCGAACTGCGTGGGCGCCGGGCCGTCTCCGCAGGGCGGCGCGAGCCTCCCAGAACTGCTGGGGCGGCTGGACGTTAGGGTGTGCGCTGCTTTCCGTTAACGCCCACTTGGAAACTTTCATCTGGCTCCGTACCGTCCTACCTAATCCCCGGGTGGTAGGGGACGGCCGGGAGAAATCGACAGATCGATTGGGCAGAAATGTCCCGGGCCACGCCATGTGCTCATCAGCGAAAAATGCCGCTTGCGCTCCCTCCCTACTGACTGTAAAACTCTAAAGCTACGCGGGATTTTCGCCAGCAACACCAGGCCCGGTTCGGTCATCCAATTTAGCACAGCGGAGGGTACATGAAGATTGCCGTTCTTGGTGGAGATGGGTACTGCGGCTGGGCGACTGCGTTGTATCTCTCGCAGAAAGGTCACGATATAGCAATCATCGACAATTTCGTCCGTCGGCAGTGGGATTTTGAGCTGGGCGTTCAGACGCTCACTCCGATCCGGCCTTTGCCTGACCGTCTGCGCGCCTGGAACGAGCACACAGGCAAGTCGATCGAACTGCTGATCGGCGACGTCACCGATTACGAATTTCTTTCAGAAGCGATCCGCGAATTTCAGCCTGAGTCGGTCGTCCACTTTGCCGAGCAGCGCTCGGCGCCCTATTCGATGATCGATCGGCGGCATGCGGCATTCACGCAAGTAAATAATGTTGTGGGTACGCTCAATCTGCTCTTTGCTTTGCGCGAATTTGCCCACGACTGCCACCTCGTGAAACTGGGCACCATGGGCGAGTACGGCACCCCCAACATTGACATAGAAGAGGGCTACATCGAAATCGAGCACAATGGCCGAAAAGACGTGCTGCCTTATCCGAAGCAGGCCGGTTCGTTCTATCACCTCTCGAAAGTACACGACAGCCACAACATCATGTTTTGCTGCCGAGCGTGGAAGTTGCGCGCCACCGATTTGAATCAAGGCGTCGTTTACGGCACGGTGACGAATGAGGCGGCGCTTGACGAAGCACTTATCAATCGGTTCGACTACGATGAAGTGTTCGGAACAGTGCTCAACCGCTTCTGCGCGCAAGCGGCGGTGGGCCATCCCCTGACCGTCTACGGCAAGGGCGGCCAGACGCGCGGCTTTCTGGACATTCGCGATACGGTGCGCTGCGTCGAAATCGCCTGTACACATGCAGCCGCGCCGGGGCAATTCCGCGTCTTCAATCAATTCACCGAGCAATTCTCGGTGCTCGACCTGGCCTACAAGGTGCAGGCTGCAGGCAAGAAAATGGGGCTCCAAGTTCAGATCGATCACATTCCGGACCCGCGCGTCGAGGCCGAGGCACACTACTACAATGCCAAACATTCGCAACTGATCGACCTAGGCCTCGAGCCTCATCACCTGTCCGACTCCCTGCTTGATTCGTTAATGAATATCGCCCTTGAGTATCGCGACCGGATCGACGCCTCGCTGTTTATGCCGCAGGTCGACTGGCGCAACGCCCGCAATGACCGTCACCGCCAGTTGGGAGCGACGAAACCTGTGATCGCCGAAGAGCGGGGCGAGGTCGATCGGGTTCCGGGTGTGAAGGCCTCGGCGGACGACTAAGCCTTGGCAAGGCGTTCGCTGACAAGCCGCGCCGCTTTTACTGCACCTACAACCTTGCCTGAAAATATATGGATTTCGCCCGGCGCGGTTTCCCGCACGTAGAGAGTGCGGCGGTCCTGGGTGGGATTGTTCTCGACTACCCGAATCGTGAAACGCGAACCGAGGTACACCGCGTCGTGCGATGCCGGCACGGCCAGCGCAGAATCCTTGCGCATGTCCTCAAAGCGCGAAAAAGAAACGGGCTCGAATCCGGCACCGTTCAGAAGGCCAGCATAGGGCTCGGGGATGGCTTGGCACGGGTCGGTGGTACTCCAGTGATTGGTATTTTTCGCCGAGCCGAAGAGCGATCGCTGGGAGGCGCCGTAGGGGTCGAAGGCCGTAAAAGGTCCATCTATGACCACCAGCGAGATTCCCCGCAATTGAGGCGGCAGCTCAATGAGGATTTTTTCAGCGACCTGATACTTGGCGAGTGTGAATAGCCCGCGGCTGGGTCCCAATCCGTAGGTAGCAAAGACAACGAAATCATAATCGGGTCGCATCTCCGGCGTGAAGACACGCTGCTCAAACCTAATAGGCAGCTCCTGCACCCGTGCCACGACGAGTTCGCGCAGCACATCCGGATCATAGACCTGCTCGTCCACTTCGTAGCATTTGTCGATGAATCCAAAATTCATCCACTCCGGTCGGCATGGTTTGCAGAACAGATTGAACTGGGCCATCACTCTTTCAAACAGTTCGGGCGGCGTCTGCGATCCTTCCTGAGGGATCGCGTAATAGTGGCGGCTGTTGCGCACGATGGCAGGCGCAAAGGCTTGCATAAATTCGGCGCGTGCTTCGAGAGTCTCGCAGATCGTTTCCGGGCTCCGCGGGTAGTGATAACCGGAGTGGACGCGGTACTGATTGATGACCGACGCCGCTCGTAATATACCCAGAGGATCGAAGAGCCGCACCTGGTGACCTTGCTCCGCGAGCCGGATAGCTATATTTGTGCCGTAAATGCCGGCCCCCACAATGGCGACCCTTGAGCTCATGATCCCTTGGGGACGGCAACGCGGTCGGCCATCACCAATCGGCCTTCGCGCAGGAAGTAATCGACGCCGCGCCACCGAATGGTCCTGCGCGAAAAGCTCGCAATCCACATAAGAAACGCCAAAGCGTCCCACAGGGGAATCAGAGGCATTTTCTTCCACAGCCCGCGCTGTTGCATGCCCCAGGCGCCGATTGTCCAGGTGATTGCGACGCGGAAGATGGCGTAGCCTCCCAGATAAGCGAGCGCCACCGCTTGACTCGGCTGAATGGCAATGGCCGCCAGGGCCCAGGGCAGCCCAAAAGTGAAGATCAAACCAAGATGACCCCACGGGCGCATCAGTCGTTGTACCGTCATCCAGCGCGTGCGCTTGTGAAGCAGATCACTCATCGTTTCAAAATCGGCCACCGATTGCACGATGTACGGCAGTAGCTTCACCTCGAATCCCTGTTCGGCGACCAGTCGTCCGGCATAGACATCGTCCGCCGGACGGTCCTCAAGCACCGGATACCCGCCGTAAGCGGCGACGGCTTTACGCGTGGTGAGAATCGATTGACCGAATGTCACCTTCAGATCGCCGAGCTGCCAGGCCACCATCACGGGAGCAAAGAAATCGGAAATCATTCCAATCGACTGCAGCTCTTGTACGAAATTTGTCTCTTTGGTCGATACGTACAGACAGGTTGCCGCGCCAACTCTGGGATCGCGGAAGGGCGAAACCACCGAGCGCAGATAATCGGGGCGGACGCGGACATCACCATCGGTGATCACGAAGACGTCGTATTTTGCCTCGGAGGTGAGGCGCGTGAGGCGCCCAACTTTATCGTTGATAGCCTTGCGCCCGGAGCCGAACAGGAGGCGGATGTCGCGATCGGGAAAATCGCGAATCAGTTTTTCGAGCACGGGCAGCGCGGGATCGTCCCGATCAACGCAAAAGACAATTTCGTACTGCGGATAATCCTGGCGGCAAAAACTGGCGTAGTTCTCGTAGGCGTCTTCGTCGAGGCCTTTGATCGGTTTCAGACAGCTGATCGGTGGGAGAAAGTCCGTATTGGGGGCCGCAGTGCGCCTACTGAGGGCAAAGAAGCGCAGTGTACTGTAGAGCGCCAGCAGGTAGTAAATGAATGGAATCGCCGCAATGGCCAGAAGAATGTGCCCGATCGTCAAGTCTTTTGCCTCCAGCGCTAGCCTACGCGCCGTGAGCGAAGGTGTGCACTCTCCCTGTCTCGTTCAGCGAGATATTCGGGCGGGATTCGCACCGACCTTCAATTGTTCGGTCGTCGACCCGAAGATTACAACCGCGCATCGCAGAAATTTTAGCATGGAATCGAGACATTGCCGTCGCGCCTCGTGCCCTGTGGGCAGCTCCTCGCTAGACAGGTTGTCAGCCGCAGCGCTTCAATGACTCTTCGATAGATGCCCGCAGGCCGACCTTCGGCGCCCACCCTGTTTCTTCGCGGATTCGCTTGGCACTGTAGTGCCGATCTTGCAGTGCCCGTTCGATCTGGTTTTTCGGCATCCCGCACACAGGTCCTCCCAGTAATACAGGCCAGCCCGGCAGAAAAACAGTGTGACTATGGTCGGCTTCGCTCTTCGCTCTGTGATACTGCTCGAGCGTCAGGTCTTCGTCGTCGACAACGATGTACTCCCGCACTTGAGGCTTGGCGATGCGAGCAGAAGCGATCATCGCGTCAATCAGATTCTCAATGTAATTGAGGGGAAAGTGAAGGCTGGATCTGCCGAACACGAAATTTGTGCGTCCGGCCTGAAACGCCAGCAGGCCAACGGGCAAAGGCCGGCCAGGTCCGTAGACGACTCCGGGCCTCAGAATCGCCAGGTGGTTTTGCGCTGAGAGGGATAGCGCTAGCTTATCCGCCGAAATCTTCGACCACGCATAGAAGTCGCGTTTCTCCGGCTCTTGGTCAAGCGGTGTGCTCTCGTCAATAGTCTGGACCGCCTGGACGATCCCGTAGACAGCAATCGAGCTCAGGTACACCGTGCGCCGCACCCCTTGCCGCAGACAAGCCTGAAGCACGCGCTGTGTGCCATTCACGTTGGCCTCGAAGAATTCCTGGCGCGTACCGGGTCCGGATACTTTCGCAGCGGTGTGGTACACCGTATCCACGCCGTTCATCGCACGCTCAATCGCCGCAACGTCGGCTAACTCACCCTGAACCACTTCAACACCTCGGGCTTCGAGCGCTTGGGATCGCGCCGAAGGTCTGGCCAGCGCGCGCACGTGCGCGCCCTCGGCCAACAGGCGCCGTACCAACGCGCCTCCAATGAAGCCCGTTCCTCCTGTCACGCAGGTGCGCATGCCCTAGCTCCCGGGATTACCGTGATGCCGTGCCGAATCGGCCAGAAAGTGTAACAACCTTGCTTCTGTTTCGCATCGGAAGCGAAAGCATGTAGGATAGGTGCCGATGGTTTGGCGGCTTCTGGAAATTTTGATCGCCATAGGTCTGCTCGCAGCGCCTGCCACGCGCGCTTGCACGTGCGCAGAGGGGCCTCCCGGGACATGCCCCGGTTTGCAGAAGGACGACGTGGTGTTTCGCGGCACGGTGACTGCTGTTCAGGAGATCGCCTATGCACCTCTGGGTGCAGCGAATTCGCCGAGCCCGCCGGTCGATATCATCGCTTCCCGACTGACCCGCTACCGCTTTCATATCGACGAGCGCTTCGCGTCCGCTGATGTACCCGCCGATGTTGCGACGATCGATATCTTCTCCGGCGGGGAAGATGGCGACTGCGGGTATCGTTTCAAGAACAACGAGCAGTACGTCGTGTTTACGCATCAAGGCACCGAAGGGCGACTGTTCGCCACGATTTGTGGTGGAACGCGCCCAATTGCCGACGCCCGCGCACTGCTACCCCAGTTGCGGGCCATGCGCGACGGCCAGCGCATAGCCTCTGTATTTGGCGTTCTGCGTCGCGCCAATCCGCCATTCCTGGCGCCGCCGGACGATCCCGACGATCCGCTTCCCAATATCTCGCTGAAACTGCGCTCTCGCTATGATCGCTTTCAGACCAACACGAACACGGACGGCGTGTACACCTTCTACGATGTGCACGAGGGCGAGTACGTCTTTACGGCGAATCTCCCTCCGCGCACCGAATTAACGCAGAAACCCGGCGCGGGCAGCCTTTCGCCATTCAAGATTCCGAACGGCGCGTGTTACGAATACGATGTAGAGGCTTTGCCGAGCGGCCACATCCGGGGCAGCGTGGTTGGACCTTCTGGGAAACCCGTCTCGCTCGCATCGCTGGAGCTATATCGCGACGGCATGTATTCGGATTCTCATCCGGGCCTATGGGGATTTCAGGGTGCCACCGGAGTGTTCGATTTCGATCACATCGGCGCGGGTGACTACATTCTCGTCTTCAACCGCACGAATCGCACCGACCCAAACACGCCGTTCCCACGCACGTTTTTTCCTGGAGTGGCGAATTTGGAGGATGCAAAGCCGATCACGCTCCAAGAGGGCCAGCAGCTCATGAACCTTGTGTTTCGCTTGCAGGACGCCTACCCCAGTCGAACTCTTCGCGTGCGCGTGAAATGGGAGGGAAGCAGGCCGCCCGGCAAGACCACCGTGATGGCCAAGGCCGATCAGGGGGGGAATCCCGCGGCGCGACGAATCGCAGATCAGCTCTACGAGTTCACGCTACTCGAATCGGCTAATTACACCATCTCGGCATGGGAAGACCTGAACCCGCCGCGTGCGACCGCCCGAGCTAAACCTGCTGGGTGCGCGCGGCCGGCGCGCCTCGAGACAACTCCGGTTTCCATTCCAGGCTCGGACTTTGATACGAGAGAAGTCGTACTGACTTTTGCCAAGCCGGCTTGCAGCAACTCACAGGACCATTAGCGGGGGTTCGCCTTTCGCTTTTCTGGGGGCACCCCTCTGAGGAGTGAGCGCGTCGTGTGAGCGGTTGGTGCGGGAAGAAGGCCAAGGCTTCTCAAGGGGGCTGAACGAATGAAGCGAATCTCGCCTTTCTGTGTTCTGGCCGTGTGGCTTCTATTGGGCTTGATCGCGCAGGCCTCGGCGCAAGAATCGGAAAAAGAAACCGCGCCAGCGACTGGGGAAAAAGCGTCGCAGAACAAAGCTGCACCGGAAACTCCGACGCCCAAAGAGGAAGTAACCGTTACCGAGCATTCCATTCGCCTCGGTGGCCAATCCATTTCCTATAAGGCAACGGCCTCAACCGTGCTGCTCAAAAATGAAAAGGGCGAACCGACCGCTCTGATGTACTCGACTGCATATACTCGCAATGACGTGAAGGACCTCTCGCAGCGTCCGGTGGCCTTCCTCTACAACGGTGGCCCCGGTTCTGCGTCCGTGTGGCTGCACATGGGCGCCTTTGGTCCGCGCCGGGTGGTAACCGAGAATGCGGTGGCGACTCCGCCATCTCCTTACAAGATGGTCGACAATGAATATTCGCTGCTCGACAAGGCCGATCTCGTCTTCATCGATCCCGTCGGTACCGGATTCAGCCACGCGGTGGGCAAGGCACAAGACAAAGACTTCTGGGGCGTCGATCAGGACGTCAAATCCCTCGCGCAATTCATAAACGTTTATGTCAGCCGCAACAATCGCTGGAATTCACCGAAATTTCTGATCGGCGAGAGCTACGGGACTTTTCGTTCCGTAGCTCTCGGCGAATACCTTCGTGCCAATGACGGTATCTCAGTCAACGGCATCGTGCTGATATCGAGTGTGCTCGACCTTGGCACGCTTTCGTTCAATCCCGGCAACGACGAGTCCTACATCTTCTATCTGCCGACTTATGCGGCTGTAGCCTGGTATTACAAGACCGTCCCGACGATTTAATCGCTTTTCTCAAGGAAGCTCGGCAATTCGCCTCCACTGAATACGCAGGCGCACTGATGAAGGGCTCGAACCTTAACGCAGCTGAGAAATCGGATATTGCCAAGAAGCTCTCGCGGTTTACGGGACTGAGCGAAGATTATCTGATCAAAGCTGAATTGCGAGTGACCCTTCCACAGTTTCAAGCAGAATTGCAGCGCAGCCGGGGACTGACCGTGGGGCGCTATGATGGCCGCTATTCGGGTCCGACTTACGATTTACTCACCGAGTATGCGGAGTTCGATCCTTCCTTCTCTGCGGTGCTCGGGGCGTTTACGGCGGGATTCAATAGCTACGTGCGCTCGGAACTGAAGTTCGCAGGAGAACAGAGCTACAAGGTGCTTCCCGGGGAGCCGAGCGAGAACTGGGATTGGAAACATCACGCGCGCGGTTCTGAGTTTCCCGGCGCGCCAAACGTCGAGACAGACTTGATTCACGAAATGATTCAAAACGCCCAACTTCAAGTCGAGGTTGAAAACGGATACTTTGACATGGCCACGCCATTTTTCGCCACGGAATACACCATGGACCATTTGCTGCTGCCCGCGGAGGTTCAAAACCGAGTCCATCTCCAGTATTACAGTGCCGGCCACATGATGTATCTGCACGAAGAGGACCTGGCAAAGCTGAAGGGCAACGTCGGCAGCTTTATCGACAGTGCCTGGAAGCCATAGGACGGCAGGCAACAGGTAACGACTTCAATCCGAGCGAACGACTACTTCACTGCTGTCCGCAGTTTTTTTTCACTTGCCCTTTCCCAATTTTTGCTAGCCTAACCTGCGATGAAAATCGGCAACACAACAACCGAGAACAATCAGAACTCAGACCTGCGAGAGCACCTGGCCCAGTTTCGGCCCCCTCCCGGCTGCGGGCCGCCATCAGAGGCCCCAAGTCTCAGCAGTTCGAAAGGTCAAGGCGCCCAACTCGAGGCACCGGACCGACTCGTCCCGTCTCGAACCCCTCGGGGCCGTCGAGGCCTAACAGCTTTTCCCGATCGACAATTCTACCGGTTCGAATTGGCTGTAACCCGCTTTAGACAAAAGGCCGAGCTCGGCTCGTATGGTCAGTATTTGAAGCGACTCGGGTTTCCCTTACCGAAAAAGTCTGGAATCGGTTTCTTGGAAATGCGCAAGCTCCGAAACGCGAATTTTGGAAAGAAGCTGGTTCGGCGGTTCCTGGCTTAATTTTGCTTGCCGAAGCCTACTGGGGAACCGAGCGGCGCCTGCTCGATCTTGGATTTTCGTTCGTTTACGACAAGGGCCTGTATGATTGCCTGCGCGACCGCAACACGGGGTGCATTCATGCGCGGCTCGCTGAGCCTCTTGATTACCAGGATCACCTGGCGCGCTTTCTAGAAAATCACGACGAGGGCCGCTTCCTATCCGTCTTTGGCAAGGATCGTCTGATGGCGGTCGGCACACTGATGGCCAGTCTGCCCGGAATGCGCTTCTATCACCAGGGAGAACTTGCGGGCTACCGTGAGCACCTGCCGGTCCAGTTGTGCAGGGAAGCCGACGAGCCGGTTGATCGCGAAGTGGCCGCAGTCTTTCAAAAGATTCTTCGCATCACTAAAGAAGAGATCTTTCACAAGGGCCAATGGAACCTTCTGTCGGTAACTCCCGAGGGCGACGGCACCTCTGGGAACCTGGTCGTTTTCGAGTGGCGTTGGAAAAAATCGTGGAAGTTGATCGCCGCCAACCTCGGCACCAATGCGTCTCAAGGACGCGTTCATTTCGGCGATCGTCCGCTGGCCGCAAAGCAGTACGCCTTCTATGACGAATTGCACGATGTGCGCTACCTGCGCTCACGAGACGAACTTCGCAATCAGGGACTCTTCGTGCGCAGGGAAGCCTCCGATGCACACCTGTTTGATATAACCCGTGCCTGAAATCGATGCGGCTACAGGTTGACCCTAAAGCACCAAGGCCAGCCCTCGTTTCGCCTCTCGGCGGCGCGCACCGCATTATTTCTGCTATCCTTTGCGCGGTGCGAAATTCCGTTTTCTCAATCACACTTCTCCTCTTCCTCGCTCAAGCTGTCTTTGTGCTGGCGGCGCCAACGGTCCAATCGTTTCAAGAAGGCCAGCCGCAGCCTCCGCCGCCGCAAGAGCAGCCAAGCGTTCCCGCTCCTCCGGGGGCACCAGCGCCCGCGCCACCTCCGGCTGGTCCGCTCATTGTGTTGGATCCGGCGCACGGCGGCACCGACAGTGGTGCACGCGGGGAAGGCGGCCTCGCCGAAAAAGACATCGTGCTCCAGATTGCGCGCACCGTGCGGGCGCAGCTAGAGCGCCAGGGTTATCGCGTGCTGATGACGCGCAGCGATGACTCGAATCCGTCTTACGATGATCGAACCGCGTTAGCCAATGCGCATCGCGACGTGATTTTCATAAGCCTGCACGTCGCTTCGACGGGAGTTCCTGGCACAGTGCGTGCCTACTATGAGCAAATGTCCTCAGCGGCTATTGAGCCATCTGCGACGACCACACCCCGCAGCAGGTCGTTTCCCCGGCGACCGAGCAACACGCTGATCGTATGGGAGCAGGCGCAGCGGCCCTACCTCGAGGCGAGCCATCACCTGGCTGACTTGATTCAGTTGCAGTTGGCGCAAAGTTTTTCTGCATCGCCGGTGACCTCGACAGCCGCCGCCGTGCGCACGCTTCGCTCCATCATGGGTCCAGCGGTCGCGATCGAAATTTCCAGCATCTCCGGATCCTCACGCGATGTGCTGACGGGATCAGGTGGGCCTCTTTCTGCTGCGATTGCCCGCGGGATTTCGGCCCTTCGTCCTTCTTCGGCGGAGGTGAAGTAATGCCGCGGGGAATGAAGATTATCCTGGCGATTTTAGCCGTTGCGGTGGTTGTGGGCCTCGTCAGCTTGGGGACTCTGCAGCGCCGCGTGCAGCGGCTCCGCCAATCGCAGACGGCCGAAGAACAGGCGCGGCATGCCGTTCTTGCTCCGCCGATTTCTACGCCGAGCGATGTCAGTGTCAAGGCGCAAATTTTCTGGTCCGGAGGAGCGGACAAAATCGCGCCTGTGCCGTTGAATCTGCCCCTGTCGGCCGACCCTGTTCAGCGATCCCGCCAGTTGATTCAGGCGCTGATTGCGAACCCTCCGAGTGATGCCCAGCGGACTCTTCCCGCCGATACGACGCTTTTGGCCTTCTACATCCTTCCGGACGGTACGGCGATCGCCGATTTTTCCGATGCGTTTTCTTCGGAAATGCCTTCGGGAATTTTGAGCGAAGAGATGGCCGTGAACTCAATCGCACGCACACTCGAGAGCAATGTCGACGGTTTGCGACGCCTAAAAATTCTGATCAAGGGACAGGAAGTCGACACACTGGCCGGCAACGTCGATCTGACCGGATTTTTCGACTTGAACAGCAACCTGGGTGTTGTGCCAACTGCGCCGAATGCGTCCAAGAAGGGGTCACAAGAGGTGTTCGGCGACGCATGCGGGGTTCACTAGAAAACCGCCGAATGATTGACGCGCGAGTTGACACTCCGAAACACAGCCCTCAAACTGGCCCTACCGAAATTCAGGCTGGGCAAAGGAAGCCCTCTTGAGAACAGACGGACGCGCGCCGCACGATTTACGCCCTGTAAAAATCACTCCGGATTTCATTCGCAGCGCGGAAGGTAGCGTCCTGATCGAGCTCGGCCGCACACGCGTGATCTCCACGGCGACCGTGGAAGATGGGGTTCCCTCTTTTTTGAAGGCTAGTGGAAAAGGTTGGGTGACTGGCGAGTACGGCATGCTGCCGCGCTCGACCGAGGAGCGCACGCCACGAGAATCGGTGCGCGGCCGGCAGTCCGGTCGCACGCTTGAAATCCAGCGGATGATCGGGCGAACCCTGCGGGCCGCCACGGATCTGAAAGGCCTCGGCGAGCGCACGGTGTGGATCGATTGCGATGTGATCGAAGCCGACGGCGGCACGCGGACCGCGTCGGTGACCGGTGCATTCGTAGCGCTGGCTCTTGCGCTCGAGCGCTTGGTGGCGACAGGGATTCTGCGATCCCTGCCGCTGATTGATTCGGTGGCCGCCACGAGCGTGGGCATCGTCGATGACGATTTGCTCCTCGACCTAGCCTACGACGAGGACTCTCGCGCGCAGGTGGACATGAATGTGGTGATGACGGGAGGCGGCCAATTCGTCGAGGTGCAGGCCAGTGCGGAAGCGCGACCGTACACCAGCCGCGAACTCGAGCAGCTACTCGATCTTGCCGCGAGTGGAATCAGGCGGCTCGCGAAAATCCAACACGAAGTGCTGCCCGCAAATTTCCGCAGCCACGCGCGATAGAGTGACGGCACGCTGGCCCAAACCGTGAGAGTCTTTCTCGCCTCTTCCAATGTAGGCAAGCTGCGCGAATATCGCGAACTCGCCGCCGGGACCGCTCTGGAGATTGGCCCACTGCCGAATTTTCTGCAGTTGCGGCCATTCGAGGAGTCCGCGCCAACATTCGCTGAGAATGCCGCTGGCAAGGCGCTGCATTACTGCCGCTTCACGCCGGAAATCGTCCTTTCTGACGATTCGGGCCTGGCCGTGCCCGCACTGGGCGGAGCACCGGGCGTTCGTTCCGCCCGCTACGCGGGGCCAGATGCCAGCGAGATCGAGAACGTCCGTAAGCTGCTCAGTGCAATGGAAGGCAAAGAAGCCGAGGACCGGCGAGCGCGTTTCGTTTGTGTGGTTGCGGTGGCGCAGCGGGGCCGCATGCTGGTGGTTTCGTCCGATTGTGTCGAGGGCAGCATCGCGAAGGAGCCACGCGGCCGAGGGGGGTTCGGCTATGACCCCGTATTCTTTTTTCCGGTTACCGGGTGTACGTTTGCTCAGATTTCGGCTGAAGAAAAGAATCGTTTCAGCCACAGAGGTAAGGCCTTTCGAAAAGCGGTCGACTTTCTGATTCCACTAACTTTGTGTGCCACCAAATAAGACCTGGCACATCTAAGGCTGAGGAGTAAAACTGCTTGCTAGCCGGCACGGGGCAGGAGTAAAAAAGACGCCCCCGGCAGAGGTGACTCATGGCGACGTCTCGCTTGGCTCCGCAGGTTCACCCAAATCTCCTGGCGCGGATGCAGGAGGCGCGTGCGCGCACCGATGCGCTTTTCGAGGCGCTTCCTCCCAACTCACTTTATGAGCGGCCCGTTCCCGAGCGCAACCGGCTGATTTTTTACCTAGGTCATTTGGAGGCGTTTGACGGGAATGTGCTGAGGCCTGCGCTCGGGCTGGAGTCAGAGGACGCCGATCTTGATTTGCTCTTCGCATTTGGCATTGATCCGGTGGGCGGCGGACTGCCGACGGATACGCCAGCGGACTGGCCGACGATCGAGCGGGTACGAGAATACGGTCGCGGTGTTCGACAGGCCCTGGACGAGGCGCTGAACGGATCGCGCGCGTCGCAGTGCGCGAGTCCTGAAATGGCAGACGGGACGTTGCTCCATGTGGCCGTTGAGCACAGATTGATGCACAGGGAGACGCTCGCCTATCTGCTTCATAATTTGCCCGTGGAGAAGAAGATGGCCCATGCTGCGCCGGCCCCCGATCACCGCCGAGCGCCCCAACAAAGGCAGGTGACCATCCCCGCAGGCGTTGCCACGCTCGGACAGCCCAACGAGAACGCATTTGGTTGGGACAATGAATTCAAGGTGCACAGCGTTGAAGTGGCGGAGTTTTCCATTGACATCTTTCCCGTGACCAATGCTGAGTTTTTGAAATTTGTGGCTGCGGGCGGCTATGTCGACTCGCGCTATTGGAGGCCGGAGGACTGGGAGTGGAAATCGGGGGCGGCACTGGAACATCCTCACTTATGGCTGCGCAAGTCCGGCTCCTCTCATGGCTTGCCGGAGGACCGTTGGGAATACCGAGCGATGTTTGGCCGGATCCCGCTGCCGCTTTCCTGGCCAGTCTACGTGAGTCACGCCGAGGCTTCCGCGTACTGCCGCTGGGCAGGGAAGAAGCTTCCCAGCGAGGCCGAATGGCACCGCGCTGCGTACGGTGCCCCCGACGAAAGCGAGGGCAGCTATCCATGGGGTGAGGCGGGGCCTGACCTCGCCCGGGGAAACTTCCATTTCGAGTCTTGGGACGCCACTCCGGTAGACGCTCATCCGCAGGGTGCCAGCGCCTTTGGAGTATTCGACCTGCTGGGGAACGGTTGGGAGTGGACCTCAACTCTATTTGCACCGTTTCCAGGCTTCCGCGCAGCTTGGTACTATCCGGGCTATTCAGCAAACTTCTTCGATGGCAAACATTTCGTGATGAAGGGCGGATCGCCGCAGACCGATCGGTCAATGCTGCGGCGCTCGTTCCGCAACTGGTTCCAGCCACGTTACTCCTACGTCTACGCGACATTCCGCTGCGTGGAGGAATAGAGTTCATGCTGACAATTCCGCGTATGGTCCCCGCCGTCAAGGCGGGCCGGGCGCCTTCGGAGTTTTCCTCCGACGTGGTGATGGGGTTGAGCCACGCGGGGCAGAAGGAACTCCCTTCGAAGTATCTCTACGATGAGGTTGGCTCGGCGCTCTTCGAGGCGATCTGTGCATTGCCGGAGTACGGCTTGAGCCGCGCTGGGAAGCGTATGCTCGAGCGATACTCCGGGGAAATTGTAGATTGCGTGCCCGGCCGCGTAATGGTCGCGGAACTTGGCAGCGGCAGCGGACAGCAGACGCGTTGGCTTCTCGAGGCTCTCGCCAGGCGCCAGAGTGTGAATTATTATCCGATTGATATTTCACGAAACGCGCTCTTTCGTTGCCAAGCTGAGCTCAGTCAGATCGACATGGTGAGCATCGTCGGATTCGAACGTGCCTATCTCGACGGTCTGCAGGAAGTGGCCGCGCAGCGCCGCGACGGCGAGCGGCTCCTGGTGCTCTTTCTCGGCAGCACGATAGGAAATTTTGACCGGCCGGCAGGCGAGCAGTTCCTGCGCGAGGTGCGTTTGGTTTTGCACCAAGACGATGCGCTCTTGCTAGCGACGGATCTGCTGAAGCCGGTTCCCACTTTGATGCTTGCGTACGACGATCCTGTCGGTGTAACGGCGGCATTCAACAAGAATCTGCTTGCCCGCATCAACCGCGAGCTCGATGGCAACTTTGACCTCAGATATTTCGAGCACGCGGTGCGCTACGATGAATGCGAGCGCCGCATCGAAATGCATTTGCGATCCACCCAATGGCAGCGCGTGGCGATTCGCAAAGCCGGTTTTCGTTTCTATCTTCGCCAGGGTGAGACCATTTGGACAGAAAGCTCGCACAAGTATTCCGCACCCGAGGTAGTTCAGATGGGGGAGCGGGCCGGATATCGCTGCGTGGGACAGTGGTTTGATCTGGAGTGGCCGCTCGCGCAGAGTCTCTTCTTCGCCTAGTTTTGCAAGGAGGAACCCT
>Ga0306922_10001706_pt1 | contig 19892 bp, 18 predicted proteins | sample sta12Cox44000082_FD_203758 | JGI IMG/M metagenome (GOLD analysis project Ga0306922, IMG submission 203758) | Lab enrichment of tropical soil microbial communities from Luquillo Experimental Forest, Puerto Rico - statoxic.12C.oxic.44.000.082 (v2)... | ecosystem: Environmental > Terrestrial >... | reverse complement strand
AAGCCGCTAGTGTCGATATCGTCTTCATGAACGCGATGTATGGCAACATCGCGGATAAACCGGCCGCCTGTGCCAACGTGGCAAGCGCGCTCAAGCCGCGCGGGCGTCTCATCGTCAGTCACCCGGAAGGCCGCGGTTTTGTCGAGAAACTGCGCGCTGCCGGCGACCTGTTCATCGAATCCCTCCCCGGTCGCGGGGAATTCCAGGCCCTCGTCCAGCCACTCGGCCTCAAGGTGGTCACATACTGGGACGAACCCAAGCTTTACCTGATGGTGGCGCGGAAGACGTCACCGTTCGGGTCCTAATTCGCCCGCACGGCCGCACCAAAGATCTTTGGCGGCAGCCCCGGCGGTGTCTTTGGCTCCTCCGGTTCGGGTGCGCTAAGTGGGGGCAGCAGAACCGTCTCGCGTTTTCTTTTCACTCGTCCTTTACCTTTCAGCTTCTCTTCGAGCGGCCGCCAGCAGTCCGCGCAGATGTCGAATTCCTTGCCGTCGATCTCCTTTTGGAAGCACTCGCGAGCTTGGCCGCATAAATCGCACAGAATCACCAGACTCCTCCTCGTCGATTCGAGTGTACACCCGCCAGGCCAGGGATTTCCGGATGCGGCCCTCTTGAACTCGGCCCAGCCAAGGCTTACCATTCTGCTGGAGGACCCGATCATGGCGGACGAAATCAGACGGATCGACTACTACTACATGAGCGTGCCTGATAAGCCCGGCGAGGGCGCGCACATTCTGAGCATCCTGCGGGAGGCGGGCGTCAATCTGATTGGGATCTCCGCCTTTCCCCACGGGGCCCGGCGATCGCAACTCGACCTCATCCCGGAGGATAGCGCCCTGTTGGTCCAGGCCGCCAAGGGCGCGCGGTTCAAACTGAGCGCGAAGAAGAGCGGTTTTTTAGTCCAGGGAGAAGACCGACCTGGCGCCATCGCGGATTTCGTGGGCCGACTGGCCCATGCCAAAATCAATGTCACTTCGGTACAGGCCTTTTGCTCTGGCTCCAACCGTTACGGGGGGATGCTCTGGGTCAAGCGGGCCGACCTGCGCAAAGCCGCCAAAGCGCTCGGCATCGGGTAAGCCGCGGCCGGCAACCGATTTTCAGAATCCACGCGCGACTCCCCTTAACTCAGCGTGACCTGGCAGTATGGGGAGACCTCGATCGTGGCCTCGACGTTTGCAAACCTCGCATCGCAACTGGTAGTCTTGTCCACTTGAGAGTCGGCGTCTTCACCCCTCTGCTGTCCCAACTTCCCTTGGAAGAGGTCTTGAACAAGCTCGAGCGCCATCGTATTGATACGGTTGAGCTGGGAACGGGCAACTACCCCGGCGACGCCCACTGCAAACTCGCGATGCTGGAGGACTCCGGGGCGCTTGCGGATTTCCGCCAGACGCTCGACGGACACGGCTTCACCATCAGCGCCCTGAGTTGCCACGGCAACCCGCTCCACCCCGATCGGGAGCTCGCGCGTCAGAATCAGGAGGTCAGCCGCAGGACCATTTTGCTCGCGGAAAAGTTGGGGGTTCCGGTGGTGGTTGATTTCTCCGGATGCCCCGGCGACGGTCCACGTGCCACTCGCCCGAACTGGGTTACCTGTCCATGGCCGCCCGAACATCTCGAGACCTTGAAATGGCAATGGGACGAAGTGGTCGCCCCTTATTGGACGCGCCATGCGCGATTTGCCGCTGACCATGGCGTGAAGGTCGCCATCGAAATGCACCCCGGCTTTGTCGTCTACAGCCCCGAGACCCTGCTGAAATTGCGCGCGATCGCCGGGCCGTCGGTCGGCTGTAACTACGATCCCAGCCACATGTTTTGGCAAGCCATCGATCCTATCGCGGCCATCCGCCTCCTGGGCGACGCCATTTTCCACGTGCATGCCAAAGATACCCAGATCTACGAACACAACCTGCCGCTGACGGGAGTGCTCGACACCAAGCCCTATACGGAGGAACGGCGCCGGGCGTGGATCTTCCGTACATGCGGCTACGGGCACGGCGAGGAGTGGTGGCGGGAGTTCGCCTCCACTCTCCGCATGTTCGGCTACGATTCTGTGCTCTCGATCGAACACGAGGACAGCCTGCTGTCTCCGGAAGAGGGGTTGGCGCGGGCAGCGTCCTTTCTCAATCAGATTGTCATGCGCGAGCCGCCGGCGGCCGCCTGGTGGGTCTAGGCCATGCGCTCCGCCATCATCGGAACCGGTTTCATGGGGCGGGTCCATCTGGAGACCCTCGAGCGGCTGGGCACCGTGGAGGCACACACGGTCAGCGCGCGAAGCCAGGCCGATTATCGCCGGGTCCTCGAGGATCCTGCCATCGGCGCAGTCCACATCTGCACTCCGAACACACTGCATTTTCCCATGGCGCGGGCCGCGCTCGAGGCCGGCAAACACGTGCTATGCGAGAAACCGCTGGCCACTTCGAGTGAAGATGCGCGCCAGCTGGTCGCGCTGGCCGCCGCCAAAGGCCTGCGCAACTGCACCTGTCACAACCTTCGGTACTACCCGATGGTGCAGCACATGCGGCGCATGCGCGAGGATGGCGACCTGGGCGAGGTCCTAGTGGTACAAGGCACTTACTCGCAGGACTGGCTGCTGTACGACACGGATTGGAACTGGCGGATCGATTCCCGCGACAACGGCCCTTCGCGGGTGTTGGCCGACATCGGCTCGCACTGGTGCGACATGGTCGAACACGTGACCGGCCACCCGATCACCGCCCTTTGCGCCGACCTGCAGACGTTTCACCCGACACGCCGGCGGCCTAAGCGCTCTCTGGAAACTTTCGCCGGGAAAACGCTTGCGGCCGAGGACTCCATTGAAACCACAGTCGACACCGAGGACTTCGCCTCGGTCGTCTTTCATCTGGGCGCTCGCGCGCGCGGAGCCTTCACCGCAAGCCAGGTTTCCGCAGGTTGCAAGAACCGGCTGAGCCTCGAGATCTACGGGACCAGATCGGCGGTGGCCTGGAACCAGGAGCGGCCAGACGAGTTGTGGATCGGTAACCGGAACACGTACAACCAGATGGTCATCAAGGACCCTTCGCTGCTCAAGCCAGGCGCCCGCTCGTACGCCGAACTGCCCGGTGGCCACAGCGAGGGCTACTACGACACCTTTAAGCAAACTTTCCGCCGCTTCTACCAGTCGATCGAGCAGCCCGGCTCGACCCCGGAGTACCCGCAGTTTGCCGACGGCCTCCGGCAATTGATAATCTTGGAAGCCGAACTGGCCAGCCACCGGCAACACGGCTGGGCGGAGGTTGGAAGCGAGTTATGAGCACCCCCGCCCACTCGACCGCGATCTCAGACCGGCATGCGGCGTATCGCACGACTCGCCTTTTCCTGGTGAGCAGTCTGGCGTTAGCGACGGCCGGAATCAATGCCTCCCTGCGGGCGGCGACGGCCGCCGATTTGCAGCGCGTTTTCCTGGACCCGGTTGACAAGGTGCACTCGGCCGAGCACATTGGCAATATTCTCGGTGTGCCGTTTTTGGGCTTCGCTCTCACCATTGCCATCGGAAGCCCGCTGCTCGACATCATCGGAATGGGCCTGTTGTTGCCGCTCTCCGCTATCCTCTTCTCTGCGGGGATGTTGATCATGATCTTCGCCGGAAGCCTGGCCTCCGGCGCCGCCATCTATCGGGTGCTTTGGGTCGGTGCCGTGGTGGCCGGCGTGGGCTGGGGGTTGGTCGAAACGGTAATCAACCCGCTCATTGCCACCCTCTATACGGACCAGAAGACGGCGAGGTTGAATGCCGTTCATGCCTGGTGGCCGGGTGGGCTTGTGATGGGCGGATTGCTAGGCGTCGGAATGTCCACCTGGGGCCTCGGCTGGCAGGCGAAGCTCGGCGTCGTGTTTCTGCCGGCCGTCGCCGTGGTCGTGCTGTCGGCCGGCCTCAAGTTCCCGCCGACCGAGCGTGCCGCCGCCGGAGTCTCGATGAACCAGATGTTTCGCGAACTGGGCAACCCGCTGTTCGCCGTGCTTTTCGGCTCGATGTTTCTCACCGCCGCCTCCGAACTGGCGCCGGGCCAGTGGGTAGACCTCGCATTGAGCCGCACCGTGCACATGCCGGGCATTCTGCTTCTGGTCTATGTCAGTGCCCTGATGTTTTTGATGCGCCATTTCGCCGGCCCGCTGGTCGACAAGCTCTCGCCCATTGGGGTCCTCTGGTTCTCCTGCTTGATGGCCTCGGCGGGTCTGGTGGCGCTCAGCTTCGCCGAATCACCCGCCACTGGTCTGCTCGCGGCCACCCTTTGGGGCACCGGCGTCTGCTACATGTGGCCAACCATGCTGGCCACGGCCTCGGAGCGCTTCCCGCGCGGGGGCGCACTGCTCATGGGCCTCATGGGCACGGCCGGCACACTCTCGATCCAATTCGTGCTCCCGCTGATGGGCGCGATCTTCGACCACAAGAAAGTCGCGGTCGCGGGCGGCCCGGTGGCGTTTCAAGCGCTGCCTCCCGGCCCCGCCCTGGAGCGCGTGCTCGGCATCGCGGCCCAGACCTCATTCCGCAGCGTCGCTATCCTGCCGGCTATTCTGCTCGTAGTTTTTGGCGCGATCTGGCTCTTCGACCGGTCCACAGGGGGTTACCGCAGTCAGAAGCTCTAGAACTTCTGATATGAAAAGGCGTCGATTGACGCAGGTGGTGTTATGGAAGTGGCTTGGGCCGGTGAATGAGGTGCAGAAAGTTGCCGTCGCCATCGGCAAAGAAGACGATACGGTTGCCCTGGGTGCCGGTCGGCTCCGCCAGGAATTTCACGCCCGCCTTTTGAAGGCGCTCGCGGGCCGCATCGAAATCATCCACCTGAATGGCCAGGTGGCGGATCCCGGGGTCCCTCATCTTGGCTTCCGCCCGAGGGCCTTCGGCGGGAATGAATTCGATCACCGTTCCGTTCGCGGCTCTGACGAAGTAGTTGCCGTCGTACTCGTGGTTGATCTTGAATTCCAAATGATCCACGTACCACTGCGCCAGCCTCTTCGGATCGGGCGAGGCGATAGCGGTGTGCTCCAGTCCTTTAAACATGACTCGGATTGTATCAGGGTTGGCTCAGTGGGAATGGCGGATACGCCCAGCCTTGCTCGCGACTCTGGACAGCAGGCGCCTATTGCTGGCTGACCACCTCTGTAGGTTGTCGCAATCGCTGACAAGGCCGATGTTGATGACTATCGACAACCAGCGGCTCTGTGGGTACGAATTGTCAACAACTTTGTGAACCTTCTCCGCCCTCCCACGGTGTGCAACCTCGTCCAGGTCGTTTTGGACCCCCTCGAGACCATTACCCCTTCGACGTTTCTTATTCCACCACGGACGCTCCTCGCGGGCGCGGACCCGACTTGCCGGGCAGCAGCTGCCGGACCGCCCGTCGCCACTCCACCGTGGTGAGTTCGTCCAAAACCTCCGGCTTAGTCCGCACCGCGTCGACGTCCTTGAAATCAATCGGCAGCTTTGCCCCGTGTCTCACTGTGGCGATCACCCGGAGTTTCCCTTGCTGATTTCGTAAGGATCGGGTATATTCCGGAGCCTCCCGAACATCCATATTCACAATCAGTACATCTACCGCCCTCGGGAAGCGGCCCAGTAGCCTCCTCGCTTCCGGTACACTCGGCGCCGGCATCGGCGTAAGACCCGTCACGGTCAGAGCTTGGCCCAACCAGAACATAAACCCTAGGTCATTGTCGAGAATAAGGATCGTTGCCATGGCTCTGGGCCACGTGTTTCCCCTAAATTGAAACGGAGAAAGCCGCTGGTTCATCGTATCTCTCGCCTCTAGGACATGTAAACTACTTTTGAACAGTTTGGTACCGATGGTTCTAGAACGATTTGAAGCTCGCTCGGCCACTTCCGGTTCCGTAATCAGGCCTTACCCAAATTGGACAGGGTCCGGCTGTAGGCAGGACCCGAGTTCTAGGTCCCGCCTGATTTCGGCCTTGCATTTGTGTCAGAAATGAGAGGGTGACCCCGCCCAATGACTCCGCAAAGCCCCTCCGCCTGAGCGTTCTCGACCAATCCCCAGTTCCGGAAGGCTCGACTGCGGGCGACGCGCTACACAACACCTTGGACCTCGCCCGTTTGGCTGATCAGCTCGGCTACGACCGCTACTGGCTGGCGGAGCACCACGGCACGCCCGGTCTGGCTTGCGCCAGCCCCGAGGTCCTGATTGCGCCGGTGGCGGGGGCCACTTCCCGCATCCGCGTCGGCGCTGGTGGAGTGATGCTGCCTCACTACAGCCCGCTCAAAGTCGCCGAGACCTTCAGCATGTTGAGCAGCCTATTTCCCGGGCGCATCGACCTCGGCCTCGGCCGTGCCCCCGGAACCAGCGCCACCGTGGCTCGCGCCTTGCAGCGCGATCGCCGCCAAGCCGCGCCTGACGATTTCCCCGAACAGCTGACCGAGTTGCTCGACTATTTCAATCATCGCCCGCGGCCGCCGGGGGCCTTGGGGCCCATCGCCGCAATCCAGTTTGAGAGCCCTGAACCCTGGCTGCTAGGCTCGTCACCGCAATCGGCCATCTGGGCCGCTGAGATGGGTCTGCCGTACACCTTTGCCGATTTCATCAACCCGGGCGGCGCGCCGTACATGGCCTATTATCGCGAGCACTTCCAGCCTTCCAGGCGTTTGAGCGAGCCGCGGGCGGCGGTGGCTGTCTGGGCCATCTGCGCCGAAACCGCAAGCGAAGCCCTCCGCCTCTCCGCCAGCAGCCGCATGATGATGCTGCATTTGTACCGAGGCAAGCTGATTCCGGTGCCGTCTGTCGAACGGGCGCTGCGCTATCTGGAGGAGGAAGGCGTACCGATGGAGACGTTGCCGCCGAACCGCCGCCTGATCACCGGCGATCCGGCGAAGGTTCGCGCCACTATCGAATCCGTCGCCGCCGCATACGGCGCCGAGGAGGTGTTCGTGGTCAACATCATGCATGACCACGCCGCGCGGCGCCGCTCCTACCAGCTCGTCGCCGAAGCCTTCGCGCTGCCGCCTCGGCCAGAAACATAACTCGATCCACGGAAAACGCTGTTCCCGTTGCCCCGAGGGGGCTGACACACCAAACGCCAGCATAAAATCGCCGCCGACGTGCGGGGTCGAGGCGACGACCGCGCGGGCGATGATCTTCGGCTTGCTCCCGATCGCGTTCGAAATCGGCGCCGGCTCGGATTTTTGCCCCCGATGCCCGTGGCGTGATCACCGCGACCGAACCACGCTGATCGTCGTACCGCGGTCTCAGTTAGCCGGCGACTCCTAAGGGGAGTCGGCGCACGCAAGCAAATGGATCGCCAGGGCTTCGCCATTTACTCGAGAAAGCTCGACGCGGCCGACGGCCGGTTCGCCCGCTAGCAGACAAGAAAAGGTCGCTCCACAGATCCGTGTATTCGTCGGCATAGGCGACCGAAAAGCTTGAGCCCAACTGCTTCAGGAGTTTGCGGGATCTGGCCGTGGCACGCGCCGACCCCGACATCTTTTCTCGATCACGTGAATGGCGTCCCCAGGGGGATTCGAACCCCCGTTACCGCCGTGAAAGGGCGATGTCCTAGGCCGGGCTAGACGATGGGGACGGGGCTTGCCGGAAGAGAGTGAACATTCCTACTGTAGCGTTGGCGTAATCGAACCGTCAACCGTGCCGCCCAAGCCCACTCAATTCCTCACCACGGGCCTAAACCGAAGCTCCACCACGAACCGCCAATACCCAGCCGAAAGCTAGGCGTTGTCAACTGAGAGCAGAACGGTCCCAAACCAGGCGCCATGCAGCGCCCGAAATGCCCGAGCCGGCAAACCCGACTCTGCCACGCGCTTCGACTTCCGCCAGCTTCGCCGCACCCCAAATCCCAGATAAGCGCCATTCGCCGGCTCCACGATACTTGTGTCGGAAGCCTGGTCCCCAGTCTGCCTACCCCGGCTCCTATCGATCTCACCCTCAACCCGGTGAGCCCAAGTTCGCCACCGAGAGCAACTCTACCTACGCGATTCTTCCGTAGACTCTTGCGCCCCATCTCGGCTCATCGCTCGGTCTGCAGCCCCATGACGGCAACGCGGGTGGGAACCGAACCCGCTTTTGCTGTTTCCGGTGCTCGACATAGTTCTCGCTAGGAACCGGAAAAACTTGGGTCCAGCGCGAACCGACCGACCGGACAGAAGCTTTCGATGGCCCGATCCGTATTATTTTGCAGGTCGTACGGGAGCCTGTAAGACCCTCAACCCAAATCGAGTTCACCGGGGAGGCGGATCGAGACCGAGCCGCGACTGCTGCCTGTCACGCCCCCACCGAGGTCGTCATCACAGTTGGAGTGCAAGCTTATATCGGTTAGGAGGCGGGCCTGATGAACGTGCCCGGCCGTCGATCGAGATCAAGAGGACGCAGCAGAAATTCGACCGGCAGTCGAGCACAGGCAAAAAGACCCGAACCAAGTCGGACTCGGGCCACGCGCTCGAGGGGCTGCGGGAGGCGTCGTTCGGTTCAAGGCCCTGTCGCACAATTCAAATAGAGAACAAGACCAACTTACAGTCAACCGCCTGAAAGGCGGTGGTTTCAGACCCGGAATTTAGGTCATGAGCGTCACCAGTTCTTGGGACAGCTGATGAATACCGGCGGCCGCGCCGCGGCTCTTGTCGATCGAGCGGAGAGCAGGTTTCAGGGGACGACCAAGCGCGACTTGGCCGTTTCTGCCACCCCCGCCGCCTCGGAATAAAAGCCGCGAAGCAGATCGATAAAAGCCCGCCCACGTGGTCGTCCATTGTTACGGCCCAGCTCCAGGCGCTCGAAAAACACCAGCAGACCCAGAATGTCGGCATCGCGAGTCTTCGGTAGCCCGGTGCGGTCCTGTTCGGAGCGCCGAAACTGGGCGACGCCTTCCTGGACCGCATCATACAGGCGTTTAGCCAGCGCATTGTCCGGCCGGGTCTCGTAGTAGACGCCCGATTGCAGCGTCACGTAGGTCCGGATCAGCGCGTCCAGAGCCGAGCGCACGTCGAAGTCCGCCGCCCCGGCGGTCTCCAAGGCCGCCATGCCCAGAGTCCGGCCCAAAAAAATCAAAAGCTCTTCGTTGTCCGCCAGGAACTTTTCAGTCACCTCGATCTCGCGATGCGGTACCCGCGCGGGGTCGAGCGGGACCGGCTTGTCATGCCGGCGCGCTTCCCGTAGGTGTTCGCAATCGAGCGGACAGGTTACCGAGACCTCGCGTTCCCGCCCGCAACAGATCGTGCAGATCTCGCCGCGTACGCCCGGGCAGGAACGCCTCGCACGGCGGACGCGACAAAGAGAGCAAGACACTCTCCTAGTATAAGAGGTAAGGAATCCGCGAACCGATGAATCGAACGAACCTGTTCTTCAAAGTCGAAGTCGAGCACGATCCCGGGGAGAAGCCGGAGCGGATCGGCGACGAGATCTGCCGGCAGATCCTCAAAGTGTACGGTGTCCGCCAAGCGGAACTTTCCAACTTCACATCGCTCGAAGAGTAGCGTCTTGGGCGATCGTCTGTTCGTAGGTGCGCCGGAAAAAACTGTCGGTCATGCCCGCAATATAGTCGCAGACCACGCGATGCACGGGAGTGTGGTTCGCCTGTTCAGAGTACGGCTGCGGCAGGCGGTCCGGACGCTCGAGGAAGAACTGAAATAGCTCCCTGATCATGGCTACCGAGCGGGCGCGCTCCTCGACCAGCGCGGGCGCCGCGTAAACCTTCTCGTAGAGGAATCGCTTCAGCTGCCGGCTGGTTTCGGCCTCCTCCGGAGCAAAGGCGGCGAGGCGCCGCGAAAAAGTCCGCACCTCGTCGGTGGACGTGACGCCCGCCTCTCGTGCCCGTGCCACCGTGCCTTCAATGAGGCCGGAGACCAGCGCATCGACGAGCTGGCGGAGAGTTTCATGAAAGATTTCTCGCTCGCTCGCTCCTTGGAACTGGGCTTCCGCCGCTTCAAGAAGAGTGCGGTATTGCGGTATGCAATCGGCCGCGTCCCTGGCTTTCAGCATGCCGGCCGAAAACGCGTCGTCCAAATCGGCGGAGTTATAGGCGGCCTCATCCGCCAGGTCGATCAGTTGCGCCTCAAGCGGAGGACGCAAGCCCGGCAGAAACGTATCGAACTCCGGATTTTCGCCCGGCCCGAAATCCTGGGAGTGCTTGATGATGCCCTCCCGAACCTCGAAAGTCAGATTCAAACCTGGAAATCGTGCATAGCGCTGCTCGAAACTTTCTACGATGCGCAAGGCGTGGAAGTTGTGATCGAATCCCTCGCCAAAGCGCGCCATCTGGTGGTTGAGCTCCTCTTCGCCCGCATGGGCGAAGGGAGGATGCCCGATATCGTGCGCCAAAGCCAGGGCCTCGGTCAGGTCCTCATCCAACTCCAGCGCGGCGGCCAGAGTCCGCGCGATCTGAGCGACCTCGATGGTGTGGGTGAGACGGTTCCGGAAGTGGTCAGACATCCCCTGAGTAAAGACCTGCGTCTTGGCCTCCAGGCGCCGGAAGGCCCGGGAGTGCACGATGCGGTCGCGGTCGCGCTGAAAATCGTTTCGGTAGGGATGCGGGGCCTCAGGGTATCGCCGTCCGCGGGTTTGCGCCACTCGAAACCGCAGCCCGGCCAGCATCTCGATCGGCGCCGCCTACTGCGGCGGCAGGTCGCTGTACAACTGGAGAGCGATTTGGGCCGTGGCGCCTGAAGTATTCTTGAGAGGCTCCAGGATCTTGCGCGCCTCCTCGGGCCGCACCGGCAGCAGCGCGCGGGCCAAGCCGATCTGTGCCTGATCCTTCGAGACGAATAGCGTAGGGTGCGCGATCAAGTCCTCGAAAATCTTGCGGCCCTGATCCACCTTGCCTTGCGCGAAGTAGACCTCCGCCAAAGACAGCTTCGCCAGCGAGGCGTATTGCTCATTACCCTTTTCCGCCACTTCCCGGAGAGTCTTCTCGGCGTCGGCCAGCTTGCCCTGGCCGGCCTGAATCCCACCGAGATAGTATCCGGCGATCTCGGCCTCATCGCTGCCGGAGTACTTACTCCTCAAGTCGCTGAAAACCTTCAGGGCCGCATCGTCTTTGACCTGCTCGGTAGGGAACATGGTAATGGTGGTGCTGCCAGCAGGAGGAGTTCCAACCGGGGTATCCTGAATCTGGAGCGCGCGCGCCAGGGCGGCTTCGCGGGCTGTGTGCTGATGCTGGCGGTAGACGTAGAATCCGGCGGCCAGTACGACTACGACCAAGGCGAAACCGCCGTAGCGGGCAATCTCTTGCCGATGCTCTTCAAAAAAGCTGAATGTGTGTTCGACTTCCAGCGCAAACTTGTCCGTCTTGAGTTCTTTGCGGGTGATCCTTGCCACGGAAACCTCTGATTGGATGGGACGCTCTCATAGTATCACGCCCAACCACGCACCCGCCATGTTGCGCGGTCCGATCCTGTCCGATCCGGCGCGACGAGGCCGGCGGCCGACCTTCCTTAACGCCGCGCCGTGCTACGATCCGAAGGATGTCCCCTACCAAGATCGCTCCCCAATCTAACGGTCCGATTCGCATCGAAGGCGATTTTGAGATCGTCGACCCGGCCGGCAACGCGTTTGGTCTGGCGGGACGCCGTGTGGTTTCGCTGTGCCGCTGCGGCCATTCCGCCAACAAGCCCTTCTGCGATGGCAGCCACAATCGGTTCGGATTTAGCGACACCGTAGTAGCGCGCGAACTCGGGCCCCCCAAGCCGAAGCTTTGAGGCGCTTCTTATCAAGGGCCAAGGGCCTCGGGTGGCTGCCTCTTTCGAGCCATTGTGCGGGCCATCTGGTAACTTTATCATTCGTTTAGGCGCCCTAGCGGCATAAGGCTTCTATGTCTACAAGTGCAGTGCGCAGTCCGGGCGGTTTTCGGGGAATCGCCCAGAACCTATGGATTACGATCAGCCTAGCGGGACTCCTGGGAGTTCTCATTGGTTGTACTAGCGGCCAGGTCTCGGCTACCGGGCCGGGAGGAGGCCGCGGCGGCAAGAAGGGCGGCGGGGGAGATGTGCCAGTCACCGTGGCAACGGCGACCGAGAAAACCGTTCCCGTCGAAATCCAGGTCATCGGAAACGTGGAAGCGTATTCCACGATCTCAGTCAAGGCGCAAGTGGGTGGGGAACTCACCAACGTTTATTTTCACGAAGGCGACTACGTAAAGAAGCGCGATGCGCTGTTCACGATTGATCCGCGCCCATTCCAGGCCTCTCTGAACCAGGCTTTGGCAACCGTGGCCAAAGACGAAGCCTCCCTGGGGCAGGCGCGGGCGAATCTGGCCCGCGACTCCGCCAATTTGCGCTATCAGGAGTCACAGGCCACGCGGTATCAGGAATTGTTCAAGGGCGGCATCATCTCCAAAGACCAATCCGAGCAGTTGACGGCCACCGCCGACGCCACGACCCAAGCCGTGGCAGCCGACAAAGCCGCGATCGAGAGCGCGCAGGCCGAACTGGCAGCCTCCAAAGCCGCCGTGGACGCATCGCGCATTCAGCTGAGTTATACCAGCATTCCTTCGCCGATCGATGGCAGAACCGGAAACCTCACCATCAAACAAGGCAACGTGGTGGCCCCGAATCTGGAGCTGATTACGATCACGCAGGTCGAGCCGATCTACGTGACGTTCTCGGTCCCGGAGGCGCAGCTGAGCGACATCAAGCGCTACATGGCGCAACGAAAGCTGCCCGTGCGCGCCCGGCTGCAGGATGAAGAGGGCACTGAAGAAGCCGGCGTGCTCACATTCGTCGATAATGCCGTCGACACAACCACCGGCACTATCAAACTGAAAGGCACCTTCGAAAACCACGATCGCAAACTGTGGCCCGGTCAATTCGTCCGCGTCACGCTGCGGCTGTCCACGCGGCCCAACGCGATCGTGGTGCCAAACCAGGCCATCCAGACCGGACAGAACGGCACGTTCGTGTGGGTCGTCAAGCCGAACCGCTCGGTGGAAGTGCGGAACGTCACGGCGAGCCTGCGCGTGGACCAGGACATGGTGGTCGACCACGGCCTCGAGGCCGGCGAGACGGTGGTGACGGAAGGGCAGCTGCGGCTGGCCCCCGATAGCCGCGTGGTCGTGCGCGACGGGCGGGGTGGACCGGGCGGCCGAGGCCGGCCCGGGGCGGACCAGACAAAGGGGGCGCCCGCCGAGCCGGGCGGCGCGCCGCAGGTTTAGCCTGAATCCCGCCGGCGCTCGGGCGCCGGCCGCGGTGCGGCGGCGCGAGGGCGTGGCGTGAACTTTTCCCAAACTTTCGTTGGAAGGCCCGTTGCCGCTGGACTGCGGATGCTGGCAATTGCGGGGTGTGGCGTCTATCTGAATGGCGGTAGGATTGGAGCGGTGGCAGGCGCGGCACAAACGCCGTTTGCGTCGTCCAACCCGCGATCGAGGCGGGGGACTGACAGATGAACATCTCCCGGACATTTATCGAGCGGCCGATTGCGACCAGCCTTCTGATGGGCGCGATCGCTCTGTTTGGCGCCGTGGCCTACCGGAGTCTTCCGGTGAGCGACTTGCCGAACGTCGATTTCCCGACGCTGCTGGTTACCGCCAGCCTGCCGGGCGCGAGTCCCGAGACGATGGCTTCGGCGGTCGCGACGCCGCTCGAGAACCAGTTTTCTCTGATCGCCGGGCTCAACTCGATGAGCTCGACGAACTCCCAGGGCTCGACCGAGATCACTCTCGAATTCGACCTGAGCCGGAAGCTGGACGGGGCAGCCGTGGACGTGCAGGCGGCGATCACGCAGGGCGCGCGCCTGCTGCCGCCCAACATGCCGACTCCGCCCACCTTCACCAAGGTGAACCCGGCGGACCAGCCCATCCTATATCTCACGCTGACTTCGAAAACACTCCCGCTGTGGACGCTCGATGAATACGCGGAAACCCGCATTGCGCAGCGCATCTCGACCATCAGCGGCGTGGCGCAGGTGCAGGTGCTGGGCGCGCAGAAATACGCGGTTCACGTGCAGATGGACCCGCACGCGCTGGCCGCCCACCAGATCGGGTTGAATGAAATCGAAACCGCGCTAAGGAACTGGAACGTCAATCTGCCCACCGGATCGATCATCGGCCCGCAGCGCGCCTTTACCCTCATGGCCAGCGGCCAATTGATGAACGCCGCGCAATACCGGCCGGTGGTGGTGGCCTATCGCGGCGGCACCCCGGTGCGCCTGCAAGAGCTCGGCAACATCATCGACAGCGTGGAAGACGACAAGACGGCCTCGTGGTTCTACCACCACAACAACGGCGACCGCGCCATCATCCTGGCCATTCAACGCCAGCCCGGCACCAACACCATCGCCGTCACCGACGGCGTCAAGAGTCTGCTGCCGGTCTTCAAAAGTGAGTTGCCGCCCTCGGTCCACATGGACATCCTGTACGACCGTTCCGACACGATCCGCGAATCCTACAAGGACGTGCAGTTCACCATGCTGCTGACGCTAGCTCTGGTGGTGATGGTGATCTTTCTGTTCCTGCGGAACCTTTCGGCCACCATCATTCCGAGCCTGGCTCTTCCCTTCTCCATCATCGGCACGTTCGCCGTCATGTACCTGTTGGACTACAGCCTGGACAACCTCTCGATGATGGCTCTGATTCTTTCGATCGGGTTCGTGGTGGACGACGCCATCGTGATGCTGGAGAATATCGTTCGACACATCGAACTGGGCGAGCGACCGCTGGTGGCGGCATTACGCGGTTCGGCCGAGATCGGTTTCACCATCGTTTCGATGACGCTGTCGTTGGCCGCCGTCTTCATTCCCGTGCTGTTCATGGGCGGCATTCTGGGGCGGCTGTTCAAGGAATTTTCCGTTACCATCTGCGTAGCCATCCTGATTTCGGGCCTGGTGTCGGTGACCTTGACCCCGATGCTGTGCAGCCGGTTTCTGCGTTCAGTCCATGCCGGCGAGCGTGGGTGGTTCTACAAAACCACCGAGAAGTTCTTTGAAGGGATGCTCTCGGTGTATGACCGGAGCCTGCAGTGGGCCTTGCGATTGCGGCCGGCGGTGATGGCGACCTTTGTGGTCGTACTAGCCGCTACCTTGTACATGTTTGTCAAGATCCCCAAGGGATTCATTCCTGACCAGGACACCGACCAGCTTCAGATCTACACCGAGGCGGCGCAGGGAACCTCCTACTATCAGATGGTGGAATACCAGAAGAAGATCGCTGATATGGTGGCGACGGATCCGAACGTGGAAGCGCTCATGGCAAGCGTGGGCGGGACGACGGCCACGAACCTGGGCGGTCCCAATTACGGGTCGCTCGTGATTCATCTGAAACCGCGCAGCCAGCGCGCGCTGGGAGTCAATGATCTGATCAAAAAGCTGCGACCGGAGCTGGCCCGTTACCCCGGCATGAAAGCCTATCCGCAGAATCCGCCCACCATCCAGATCGGTGGCAAAGTGACCAAGAGTGTCTATCAGTTCTCGATGCAGAGTCCCGATAAAGACGAGCTTTACGAGCAAGCCGGCCGTCTGGCGGACTTGATGCAACAGGTGCCGGGCCTAGAGGATGTGACCAGCGACGTGGCGGTCGCAACCCCGCAAGTGACCGTTACAATCGACCGCGACAAGGCCGCAGCCATGGGCGTGAACGCCAACCAAATCGAGAACTCGCTCTATGATGCGTACGGGCAGCGCTGGGTCTCGACCATCTATGGTTCGGCCAATGAGTACAAGGTGCTGCTGGAGCTGCTGCCCAGGTATCAAGCCGACCCGAATGCGCTCTCCATGCTGTATTTCAAGAACATAAACGGTAAACTGATTCCGCTCGGCACGCTGTCGCGCGTGGTGACGGAGACGGGTCCGCAAACCATCAACCATTATGGGGAGCTGCCGGCGGCGACGGTTTCGTTCAACCTCCAGCCGGGGGCGGCTTTGGGCGACGTGGTTTCGCGGGTGCAAGACCTGGTAACCCGCGAGCTGCCCGCGACCATCAGCACGCAATTCCAGGGCGCGGCGCGCAGCTTCCAGACCTCGCTCGGCAACCTCTGGGTGCTGCTGGTGATCGCCGTGATGGTAGTGTACATCGTGCTGGGCATTCTGTACGAAAGCTACATTCACCCGCTGACGATCCTGTCGGGGCTGCCGTCGGCGGGCTTCGGCGCGCTGCTCACGCTGTACCTGTTCCACATCGACCTCAACATCTACGCGTTCGTGGGTCTGATCATGCTGATTGGCATCGTGGAAAAGAACGCCATTATGCAGATCGACTTCGCGCTTGAAGCCGAGCGGGAGCAGAACCTGAAGCCGCTGCAGGCGATCTATCAAGGCTGCCTGATCCGTTTCCGCCCGATCATGATGACCACGATGGCGGCGATGCTCGGCGCCGTGCCGATCGCGCTCGGTTACGGCGCCGGCGGTGAAGCACGCCGTCCGCTCGGGTTAGTGGTGGTCGGCGGCCTGCTCTTTTCGCAATTGGTCACTCTGTATCTGACACCGGTCTTTTACACCTATATGGCCGCAGCCCAAGATAAGGTGCGTTCCTGGCGCGTCGGGGAGAAAAAAGTGACCCACCCGACCCCGGTGGCCGGGTAGCGGCGACCGCCCTGGCCAGGGTGGTGCGTTGCGGAACGCCGTTCGGACAATTGATTTGACCTCAGATGCCGGCGTACCAGGAGTAGCCGATTTCCGGAGAAATCGAGCCAAGGCCCTTCCCGATATTCCTCAGGCTGTCGGTCACCCTGATGCCAGAGAGGTATTTGACGCTCTTGTAACCGAGCTGGCGGGCGACCCGCAGCCGAACGGGAGCCCCGTGCGGCGCTGGAAGATCCCCACCGTTCATCCCGTAAGCGAGCAAGGTCTGCGGATGAAACGAGTCGGCCAAATCGAGGCTGTCCCATGAATCGTCAAAGGGAAAGAAGACCACATACTTGGCCCCGGGGCGGACTCCCACCAGGTTCAGGATGTAAGAAAGAGGGACACCGGTCCATTCGGCGATGAAGGACCAGCCTTCTTCGCAGGCTTGATGGGTAATCTGAGTGCGGGACGGAAAGCGTTTCAGATCCGCAAGAGAAAAAGACGAGGGACGCGCGACCAGTCCATCGACGGTGAGACGCCAGTCCCGAAAACCGCGCACGAACAGAAGCCGGTACAGTTCGCTCCGAGGAAGCCCCCCGTTGACGGGGAACACTCTTGAGATCCGGCTTGGATCGAATTCGCGGACGAGCGAATGATGCGACATCATCAGACGCTGTGCGGCGTAGGTGAGCGTTTCGCCCGCCCCGAACAGGCCGCCATGATCGGGCGGAATCAGATCGTATCGATCGGCGACGCGCGCTAGGACGGCCAAGCCGGAGGCCCCGGCTGCGACCGCCACTCCGCTTGTGACTAGCTTCCGCCGGGAGAGTCTGCTGGGTGTGAAAACCCTCCGTTGGGCGCCGGTGCGGCCGGTGACCATCGCCCGCACGCGAGCGGAGAATCCGGCGAAACCGACCTTGGTGACATGGACCAAAAGAAAGAGAACCAGAAGGTTCGCCACAAAGAAATGAATCGTTCGCGCGGACTCGTGACCGCCGAAGACGATGACTAGCGCCGGGAACACGGACGCGAGGGCCGGGGACATGGCGAGGCCGGTGACGATGATCAGAGGAAACAGCAGGAAGACGACGGCGAGATAGCTGAGACGCTGGACCGTGTTGTACCGTTCTTGTTCGCCGGAATGATCCCGGTTAGGCAGCAAATGGTCCCGAAAGTGGCATGTAAAAAGGCCCCAGAGGACGTACACCAGGCCGGTCAAGATACAAGCCCAGGCCGATAGAAAGTGCAGATAGCGCCCCCAGCCCGACTGGCCTACCAGGACCAACGGAAGAGGCAAATCGACGAGGGAGGGAGTTCCCAGGGTTCCCGTTTCGCCCCAATAGAGGCGAGGGTGAGCCAGGAGAATGGCGATGCCGCTCGCCAACAATCCAAAGAAGGCTAAGGTCGTGATCCAGTGAGTGATGCGGACTAAAGCCGAATGCCGCGGCCGGTCGAAAGCTTCCGGATCTTCGATTACAAGGCGGGCCGAGGTTGCCATAGCCAGCAGGGCGATGATAGCACAGGAACCCTGCGGTCGATTGACTCTGCGCGGGCGGAATCGCCGGCGGAGATCTTGACGTTTCTTGCTGTGCTGCCGCTACTCGCTGATTTCGATCGTGGGACCCTCTTGCCCGGCGGCTTCCTGGATGCGGCCGAGGGTGTTGCGGGCGAGCTCGAGAAAAGACTCTCCTTCAGGGGGACGGAGCGCAATCGGCCGGCCGGTGTCGCCGCCCATGCGGACCTTCGGGTCAAGCGGCAATTCGCCGAGAAACGGCACCTGCATCTGTTCCGCCGTGCGGCGACCGCCACCCGAGCTGAACACATCGATCCGCTCGTTGCAATGCGGGCAGTCGAGGTAGCTCATGTTCTCGACGATACCAAGGATCGGCACCTTCACTTGGTGAAACATGTGAATCGCCTTGCGCGCGTCCTCGAGCGACACGTCCGACGGCGTGGTCACCACGATGGCGCCAGTGAGGGGAGCGCTCTGAATCAGTGAAAGGGCCACGTCGCCGGTGCCGGGCGGCAAGTCGATGATGAGATAGTCCAACTCGCCCCAGTCGACTCCGCGCAGAAACTGCTGGATCACGCTGTGAAGCATGGGCCCGCGCCAGACCAGCGGCTTATCTCCGGGGTTGAGAAAGCCCATCGACATCAGCCGCACGCCATGCTGTTCGAGCGGCTGAATGCGTTCCCCGTGTGCCATCGGCGTGCGGTTGATCCCCATCATCAAGGGCACATTGGGGCCGTACACATCGGCGTCCATCAAGCCGGCCTTGTAGCCGAGCGACGCCAGTGCGACAGCAAGATTGACCGACACGGTGGTCTTGCCGACCCCTCCTTTTCCCGAGCCGACGGCTATCAGATTCTTCACTCCGGGAATCGGCATTCTCGGGGGCATGCCCGGCTGGTTCGGAGCCATGGCTACCATCGTAGCAACTGTTTCGGCCGACGCCTCCCGGTCAGCCAGGACTCAGTATCGGCTCGTTCAGCGGCTCGCTTTCGGGCTCAGATGCCTTCCGCTCCGGCCACCCGAGAACGGAGTTCAAAATCCAGTGCAATTGGACACGTTCGAAGGGAGCGCCGCAGTAGTCGCTCGCGCCCGCATCCAGGGCATCCAACCATTGTTTGACGTCCGGAAACCGGCTCACCACGATGACCGGCAGCTTGGGGTAAGTCTCCCGCAGCAGGGAGAGGGTTTGGCGATATTCCAGGCTGTCACTGGAAATAAAAACCGCAGAGAGGCGCGGCCCGCGCCGGAGGTCGGAAAGATACCGCTTCCGGCTCACTTGGTGGGACTCCGCGAGGAGAATCCGGGTGAGCTGGTGACCGAGGTCTTCCGGCAAGCCGAGGAGCGCAAAACGTGACATTTGCAGAACTCCAAAGAAAGTGGAATTCTCGGCGCGGAGTCAAAAGCGGGTCGGCAGAGACCGAACTTGCTTCCAGCTTATCCGTGGTTGCGGCCAGCGTCCAATCGATAATTCTTATGGCTGTGCTCCGGCGCGGCCTATACTAACCGCGCCGCGCTTCCGGATCGAGCCGGACAAGGGTTTGGGCCAAAACGGGTCAAGTTCTCTCTTTTTAAAACCTTTCCCTTTACTTTCAGTGCCTTGGGATGCTAGTCTGAGGGTCTTATAATGCGTACAGTTGACTTGATCCAGCGGAAACGCGACGGGGAAGAACTCGCGCCTGACGAGATTGAATTCCTGGTGGAAGGCTACACCAGCGGAGACATTCCGGACTATCAGATGTCCGCGTTCCTCATGGCCGTCTTCTATACGGGCATGTCCGACCGCGAAGTCACCCGGCTGACGGAGTGCATGTTGCGGTCGGGAGACCTGGTGGACCTGTCCTCGGTTCCGGGTGTGAAAGTGGACAAGCACTCGACGGGCGGCGTGGGCGACAAGACCAGTCTGATCGTGGCGCCTCTAGCGGCCG
>Ga0306922_10001702_pt1 | contig 19897 bp, 18 predicted proteins | sample sta12Cox44000082_FD_203758 | JGI IMG/M metagenome (GOLD analysis project Ga0306922, IMG submission 203758) | Lab enrichment of tropical soil microbial communities from Luquillo Experimental Forest, Puerto Rico - statoxic.12C.oxic.44.000.082 (v2)... | ecosystem: Environmental > Terrestrial >... | reverse complement strand
GAAAAAAACCCGTGATAAATCAAAGCCCAAATAGTCGGATGGTGGGCCCGGCAGGACTCGAACCTGCAACCAGACCGTTATGAGCGGCCGGCTCTAACCATTGAGCTACAGGCCCCGCCGCAAACAGCGCTTGGCGGTGCCGCCTTCGTTTACAGGGTGGCCGGTGTTACCGCAATGCCGCGTCAGGTCAATCCACCGACACGCCGGCGAACTCCACCACCTTGCGCCACTTCTCGGTCTCTTCGGTCATGTATTTGCCGAACTCGGCCGGCGTCATCTGGTTCGGTATGCCGCCCATCTCGGAAAGCCGCGCCAGCAGCTTGGGATCCTTCAACGCTTCGTTGACGGCCTTGTTGAGGAGATCGACGATTTCCGGCGGCGTCCCCTTCGGCGCGGCCATGCCGTAAAACACGCTCGCCTCAAATCCCGGCACGGTTTCGGCGATGGTGGGCACATCGCCAACGCCGGGCCAGCGCTGCGCCGAAGTGACGCCGAGCGCGCGAACGGTGCCGCCGCGCGACTGTTCCAGTGCTCCCGGCAGATTGTCGAAGATCAGCTGCACCTTGTTGGAGATGATGTCGGGGTAGGCCAGCGCCGAGCCGCGATAGGGAACGTGCAGCATGTCGCACTTGGTCATGGCCTTGAACAGCTCCGCCGTCATGTGCACCGACGTGCCGTTGCCGGCAGATGCGTAGGAGAGCTTGCCCGGGTTGGCCTTGCAGTAGTCAATGAACTCCTGAACGGTCTTCGCCGGCACGGCGTTCGAGACCACCATCATGTTGGGCGCCTGCATGAACATCGCGATCGGCACGGTGTCGCGCTGGAAGTCGAACGGCAGGTGCCTGTAGAGCGAGGTAGAGATCGCGTTGTTGGCTCCGACGAACAGCAATGTGTAGCCGTCCGGCGGCGAGGAGACCGCGGCCGCAACCGCGATGTTGCCGCCGGACCCGGTGCGATTCTCGATGATGAATTGCTGGCCCAGGCGATCGGACAGCCACTTGCCCATGATGCGCGCGGTGGTATCGACCGGGCCGCCAGGGGCGAAGCCGTTCAGGAAACGCACGGGGTGGTTCGGATAGTCGCCCGCGGACGACGGCGCGCTCACCCCGCCAAGGCAAACGAGCAAGAGCAGGCCGAACAGGGTTGCGCGCAGCAATCTCGCCATGATTCCCCCCGAAGCGTTTTCCGTCCTTGCCATGCTTCCACAAAAGCGGGGGCTTGCCTACATGCCCGGTTGCGTCATGATCGCGCGCGGAATGGATGCTTTGGGACTTCAGATGCGACTGGCTTTTATGGTTTGCGCCGGCATGCTGCTGCTGGCAGGCGGCGCCGCGGCGCAACAGGGAGACAAGGCCATTCAGAAGACGACGATCAGCCTCGGCACGGCCACACCCGGCGGTGGATTTCCGCTCTTTGGCAACGCATTTGCCGAGGTTATGAACGCGGCCGATCCGACGCTTGCGATCGAACCGCGCAACACCAAGGGCAGCAACGAGAACATCCCGCTGCTCGAGAAGGGCGAGCTCGATATCGCGCTTGTCGCGGGCGAGCCCGCCTATGAGGCCTTCATGGGTCTCGGCGGTCGTCCGAAAACAAGTTTGAAGATTCTCACCGCGATGTATTCCTCGCCCGGCCTATTCGTGGTGCGCGCCGACAGCCCCTATCACACGATCCGCGATCTCGTCGGCCGGCCGGTCGCGTTCGGTGCCAAGGGCTCGGGTCTTCCCATTCTCTCGCGCTATGTTCTTGACGGTCTCGGCCTGAAGCAGGACGAGGACTTCAAATCGATCTATCTCGATCGCGCCGGCGATGGGCCGGCGATGGTTGAGGACGGCCGCGCGGCGGCGCTGTGGGGAGCCGGCATCGGCTGGCCGGGCTTCTCCGCGGTTGCCTCTTCTGCCTCGGGCGGACGCTTCATCGCACCCGATGCGGACGAGATCGCGCGCATCCGTGCCAGGCACGCGTTTCTGAAACCGTTGACGGTGCCGCCCGGCAGCTATCCCGGCCAGACCGCACCGATCAATTCGGTGGGGTCATGGAGCTTTGTCCTGGCGCGCCAGGACCTGCCGGACGATCTGGCTTATCGGCTGGCGCGCACGTTGCACGGCATCGAGGCGGCATTCTGCGCGAAGCTCGTGCAGGCTTGCGAAACCACTGCCGCCAACACGATTGCGGCCGCGCCCAGCGTCGAGCTGATCCACCCCGGCGTGATAAAGTTTTTCCGCGAGATCGGGGTGGCAAAGTGAGGAGACGATGATGGCAAGGCCGCTTTCGGTTGCGATTGTCGGCGCCGGCATGGGCGGTCTTGCGACCGCGGCGGCGCTGCGGCGGGTCGGGATCGACGTCACGGTGTACGAGCAGGCGCAGCAATTTGCGAGAATCGGCGCCGGAATCCAGATCGGCTGCAACGCCATGCGGGTCCTGCGCGAACTGGGCCTCGAATCGCGCCTGCGCCAGCAGTCGTTCTATCCCCGCTCCTGGAACAACAGGGACTGGCGGACGGGTGAAGTCAAATTCGACATGATCTTCGGCGAAACCGCCGAGCGCAGGTTTGGCGCGCCCTATTTGCTGGCACATCGTGGCGATCTGCACGCCGCGCTCGCGAGCATTGTCCCCGATGATTGCATCAGGCTCGACCACCGACTGGTCGGCCTCGACGAAAGCGCCGGTGGCGTACGATTGACCTTTACCGACGGTGCGACCGCAGTTGCCGACGCCGTGGTCGGCGCGGATGGCGTGCATTCGATCGTGCGAGACATCCTGTTTGGCGTCTCAAAGGCGAATTTTACCGGACGCATCGCCTACCGCACCACCTATCCGGCCGCACTGCTCGGCGGACGGGGAATCGGCGATTGCACCAAATGGTGGGGCGAGGACCGTCATATCGTCATCTATTACGTCAAGCCCGACCGTAGCGAAGTCTATTTCGTAACGAGCCAGCCCGAACCGGACTTCAGGGTTGAGTCCTGGTCGGCCAAGGGCGATGTCGGGGAACTGCGTTCGGGATTCACTGGCTTTGATTCGGAGGTCGAACACGTCCTCGCGGCGTGTCCCGACGTGCACAAATGGGCCATCTTCGATCGCGAGGCGCTGGATCAGTGGGTGGACGGCAACGTGACATTGCTCGGCGATGCCTGTCATCCGATGACGCCCTACATGGCCCAGGGCGCGGCGATGGCAATCGAGGATGCCGCCGTGCTGTCGCGTTGTCTCGAAGGCGTCGATGCAAGTGGCGTTGCTGACGCGTTGCGCCGGTTCGAGGCGACTCGCAAGGAGCGGACGACGCGCGTGCAAGAGACCTCGCGCGCAAACCGGTGGCTCAAGGAGAAAACCGATACCGATTGGGTCTATGCCTATGATGCCTGGACCGTTCCGCTAGCAGCGTGAACCTCATAGCGTTATCAGCCGCCATCGAGCGCGGCGAGCCTCTCCGCTTCAGCGATATCCTCGATCGTGTTGGCATTGAAGAAGGGATCAAGCGGCGTTGCCGGCCACGTTACCGTTGCAAGCGGGTAGCGCGCGGTCCAGCGATCGATCTTGCGGATGTCCTCGACGACAAGCGCGTGGCGAAGTTCCTCACGCAGGCGGACGCTCCATAGCCCGATCACAGGATGGGTCTGTCCGTCGGAGGTTGCGACCGCGAGTTCGGCGTCCTGCTCCTTGCGCGCGGCGTGGAGCCGCGCCACCAGGTCGCGCGGCAGGAACGGACAGTCCGCTGCCGCGCTCAGCACCCACTGAACCTGAGGCCGGTGGCGGGCGACCCAGTCAAGTGCGGCAAGGATGCCGGCGAGCGGGCCGGGAAAACCGCCGACCTCGTCGGGCACGACCGGCAGTCCGAACCGCGCAAAGCGGGCCGGATCGCCGTTGGCGTTGAGGATCAGTCCGGCACATTGCGGTTTTAAGCGCTGGATCACGCGCTCCAGGATGCTGCGGCCGGCAATCATGCGCATCGGCTTGTCGCCGCCGCCCATCCGGCGCGCGAGCCCGCCGGCGAGCAGCACGCCCGGAATATCCGGCGCGTCCCCTGGCGTCGCCGGCGCGTCGCTTGACGTCGCCGGCGCGTCGCTTGACGTCGCCCGCGCCTCATTCGTCACGCGCTTCACCCTTGCGCTTGTGGCGTGCGGATTCTTCCTCGACGTAGTCGAGATTCTGGTCGTAGACGATGCGCGCCTCGCCGGACAGTGCGATGAAGCGCTTGCCGCGCGTACGCCCGACCAGCGTCAGCCCGACCTGCCGCGCCAGATCGACACCCCAGGCGGTGAAACCGGAGCGCGAGACCAGGATCGGAATGCCCATCCGCACCGTCTTGATCACCATCTCCGAGGTCAGCCGTCCCGTGGTGTAGAGAATCTTGTCGGCGGGATCGACGCCATGGCGATAGATCCAGCCCGCGATCTTGTCGACCGCGTTGTGGCGGCCGACGTCCTCGGTGTAGCAGATCGGCTTGCCTTCCTTGCAAAGCACGCAGCCGTGGATCGCGCCCGCCTCGAGATAGAGCGAGGGCATGGTGTTGATCGCTTGCGTCATCTGGTAGAGCCAGGAGGTGCGCAGCTCCGCCTTGGGCAGCGCGACGCTTTCGACCGCCTCAAGCAGGTCGCCGAAGGCGGTGCCCTGCGCGCAGCCGGAAGTCTGCGTGCGCTTCCTCAGCTTTTGCTCGAAATCGGTGTGATGCTCGGTCCGCACGACGACCACCTGCAGGTCGTCGTGATACTCGACCTCGGTGACGACGTCGTCATACCTGAGCATGTTCTGATTGAGCAGATAGCCAAGCGCAAGATATTCCGGGTAGTCGCCGATCGTCATCATGGTGACGATCTCCTGCGCGTTCAGATAAAGCGTGAGCGGCCGTTCCACCGGAACCTTGATCTCGGCCCTGGCGCCGGTCTGGTCGATCCCCGTGACACGTTCGGTCAGGCGCGGATCGTCCGGGTCAGGGACGATCAGTGGGACGGGGGGCTTTTCGATCTTCATCATATTAACGAACAGGTTAGCATGACTTTCCCTGACAGCCGATATAAAGCACGTTCAGGGAAAACCTAGCCCCTGTGGCGGAGAGCAGGATGAAAGTGATAGGCCTCGCGGGATGGAGCGGCGCCGGCAAGACCACCTTGCTGGCGCGGGTCATCCCGCATTTGCGAGAGCAGGGCTTGCGCGTCTCCGTCATCAAGCACGCGCACCACAAGTTCGACGTTGACACGCCGGGCAAGGATTCCTGGCGTCACCGGGAGGCGGGCGCCGAGGAGGTCTTGGTGTCCTCCGGGATGCGTTGGGCCTTGATGCACGAGTTGCGCGGCGCGCACGAACCGCGTCTGCCGGAGTTGCTGGCCAAACTGTCGCGCGTCGATCTCGTCATCGTCGAAGGCTACAAGTCCGAACCGCACCGCAAGATCGAGGTCTATCGCGCTGACAATGGGAAGCCGTTGCTGTTTCCAGGCGATGCCGCGATAGCCGGCGTGGTGAGCGATGTCGCGATCGAGACGGCGCTTCCTACCGCCCATCTCGACGATGTCCCCTCTGTTGCCGCGATGATGCGGCGGCTTGCAATATCGGTTGAGGATCTCCTGGCGCTGGCAACAGCGGAAGGTTAGTGGAAGCGTCATGGCGCAATTGTCCGACGATTGTTTTGCTTTCGGCGGGCCGATGATGTCGGTGGATGAGGCGGTCGGCATCATCGCGGCGCGGGTCGAGGCCGTGCGGGATTTCGAGACGGTCGCGCTCGGCGAGGCCGATGGCCGCATTCTGGCGCGCGATATCGCAGCACCCCTGCCACTGCCGCCCTTCACCAATTCAGCTGTCGACGGCTATGCCGTGCGGGCGGGTGATCTGCCCCACGACAAGACCAGCGCGCTTCCGGTCGCCGGACGCGTGCAGGCCGGCAGCCGCGCTGTAGCAGCAAAACCCGGTCATGCGGCACGCATCTTCACCGGTGCGCCGATGCCCGAAGGAACCGACACCGTGTTCATGCAGGAAGACGTGCGGATCGATGAGGCGGGCCGTGTCGTTCTTCCGCATGGTCTGAAGGCGGGGGCAAATGTGCGCCCCGCGGGTGAAGATATTCGCCAGGGCCAGGTTGCGCTGAAGGCAGGCCAGCGCTTGCGGCCGCAGGACGTGGCACTGGCCGCGGCCTTCGGATTGACGCGCGTGGATGTGGTCAGGCGTATCCGCGTCGCGGTGTTTTCGACCGGCGATGAACTGGCTTCGCCCGGCGCGGCGCGCGAGCCGGCACAGTTGTTCGATTCCAACCGCTTCATGCTGACGGCCATGTTGAAGCGGCTTAATTGCGAAGTCAGCGATCTCGGCATCTTGCGCGATGAGCGTACCTCGCTCGCCAACGCGCTGAAGCAAGTCGCGGCGGGCAACGATTTGATCCTCACTACCGGCGGCGTTTCGACCGGAGAGGAGGACCATGTCAAGGCCGGCGTCGAAAGCGCCGGCACGCTGGTGTTATGGCGCATGGCGATCAAGCCCGGCCGCCCGGTCGCGATGGGGATCATCGGTGGCACGCCGTTCATCGGCTTGCCCGGAAACCCCGTGGCGAGCTTTGTCACCTTCGTTCATGTGGTGCGGCCGACGGTGCTCGCGCTGTCGGGTGCGTCGGCCGCTCCTCCCGTCGCGCTGCCGGTTCGCGCCGCCTTCGCCTACAGGAAAAAAGCCGGCCGCCGCGAATACGTTCGTGTCACCCTGCGCAGAGCCGACGATGGCGTTCTGGAGGCGGTGAAGTTTCCGCGCGAGGGCGCGGGCCTGTTGTCCTCGCTGGTCGATACCGACGGGCTGGTCGAACTCGCTGAAATCGTGACCAGGGTCGAACCGGGCGACAGCGTGGGATTCTTCGCTTATGCCAGCCTGATATGAGCATGGCGTTGACCTTGTCGCACCGCTTCGTCATGTTGCGGGCATGACGATCACAAGATTGGATCTCACCGGGCTCAAATGTCCGCTTCCGGCGCTGAAGACGCGAAAAGCGCTCAAACCGTTGCAGCCGGGCGACCGGCTTGAGGTTCACTGCTCCGACCCGCTGTCGGTCATCGATATTCCGAACCTGATCCGGGAGACTGGCGACAAGGTCGAGATCACCGAGCGCGCCGAGCAGAGGATTGTGTTCCTGATCGAGAAAGCCGGCCCTGTGCCGCCCGGTGTCAGCGGCCGGCCGACGTGATCGGCGGATTGATCAGCGTCGTGTTGGGAAGCGTGCTCGGAGGCGTGGCGCGCTATTTTATTTCCGGTTTCGTGGCGAGACGAGTCGGCGAGACATTTCCCTGGGGCACGTTGTTCATCAACGTCAGCGGCGCTTTCCTGATCGGAATTTTTGCCGCGCTCGCCGAAAACAGCGCATCCGTTTTTGCGTCGCCCGATCTATGGCTGTTCGTGGTCACGGGCTTCCTTGGCTGCTACACCACCGTCTCATCGTTCAGCCTGCAGACGTTGGCGTTGCAACGGGACGGCGAGCGCGGCCGCGCCGCAGGCTATGTCGTGGCTTCGGTCGGGCTCTGTCTCGGCGCGGTTGCTCTGGGCTTTACGCTGGGCGGGCTGTTGCAATGAACCGGGATCAGGCGCGATGACCGGCCCCAGCAAGTCGAGCAACTGGAATACCGCTATCCTCTATGTCTATGTTTCGCTGGGCAGCGTGTTGGGCGGTGTGGCGCGCTATCTGGTTTCGCTGCTGCTCCCTGCACTTTCCGGATTTCCTCTGCCAATCCTGTTTGTAAACGTCACGGGCTCGTTCATTATCGGGTTTTACGGCACTCTGAGCGGCCCGGACGGAAGGGTGTTTGCGTCCACACGGCAGCGGCAGTTCGTGATGACCGGGTTTTGCGGTGGTTACACGACCTTCTCGGCCTTCAGCCTGGATACCTTCCGCTTGTTGCACGGCGGCATGAAATATATCGCGTTGTTAAACATAGCGGTGTCGGTGGTGACCTGGCTCGTGGCCGTGTGGCTTGGGCATCTCTTGGCAAATCGTCTCAACCGTTTGAAGGGGAGCTGACGATGCAACTTCCAAAACAGGCGGTCCTGCTCCGCATTTTCTTCGGCGAGGACGACAAGTTCGGTCGATCGCCGCTCTACGAGGCCATCGTGATGAAGGCACGCGAGATGCATCTCGCCGGCGCAACGGTTCTGCGCGGGCCGATGGGCTTCGGTGCATCTTCCAGGCTGCACACCACGAAAATCCTGCGCCTCTCGGAGGACCTGCCGCTGGTGATCGAGATCGTCGACAGCGAGGAAAAGATCAACGAATTCCTGCCCGTGCTAGACAACATGATGTCGAGCGGTCTGGTAACGATCGAGAAGGTCCAGGTCCTGCACTACGGTTCGAAAGGTCGGGGCTGACCGTGTCCCGGCAAGGACTGTGGTAGCGGTCCAAAGTCCGCTCAAAAAATAGCGGGCGGACATAAAGCCGCCATTACCCATAACCAGAAAGGGTTTCGAAAACCGAGACTGACTACCTTTGTCCTATCGACATGGGGAATGGCTTCTGCCCCAATCCGCCGCCTCCGCAACGGCGCGGCGGTTGAGGCGGGTGCCCGATACCCGCCTGTCGCGGTGGACGCTCCATCCCGCACGCCGGCAAGGGGCATAAGACCTCAAGGCAGGGGTTGGGATTTTTGAATGCGCTTTTCGCATCCTGGCGCATTGCGAAACATGCTGCATAGCAGCATGGACCGAGGGGCATCCCAGGGAGTTGATGACCACAGGATCGCAAACGGCGTAGCCCGCATGGGCAGCCGCAGGGAGGAACGAATGGCTACCGCTGATACCGCAGGCACCATGACCGGCGCCGGAGCGGGAATCCTCGATCGCGAGCACACCGTAGCAAAAGCCGGCTTCAACCGTTGGCTGGTACCGCCGGCTGCGCTGTGCATCCATCTCTGCATCGGCATGGCCTACGGCTTTTCGGTGTTCTGGCTGCCGTTGTCGCGCGCAATCGGCATTACCCAGAGCAAGGCCTGTCCGGACATCTCGCTCTGGCAGGAATTGTTCACCACGACCTGCGATTGGAAAGTTGCCAGCCTTGGCTGGATGTACACCCTGTTCTTCGTCCTGCTCGGCGTCTCCGCCGCGATCTGGGGCGGCTGGCTGGAGCGCTCGGGTCCGCGCAAGGCGGGCGTGGTTGCCGCGTGCTGTTGGGGCGGTGGCTTGCTGATCGGCGCCTTCGGCATCTACGTGCACCAGCTCTGGATCATGTGGCTAGGCGCCGGCGTAATCGGCGGCGTTGGCCTTGGTCTCGGCTACATCTCTCCGGTCTCGACGCTGGTGAAGTGGTTCCCCGATCGCCGCGGCATGGCGACCGGCATGGCGATCATGGGCTTTGGCGGCGGTGCCATGATCGGCGCGCCGCTGGCGAACAATCTCATCAATTATTTCAAGACACCGACATCCGTCGGGGTCTGGGAGACGTTCGTTGCGATGGGCGTGATCTATTTCGTCTTCATGATGATCGGCGCGTTTGCCTACCGCGTGTCGCCCGTCGGCTGGCAGCCCGAGGGCTGGACGCCGCCGAGCGAAAAGAAGTCGATGATCACCGAACACAACGTCCATCTCAACAACGCGCACAAGACGCCGCAGTTCTGGCTGATCTGGTGGGTGCTCTGCCTGAACGTCTCCGCCGGCATCGGCGTGATCGGCATGGCCTCGCCGATGCTGCAGGAAATCTTCGCCGGAAATCTGATTGGCCTGCACGGCGTGAAGTTCAATGCGCTCACCGTCGACCAGAAGACGGCGATCGCTGCGATTGCCGCGGGCTTTGCCGGCCTGCTGTCGCTGTTCAACATCGGCGGCCGCTTCTTCTGGGCCTCGCTGTCGGACTATATCGGCCGCAAAAACACCTATTACTGCTTCTTCCTGCTCGGCATCGCATTGTACGCGGCGGCGCCCGCCTTCGCCAACGCAGGCTCCAAGGCACTGTTTGTCCTCGCCTTCGGCGTCATCCTGTCGATGTATGGCGGTGGGTTTGCTACCGTACCGGCCTATCTCGCTGACATGTTCGGCACGCAGTTCGTCGGCGCCATCCACGGCCGCCTGCTCACCGCGTGGTCGACTGCCGGCATCATCGGCCCTGTCGTGGTGAACTACATCCGCGAATTCCAGCTTGCGGCCGGCGTTCCCCGCGACAAGCTCTACGACAGCACGATGTACATATTGTGCGCGATGCTCGCTGCGGGCCTGATCTGCAACTTCCTGATCAAGCCGGTCGATCCCAAATGGAACATGAGTGAGGCGGAGGTCGCCAGACTTCAAGCAGCGACCGCCAAGAGCGAGTCGGCGATCCAGCACGGCTCGTTCGGTATCGGCAAGGGCGGGCTCGACGGCAGGGCCGCGCTGTTTTGGCTGTTCGTCGGCATTCCGCTGGCCTGGGGCGTCTGGAAGACGCTGGAAAGCGCGGCCAAGATCTTCTGATCGCGTCTTTTGCAGCGGGACTCTCAGCGCGTCCTGCTGCCGCAGTTTTTCGATCAATCAGAGAATATCATTGGGGGATTTCAATGTTTCGCTCCAGCGTTTGCCTTGCCGCCCTGCTGCTTGTTGCAGGCTTGCACGTCGCGTCAGCGCAGACTGCTACCGCGCCGGCGACCGGCGTTACCAAACCGTCGCGGGCGAAGCTCACGGTTGAGAAGCTGAAGGAGATGCAAGCAAAATGGTCGGCCAACCGGCCCAAGTTGAGAGCCTGCCGCAAGGAGGTGAGGCGGAAGGGTCTGGCCGGCGACGATCGCTGGTTCTACATCGCCGACTGCATGGAAAAGACCTGACGCGCCAGCTGCGGTACGGATTCTGTTACAAGGGGGCTGGCAGGGGCGGCTGCTGGCCCCCTAAATGCCTATAAGGGCATCTTAATTGCCTCCTTGGCATCTGGCATGCCACAGGTTAGTTTGCCGTGGGGGAGAACGAGACAGTATTCATGGCAAGTGACGTGCATCAGGTTCGCTCCTTTGAACATCCGGGGCAGGGGCGAAAGCGGGCGAAAGCGACGCCCAAGGGCCGCCAGGTCGATCCCACCGCAGCGCACGAGATCGAACTGCTCTTGGGCGACCGGCCGCGTCGGCGCGACCTTTTGATCGAACACCTGCACCTGATCCAGGACAAATATCATCAGATCTCCGCGGCTCATCTCGCCGCCCTTGCCTACGAGATGAAGCTCTCCTTTGCCGAGGTGTTCGAGACCGCGACCTTTTATGCGCATTTCGACATCGTGAAGGAGGGCGAGCCCGACATCGCGCCGCTCACCATCCGCGTCTGCGATTCGCTGACCTGCGCGATGTTCGGCGCCGAAAAATTGCTGCAGGAATTGCAGCACAAGGGCGGTCCCTCGATCCGGGTCGTGCGTGCGCCCTGCGTCGGCTTCTGCGACAGCGCACCGGTTGCCGAAGTCGGTCATCGCTACGTTCTGGGCGCGACCGCAGCCGAAGTCCTCGCCACCGCATCGCGCGGCGAAACTGATCCGTTGATTCCAACCTATGTCGACTACGACTCCTATGTGAGAGATGGCGGCTACAAGCTGCTTGGCGATCTGCGCGCGGGTCGCATCGGCAAGGAGGACGTCCTCAAGGCGCTTGACGATTCCAGCCTGCGCGGGCTTGGCGGCGCCGGTTTTCCGACCGGGCGCAAATGGCGCGCGGTGTTGGGAGAGCCGGGACCGCGGGTGATGGTCGTCAATGCCGACGAGGGTGAACCCGGGACATTCAAGGACCGCTTCTACCTGCTCCGTGACGCGCATCGCTTTCTCGAGGGAACCCTGATTGCGGCCCACATCATCGATGCGTCGGACGTCTATATCTATCTGCGCGACGAATATCCCGCCGCGCACAAGCTGCTGTCTGTTGAAATTGCAAAGCTGCCGCCGGGCGGCCCGACGGTGCATTTGAGACGCGGCGCCGGCGCTTACATCTGCGGCGAGGAATCCTCGCTGCTGGAAAGCCTCGAGGGCAAACGCGGCCTGCCCCGGCACAAGCCGCCATACCCCTTCCAGGTCGGGCTGTTCGGCTGGCCCACGCTGATCAACAATCTCGAGACACTGTTCTGGGTCCGCGACATCGTCGAGAAGGGCGCGGAGTGGTGGAAAGGCCATGGCCGCAACGGCCGACAGGGCCTGCGCAGCTATTCGGTCTCGGGACGCGTCAAGGAACCCGGCGTCAAGCTTGCGCCGGCCGGCATCACCGTGCGCGAATTGATCGACGAGTTTTGCGGCGGCATGGCGGACGGACACACGTTTCGTGCCTATCTCCCCGGCGGCGCGTCGGGCGGCATCCTGCCGGCATCGATGAACGACATTCCGCTCGATTTCGGCACGCTCGAAAAGTACGGTTGCTTCATAGGCTCCGCCGCCATCGTGGTGCTGTCGCAAGCGGACAGCGTGAAGGCGGCTGCGCTGAACCTGATGCGCTTCTTCGAGGATGAAAGCTGCGGTCAATGCACGCCGTGCCGGGTCGGCACGCAAAAGGCGGTGGTCTTGATGGAGCGGGCGGTCTGGAACGCGCAATTGCTTGACGAATTGAGCCAGGTAATGCGCGATGCGTCGATTTGCGGGCTCGGCCAGGCGGCCGCGAATCCGCTGACTTCGGTGATCAAGTACTTTCCTGACGAGTTCAAGGACGCAGCCGAATGAAGAAGATCCAGTTCGAACTCGATGGCAAGCTGGTCGAGGCAAGGTCCGGCGAGACGATCTGGCAGGTGGCCAGGCGGCACGGTACCGAGATCCCTCATCTGTGCTATTCGCCGGCGCCGGATTACCGGGCGGACGGCAATTGCCGCGCATGCATGGTCGAGATCGAGGGCGAGCGGGTGCTGGCTGCTTCCTGCAAGCGGACGCCAGGCGTCGGCATGAAGGTGAAGACGGCAAGCGCGCGCGCCATTGCCGCGCAGAAGATGGTGATGGAGCTACTGGTCGCCGACCAGCCCGAGCGCGCGACCTCGCACGATCCGGATTCGAAATTCTGGCACTGGGCCGAGAGGTCGGGCGTCGTTGAAAGCCGCTTTCCCGCGGCTGAGCGCTGGCAGAGCGATGCCAGCCATCCCGCGATGCGCGTCAACCTCGACGCCTGCATCCAATGCGGCCTCTGCGTGCGTGCCTGCCGCGAGGTGCAGGTCAATGACGTCATCGGCATGGCCTATCGCAACCATGGCTCGAAGATCGTGTTCGATTTCGACGACCCGATGGGGGAGTCCACCTGTGTCGCCTGCGGCGAATGCGTGCAGGCCTGTCCGACCGGCGCGCTGATGCCGGCAGTAATGCTCGACGAGGCGCAAACGCGCGTCATCTACGCCGACAGGAAGGTCGATTCGCTCTGTCCGTTTTGCGGCGTCGGCTGCCAGGTGACCTATCACGTCAAGGACGAGAAGGTCGTCTATGCGGAAGGCCGCGATGGCCCCGCCAATCACAACCGGCTCTGCGTCAAGGGACGGTTCGGATTTGACTACATCCATCACCCGCATCGCCTGACCAGGCCGCTGGTGCGGCTGCCGAATGCGAGAAAGGACGCCAATGACCAGGTCGATCCCGCCAATCCCTACACGCATTTCCGCGAGGCCTCCTGGGAGGAAGCGCTCGACATCGCCGCCAATGGCTTGAAGAAGATCCGCGACGAGAGGGGCGTCAAGGCGCTCGCCGGTTTCGGCTCGGCCAAGGGCTCCAACGAAGAGGCTTACCTGTTCCAGAAACTGGTGCGTACCGGCTTCGGCTCAAACAATGTCGACCACTGCACGCGGTTGTGCCACGCCTCCTCGGTCGCCGCTCTTTTCGAAGGCCTCGCCTCGGGCGCAGTGTCGGCGCCGTTCTCGGCCGCGCTCGACGCCGAAGTCATCATCGTGATCGGCGCCAATCCGACCATCAACCATCCGGTGGCCGCGACCTTCATCAAGAACGCCGCGAAACAAGGCGCCAAACTGATCGTGATGGATCCACGCAGGCAAACGCTGTCGCGCCATGCCTACAAGCATCTCGCCTTCAAGCCTGGCAGCGATGTCGCGATGTTGAACGCGATGATCAACACCATCATCACCGAAGGCCTGACCGACGAGCAATACATCGCGGGCTACACCGAGGGTTACGAGGAGCTGAAGGCCAGGATCAAGGAATTCACACCGGAAAAGATGGCGCCGATCTGCGGCATTTCCGCGGAGACCCTGCGCGAGGTGGCGCGGATGTATGCGCGCGCCAAAGCATCCATCATCTTCTGGGGCATGGGCATCAGCCAGCACGTGCACGGCACGGACAATGCCCGCTGCCTGATCGCGCTTGCACTGATCACCGGCCAACTCGGCCGTCCGGGTACGGGCCTGCATCCGCTGCGCGGTCAGAACAATGTGCAGGGCGCCTCCGACGCAGGCCTGATCCCCATGTTCCTGCCGGACTATCAGCCGGTCGGGCGTGCCGACCTGCGCGGTAAGTTCGAGGAGCTGTGGCAGAAGCAACTCGATCCCGTTCGCGGTCTGACCGTGGTCGAGATCATGAACGCGATCCATGCCGGCGAGATCAGGGGCATGTACATCGAAGGTGAAAACCCCGCGATGTCGGATCCCGATCTGCAGCACGCGCGCGAGGCGCTGGCAAAGCTCGAACATCTGGTGGTGCAGGACCTTTTTGTCACCGAAACGGCGTTCCATGCCGATGTGATCCTGCCAGCCTCGGCCTTTGCCGAGAAATCAGGCACCTTCACCAATACCGACCGCCGCGTGCAACTGGCGCGCGAGGTGATCAAGCCGCCCGGAGACGCGCGCCAGGATCTCTGGATCATCCAGGAGATTGCCAGGAGGATGGGGCTGCCCTGGAATTATTCCGGTCCGGCGGATGTCTACACTGAAATGGCGCAGCTGATGCCTTCGCTCGACAACATCAGCTGGGAACGCGTGGCCCGCGAGGGCGCGGTGACCTATCCGGCCGACGACCCCAACAAGCCCGGCAATGAGATCATCTTCACCACCGGCTTTCCGACCGAGAGCGGCCGCGGCAAGATCGTGCCGGCGAAGATTTTGCCGCCGGACGAATTGCCCGATGATGAGTATCCGATGGTGCTCTCCACCGGGCGGGTGCTCGAGCATTGGCACACGGGCGCGATGACACGGCGTTCGAGCGTGCTCGACCAGATCGAGCCGGAAGCGGTCGCCTTCATGTCGCCGAAGGACATGCGGCGGATGAAGCTTGCCCCCGGCGACCTCATTCGGCTTCAGACGCGGCGCGGCGCGGTCGAGGTGAAGGTTCGTTCCGACGGCGAGGTGCCTGAGAACATGGTGTTCATGCCGTTCTGCTATGCGGAGGCGGCGGCAAATCTCCTGACCAATCCCGCGCTCGATCCATTCGGCAAAATTCCCGAATTCAAGTTCTGCGCCGTCAGGGCCGAGCCCACAGACGTGTGTACCGCTGCGGAGTAGCCGGGCTCTTTATGCCGCGCCTATGCCGTGCTGTGGCCGCCCGAGCGCCGCTCTTATAAGATTCATATATCTTCGCGCCGGCGCGCGTCTCGAAAACCTATGGCCGGAGTGGCACCTCCTCGGGCAGTCGCAAGGCCGCGCCTTGATCCGATCCGCGTTCCGTTTCGCGGTTGATCCATTGCAACTCGCCTTGCCGCAAAAAGAGAAACCATCGCGCTCCCTGCAAGGGGGCAGCTCGAGGATTTTCCCATGATGGACATCGTGATGTTGGGCTTCGCCATTGGCCTTTTCGCGCTCGCAATTGGCTACACCTACGCCTGCGAGCGACTCTAAGGGGGAGATAGGTCATGATCTTTGACTATTCGCTGGCCGCCCTCGTTTCACTCGGTCTCCTGTTCTACCTGACCTACGCCCTGCTGCGGCCCGAGCGGTTCTGACCGCATCGGTTCTGCGCAACCTTGAAGGCTTTATCCCATGACCGCCATCGGCTGGCTCCAAATCATCCTGTTCTCTGCAATCGTGGTCGCGTTGGTCAAACCGCTCGGTTGGTACATGACGCGCGTCTTCAACGGCGAGCGCACCTTCCTGTCGCCGGTGCTGCGGCCGGTCGAGATAGGGCTGTATTGGGTTAGCGGCGTCGAGGAGAGGCGCGAGCAGCATTGGCTGACCTACACGGTCTCCATGCTCCTATTCCATGTCGGCGGCGTCCTGATCATCTATGGCTTGATGCGGCTGCAGGCCTATCTGCCGTTCAATCCGGCCGGGCAATCGGCCGTTGCGGAGGACCTCTCCTTCAACACGGCGATCTCCTTCATCACCAACACCAACTGGCAGAACTACGGCGGTGAAAGCATGCTGTCGTACCTGGTGCAGATGCTGGGCCTGACCCACCAGAACTTCCTGTCGGCGGCGACCGGCATCGCGCTTGCCGTCGCGCTGATCCGCGGTTTTTCGCGCGCCTCGGTCCGCACGATCGGCAATTTCTGGGTCGATGTGACCCGCTGCACGCTCTACATCCTGCTGCCGATCTGCATCGTCTACGCGCTGTTCCTGGTTTCCCAGGGCATGCCGCAGACGCTCGGCGATTATGTCGAAGCGACGACGCTGGAGGGCGCCAAACAGACCATCGCGGTCGGCCCGGTGGCCTCCCAGATCGCGATCAAGATGCTCGGCACCAATGGCGGCGGCTTCTTCAACGCCAACGCCGCGCATCCCTTCGAGAACCCGACCGCGCTGTCCAACTTCGTACAGATAATTTCGATCTTCGCGATCGGCGCCGCACTGACCAACGTGTTTGGCCGCATGGTCGGCAACCAGCGCCAGGGTTGGGCCGTCCTTGCGGTGATGGGCGTGCTGTTTCTCGCTGGCGTCACTGTCGCCTATTGGGCCGAAGCCAATGGTACCACCGCACTCGACGCGCTGGGACTGACCGGCGGCAACATGGAAGGCAAGGAAGTCCGCTTCGGTATCGTCGCTTCGTCATTGTTTGCCGTGGTCACGACGGATGCCTCCTGCGGCGCGGTCAACGCCATGCATGACAGCTTCACCGCGCTTGGCGGCATGATTCCGCTGATCAATATCCAGCTGGGCGAGATCATTATCGGCGGCGTCGGCGCCGGCCTTTACGGCATGCTGCTGTTTGCGATCCTTTCGATCTTTGTCGCTGGATTGATGGTCGGCCGCACGCCGGAATATGTCGGCAAGAAGATCGAGGCGCGCGAGGTCAAGATGGCGATGCTGGCCATCCTGGTGCTGCCCTTGATGTATCTGGGTTGGACTGCGCTCGCCGTCGTGCTGCCCTCGGCGGTCGCCTCGATGAACAACGCCGGTCCGCACGGCTTTACCGAGGTGCTCTATGCCTACACCTCGCAAACCGGCAATAACGGCTCTGCTTTTGCCGGTCTTTCCGGCAACACGCTGTTCTACAATACGACCGGCGGTGTCGCCATGTTCGTCGGCCGCTTCTTCATGATTATCCCCGCGATGGCCATTGCAGGGTCGCTGGCCGGCAAGAAGTCCATTCCACCTTCCGTCGGCACGTTCCCGACCACGGGTGGCCTGTTCGTCGGGCTGGTCGTCGGCGTCATCGTGATCATCGGCGGCCTGACCTTCTTCCCCGCGCTGGCGTTAGGGCCGATCGTCGAGCATCTCGCGATGACCGCGGGCAACCTCTACTAATCGAGCTTCTTGGGTGATCTCCATGGAACCAGTTCATAAACCGAACAAGCGCATGCCGGTCGCTACCATGCTCGATCCGAAGATCGTCATGCCAGCCATCTGGGACTCATTCATCAAGCTCGATCCGCGGGCGATGATGAAGAACCCCGTGATGTTCGTGGTTGAGATCGTGGCCGCGCTGACCACGGTGATCTTCCTGCGCGATCTCGTCAGCGGCGGGGAGCATCTTTCCTTCACGTTCCAGATCATCCTTTGGCTCTGGTTCACGGTGGTGTTCGCCAATTTCGCCGAAGCGGTCGCCGAGGGCCGTGGCAAGGCGCAAGCCGAGACGTTGCGCAAGACCCGCACTGAAACCCAGGCCAAGCTACTGAGCGGTTCGGACGGCACCGTCCGGCTCGTTCCCGGCACCAGCTTGAAAGTCGGAGACGTCGTGCTGGTCGAAGCCGGGGACATGATTCCCTCTGATGGTGAAGTGATTGAGGGCGTAGCCACCGTCAACGAGGCAGCAATAACAGGCGAATCCGCGCCCGTGATCCGCGAATTCGGCGGCGACCGCTCTGCCGTGACCGGCGGCACGCAGGTGCTGTCCGACTGGATCCGCATCCGCATCACCGCCGAGCAAGGCTCGACGTTCATCGACCGCATGATCAAGCTGGTGGAAGGCGCGGAGCGGCAGAAAACGCCGAACGAGATCGCGCTGAACATCCTGCTCGCCGGTCTCACCATTATCTTCGTGTTCGCGACCGTTACGATTCCAAGCTATGCGACCTACGCCGGCGGCACGATTTCGGTCGTGATCCTGGTCGCGTTGTTCGTGACGCTGATTCCGACCACCATCGGCGCGCTGCTATCGGCGATCGGCATCGCCGGCATGGACCGCCTGGTGCGTTTCAACGTGCTTGCGATGTCCGGCCGTGCGGTGGAGGCCGCAGGCGACGTCGACACGCTGCTGCTCGACAAGACCGGCACGATCACCCTCGGCAACCGGCAGGCGACCGCCTTCCGTCCAGTGCGCGGCGTGACCGAGCAGGAGCTTGCCGATGCCGCGCAGCTCGCTTCCCTTGCCGACGAGACGCCGGAGGGGCGCTCGATCGTCGTGCTGGCCAAGGAGAAATACGCCATCCGCGGCCGCGACATGCAGGAACTTGGCGCGACCTTTATCCCGTTTACCGCGCAGACGCGGATGAGCGGCGTCGACACGGGCGGTTCGTCGGTGCGCAAGGGCGCGGTCGAGGCGATTCTCAACTATGTTAGCGGCGGCGCGCAGCCGGTTGCTTCCGGCAATGTTGCGCGGATGCTGCAGCCCGCCGCACAATCCGAAGCAGGCCGGGAAGTCCAGACGATTGCCGATGAGATTGCCAAGTCAGGTGGCACACCGCTTGTGGTCGCCCGGGACGGTCGACTGCTCGGGGTCGTCCATCTCAAGGACATCGTCAAGGGCGGCATCCGCGAGCGCTTTGCCGAGCTGCGTCGCATGGGCATCCGGACGATCATGATTACAGGCGACAATCCGATGACGGCGGCGGCGATCGCCGCCGAAGCCGGCGTCGACGACTTCCTCGCGCAGGCGACGCCCGAAGACAAGCTGAAGCTGATCCGTGACGAGCAGGCCAAGGGCAAGCTGGTTGCGATGTGCGGCGACGGCACCAACGACGCGCCGGCGCTGGCGCAGGCTGATGTCGGGGTTGCCATGAACACGGGCACGCAAGCCGCGCGCGAGGCCGGCAACATGGTCGATCTGGATTCCAATCCGACCAAGCTGATTGAGGTGGTTGAGATCGGCAAGCAGCTCTTGATGACCCGCGGCGCGCTCACGACGTTCTCGATCGCCAACGACGTCGCCAAATATTTCGCGATCATCCCGGCGATGTTCCTGGCATTCTACCCGCAGCTTGCGGTGCTCAATATCATGCATCTGGCAAGCCGGCAGAGCGCGATCCTGTCTGCGATCATCTTCAACGCGCTAATCATCATCGCGCTGATCCCGCTTGCGCTGAAGGGCGTGGCCTACCGTCCGATCGGTGCCGGCCCGCTTCTGCGCCGCAACCTGATGATCTATGGCGTCGGCGGCATCATCATTCCCTTCATCGGCATCAAGGCGATCGACCTCGTGGTTGCCGCCTTGCATCTGGCCTGAGGAGATTGTCATGTTAAGAGAAGTACGCCCTGCGATCGTTCTTCTGGTCGGCCTGACGCTGATCACCGGGCTCGCCTATCCGCTCGCGATGACCGGAATTGCCGGCATTGTTTTTCCGAAACAGGCGCAAGGCAGCCTGATCGAGAGGGACGGCAAGGTCGTCGGATCCGCCTTGATCGGGCAGGAATTCAAGGACGACAAATATTTCCACGGCCGTCCGTCGGC
>Ga0306922_10001700_pt1 | contig 19900 bp, 18 predicted proteins | sample sta12Cox44000082_FD_203758 | JGI IMG/M metagenome (GOLD analysis project Ga0306922, IMG submission 203758) | Lab enrichment of tropical soil microbial communities from Luquillo Experimental Forest, Puerto Rico - statoxic.12C.oxic.44.000.082 (v2)... | ecosystem: Environmental > Terrestrial >... | reverse complement strand
CACATAGCGTACCCCCAGCTCGCGGCCGATCTGCTTCGTGTCAGCGGACCTGTTGCGATAGGTGAAGGCCGTATTGCGCGAGGTCACGGACATGAGTGAGAGCCGCGACAGATCGGTTGTCAGATCCTCGGTGATTCCGTCGGCAAAATATTGCTGCTCGCGGTCGTCGCCCAGATTGATGAAAGGCAGAACCACGATCGACAGGCGTGGCGCAGCAGCCGGTGCGGTATCGATGACCTCGTACTCCATCGGGGCTTGGCCGCGCCCGCGACCGCAGCGAGCTCGGCGGTGAATTGGTAGCCGCGACCGGCGGCCGTGCGAATCAGGTCGCGGTCCGCCAAGGCTATGCGTAGCGCCCTGATCTGGGCGCGCAGATTGTCCTCCTCGATGATCCGGCCCGGCCAGACGCGGCTGATCAGCTCGTCCTTGCCGACCACCGCCCCGTTGGCCTCAATCAGCGCCATGAGCACATCGAAGGCGCGCCCGCCGAGCTCTATCGGCCGGCCGTCGGCAAAAACTTCGCGGCGATTCGGCAAGATCCTGAAACGGCCGAACTCGACGCTCGCCGGCGCTTCGGACACGGGATCCACAATGGATAATTGTAGCGCAGATTTTCACGCGATTTCACGCTTTTTCGCATGCCGATGCGGTGCCAGATCTTCGCCCGGTGTTGGCTTTTTCTGTGCCACGAAAGCCAGATCCCACGGCCCGGCGACTTCTTTACCACGCATATGGGCGAAGACGCGGTACTGGTGGTACGCGACAGTGCAGGCCAAGCCCGCGCCTTCCTGAACCTTTGCCGCCATCGCGGCAACCGCTTGTGCCGCGCCGATGCCGGCAATGCCGCCTCCTTCACTTGCGCCTATGACGGCTGGACTTACGGGAATCACGGTCGGCTGATCGGCGTCCCGCACGTCAAGGAAGCCTATTACAACGAATTGGAGCAGGGGCCGATGGGGCCTCCAACTGGTGGCGCAGTTGGACAGCTACAAGGGATTGCTGTTCGCCACTTTCGACCCGGAGGCGCCGCCGCTGCGCGAGTATCTCGGGGAGGTAACCTGGTATTTGGACGTTTTCTTCGATCGTCGCGAAGGCGGCATCGAGGTCGTCCGCGGCATGCATAAATGGGTCATCCCCTGCAATTGGAAGTTCCCCGCCGAAAACTTCTCCGGCGACGCCTACCACGTGCCGTGGGGCCATCTTTCGGCGATCAGGAGTGGGTTCAGTTTTGGTGCGAACACAAGGCCGGAGGCCGAAGGACGTATCGTCTCCCCGGTAACGGTCATGCCATCGTCTGCGTCGGGCCAAACGATATGACCGAGCCGCCGATGCCCGAGATCCTGGCCCACGAACAAGAAATCCGCCCTGAGGTCGGCAAGCGCTTAGGACCCCAAATGGGTCTGGTCAGCCCGGTCGTCGGCACCTTATTCCCCAATTTCTCCTGGCTACGCGTCGGTTCGCGCACCTTTCGCGTCTGGCATCCGCGGGGGCCTGACAAGATCGAGGTCTTGTCGTGGGTCTATTCCGACAAGGCCGCCCCGCCGCACGGCAAGGAGGCGATCCGGTTGGCAGGTATTGGGGGGGGTCGGCCCTTCCGGCAGCTTGGAGCAGGACGACATGGACAACTGGCAGGAATGCACCCGCGCCTGTCGCGGACCGGTGTCGCGGCGAGCTTTCTTGAACACGCAGATGGGGCTCGGACATGAGCGCTTCGATCCGGACCTCAATGCCTGGGCCAGCGATTTCCGCATGAGCGAGAGCAACCATCGGCAATTCTATCGACGCGGGGCGCAGCTGATGGCGGCCGACCGCTGGGCGGAGGTGCCGAGCGGGGATTTAAACGGAGAATGTGAGGCGGCGCCATGACCCCGCAACAGGTGAACCAAGTCCAAGAAAGCTTCATCAAGGTCGCCCCGATCGCCAACCGCGCGGCGGCACTTTTCTACGGCCGCCTCTTCGAGACAGCGCCGGAAACCCGAGCGCTGTTTCGCGGCGACATAGACACACAAGGGCAGAAGCTGATGTCCGCCCTCGCGACGGTTGTGAACAGTCTCGGCGATTTCGAGGCGATCGTCCCCGTCGCACGCCATCTTGCAAAGCGTCACGTCGCTTATGGTGTCGCGCGTGAGCATTATTCGCTCGTCCGGTCGGCTCTGCTGTGGACCCTGGAACAAGGGCTCGCCGACGAGTTCAGTCCCGCGCTGCGCGCGGCATGGGAAGCTGCGTATTCTGCCCTCTCGGAGGTGATGATCGCATCCGCCTATCCGGCGTCGCAGCAGCCTCGTGACGGAACCGATCATGACGCAGGTGCCAACCAGGATGCGAACGGAGCAGCCAAATATGTGTGACGACCTGACCCACGAGGTGGAGCAGATCCTCTATCGGAAGCTCGGCTACTGGACGAGCGCGGTTCCACCAGTCGCTCGAGCTCTTCACTGACGATGCCCGCTACTGGATGGGCGGGCGGAGCAACCGTTATCCAAAGTCGAGCAAAGCCATCGCGATCCTCGACCCCGACCGGTAGCAGCAAGGCGGCGGTTTGGGCGACGACGGGAATTTGGTGATCGTCGAAACAAATGCGGGGCCCCGGCGCGCTAAACGTTCGGCGCCCGCTTTGGGAAGGTTCGGGGCGGGTCAGTTCGGCGAGAATTTCACAGCGCTGCGGCAGAATTCTGAAAGGGCCAATGCCAGTGCTCGCTGATGCCTCGCACACAGATACCGCAGAGAGTGATTGTAACTCTAAGTTTTCACGCAGTTTCACGGCTTTTCGCATGAAGATGGGGTAGACTCACCAATATTATCAGCGCAGCCGAACATGCACAACAGCAGTGCCGGCTGTAACCAGCAACAGAGGTACGTCAGATGAAGTTCGAGCACCAAATGTTCATCAGTCTGTACGAAGCGCAATACGGTGCGCTCGATGCCAGTCAAGCGTCAGGGATAGACGCCTTGCTCGGTTTCCTCGAGCAGGACACAGATGTAAGCGACGTGCGCTGGGCCGCCTACATGCTGGCCACGACCAAATGGGAGTGCGCCGACATGTGGCAACCAATCGAGGAGTACGGCATGGGCCAGGGTCAGCCCTATGGGAACCCTGTTACGGTTACGGGTAGCGACGGTAAGACCTATGTAAATACCTACTATGGTCGTGGTTACGTGCAACTGACGTGGGAAGCGAACTACCAGAATATGAGCTATGACCTGAATCTTGGCGATCAGCTTCTGATCCACCCGGAGCAGGCCCTCGACCCGCCGATCGCCTATGACATCATGTCATTTGGCATGCGTAATGGCTCGTTCACAGGCGTCTCGCTCGGCGACTTCATCAACGACTCCCAGTCCGACTACGTCGACGCACGCCAGATCATCAACGGCCTCGACAATGCAGAACTGATCGCAGGCTATGCGAGCGCGCTGGAAAGCCTTCTGAGACAGAGCTCCGCCGGAGGCCCTCGCCAGTACCACATTGTCAATGCCCCGAATGGCGTGAATGCGCGAAAGGGACCCGGCACAAGCTTCCCGGTTGTGCACAGCATCGCCAACAACAGCGCGATTGACATCAAATGCCAGGTGCAGGGACAAATCGTCAATGGCAGCAACATCTGGAACGAGCTGGCAGACGGAACCTTTGTCACAGATGTCTACTGTGACACCCCCAACTTCAACCGCTTCAGCCCGCCGATCCCGGTGTGTCAGCAGGCGACTCAGCTCTCACGGGCCCAGACGGCGCCGAGCACGTATCGACACCACATTGTCAACGCCCCGGATGGCGTGAATGCGCGAAAGGGACCCGGCACAAGCTTCCCGGTTGTGCATGGCCTCGCCAACAACAGCGCGATTGACATCACATGCCAAGTACAAGGACAAGTCGTCAATGGCAGCAATATCTGGAACCAGCTGGCAGACGGTACCTTCGTCACAGATGTCTACTGCGACACCCCCAACTTCAACCGCTTCAGCCCGCCGATCCCGGTGTGCAAGTATGCGTCGGGCATAAAAGGGGACGACTATCCCTACAAGGATGCCCCGACTGATCCTGAAGTGGTTGATCCGTGGAATTTCTACTGCACGGAGTGCACCTCTTTCGTCGCATGGCGGATGAACCAGCTCGGCGTCAACTTCACCAATGGCATGAGCGGTCCTAATGGCGCGCCCCCCAACGATGATCCCGTCTACGGGAACGGCGAACACTGGGCAGACCATGCGCAGACGCTCGGCTTCCTCGTCGACAATACGCCAACGGTTGGGACCGTCGCTCATTACGCGCCCAATGTTTCCGGAGCCGGGGATCTGGGTCATGTGGCTTACGTCGCGCAGGTGAACGGCGACGGCACAATCGTCGTCGAAGACTACAATTGGTACCCGCCGCACGCTTATAGCAATCCGCCGCGCGTTATCCCCGCTTCGGACCCCACCAGCTTCATCCATATCGTTTCATAAGATCGCGGGCGGGCAGGGGTGCAGCACCGTGCTGCGCCCCACCCGAGGATGAGACACAGCGCGTACCCCTTCTGCGGCATTATGCCGTCCGCCCGTCAGTGGCTGGATGCCGACTTGATGCAGGCTGGCGGGCAAATGGACCATCTAGCGTGAAGCAGGAGAATAGCTGCGCCACAGTCAACTACAGTAATACCCGCAGCCGTGATCAGGGAACTGCAGCAGCATATTGCCAATAACCGGCCAAAGGCGATCGCCCCCGACGACGTTGCGACGTCACCGGCCAGCGTAAAGCGCGGGATACGCTTCAGCCATTCCTCCACCGCCACGGTCATTCCAGGCGGGCGAGGTTCGAGCCGACGCAGCGATGGATGCCGAGGGCGGCATTCGCCACAGCCTATGGCGCCGCGCTGCGCGGTCAGTTCGATCGTGCTGCCGCTTGGCCCGCCCATGCGTCGCTGGAAATCTGCTAGACATCGGCGGGTTGCAGGAGTCCTATCTTTGCGTCGCTGCATTGCTTGGGAGAAGCAAGTCATGACTATTGCGACGACCTCATCCGCGACTCGACAATCTGTCCTGAAGCATGTCCCGGAACCCGCTACGAGCGGCTACATCCTACTGTGGGGATTGCCCTGGGAGCGGGGGAGGGAGTGACATAAGAAATTTGGGATCAACCCGATGCACTACCAAAAACGGCGAGCGCACGGCTACTCAAAGGGTACTCGGTGATTCAATGTATAATATAAAATGCTCGTTTTCTTTTAATTAGCGAAAACCTTGCTTATTTCGGTGATCTTCAATTAGCGTTCGGTTTAGGCATTCGACGAACGCGGCGGCGAGGCTCTCGCCGGCCTTCAAACGTAGCGCAATTCATCTGCAGCGGCATTTGCCGCGAGTACCGCGCATAGTCGTGTTTCAGACCGCAAAATTGCGGCGCGGTGTCGACATGTTCCGCGCGACCGGGTCAAGTGCCGACAATCGCCAGATTATCACGATTTTACAATAAGTTCTGTCTTCAGCGCGACCGATCAACCAACAACGCGAAGCGCGCTGCTGATACCAAATTGGCGTGGCTGTGAAGGGACCGCGCGTCAGGTCTTCGATCAGCTGCGGTAGGCTGATCCCCCGTGTCCGGCGGGTCTTGTCCCGGACTTGCGTCTTGAATTTGTCGAGGGCGTTTGGCGCGATGCGCCGCTCGCTCCCGTCATTCGAGATGCTGAACCCCAGGAACTTGCGCTCCTCCGGTCGCGCCACCGCGCTTTTCGCCTCGTTGACCTTCAGCCGCAGCTTGTTGGTCAGGAACCGGCTCATCGAGGCCATCACCCGTTCACCGGCACGGCGGCTGCGAACATAGATGTTGCAATCGTCCGCGTAGCGGCAAAAGCGGTGACCCCGTCGGGTAGAGGACTTTCTCCTCCGAGCTATTGAACATGCCCGGCACACAACGCATCCGGCGTCGCCGGCGGCCATCCAGCCTGCAAACGCGTTTTTAGCTGGTCGAGGAGCGTCGTTATGTCCTCCAGCGCCGAACGCCAGCCGTGTCCGCCTTCTCGGGCGGGAACATCGGCACGACGCGGGCGACGCCCATTTCATTGAGGCGCTTCACCCGATCAGGATCTTCGCCGAGTGCGAACGAGGTTATTTCGATCGAAGCCGGATCGCGACCGGCGTCCCGCGCCATCTCGCGGAATTTCGGCAGGACTTCGCGGATATCGCCACCTGGAATCCAACCATCGCCATAGCGCATCGCCCGCCAAGCGTCGGGCGATGCAGGTCCCGCTGCGCGCGGCCTAGTCGTGGCTTAAGCAGCCGACCTGATCCCCGATAAAGGGCAGTTCCGCTCGCGTTTCCGCCATCCGCTCAGCTATTGTTGTCCGGCAACGATTTTTCGGGATATTTTGGCCGCTCTCTTTGGCCGGCTCCGAGCGGTTAAGGGACAATGCCGCATGACGGATGCGGGCTCATAACCAGCATTCGGAAACCCGGCCGCCCGAGCGATCGCGACCGCATCATAACAACCGGGCCCAGCCCGTTTCCAGCCCGCCCGTCCAGAAGTGTTGCGCTGAGATGATATCGGTGTCGGTTGCGGGGATCCCGAAAAATTGTTGTCGGACAACCGTAGCTGAGCCGATTGGGGGAAACGCGAGCGGAACTGCCCTTCACCGGGGACCAAGTCGGTCTGTTTAGGGCGCAACCAGGCCGCCCGAACGGGGGGCCCCGCGAGAAACGTAGCCGGAACCTGCGGGCCAGTCCCCGACCTCGATCAATCCGTCGCCCCTGCTGATTTCGCCATTTTTTGTGGGCAATAGCCTTGGAAGAAGCGTCGCATACGGCGGTGGTCTAGCCAGCGCTGATTCGTCGCGATACGCTGCGGCCGGCCGACCTTCCGAAGGTACAACCATTTATGCGCGTATATTGTCGTCATCAACTATTCCTTTGGATGATTGTTCCGCAATCAAATCGAGACAGGATGTCTTCGGGGGGCGATCAACGTGATCGGATTGGACGCCAATTACGGCCGCTATCAGCCCGTGACGGAGCTTTCGTTGAACCCGTACTTCTCACTCGGCGCCATTGACGAGGACAGCAGCCGCGACGCCTCCTGGGAGGACGGCCAATTCGTCTTCCGCCGCGCCTGGCGCCGTGCCGCCGATGGCAAGCGGGACGCCACGCTGGTTGTGCATCCCATCGCGGAGCACCCGGCACCTGCCATCCTCGATCGTCTGGCTCACGAATACGGGTTGAAGGAGGAGCTGGACGGTGCGTGGGCGGTGCAGCCGCTGGAGCTGCGACGCGAACGCGGTCGGACCATGCTGATGTTCGAGGACCCGGGCGGCGAGCCGCTCGACCGCCTCATCGGCCAGCCCATGGAGGTCGGAAGGTTTCTGCGGCTCGCGGTCGCCCTGACGGCCGCGCTCAGCCAGCTGCACGGACGCGGCCTCATCCACAAGGACATCAAGCCGGCCAATGTGCTCGTCAATTCCGCGACCGGCCAAGTCTGGCTGACCGGCTTTGGCATCGCCTCGCGCCTGCCGCGCGAGCGCCAGGCGCCCGAACCTCCCGAGTTCATCGCCGGAACGCTCGCCTACATGGCGCCCGAGCAGACCGGACGAATGAACCGTTCGATCGATTCCCGTAGCGACCTCTATGCCCTCGGCGTCACGTTTTACCAAATGCTGACCGGCGGTTTGCCCTTCACGGCTGCCGATCCGATGGAATGGGTGCACTGCCACATTGCAAGGCAGCCGGTGCCGCCCTGCGAGCGGTTACAGGATGTGCCGGGCTCCGTCTCTACCATCATCATGAAGCTGCTCGCCAAAACGGCCGAGGAGCGATACCAAACAGCGGCTGGCGCCGAGAGCGACCTTCGGCGCTGTCTTGCTGAATGGGAAACTCGCGGCCGCATCGACGAATTCTCGCCTGGCGAACACGACACGCCGGACAGGCTGCTGCTTCCCGAGAAATTGTATGGCCGAGAAGCCGAAATCGACAATTTGCTCGCCGCCTTCGATCGCGTTGTCGCCGGCGGCAGGCCTGAGTTGGTGCTCGTTTCCGGATATTCCGGTATCGGCAAGTCCTCCGTCGTCAATGAGCTGCATGAGCCGCTCGTTCCGCCGCGCGGTCTGTTTGCCTCGGGCAAGTTCGACCAGTACAAGCGCGACATCCCCTACGCCACTTTGGCACAAGCCTTTCAGAGCCTGGTCCGCCCGCTGTTGAGCAAGCCCGAAGCGGAGCTGCGCCGATGGCGGGAGGCGTTGATCGAGGCCCTGGACCCCAACGGACGTCTGATCGTCGATCTCGTTCCCGAATTGCATCACATTATCGGCGAACAGCCGCCGGTCCCCGAGCTTCCACCACGCGACTCGCAAGGTCGTTTCCAGCTCGTATTCCGTCGATTTATTAACGTGTTCGCTCGGCCGGAACATCCGCTCGCCTTGTTCCTCGATGATTTGCAATGGCTCGACGCGGCAACGCTCGATCTACTCGAAGATCTGCTTACCCGGTCGGACGTACAGCACTTGTTGTTGATCGGCGCCTACCGGGACAACGAGGTCAATTCCACCCACCCCCTGATGCGCAAGCTCGAAGCGGTGCGCCAAGCGGGAGCAATATTGCAGGACATCGTACTTGCGCCTCTGACCTGTGAGGACCTGGGTCAGCTAATTGCGGATTCTCTTCGCTGCGAACGCAAGTGCGCCGCCCCGCTGGCGCAACTGATCCATGAGAAGACCACCGGCAATCCATTTTTCGCTATTCAGTTCATCACTACACTTGCTGAAGAGGGGTTACTTACTTTCGATTATCGCGAAATGCGATGGTTTTGGGACCTGAATCGCATTCATACCAAAGGTTACACCGACAATGTGGTGGACCTTATGGCCGGGAAGTTGAACCGCCTGCCCGTGGCGACCCAGAAGGCATTACAGCAGCTTGCCTGTATGGGCAGTGCCGAGTTCGTTATGCTGATATGGTTTACCAGGACTCGGAGGGCATGCACGGCCAGCTTTGGGAAGGGGTGCGAACGGGCCTCATCTTCCGCGCAGACGATTCCTATGCGTTCCTCCATGACCGTGTCCAGGAAGCCGCCTATTCCCTGATCCCGGAAGAATTGCGCGCGGAGGCTCATCTCCGAATAGGCAGGCTGCTCGCAGCGCACACTCCTCCAGAGAGGCTGGAGGAGGGGATCTTCGAGATCGTCAATCAGCTCAACCGCGGCGCCGCCCTGATCACCTCAGCGGAGGAGCAGGAGCAGGTCGCCGAGCTGAACCTGATCGCGGGTCGGCGCGCCAAGCAGTCGACGGCCTACGACTCGGCGCTGACTTACCTCGCTGCTGGCCGCGCGCTACTGCCGGAGGACTGCTGGGAGCGGTGCCGTACGCTCACCTTCGCGCTTGAGTTGCACCAGGCGGAATGCGAGTTCCTGACCGGCGCGCTGGCGGAAGCCGATGAGCGCCTCGCCAAGCTGGCGCGCCGGGAGGTCGATCTTCGCGATCTGGCCGTTCTCGCGCGGCTGCAGGTGGAGCTCTTCACGACCCTCGGCTGGACGTATCGCGCCATCGAAGTGTGTCTCGACTATCTCCGGCACGTCGGCATCGAGTGGTCGGCGCATCCGACGAAGGAGGAAGTCCTGCAGGAATACGAGAGCCTCTGGAACCAGATCGGGCGTCGCTCGGTCGAGGACCTTGTCGATCTGCCCCTCATGATCGACCCGGAGCGGCGCGCAACCATGGACGTCCTCACCGCGGTCGCGTCGACCGCGCTGTTTACCGACGAAAATCTGCCCTGTCTTGTCATCTGTCGGATGGCGAACCTCAGCCTGGAGCACGGCAACAGCGACGGATCTTGCTACGCGTACGCCTGGCTCGGCGTGCTCCTTGGACCGTATTTTGGCGAATACCGCGCCGCGTTCCGCTTCGGTAAGCTCGGACTCGACCTCATGGAGCAGCGCGGGCTGCGTCGCTTCGAGGGCCGCGTCTACCTGATCTTCGGGCACCGCGTCATTCACTGGACGCAGCCGATCCGCGCCGGCCGACCGTTTGTGCGGCGCGCCTTCGATTCCGCCAAAAAATTCGGCGACCTCACCTTTGCAGCATTTAGCTGCGACAACCTGATTACTAGCCTCCTTGCCACCGGCGATCTGCTTTCTGATGTTGAGCGTGAGGCTGAAGCCGGGCTCGGCTTCGAGCGCCTGGCGCGGTTCGGCCTGGCCACCGACCTGAGCACCCCCCAGCTCAGGATCATCCGAACCCTCCGCGGCCTGACCCCGGAGTTCGGCTCCTTCAACGATGCCGACTTCGACGAGAGTCGGTTCGAGCGGTACTTGGAGGAGGATCCTCGGCTGGCGACCGCCGCCTGCCGGTATTGGAACCGCAAGCTCCAGGCGCGCTTTTTCGCGGGCGCCTACGCTTCTGCCATTGCCGCGGCAGCGAACGCCGAACGGCTTCTCTGGACGTCGCCGTATTTCTTTGAGTTGGCGGAGCACCACCTCTACGCGGCGCTGACGCGGTCGGCGCTCTGCGATGCGGCACCCGCCGCGGAACGTACCAAGCACCTAGAGGCATTGGACGCCCACCATCGCCAACTCCAGGAGTGGGCTGAGAACTGCCCGGAGAACTTTGCGAACCGTGCGGCACTGGTCGCTGCCGAGATCGCACGCATCGAAGGCCGCACGCTCGACGCTGAGCACCTCTACGAAGAGGCCATCCGCTCGGCGCAGGCAAACGGATTTGTGCACATCGAGGCGCTCGCCAACGAGCTCGCCGCGCGCTTTTACGCGGCACGCGGTTTCGAAAAGATCGCGCATGTGTATCTGCGGAACGCGCGCTACGGCTACCTTCGTTGGGGAACTGATGGGAAGGTGCGGCAACTCGATCAGTTGTATCCCCACCTCCGGGAGGACGAGCCGATTTTCGGCCCGACGAGGACAATCGGGGTGCCTGTCGAACATCTGGATCTCGCGACCGTGATCAAGGTGTCGCAGGCCGTGTCGGGCGAAATCGTTCTGGACAAGCTGATCGAGGCGCTCATGCGCACGGCGATCGAGCAGGCGGGGGCCGCGCGCGGTCTGTTGATTCTTTCCCGCGGACCTGAGAACCGGATCGCGGCGGAAGCCACGACCGTCGGCGACACGGTCCTGGTGGAACTGCGGGACGAGCCTCTGGCCCCAGCCGCGCTGCCAGAGTCGGTGCTCCACTATGTCGTGCGCACGGGCGAAAGTGTGATTCTCGACGATGCCTCGGGCAAGAACTCTTTTGCAGGGGATCAGTACTTCACCCAGCATCACGCCCGCTCAATTCTCTGCCTGCCGTTAATGAACGAGGCTAAGCTCACAGGTCAGCTATATCTTGAAAATAATTTAGCGCCTCGCGTCTTCACGCCAAACCGAATCGCAGTCCTGAAGGTGCTGGCGTCGCAGGCTGCGATATCGCTGGAGAATGCTCGCCTCCACACCGAACTGGTCAATGAAAACCGCGATCGGAAACAGGCCGAAGACGAGCTGCGGGCGAGTGAAGAGCGGTGGCGCGGCTTGTTTGAAAGTGTTCCCATCGGCGTCGCCCTGCTAACTCCGGACGGACGCTACCTTACGGTGAATCAAGCGTTTCAGAAAATGCTCGGCTACTCTGAGGCGGAACTCCGTGGCCGCTCGCCGATCGAACTCACCCATGAGGACGACCGTGCCGTTACTGAAGCGTTCAGAGCCACGCGCACTGCGGGTGACGCGCGGACTGTTCGTCGCGAAAAGCGGTATCGGCGCAAGGATGGCAGTGTGATCTGGGTGGATGTCAGCTCATTTCTGCTGCCGGTAGCGCAGGGCTCAGCACTGGACGCCAGGTTCGCGGTCGATATTTCCGAACGGAAGCAGGCCGAAGAGAATCTCCGGCAGAGCGAAGCCTTCCTCATCCAAGCGCAGCAGATCAGCCAGACCGGCAGCTGGTACTGGAACGTCAAAACGAGAGAGGTGCGCTGGTCGGCAGAGCACTTTCGCCTTTTCGGTCATGATCCTGCGACAACGCAACCCTCCTACGCAGTGTTCGTCGCGCCGATCCATCCCGAGGACCGGCCTTCGGTCGAGCAGACGATCGCCACTGCCGTGGCCGAAAAGGGCCAATTCCAACTGGAATACCGGATCGTTCTGCCCGATGCGACGGTTAAGCATCTCCTGAGTATCGGCCACCCTGGCATGACCGAGGCCGGCGATCTCGAATATGCCGGCACGGTGATGGACATCACTGAGCGTAAGCGGGCGGAAGCCGAAGCACGCCAGAGCGAGCGGCGCTATCGTGAGCTGCAACAATGGGGCAGCTTTCAGCCTCGATCACCCACGAAATAAATCAGCCGATTGCCGCGGTCATCACCAACGCCAATGCAGGTCTGCGCTGGCTCGGTGCCCGACGGCTGAATCGGGGGGAAGTCCGACAGGCGCTCAACCGCATTGTCCGGGACGGCAACCGCGCCGGCGAGGTCATAGACCGGGTTCGCGCACTCGTCAGGAAAGCGCCGCCGCGCCGGGAATGCTTGGACATCAACGAGGCTGTTCGCGAGGTCATCGCCCTGACCCAGGTCGAAGTGCAGCGGAACGGCGTCAGCTTGCAAACCCAGCTTGCGCACGGTCTGCCGCTTGTTACGGCAGATCGGGTGCAACTGCAGCAGGTGATGACCAATCTGATCGTCAACGCCGTCGAGGCGATAAGAGGCATCAGCGACCGACCGCGCGAGCTTGCGATCATCTCCGGCGAGGGTGGTGCGGATGATGTGTTCATCGAGGTACAGGACACCGGCCCGGGGCTCGACCCGGCGAACCTCGACCGCCTGTTCCAGTCCTTCTATACGACCAAGCCCGACGGGATGGGCATGGGGCTGGCGATCAGCCGCTCGATCGTCGAGGCGCATGGCGGGCGGCTGTCGGCGGCGCCGAACCAGCCCCACGGCGCGGTCTTTCGTGTGACGCTTCCGGTCGAGGACAAGTCGCCCGAGGGCGCTGAGCGCCCCCGTTGCTGAAATCACACGATTTTTGGGCCGCGATGTCGCCTCTGCCGTAACAATCATTTAGCTGCGCCCGCCGCAGGGTTCTGTCCAGGCTTCTCGGCTGAGGCGATCCGCAAGAGTGTTCCATGCCGGCCGAGGCCCACCCTTGAGCCGGTCGAACAGCAGCCGCCTCGGGAGTTCCTTTGAATAATACAAAAAGCGATAGATCGCAGCTTCGATAGCTTACGGCGGCCCTCGGCCCGGATCGATTCTCTAAAATTTTACGTTTGTGCAACCGTTCTCTGACATTACGAGTGCATGTCAGATGAATACTCGCTTTTGTTGTATGTGAAGCCAGCGCAGAGTACCTCGACCTAGCGGATAAGCTGCGCGAGCTAGCCCGAGCCTGCGCCTTTCCCGGAACGTTCCTTTAACATGTTACAGTTATAGCGTATCCATGGACGACAATATTAAGTTGTATAGCTTGCTTGACGGCGAGATACGGTCAAGCGCTATCGACCTGCCGCCCCCCGACACAAAACGCTGGGTGACCCGGCGCAAGGCCGTAATCGTCAATGCTGTGCGGACTGGCGTGATAAGCCTTGAGGAAGTCTGCCGACGATACGAGTTGTCAGTAGAAGAATTTTTCGCGTGGCAACGTGCGATCGACACCCACGGAGTGCCGGGTTTACGCGTCACCCGGCTACAAATCTATCGCGACAACCCGCCCTCTCGGGTAGCAAAGCCTCGTTCCTAAGCGGCTAAATCAACAGGGGTGGTGGCGGTAAACCGCTGCTGATCAACGTCGCGCGGGCGGCGATCGTGGACGAGGATGCGCTTTATCGAACTCGTCGTCGCACCGTTGTTTCGGATTTGGCCCGGCAGACCGAGAGACGATCTCGATCAGTGCAGCGGAGAACCCGTCCCTTCTGGGCGGGAACCAACAGTTCGAATCCGGTTACTCCAGGGAAGAGTCGGCTGCGCCTCGCTCGGCGGCTTCGTTAGTGAGGACCCCGAAGGGTAAGCAGCGTCTCAATCTCATTGTGAGTCAAAGTGAAATCAAAGATGTCGAGGGCTTCTCGCATGTGAGAGACATCTGTTGTCCCGGTGAGGGGCACCATCCCAAGCTCCAAAGCGAAACGATAGATTACCTGAGGAACGGTCTTGTTGTGATGGTGGGCAATCTCGGTCACGCATGGTTTTACGAGCGCTTGCCGATTTCCAGTAAGTAGCGCAAAGGCTTGATAGACGATATTTTCCTTCTGACATAGCGTGTACATGTCACGGTCCCAGCTGGCGCGCCCGAAACAGCGATTCTGCACAAACCTGGGCCTAATACGCGCACCACAGAGGAGGGTCCTGACTTGATCTACCGCGACGTTACTAATTCCGAGTAACCCAACCAAACCTTCATCTGCTGCGTCTTCCATAGCCCGCCATGTCTCCCAATCGGCTTCGCTTAGCCCACTAAGCTGCGACGGGCCGTGAAGGATATAGCTGTCTATGCGGGTCACGCCGAGATGCTCCAGAGAGCTCGCAATAGATTGGCGTACTTGAGTGGTGAGACCGCAATCAGGATTATATGGGAGGCGGTGATCCTGGCCGCGCTGATATGTAAACTTCGTTTGAAGAAGAAGATCTTCCCGTTTAACTATGCCAGATGCGATCGCAGCCGTCACTGCAGCCCCGACTCCTTCTTCGACATAGTGCTTACGCTGATTCGCCGTATCGAAAGCGCGGAAACCGGTGGCAATCGCCTCCAACGTCAGCGCCTGAGTACGGTCCTCCTTCCAAGCGGTACCATACATTATCGGTGGCACAGCCACGCTCCGGAAATCAGTAGTTCTGGTAGTTCCCATGAGAGCGAGTATCTTGAGGGTACGGTTGGTAAGCAAGAAAATTGGGTCGAGGCGGAAATCCGCGGCCAAAGCGCCGGGGCGCGCCGCTTGCTCATTATCCGCGACTGCTCACCCGGGGCCCGAGGCCGGTCCTTCGAAGGTAATTCCCGGTTGAGCCATCGCGCTTTGCGTTGCACTCGTCGATTGCTGCGCGATCCTGGTCAATGGCCATGAATGCCCGATGATCAGCCAAGGCGACGAGACGGAGACCGGCTAGCCCCCCCCGTTCGGGCGGCACTGGCAGTGGAATATCCGCCCGGAACCGCAGCTCGGCGTGGAGTGCGGCATCGCGCAGCCCGGCATCGATGATCCCGGCGGCAGCCAGCAGGCGCAGATAATTGTCGGTCATCGCAGCGAGCGCACCGTGGTGCTCGATCAAGTAGTAGGCCGGCCGGCGACCGGCGAGCAGCAAGCTGAGGACCTGCCGAAACACCTCCGCTTTGCGCGCCAGTTGGGCGTTTGTGGTGGCGGGTGCCGTTAGCACCCGGTTCGCCTCAGCCAATTCGGTGCCGTACCAGAGCCATAGGGCCTCTGGGACCCCGATGATCTCGCCATAGCCAGGGCGCGAAGCGAGCGGCTCAGAGTTGAGATAGGTGGTGATGATCTCGCGGCGGGCGGCCGTCGTATCCGGCCCATTCTGGTAGGCGCGCGCCGAGGCGGTGATCATTTGCCGGAGCTTCTCGCCGATCCCCGGGGTGCGGCCGTCCGGCGAATGGCGAAATTTCTCGGTCTGAGTGGCGAGCGTGCTGGCCCCGCCTTCTCTGAAGCGCCGATCCAGCAAGCCGGCGGCCCGTCCGGCTATGGCTAGCGTCAAGCGGCCCCACGCAACCGCCGGATTGCGCCGCGGGTTTTGTGGATCGAGCAGGCCGCGATCCTCAATGAAGAGCAACGTGTCGACAACCACCGGAGGTATCGACTGGAAGTCCGAGTAGTCTCGTTCGGGGTAACTGGCGCCATAGAGCAGGCTTCCGTCGCGGTCGAGCAATCTGACCCCGGCGCGCGGCTTTTCTCCATCGATTGCATAGCCGCCGAAGTCGACAAAGCGGGCGAGGGCATCGGACCATACGGCTTGGCGCTCGACGGCGAAATGATGGGCGCTCAATGAGGCGATGAAGACCGGCAGATCCGCATAACCCCGCCGCGTGTCATAAGGTCCCCATCGGGGAAAGCGGATGGCGTCGCTGGGGCCCGGCCGAACCTCGACGTCATGACGGCGCCCAGCGCGAGAGCAGCCGGGACTGAAGATACGAGGTACGCGCCTCGCCAACCAGACCCCAGCCCAGCAATACCGGCGCGACGAGCGCGCTTGCCCAGCGCAATACGGCGACGGCCCGCGGCAACGGGCTCCGGTGGCCCGGGTCACCATGCCGGCCGCGGCCACCCGGCAGCAGATGTTCCCATACCGCCACTACCATTGCTGGCGCCTCGTGCGCTACGACCTGCCGAACATAAACGCCGAAACCCTCTTAAAAGATCCTCAAGGCACGCGGGTGCGCGCAGAAGTTGGGGCGATTAATGCTTAGATAAGCGATGAGGGTCCCGATCACGCCCCTCCGCCTTTCTCGCGGGCCGCTGCCGCAACGGGCGCGGCGGGCTCAGCCACCGCCGATCTTCGGGATCAGATAAATCTCACTGTCGGGCTTGAGCGGGGCGAAGTAGGCGTCCTGGAAGATCTCGCCGTCGATCGCCACCAGCATGCTCTCCTCGATCTGACGGCCGAGGCCGGGATACCGGCACTCGAACTCGAGCACCATCCGGCGAAAATTGTTCGCCTCCACCTTGAGCCCGGTCAGCCCGCCCGGTGAACCGGCGGGCAGCCTGGCCCGAGGAATGGACGCGCGGCATTCGAGAACGGCGAGGTGGTCGCCAACTGGCGAGGATGATTGGGCCAGCGGGTTTCGATATGTCCGCGGTCGGCTTAGCGCCGCCGCATCGCGATGGCCTTTGCCATTAGCCGTTCGAGATCTTGCTGGTGAGCGGAGCGGCTGTCCGCGCGGGGCGCTACAGGCGCGGGGGACTGCCGAGCCGCCTCGTCCGCGTGCGGGGATGAGACGGCGGTTGGCACCAACGCACGCGTTGCGGTGGGGCCGTTCTTGAGTGCATCCAACAGCCCAGTGGCGATTGCTTCGGCCACCCGTCGGCGGGCGGCCGCATCGAAGATCCGGCCGCAATCCGGCCGGCAGAATACTTGCGGCTCTCCGCCGTCGCGGCGGGGATCGAACCGCCTCCCGCACCAGAGGCAAACACGGTCGTCGTTGGGGTGCTTCATTATAGGTGGAGCCGGGTGGCGGGCTGGCGGGTGGTGCCCAGCGCATCGGTCATTCCGATGCATCTAGGAGCGCTGAAATATTATCGTGATGCTGGCTTTATCTATTAGTAACCGGCCGCCAGTCCGTGCGACATTGCAGTCGGTCTGCCAAGTCGCCCTTTTTGAGATTTCTGGGGAGCTCGTCAGCCATGAGCCGCCACCAAGCGGCACAACCGGGCCCTTCGCATCTGTCTTCAGATCCTCCGGTGTTTGTGGGGATCGTTGCAGCGTTTGGATCAATACGCAACCAAAGTCGCTGAGCGCCGGATCCAACCGACCGAGCTATCTTGTCAATCTTGCGAGCCTAAAAGAGGGCGGCCGGCACGGATCGTCCTCGGCCGTCCGAAGCGCAATGTGTGAAACTGCCGCAGAGCCGAGCGAATTAGATGAGTTATGGGGTGTTGGACTATTGCAGTGTTGACGCAGGCTTAGCTGAAGGTCCGGTTAGTACCCGATAGCGACCGGACCGCGGACGACTCGGCGGATCCGGGTTGTGCCACATAAGCCGAGTCATGGCGCTCAAATCCGAGAGGCGCGCTTTGTTAGATTGACGCGGCGCCTTGACGAAAAATGGAAAACAAAAAAGCGGAGCGCGGCACTCCGCGCTCCGATTTTCGTGAATGATGGCCTACGCGCCAATCGGCAACATGCGGTGCGCAGTCTCCCGGCCGAGCTTGACGAGCGAGGCCACGTGCAGAAGCACGGCGAGCGGCACTCCGAAGACCGGCACCAAGACAAGCGGGTATGCGTCGATCAGTTCATTGGGCGCATCAAACGAGAACATCTGAAGCGGCGACGGCGACGTCAGGAAACCGGTTGTGATGGCGACAGCGAGATCGAGCAGGCCCAATATATTCCAGCCGCGAACCAACAGCTCGCGTCCCACCACGCCGCGGGCATAGGCGACCGCCACGACGGGTGCCAGCAGTCCGACCATAACGTCGCCGTTGCCGGCCGGCAAGGCGAATAGAGACGGCAAGCTGCCCTCAGCATTCAAAAGCAGGAAGATCAGGCCGAGGACGCGGTAGAACTGGATACCGACGAGCCAGCTTTGCGGGATGGCATCGATCAAGCGGATGGCGGTCTCAGATCGCCACAGCCACACTAGGCCGATGACAACCGGCATGAAGATGCCGAACTCGATGGTCGGCGCGCGATCTGCGACGCCGCGAAAAACTTCCGCCGACGATAGCGCCAGTGCGACGACAAACCAGAGCGGAAGCACAACGGTTGCCATGCGCAGCGTGGAGATGCGTTGTGCTTCCTCCCAGTCGGCGCGGGTAACGGCAACACGCAGGCCCGCCAAAGCGGCCACAATGATGGCGATCGACGAAAGTAGGATTGTGTAGGTGACATAGTTTGGTGCACTCATGACATGGTCTCCTTTGGTTTAGTCGTCCCATCTTTTTGTATATACAAGTAGATGGGCAAAAAACGAGGCCATCCGTTGAACCGCAGCCGTTCAGTGATCTTTCGCTGCGGAAAAGATCAGATCGACCCTGCTCCCCAGCATTTTTTTCGCGCGGGCCTGGGCGCGGTGCCAGGCCGGCGCGATTCTTTCCAACAACCTGCGCCCCGTTGCCGTGGTTTGGAGCGGCGCACCACGTTGATCGCCGTCGTCCGGCACTTCTTCGATCCAACTGTGCTTGAGCATCACCGCAAGATTGCGCGTGAGCGTCGAGGGATCGAGCGACAACAACCTGCCGAGCTCGATACGGCGCACGGGCCCAGCCTTGGTCACGGCTACCAGCAGGCTGAGCTGGCTCGATTTCAAACGGAAGGGGCGCAATTCTTCATCGTAAATGGCCGACAAGACGCGATTGGTCATGCGCCAGCGGGTCATGACACACTCCCTTGCGATCTCATCCGCCACCGCCTGCACCGACTTGGACATTGCTCAATCGGGCCTCCTGGCCGATATTTGTATATGCAACTACATAGTCAAGCCCGGTGCGCCAGATTCATTGCGCTTGGGGGTCATGTCGACGTTGGGTCAGCGGCATGGGGTCAGCCACGGGAGAGGACTACCCGAGACCGCTAGCGTTTCCACCATCCGCTCAGCTATTGTTGTCCGGCAACGATTTTTCGGGATATTTTGGCCGCTCTTTTTGGCCGGCTCCGAGCGGTTAAGGGACAATCGCCGCATGACGGATGCGGCTCATAACCAGCATTCGGAAACCCGCCGCCCCAGCGATCGCGACCGCATCGTAACAACCGGGCCCAGCCGTTTCCAGCCCGCCCGTCCAGAAGTGTTGCGCTGAGATGATGTCGGTGTCGGTTGCGGGTCCCGACGCGACGGCGTGCGTTCCGCTGCCACTTAAATTTCTGTAGCCGTGCGCGCCCGAAGCGCTAATTCGGTTGAACGCCACCGCGATACCGTCGGTACTGGTATGCCAACCCGGGGGACGAAGTACTCAAACATCTAGAAAGCTGCGCAGTTTGCGCGAATGGTGCGGGTGCTTCAGCTTGCGGGTGCGTCTTGGCCTCGATCTGCCGGATTCGTTCGCGGGTTACCGAGAACTGTTTTCCGACTTCTTCTAAGGTATGGCTATCCATCCCGATGCCGAAGCGCATGCGCAGGATGCGCTCCTCGCGCGGCGTCAAACATGCGAGCACCTGCGTGGTAGCCTCACGCAGATTGGCCTGGATCGCGGAATCGAGTGGCGTGACCGCTTTCTTGTCCTCGACAAGATCGCTCAGGCGGCCGTCCTCCTCCTCGCCGATCGGCATATCAAGGCTGAGCGGCTCCTTGGCGATACCCAGCACCCGGCGCACCCTTTCAAGCGGCATC
>Ga0306922_10001697_pt1 | contig 19908 bp, 21 predicted proteins | sample sta12Cox44000082_FD_203758 | JGI IMG/M metagenome (GOLD analysis project Ga0306922, IMG submission 203758) | Lab enrichment of tropical soil microbial communities from Luquillo Experimental Forest, Puerto Rico - statoxic.12C.oxic.44.000.082 (v2)... | ecosystem: Environmental > Terrestrial >... | reverse complement strand
GATTCGCGCGCCCGATGCGGCCGCGGTTGAGGATGCCCTTGGGGTCGAAGCTCAGGCGGACCCGCTCGGTCAGGGCGGCAAGGCCCGCCCCCGGCGGATGGAACACGTCCACCTCGCGCCGCACGTCCTCGGACGCCCGCAAGAGCGTCGCATGGCCGGCGACCGCATCGACGCGCCGGCGCACCAGGGCGGCCTCTGCGTGGGGCTTCGGGGGCAGCGCGGCCCAGATCAGGCCGCCGCCCCAGTCATAGATCACGTCGCCCCCGCTCTCTTTCGCCAGCGCCTGGCCCAGAGCCCCTCCCAGGGCCGGCGGGCAGACGATTCGCCAGACCGGCCAGGCCGCCAGCGGCCCGGAGACTGCGAAGGGCAGCACGTCGCGGATGGAACTCCAGACCTCGGCCGAGGCCGCATCTTCCACGATCTGCGCCGTGCCGAACGCCTTGAGAGCCTCGGCGAGCGAGGCGGCGCGGTGCGCAGCCGAGGCCGCGATCCCCTCGAGCCGCAACAGGGTGATCGCCTCGCGCGGCGAGCCGAGCCGGTCAAGGCCATCGACCTCGCTGCGCAGCGTGGACGCCGGCACATGCGCCGCGCCCGAGACATCGAAGGGCGAGGCCAGCGCTCTGGTCATCGCCCGGTTGGCGACGACATCGTCCAGGCCGCGCAGGACCAGCGTGCGTTCGCTTTCGGGCTTGGGCATCACCTTCAGGGTCACCTCGGTCATCACGGCGAGCGTGCCCCAGGAACCCGAAAGCAGCTTGCAGAGGTCATAGCCGGTGACATTCTTCACCACCTTGCCGCCGGTCTTGAAGCTGTCGCCGAAGCCGGACACCGCATGCGCGCCCAACAGGTGGTCGCGCGCCCCGCCAGCCTGGACCCGGCGCGGACCGGCAAGGCCGGCCGCGATCATGCCGCCGATGGTGCCGCGCGCAGGCGTGCCCAGGAGCGGCGCGGTGTTGATCGGCTCGAAGGCGAATTGCTGGTTCTTGGAATCGATGAGCGACATAGCATCCGCCAGCGGGGCACCAGCCTGCAGCGTGATGATCAATTCGTTCGGCTCGTAGGATGTCACCGCGTTCAGCGCGGAAAGATCGAGCACGGCATTGGTCGCCATCGGCTGGCCGATCGGCCGTTTGGTACCGTGGCCGATGATTTCCAGCGGCTGTTCGCTTGCGATCGCCGAACGCACCACCTGCTCGACGTCTTTGGCATCGCCGACCTTCAGGATATCCACGACCTACCGCCCTGCTCTCGTCCCCAAGCCCCGCCGCATCTGTCGCAGCCCTCGCAGCGCTTCGCAATCCCTTCTAGAGCCCCCGACGGCGGACTTAAAGGGCGAGAACGGCGGAACGCGCCCGTTGCGGTGTCGTGCCACCGCAACAGATACCCTTCGATCACAATCGAAGCATTTACGTCCATTGTTCGTCTTATATCGAATTATATCCGCATGCATCCGCGCTAACAGAGCGCCCCGCGGATACCCTCGAACGATGGAGTGATGAGCATGGGTCGCTATGCAATGGACAAGGCCGTGAGCGAAGCCGTCGACAGCGGCGGGCTGCTGGTGGTCGCGCAGTGGGAGGCAAAGGACGGGCAAGCCGACCGGGTTGCCGAGATCCTGGCGCGTTTTCTGCCCGAAGCCCAGCGCGAGGAAGGCGCAAAACTGTTCCTGATCTCGCGCGCAACGGACAATCCCGCGCAATTCCTGTTCTACGAACTGTTCCGCGATGAGACGGCCTTCAAGGCGCATCAGGAGAGCGCGCATTTCAAGACCTACATCGCCGGGCAAGCGCTGCCGCTGCTTGCGAAACGGGAACGCGCGCAATATGCGTTGCTGTAGCAGTTCCTGATTGTGCAGGCGCTGGCGTTCGGTTTCGCAAACCTCGCTTCGATCTCCGTCGAAGCGATCGGCGGAAACCGAACGCCGTTCCGCGAGTTGGCCTGGAAAAGCGAGAGACAAGGAGAAGATGACGATGTTTTCGGTGATCTTCGAAGTGTTCTTCAAGGCAGGCAAGACGGACGAATATCTCGCTTATGCGAAACAACTGAAGCCGATCCTCGAGAGCATCGACGGTTTCGTCGACAACGAGCGCTTCGCAAGCAGGCTGAGACCGGGCTGGCTGTTGTCGCATTCGTCGTGGCGCGACGAAAAGTCCGTGGTCCGCTGGCGCACCCAAAGCGAGCACCATGCCGTCCAGGAAAAGGGACGTTTCGAGATTTTTGAGGATTACCATTTGCGCGTCGGCGAAGTGAGCTTCGACAGCAATCCGCCGAAAGGAGCGTCGACGCAGGGGCAGCGCGTCGACGAGACGGAGGTCGGGATCGCGAAGGTTGCGACGCTCACGGAAATCACGACGGCCAAAGGCGCGCCTCTCGCCGACCAGATCGAGCTTTTGCCTGCGCGCATGGGGCTCGACGTGCGGCACGACGCCCTCGTCGCACACGACATCTTCGAAAGCATCTATAATCCGGGAAAGCTCGCGCTCCTGATCGGGTGGAAGGACGCTGAAGCCGCCAACGCCTGGTCACCCGGAAAGAGCGCCGGCGTCGACGGCCTGCGCCACCGGCAAATCCGTATCTTGCGCGAGTATGGCCGCTTCGATCGTCGCGAAGCGCCGCAATACTATCCCGATGTCCCCGGCCGCGAGACCAGACATGCCGAACCGGCGCGCAAACCTGACGCCGCCGCCAACTAGATCGCTTTCAAAGAAGCGATGGCGCGCAGCGTGACTGAGCCCGCATGAGCAAGCTCGCCAAGGCGTCACCACTGCTGACGCAGCGGCGCAGGACATTGTGCTCGGCCGTGCGATGGGATCAATGGGTACGGCTGTCACGCTCCCGCGCGGGCCGACCGCCCGTGGGGTGGCGTGCGATCCATTGCGAGCCGATGGCGTCCAACATAAAGTCGGAGGGTACGATCGCGCTGCGGCACGCGATGCTCCCGAAGATCGAACCAGCGGGCGTTTGATTTGATGTCAGCGGTTTCAGATGCTCCCTATGAGCGCGTGCTGGATCCGATAGAACGGATCTCCGAGACCTTGTTCGGCCTGATCATGGTTCTCACCTTCATCTGCAGCCTCGGTGTCGCAACAACAGGCAACATCAATATCCAAACCATGCTGATCGGTGCGCTCGGCTGCAACCTGGCTTGGGGCATCGTTGACGGCGGTCTTTATCTGTTGGCTCGCATCAACGACCGCGGAGGCCATATACTGAGACTGCGGGCAATACGGCAGGCACCGGATCCCCAAACGGCGCGACGCGTCATCGCCGACGCGTTGTCACCGAAATTGGTGTCGGCCTTGCCCCTCGAGCAAGTGGAACTGATGCGGCAAGAACTGCGGCAGTTGCCTGAGCCGTGCGAACGTCCGAGGCTGACCAGGCGCGACTGGATCGGAGCACTGGGTCTCTGCTTGCTGAGCTTCGCTTCGACCTTTCCGGTCGTAATCCCGTTCATATTCCTGGGCGATGCCAAACTGGCGCTGCGCGTCTCGTATGCAGTCGCCATCATAATGCTTTTCTTGTGTGGCTACGCGTTCGGATATCGTAGCGGACTTCGGCCCTGGGCAGCGGGTCTTGCGATGGTGGCCTTTGGTAGTGCGCTGGTCGGCGTCACGATCGCTCTTGGAGGATAGCTAACAATGCGACCGGGGGGCGTTGCAACGAACTGGCAGGTAAGCGGGGCCTCGATTGCTGCGCTCGTTGGTTTGTTGCTTGCGCCGATGACCGGCGGTTTGGCGCGCGCCGAAACCCCCGAGGTCAGCCCGGGCGGCCCGATCAGCCTTGGCAATCGCGGTTGGTCCGCTGCAACGGAGGGCGCAGCACCTGTGAATGAAGTCGAAGTTAGCGCCCGCGCGGGGCTTGCGTCTGACTACATTTATCGCGGGACGACGCTATCAGATCACGAGCCCGCAGCCGGGGCCGCCTTTGAAGCAACCTTTAGCTCTCTCTACGCCGGCGCTACGGTAGCCACCGTCAAACTGCCGACCGAGCCGGGCGCTGAGTTCACTATGGCGGGCGGCATCCGCCCGAAGATCGCAAATATCAATTTCGATCTCGGCGTGACCTATTTCGCCTATCCCGGAGAAAAGTTTCCCGGCGTGACGAACGGCATCGATTATTGGGAGGCGGCTATCCGCGGCGATAAAAGTATCGGCGAGTCGTTCCGCGTTGCCGCCGGCTACGCCTATTCTCCGAACGTCTCGAACACTGGGGCCTGGAGTCAATATGTGGCGGCCGGGTTGGGCTACGAGGTGCCAACGCGTCTACTCCCGAAGAATCTGAGCGTCTCGTTTACGACTGCTGCCGGTTATTCCTGGTTCGGTAATCAGGCTCCGCAACTCGGCAGCTTCCCGTTACCTGCCTATCTCAATTGGCAGGCGGGCGTGACCTTCACCTACAAGGCCTTCAACTTCGACCTGCGCTACTACGACACGAATCTGTCGAAGGAAAACTGCTTCGTCTATACGGGGGACCCAAACGCGCGGCCGGGTGGCCGCATTGATCCCATCACCAACCCGGCTGGCCTGGTCTCGAACTGGTGCGGTGCAACGGTCGTGGCCAAAGCCTGGTTTGCGTTTTAGTTGGTTAGCCCACCTTAAAACCGCGGGATATCGGGAAACGCCAGTTTGCCGGCATGGACATGCATGCGGCCGAGCTCGGCGCAGCGGTGCAGCGTCGGAAACACCTTTCCGGGGTTGAGCAGACCCTCCGCGTCGAAGGCGCATTTCAGCCGTTGCTGCTGGTTAAGATCGATCTCGGAGAACATCTCGCCCATCAGATCGCGCTTCTCGATGCCGACCCCGTGCTCGCCGGTGAGCACGCCGCCGAGCTCGACGCAACAGCGCAGGATGTCGGCGCCAAAGGCTTCCGCCCGCTCGATCTCGCCCGGCTTGTTGGCGTCGTACAGGATCAAAGGATGCAGATTGCCGTCGCCGGCATGGAACACATTGGCGACACGCAGATCGTATTTGGCCGAGAGATCACGAATCCGCGCCAACGCCTTGGGAAGCGCCCCGCGCGGAATGGTGCCGTCCATGCAGAGATAGTCCGGTGAAATCCGCCCGACCGCGGGGAATGCCGCCTTGCGACCGGCCCAGAACAAATTCCGCTCGGTTTCGGAGGTCGAAATCTGACATGTTGTCAAACCGCAGCCTTGCGCGATTGCCTCAACCCGCTTGATCAGCTCGTCGACCTCGATGCCTGGGCCGTCGAGCTCGATGATGAGCAGGGCTTCGACGTCGAGCGGATAGCCGGCATGGACGAAGGCTTCGGCGGCGTGGATCGCGGGCTTGTCCATCATTTCCATGCCGCCCGGGATGATGCCTGCGCCAATGATCCGCGCTACGCATTCGCCGGCCGCCTCGACCTCGGCAAAGCCGACCATCATCGCGCGCGCCGTCTCCGGCTTCTGCAGGATCCGCACGGTGATCTCGGTGATCACGCCGAGCAGCCCCTCGGAACCCGTGATGATGCCCATCAGGTCATAGCCGGAATTCTCCACGCACTTGCCGCCGATGCGCAGGATTTCGCCGTCCATGAGAACGATCTCGCAGCCCAGCACATTGTTGGTGGTCATGCCGTATTTCAGGCAGTGCACGCCGCCGGAATTTTCCGCGACGTTGCCGCCGATCGAGCAGGCGATCTGCGAGGAGGGATCGGGCGCGTAATAGAAGCCGGCATGCGCCACCGCCTGGCTGATCGCGAGGTTGGTCACGCCGGGCTCGCTCACCACCACGCGGTTGTCGAAATCGATCTCGCGGATGCGCTTGAATTTGCCAAGCCCCAACAGCACGCCGTCGGCAAGCGGCAGCGCTCCGCCCGAGAGCGAGGTGCCGGAGCCGCGCGGCACCACCTTGATGCCCTGTCCGTGGCAATATTTCAGGACCTTCGACACCTGCTCGGTGGTATCGGGCAGCACCACGACCATCGGCGGCTGGCGGTAGGCCGTGAGCCCGTCGGACTCGTAGACGCGCATTTCGTCCGCACTGTCGATCACGCCTTCGCCCGGCACGATCGCACGCAGGCTTTCGACGATCGCGGCGCGGCGCGCCAGCACGGCCTCGTCCGGCGCAGGCATCATGATGGCCATATGCAATTTCCTCCCGCGACGACCGCTGATTTATCACGGCAAATCAAGCACGTCCGGGCTGTTTTGGGTAGCCCCGCGAATACCGCAGCCGTTTTTTGCGAACCTGTCGTATGCGTGAAGGTAGCTCTTTGTAGGGTTGTGCCGACGAAGCCCGCCATGCCAAAACCGGAATCCCTCGATCAAGCCTCAATCCGATCAATCTCCGAGCTTTCAGCTCCAAGCCTCAAGCACCAAAAGAGTATCCCATGAAGACATTGACCCTGAGCGTGTTCGCCGTGTTCGCCTCGCTCGCCGGCGCTTCCAGTGCGCTGGCGCAAGATGCCGCCGCGGGCGAGACCTCGTTCAAGAAATGCCTCGCCTGCCACTCGATCGGCGAGAACGCCAAGAACAAGGTCGGCCCCGTGCTCAACGGCCTCGACGGCCGCAAGTCCGGCTCGGTGGAAGGCTTCAGCTATTCCGATGCCAACAAGAACTCCGGCATCACCTGGAACAAGGACCAGTTCCTCGACTACATCAAGGACCCCAAGGCAAAGATTCCCAACACCAAGATGGCCTTCGCAGGCATCAAGAACGAGAAGGAAGCCCAGGATCTCTGGGCCTACATCTCGCAATTCGACAAGGACGGAAAGAAGAAGTAACCGCTTTCGTTTTTTCGCCGAGGCCCCGGCCCGGCGCACAAGAAATGGACGCATCGGGCTCGTCCGCGCCCGGGGTGGTGGTCTGCTATGAAGTATGAAGCGAGACGTGCCGCAAATAGCGCCGAGGCTCCCATGAGCGACCCGATCGACCGCGCTCCCTTTTACCACGACGGCATGCGTGAACTGCAGGACCGCTTCGACGGCCGCCGTGTCGCCGACGCCCTCGAGAAGCATCGCCTCCACTTCGAGTTCTGGGAGCAGGACCGCAAGCTGATCGAAGAGACGCGATTCTTTTTCATCGCGACGAGCTATCAGGACAATGTCGATTGCTCCATGCGTTCGGGCGACCCCGGTTTCGTCAAGATCAGCGGGCCCGACACGCTCGAGTACCCCGAGTACGACGGCAACAACATGTACCGCACGCTCGGCAATATTCAGCGGAATCCGAACGTCGGGCTGCTGTTCGTGCGCTTCGACGGCAAGACGTTTCGCACGCGTATCCGAGGCAAGGCAACGATCCACGACGGCGCGGAAATGCTTGCCCGGCATCATGGCGCGAAAGTCGTCGTGCGCGTCAAATGCGAGATCTTCCCAAACTGCCCGCGCTACATTCCGGATCTGATGGGCGCATCCGCGGCCGTACCGGCGAATCCGTTTGTTCCTCGACCCGGCTACGAGCCGCCGCCGCCGGAATGGAAAAGCCGGGATTACCTCAAAGACGAGCTCTCGAAGTACGATCCGCATCGGAAACGCGAGACATAGCGGTCGGCGCCCAGGTGACGACAGCGAGCCCCATCATCGCCTCGACTTCCGACACCACAAGGTCCGGCGCCGCGTTCTGGATCATATGGCCGATGCCGGGCAACACGAGCAGTTTCGCGCCGGGCACGGCAGCGGCGAAGGGACGCGAATGGATGTTGGTCGACACCGTCTTGTCGATGTCGCCCGAGATGATCGCCACAGGCACCTTGATCTCGCCATAGCGCGGCGCCTGCTCGATGACCGTCTGTTTCAGGGCCACCAGGTCGCGCGCATTGGCCAGAAATTCGCGCGGGCGCAACAAGAGCCAAGTCGCTGTGTCGTTCACAAAGCCGTCCGGCATCGGCTGCGGTAGAAACACGCCGCGCGCGCCGGGTTTTGTCAGCAACAGGCCGAGCGGCAGCGTGACAGTGTGGGCAAGCAGCGGACCGATCACGGGCGTAGTGACGGCCTTGTTGTACCAGCCGACGCCGCCCTTCCACGGATGCGTCACCGGCGCGAGCATCACAAGGCCCGCGACGTGGCGCGGTTCATCCAGCGCCATCCGCGCGGCGAGCGCGCCGGCCCAGGAATGCGCGACGACAATGACTGGCCCGACGCCGAGTTCTTCGAGCGCTTCGCCGATCATCCGCGCCTGAATTGCAGGCGTCGAATCTATCTCGCGCTCGCGTGTGCTGAAGCCGTGGCCCGGCCGATCGATCAGGATGACGCGGCGATTGCGCGCCAGCATGTCGCCGAGCGGCTGCCGCATTGCCTCGAGGTTGGAACTCGCCCCGTGCAGCAGCAGGATCGGCGGACCGGCCGCCTCACGCGGCCCCAGCTCGACCACATTCAGCACGGCGCCGGTGACCTCGACCGCCCTTCCCCGGATTGGAAAAGCGCGTTCGATCATCACGACACCGATTTGCGTAGCCAGCAGCAGTAAACCCAGGGTTGCCACGACGAAGATTGAAATCATTGAACTTTTCCAGACGAATGCCACACGCGGAAGCTACGCGGCGGAACTTGAGACGGTTTCGCAGGGAATAAAGCGGGCGGTTTTTCCGAAAAATTACGCGGACCTGTCATACGGCCGTCGTCGGCCATTTTATAACCATTGTCAGCACTTTTTCTGACTGCCGGGCGCGCAATTACCGAAGACTACCCCCCGGCCTCGTTCACATCCTCACACGGAACACCGGATCGGTCGCAGAGTTATCCCGCAGGGACATTTGAAGGGGATTTCGATGAGTTTCAGATCGAGTGAAGCCGCGATCGACGAGATCGTGGCAAGTTGCGACGGCGACCTGCGCGGCGCGCTCAGGGCGCTGCTGCTCGTCAACGAGCATCTGGAGGCCGAGATCGCGCAGCTTTATGCGGCGGCCGCGCATTACGGCCATTCCGAACGCGGCGGCAACGCACTGCATTAGCTGCAGGAGACAGGCAATCCGCCATCACTTGCCGGCGGGTTCATCTTTCACCGGCGGACATTCCGGAATTGTCGAGCGGGCGAGCTTGGCATCGTCGCTGGACTTGTAGGGCCCGTCCGCAAACCAGGTGTCACCGATCACGACCGGATTGGAGGTCACGATCTCGCACTTGCCCGCCTCGCGTTTTCCGACCACCCAATAGAGCTTGTCGCCGGTATCGGCCGGGCCTGCCGCCAGAACGATCGCACCCGTCAGCATCAAGGCTTTCATGTTGCCGCTCCTGTCGCATGACATGCGGTGAAGCGCGGCTTAACGAAAAACGCGCCGCCTCACAATGGATCGCCTGAGATTAGGGTTACCCGACGTCTGCGTGTCGTTCGCACATCCGAGCATTGCGGGCCGAAGCCACAGCGATTCAGATGTCGCGGCCTTCGACTTTTTCGCTCAACTGCCTGACCAGTTCGGGCACCTTCTCCAGATGCGGGTTGACGGCCAGCGCCTTGCGGAAGGCTTCCAGCGCGCGCTTATCGTCGCCGAGGTCCTCCATGATCATGCCGAGGCCGGCAAGCGCGCCGAAATGCCGGGGCTCGCGGGCCAGCACCTGCTGGATGTCCGCGAGCGAGCGAGCGTAATCGTTTTGCAGGTAGTACAGCGTCGCACGCCGGTTCCACGCTTCCGTCCAGTCGGGCCGCAGCTTGATGATGGCGTCGAGCAGTTTCAGCGCGACGTCGATTTGCTGCGCGTCCATCGCCGCCTTGGCGCGCATCATCAGCAGCGCCGCCGTATCGCTCGGCGTCTGCAACCAGAGCGCCCAGATCCGCGCCTCGACATGTCGCGCGCTGGCGTCGTCGGGCGCGGCCTTCAGCGCGCCGAACAGGAAATCAAGCCCGCCGCGCGTCTTGTCGGCGCCGACTTTGGGCAACTTCGAAGGCGCTTCGGGAAGTTTCTTTCTGGACAGCGCGCGCGGATCGTCCTGCGCCAGCGCGAGTGAGGGCACGACCGCCAAGATGACCGCCAAGCCAGCGGCAGCGAAGATTGCTTTCCGGAATCTCAATGCCATCCGCGAAGTCTAGACGCGGAACGACGCGCTTGCCTAGCAGCAAACGCGTCAAAGGCGTGTGAGACCGGGGTTTTTCCGGGCCGAAAAATGATCAGCCCTGACGCGCCTTGAAGCGGCGCTGGACCTTGTTGATCACATAGACCCGGCCCTTGCGGCGGACCAGGCGGTTGGCGCGGTGCCGGCCGCGCAGCGATTTCAGCGAGTTACGGACCTTCATGGACCTGTCCTGATGCGTTGATGAGGCCCAAGTTGAGGCCGGATATCGCGAAAAATTGGGATTGTCCCGTCCACCTTCAGGCCAGTCCGGGACGCCGCGGTTTCTAAGCCATGGAACGGCCAAATGTCAATCCGAACAGGGCCTTTTCGGCGAGTTCCCTCTGCAGGGCGCGCCTTTTGGGCCCAAATCCAGAGGCCAAATTCGGCCGTTGCCAAATTTGTTATATGATATAATCAATTTGCCAAATCGCCGCCATGGGAGAACGCAGATGCCCAAGCTCAAACTCCCCGATATCGAGAACGTCATCGCGATCGACATTCACACCCATGCCGAAGAGCCCTGCGGGCTGCATGCCGACGACGGCTATGACGACTTCCAGGCGAAGATGGCGGAGTATTTCAAGTCGCCGAACAAGCATCCGCCGACCGTGCCGGAGACTGCGGCCTATTACCGGGCGAAGAAGATCGCGGCCGTGATCTTCCCCGTCGACGCCGAGCGCGAGACCGGTTTCCGCCGCTACAGCAATTACGAGATGCTGGAGGTGGCTTCCGAAAATCTCGACGTCCTGATCCCCTTCGTCTCGATCGATCCGCACAAGGGCAAGCTTGGCGTGCGCGAGGCAAAAAAGCTGATCGAGGAGTATGGCGTCCGCGGCTTCAAGTTCCACCCGACCATGCAGGGCTTCTATCCCAACGACCGGATGGCCTATCCGCTCTATGAGGCGATCAACGACGCCGGCGCGATCGCGCTGTTCCACACCGGCCAAACCGGCGTCGGCTCCGGCATGCCCGGCGGCATGGGCATGCGTCTGAAATATTCCAACCCGATGTATATGGACGACGTCGCGGCGGATTTTCCGGATTTGAAGATCATCCTCGCGCATCCGTCCTTCCCGTGGCAGGAGGAGGCGCTGTCGGTCGCGACCCACAAGCCGAACGTCTACATCGACCTGTCGGGCTGGTCGCCGAAATATTTCCCGCCGATTTTGGTGCGCTACATCAACTCGATCCTGCAGGACAAGATGCTGTTCGGCTCCGACTGGCCTGTCATCACGCCGGACCGGTGGCTGGCGGATTTCGCAAAACTCGAGATCCGCGAGGAGATCCGGCCGAAGGTCCTGAAGGCCAACGCGCGGAGGATTTTGGGTATATAGTCACCTTCGGCCAACGGCAGACCTTGGCGAAGGTGCTTTGTGAGAAACCCTTTCGGGGCCATCGTTTTTGTCACCGCGCTCCTGGTCGGCAGCGCGACCGTCTGTCACGCGGCCGGTCCGGAATCGGCAGGCACCGTTGTCGAGCTGGAAACGCCGCTTGCCAGCCCGCATCCGCTGCAAGGTTATCTGAGAAAGCCCGGCGGCAGTGGTGCATTGCCCGCTGTGGTGCTGCTGGGCAGTTGCGTCGGCAATTGGCGGCGGCTCGATGAGCGCTGGGGCAAGCTCATTGCGTCCTGGGGCTATGTCACGCTCACGGTCGACAGTCTCGGTCCACGCGGCCTTCAAAGCACCTGCACCGGCGCTCCCTCCGATGATTTCGCTTTTGACGCCTACCGCGCGCTGAAATTCCTGGCGCAGCGCTCATTCGTCGATCCCGCTCGCGTCGCCGCACTGGGTTTTTCGTCGCTGGGCGGCTGGATCGTGCTCTCATCGGTCGAACGTGGCACGATCGAACGAAACTCGCAGGACAAGTTTCGTGCCGCCGTCGCTTTCTATCCGCCCTGCCTGGGATTCAAGGGCGACATGACCGTGCCGACCCTGATCATGATCGGCGAGCTCGACGATTGGACGACAGCCACGGCGTGCCGCAACATGGTTGATGGCAAGGACGATTGGGGCATATCGCGGCAGAAGGGCAACGGCGTTCCGGTCCGGCTGATCGTCTATCCCGGCGCCTATCATGGGTTCGACGCGCCCAACCTCAAGACACCGAGCGATATGTTCGGACACCATCTGGAGTTCAACCAGGCGGCAGCGGACCGATCGATCGCGGCGCTCCGCGAATTTCTTGACTGGACAATCGGCGCGAGGTCGCAAGGCCAGGCGCTGGCCAAGTGACGATCTTCAAACAGATTCACCTCGCGACGAAGTGCGTATCATGACCATCAAAGCCGTTGTGTTCGACGCCTATGGCACGCTTTACGACATCCAGTCGGTGGCCGAGATCACCGAGGACGCCTTTCCCGGCTATGGCGAGATCATCACCCAGATCTGGCGCATCAAGCAGCTCGAATACACCTGGCTGCGTTCGCTGATGCGACGCTACCAGGATTTTTCGCATATCACGCAGGATTCGCTCGCCTACACGTTGCGCTGCCTCGGACTGCAGCATGATCGCGACACGTTCGAGCGGATCATGGAAAAATATCTGCATCTCGATCTCTATCCGGACGCGCTCGCCGCGCTCGCGGCGTTGAAAGGCAACAAGCTTGCGATCCTCTCCAATGGCAGCCCGGAGATGCTGAACGCGCTGGTGAAAAATACCGGCCTCGATCGCGTGCTCGATGCCACTCTCAGCGTCGACCCAAAAAAGGTCTTCAAGCCCGCACCCGACGCCTACACGCTGATCGAGGAAGAACTCGGCGTCGCGCCCCGCGAGGTACTGTTCGTCTCGTCAAATCCGTGGGATGCCTGCGGTGCCGAATCCTTCGGCCTCAACGTCGCCTGGATCGAGCGCGTGACGCCGGGGTCGATGGCGCTGCTCTGTGTCGAGAACGAGACGGTCGCGCCGCTCACCATGTTCAAGGCGTTGCGGACGCAGATGGACGAACTCGGCGTTTTGCCCGACCATCGCATCCGTTCATTGTCCGATTTGCCGAAAGTCGTCGCATCTTATGAGCCTTGATTCCGTCCGCGCCTTCTTCGCCGAAAAAGCCCCCGATATCACCGTCATCGAATCGCAGCAGAGTTCGGCGACCGTCGTGCTTGCGGCCGAGGCCTACGGCGTCGAGCCGGCGCGCATCGCAAAGACGCTGTCGCTTCGGGTCGGCGAGCGCGTGGTGCTGATCGTCACGTCGGGCACCTCGCGAATGGACAACAGGAAGGTGAAGGCGCTGTTCGGGGGAAAGCCGAAGATGCTCGGGCTGGAAGAAGTCGCCGACATCACGGGCCACGAAGTCGGCGGCGTCTGCCCGTTTGGCCTGAAAGCGCCGCTGCCGATTTATTGCGACGTATCGCTCAAAGCTTTCGACATCGTGGTGCCGGCCGCGGGCTCAACCCACAGCGCGGTCCGGATCGCGCCGGCGCGGATGGCCGAGCTGACGTCAGCCGAATGGGTCGATGTCTGCCAGAACGGCGACTAGCCGCTCAAACTCTATTCTGCGCGCAGTGCTCGAGGTTGGAACCAGGACTGGTTCCGCAGCGTTGTAGGTTTTCCCACGCCTTGCTTACGGAAGATGTTTTCCAGCGACACGATGACAATCACCGCTCAAAAAATATTGCCGCGCGCCCACACCGGTATCCCGGGACTCGACGACATCCTCGAGGGCGGGCTCGCCAGAAACCGCCTTCACCTTCTGGAAGGAACCCCTGGCACAGGAAAGACCACCATCGCCCTGCAATTTCTTCTTGCCGGCGCGTCGGTCGGCGAGACCGGCCTCTATGTCAGCCTTGCGGAAACCGAAGAGGAACTCCGGGAGGGAGCCGCTTCGCACGGCTGGCGCATCGACGAGCGGGTCAGCATCTGCGAGCTGGTGCGGCCGGAAAGCGTGCTCGATCCCGATCAGCATCAAAGTCTGCTCTATTCGTCCGACCTCGAACTCGGCGAAACCGTCGAGCGCATGCTCGAGGCGATCGAAAAGTACAAGCCGCAACGCATCGTCATCGACAGTCTTTCGGAAATCCGGCTGCTGGCGCAGAGTTCGCTGCGCTACCGGCGACAGATCCTCGCCCTGAAACACTATTTCGCACGCCACAAGTCCACGGTGATCACGCTCGACGACCTCACCACCGAAAGCACGGACGGGGCCGTTCACTCGATCGCACACAGCGTGATCCATCTCGACCAGCTCGCGCCCGTTTACGGCGCCGAGCGGCGGCGGCTGCGCGTCACGAAGTGCCGCGGCCAGAGCTTTCGTGGCGGTTATCACGACTTCACGATTGCTACCCGCGGCGTGCAGGTCTTTCCGCGACTGGTGGCGGCGGAGCATCGGCATGCATTTGCAGGGACGGCGATCAAGAGCGGGATAGCGGAACTGGACTCGCTGCTCGGCGGCGGGCTCACGGCGGGTTCGAGCACACTGATCATTGGACCCGCAGGCACCGGAAAATCGCTGCTCTCTTTGCAGTTTCTGGCCTCGAGCGTCAAACGCGGCGAGCGCGCCGGTCTTTTTGTCTTTGACGAGGAGCTTGGCCTGTTGTTTTCGCGCGCAAAAAGCCTCGGCATCGATATCGAAGCGATGAGCAAGGACGGGAAGCTGTTCGTGCAACAGCTCGACGCGGCCGAGCTCTCGCCCGGCGAATTCACCCACCGCGTCCGCAGTTGCGTGGACGAGCAGAACATCCGCACGGTCGCCATCGACAGTCTCAACGGCTACCAGGCTGCGATGCCGGAGGAACAATTCCTCATTCTGCACCTGCATGAGCTGTTGCAATATCTCAATCGCCGCGGCGCCGCGACGCTTCTGACAGTCGCCCAGCACGGCATGATGGGCGACATGAAGCAACCGATCGACGTGACCTATCTCGCCGATACCGTGGTCATGCTGCGCTATTTCGAGGCAATGGGCCGGGTCCGCCGGGCGATCTCGGTGATCAAGAAACGCACGGGCTCGCACGAGGACACCATCCGCGAATTGAAGATCAACGGAAATGGTATCAACCTTGGTGCGCCTCTCGTGGAATTCCAGGGCGTGCTGCGCGGCGTTCCCACCTATGTCGGCAGAAGAGCTCCGCTGATGGAGAGTTCGTGACCAAGGCAGATCATTGGGAAGCGGTTGAGCGGACCTTGATCCTGGCACCGCGCGGACGGGACGCCGCGCTCGCGGAGAGCATTCTGCGCGAGGCGCATCTGCGAACGGAGATTTGCAAGTCGTTTCAGGAGCTCTTTGCGGGAATAAAGGCGGGTTGCGAGCTCGCCATCGTAACCGAGGAAGCCTTCCGTAGCGTCGATACGCGCAACCTCTCGGAATGGGTCAGCCGACAACCGGCCTGGTCGGATTTCCCCTTTATCGTGCTGACCGAGCATGGCGGTGGCCTCGAGCGCAACCCGCTGGCAGCGCAACTCACGGAGGCCCTGGGCAGCGTCAGTTTTCTGGAGCGCCCGTTTCACCCGACGACGCTGATCAGCGTGGTTCGAACCCATCTTCGCGGCCGGCGACGGCAATACGAATGCCGAAAGCTCAACGAGGAACTCGAAGTCCGCGTCCAGGAGCGCACGCACGAACTCGCAGCCGCCAATCGCCAGCTTCTTGCACAAATGGAAGAGCGCGAGCGCGTCGAGAGCACGCTCCGCCAGATGCAGCGGCTTGAGGCCGTCGGACAGTTGACCTCCGGCGTCGCGCACGACTTCAACAATCTGCTCACCGTGGTGCTCGGCAACATCGCTTTCATGGAGCGGGATTTTGCGGCACGCGGCATCGAGGGAAAGCTGGCTCAGCGGCTCCGCTTCATGCGCACGGCGGCCGAACGCGGCGCGAAACTGACCGACCAGTTGCTTTCCTTTTCCCGGCGCCAGCGGCTCGAGCCGAAGGTGCTCGATCTCAATCACACCATCGCGAGCATGCGCGATCTCCTGCAGAGCACGATGGGCGGCATCCGGATCGAGACGTCGCTCGCCGACGGTATCTGGCACGCGTTGGTCGATCCCACGCAACTCGAACTCGCGGTGCTCAATCTTGCCATCAACGCGCGGGATGCCATGGGCGTCGGAGGCCTTTTAAGGGTGGCTACCTGCAACGCGACGCTGAGTGAGCCGGCGGCCCCGGAAGAGCCGGCCGCCGGGAACTATGTCGAGATCTGCGTCTCGGACACCGGATCCGGGATGAATCCGGGCGTCAGGGCGCGGGTGTTCGAACCGTTTTTCACGACGAAAGAGATCGGCAAGGGTTCGGGGCTCGGGCTCAGTCAGGTGCTGGGATTTGCCAAACAATCGAATGGCGGCGTGCGCATCGACAGCGTCGAAGGCGAAGGCACCTCCATCCGTATCTTTCTGCCGCGTTCGGATCTTGCCGAGGAGAGAACTGACGATCCTGTCGCCGATCACCGCGTCGACCCCGACTTCCACGCACGCATTCTTATCGTCGACGACGATGATGCCGTTCGCCAGGTGGCCGCGGACATGCTCCGCGATCTCCGCTACGAGGTCGTGGAAGTAGGCAGCGCCGGCGCCGCGTTCGACATGCTGGATTCGCAGAAGATCGATCTTCTGCTGCTCGACTTCGCGATGCCGGGCATGAGTGGTGCGGACGTGGCGCGGCGGGTGCGGACGCGCCATCCGACCCTCCCTATATTGTTTGTCACGGGCTATGCCGATCGCGCGCTGCTGGCCGGCATCAGCGAATCCCAAACCATCGGGAAACCCTTCCGCAGCCATGATCTTGGCGAGAAGATTGCACACGCGCTGACCCGCAGGGCTCCCGACCAGGCGGATGAGGCCGACGAAGAGGCGGCCCGCGTTTTCCTCGAGTGAGACCGTCCGGGAAAAGAAAGCTCACTGCTTCTTCCCCTTGGCAAACTTCTTCAACAGAAACTCCGCGAGCACTTCGACCCGCGCAGGTCGCGGGCCGCCGGGCGGCGTGACCAGATGCACCGCGCCTTCCGGCTGCTTCCAGCCTTTGAGGATGACTTCGACCTCGCCCGATGCGATCGCCTCCCCCACAATGAAATCGGGCAGATCGGCGATGCCGAGGCCTGCGAGCAACACGGGCATGACGGCCTCACCGTTGTTGACGCGCAAGGGTCCGCCGGGGCGTACGTTCGCCTGCTCGCCGGCGGCATTCGTGTAGTGCCAGATGTTCGGCGTGGAGAGGTAGGCGTAGCCGAAGCATTTGTGGTCCGCGAGTTGCATCGGATGCGTCGGCCGGCCGTGGCGCTTCAGGTAGGACGGCGCAGCCACCGTATAACGCGGCATGCCGCACAGCCGTCGCGCAATCAGCGAGGAATCCGGCAGACGCGCGATGCGCAGCCCCGCGTCAAAGCCCTCGCCGATCAGATCGACCGTCGCATCGCTCAGATGAAGATCGATCGACACTTCCGGATAAGTCTCGAGAAACTCCGGCAAGAGCGGCGCCACGTTCTTCACGCCGAAGGTCATGGGCACCGCGAGCCGCACCAGTCCGCGAGGGACCGCCGACTGCGCCAGCGCCTCGTTCTCGGCCGCCTCGCCGTCGGCAAGCAGCCGCGCGGCACGCTCGGACAATCTTTGGCCGGCATCGGTCAGTGCGAGCCGTCGCGAGGTGCGGTTGAACAGCCGTGCCCCCAGGCGCTCCTCAAGCCGGCCGACCGCCTTGGAAACGGTTGCCTTCGACAGCGCAAGCTCGCCGGCGGCGGCCGCAAACGACCGCAATTCCACGACTTTTGCGAAGATCGCGAGTGCCTCGAAATCCGGGAGCTTTGCCATCGCGGGTCTCCTCTTTGGAGCAATTTAGGAAACAATTAGTTTCGATCATTTCTATTTATATACCACGGCCGCGAGCATATCCAAAGGTCAATCGAAATCCCTCGAGGCAATGGAGAAATCCAATGACCAAGAAACTTCAGGGCAAGGTTGCCCTCGTCACTGGCGGCTCCCGCGGCATCGGCGCAGCTTCAGCCCGCGCGCTCGCGACAGAAGGCGCCAACGTCGCGATCAGCTACGTCGCATCCCCTGACAAGGCGAACGCCGTGATCGCGGAGTTGCAGGCCAAGGGCGTCAATGCGCGTGCCTACAAGGCCGACCAGGCCTCGCCCGCCGACGTGCAAAAGCTCGTCAACGACGTCGCAAAAGATTTCGGTCGGCTCGACATTCTCGTCAACAATGCCGGCGTTGCCGTCGGCGGGCCGATCGACAGTCCCGCAACGGATGCGGCAGCACTCGCCCGGCAGGACGCGATCAACGTGCACGGCGTGATCGCGGCCATCCGCGCCGCATCAAGACTGATGGGCGACGGCGGCCGAATCGTCACGGTCGGTTCGATGCTCGCCGATCGTGCCTCGTTCCCGGGGCTCGCCGATTACACGGCCACCAAGGCCGCGGTGGTCGGTTACACCAAGGGCGCGGCGCGCGATCTCGGTCCGCGCGGCATCACCGTCAACGTGGTGCAGCCCGGCTCGATCGACACCGACATGAATCCGAAGGACGGCGGCGATTTCGCCGAGGCCCAGCGCAAGGAGCATGCCTTGCAGCGCTTCGGCCGGCCCGAGGAAGTGGCGGCCGGCGTCGTTTTCCTGGCGAGCCCCGAAGCGTCATTCGTGACCGGCACGGTGCTCAATGTCGACGGCGGCTTTGGCGCCTGATCGTCGAACCAACAACATCAACTGAAAGGACATCACATGATCGAACTGAAACCCTTTGCAAAGCTCGGCACCGCCGACCACGGCTGGCTGAAGGCGAAGCATCACTTCTCGTTCGCCGACTATTACGATCCCGCCAACATCGGCCATGGCGCGTTACGGGTGTGGAACGACGACGAGATCGCGCCGAACACGGGCTTTCCCGCCCATCCGCATGCCAACATGGAGATCATCACCTATGTCCGCGAGGGTGCGATCACCCACCAGGACAGTCTTGGCAACAAGGGCCGCACCGAAGCCGGCGACGTGCAGGTGATGAGCGCCGGCAGCGGAATCCGTCACTCCGAGTACAATCTGGAGCCGACCAAGACAAAGATCTTCCAGATCTGGATTCAGCCGACCACGCGCGGCGGCCAGCCCACCTGGGGCTCAAAACCGTTCCCGAAGGGCGACCGCTCGGGAAAGCTCGTCACTATCGCGAGCGGCATTGCCGGTGATGCGGACGCGCTGCCGATCCGGGCTGATGCGCGGGTGCTTGCCACCACGCTGAAGGCTGGTGAGAGCGCGGAATACGCAACCGACAAGCGGCGCAACCTCTACCTCGTGCCGGCGGCCGGCAGCGTCGAGATCAACGGCGTCCGCGTCAATGCGCGTGACGGTGCCGCGATCCACGACGAGGCGAAGCTCAAGATCACCGCGTTGGAAGATTCCGAGCTGGTGCTGGTCGACGCGGCGTAAGGGATGTCGCCCCCACAATAACTCTGATGCCCGGGGGCTTGGCCCCGGGCATCACGAGTAAAATCGTTCAACGATCGAAATCAAACCTCCTGGAGACAAAAATGACCAAAGTTCTCGTTCTCTATTATTCGGCCTATGGCCATATCGAAGCCATGGCCAATGCCGTCGCGGAAGGCGCGCGTGAAGCAGGTGCCGTCGCCGACATCAAGCGCGTTCCCGAGCTCGTGCCGGCGGAGGTCGCAAAGGCTTCACACTACAAGCTCGATCAGGCCGCGCCGATCGCGAAGGTCGACGATCTCGCGAATTATGATGCCATCATCGTCGGCACCGGCACCCGCTTCGGCCGCATGTCCTCGCAGATGGCGAATTTTCTCGATCAGGCGGGCGGCCTCTGGATGAAAGGCGCCTTGCACGGCAAGGTCGGCGGCGCGTTCAGCTCGACCGCCACCCAGCATGGCGGGCAGGAGACCACATTGTTCTCCATCATCACCAACCTGTTGCACTTCGGCATGACGGTGGTCGGCCTGAACTACGGCTTTGCGGGGCAGATGAAGCTCGATGAGGTCACGGGCGGTGC
>Ga0306922_10001681_pt1 | contig 19972 bp, 13 predicted proteins | sample sta12Cox44000082_FD_203758 | JGI IMG/M metagenome (GOLD analysis project Ga0306922, IMG submission 203758) | Lab enrichment of tropical soil microbial communities from Luquillo Experimental Forest, Puerto Rico - statoxic.12C.oxic.44.000.082 (v2)... | ecosystem: Environmental > Terrestrial >... | reverse complement strand
GATGTACGGCAGGACGTTCCAGGGCATTATTCGCACCACGGTCCTGATCGGAACCAAGGGGCAGATCCTCAAGGTCTGGCGTCACGTGAAGGTCGACGGACACGCCGAGGAAGTCCTTGCCGCGGCACGGGCGACGTGATCCGCGGTAACGGTCTGTTCGCGAAAAATTAACCATGGCCGGGTCAAATCTTGCTCGCAGATTGGGCCGTAAGGAACTCACCTCCGACCGGCGCGGGAGTGCCGATGTCGTACCGTTCCGGCCATCATACCGAGCACCAGCAGGCGCATAACCACGGCAGGCAGTCAGCCCGCCAAGCGATCGGACAAGTCTCGGCCTCCTCGCGCCACGCGCAGGCCCGCGATGCGCAGAAAAGCGGTTATACGCTGGTGCATGCGGGCAAACAGGTTCGCTTCGGGCCGGTTGCGTTCTGGATCGTGATCGGCACCGTGACACTGCTCGGAATGTGGTCGGCCGCCACCGCGACTTATTTCGCGTTTCGCGACGACGTTCTAACCCGGCTGATCGCGCGTCAGGCCGAGATGCAGTACGCTTATGAAGACCGGATTGCCGAATTGCGCGCGAAGGTTGACCGCACGACCAGTCGTCAATTGCTCGATCAGGAACAGTTCGATCAAAAACTCGAACAGGTCATGCGTCGCCAGAGCGCGCTGGAATCACGCGCGACTGCGCTCGGCGGATTGCCGGATTTGCAGAGCACCGGATCGATCAGGGCACCATCGCGGGGCGCCAACTCGGCAGAGCCCACCGCCTCCAGCGTGCCGAAACCCTCGCCGATCAGCGATACGGCAGTGTTCGTGGCGCCGCCTGATCGCGAGGCGCGTCTGGAATCGCGCGCGCCCGTGAGCGTCCGTGCGCCGGCAACCAGGCTTGCGAAGAACCAGGGCGTCGATAACGTCATCGTCCGCCTGCAAAACTCGCTCGACCAGATCGAGGGTCGCCAGCTTGCGGCGCTCAATTCGTTCGAAGACAGGATGGAATCCCGGATGCGGCGGATGCGCGGCGTATTCACCGATCTCGGTCTCGACATGGCCCAGCTCGAGGCGGCGACGCCGCGCGCGGCGATGGGCGGTCCCTTCGTGCCCGTCAAGCTTGGTCCGGACGCAGGGTCCTTCGAACGCCAGCTCTATCGCATCAACCTCACCCGCGCGCAGATCGATCGCCTCAACCGCACCCTTGCGCTGGTGCCCTACCGAAAGCCGGTGATCGGCGAAATCGAATTCACCTCCGGGTTCGGCGTGCGCAGCGACCCGTTTCTCGGCCGCCCGGCCATGCATACCGGCCTCGATTTCCGCGCCGCGACCGGCGACCCCGTGCGCGCCACCGCCAACGGCAAGGTCGTATCGTCTGGATGGTCCGGCGGCTATGGGCGCATGGTCGAAATCGACCACGGCAACGGCCTGTCGACCCGCTACGGGCACTTGTCCGAGATCAACGTGAAGGTCGGCGACAGCGTGCGGATCGGACAGGTGATTGGCACCGTCGGTTCAACCGGGCGCTCGACGGGTCCGCATCTGCACTATGAGACGAGGATCGACGGCGAGGCGGTGGACCCGCAAAAATTCCTGCGCGCGGGCGTGCGCCTGAGCGCGGGTTGAGAGCGCGGCCACTCTGGCCAAGTTTTTTTGTCCTAGTCCACGTCCTCGACTACGCCCGGCACCGTGCCGAAGGCACGCTGTGCGAGCGTCGCCGCCATGAATTCGTCGAGGTCGCCGTCAAGCACTCCCGAAGTGTCCGACGTCTGCACGCCGGTGCGCAAATCCTTCACCATCTGATAGGGCTGCAGCACGTAGGAGCGGATCTGGTGTCCCCAGCCGATATCGGTCTTGGCGGCCTGATCGGCGGCGGCTTTTTCCTCGCGCTTCTTCAACTCGATCTCGTAGAGCCGCGCGCGCAACATGTCCCAGGCCTGCGCCCGGTTCTTGTGCTGCGAGCGCCCAGCCTGGCAGACCACCGCAATCCCGGTCGGAATGTGCGTCAGCCGCACCGCGGATTCGGTCTTGTTGACGTGCTGACCGCCAGCCCCGCCCGAGCGCATGGTGTCGGTGCGCACATCCGACTCCTTGATGTCGATCTTGATGCTGTTGTCGACCACGGGAAAGATCGTGACGCTGGAGAATGACGTATGCCGGCGCGCATTGGAATCGAACGGCGATATCCGCACCAGCCGATGCACGCCCGCTTCGGTTTTCAGCCAGCCGTAGGCGTTGTGACCGCTGATCTGGATGGTAGCAGATTTGATCCCGGCCTCTTCGCCTTGCGTCTCTTCCAGATATTCGACCTTGAAGCCGTGCTTCTCGGCCCAGCGCGTGTACATGCGCAACAGCATCTCGGCCCAGTCCTGGCTCTCAGTGCCCCCCGCGCCGGCGTGAACCTCGAGATAGCTATCCAGGCGATCGGCTTCGCCCGACAGCAGCGCTTCCAGTTCCCGCCGCGCGACTTCCTTCTTGAGGGCCTTGAGCGCGGCCTCGGCTTCGGCGACGACGCCGGTGTCGTTCTCGGCTTCGCCGAGCTCAATCATTCCGACATTATCCTCAAGCTCGCGCTCGACCTTGCCGATGCCCGTGAGCGCGTCCTCCAGCGAGGTCCGCTCCTGCATCAGCTTCTGCGCTTTCTGGGGATCGTCCCAGAGCTTGGGGTCTTCGGCGAGCTTGTTCAGCTCCGCCAGGCGCGCGGTGGATTTTTCGACGTCAAAGATGCCTCCTCAGCAGCCCGACCGACTGCTTGATCTCTTCGACTAGACGTTCGACTTCGGCGCGCATTTCGATCTCTGTTCCGCGGCGAGAGGCCGCCATAACAAAAGCTTTGGAGGGATGTAGCGGCGGATCATGCAAAGCGCAATCGCGGCCAGCCGCTTCAACGTGCTTTCTTCTCGAGTCCAGCGCTCTTCCGCACGAACACCTAGTAAAGCCCGCCGGTGCCGGGACGGAATAGGCTGCGATCAGCATCTGGCGAGGGCAGCATCTGACGACCGTCCGGGTCGATGCCAATGGCGGCATAGTTATCCGGCGGGGCCGTGCCGGGCTTGAACGCCTCGAGTATCGTCCGCCCGCCATCGCCGGGACCGACGCGCATGCCGCTCTTGGCATCGACCCGGATCAGCTTGATCCCCGCCGGCACCTTGAACGGAATGGCCGGCTTGTCGGCCAGCGCGAGCTTGAGGAAATCCCGCGCGATCGGTGCCGCCAGCGCGCCGCCGGTCGCCTTGTGGCCGAGGGTGCGCGGCTTGTCGTAGCCGAGATAGATTCCGACCACGACGTCGGGCGAGAAGCCGATGAACCAGGCGTCCTTGGCCTCGTTGGTGGTGCCGGTCTTGCCGGCGATCGGCTTGCCGACCTCCTTGACCACGATCGCCGTGCCGCCCTGCACCACACCTTCCATCATCGAGGTGATCTGATAGGCCGTCATGGTGTCGAGCACCTGCTCGCGGCGATCGACAAGCTGCGGCTCGGGTTGGTTCTTCCAGCCGCCAGGGGCGTCGCAGCCGCGGCATTCGCGGCTATCGTGTTTGAAGATCGTATGTCCGTAACGGTCCTGGATGCGGTCGATCAAGGTCGCCTTCACCCGCCGGCCGCCATTGGCAAACATCGAATAGGCGGTGACCATCCGCATCACCGTGGTTTCGCCGGCGCCGAGCGCGTAGGAGAGATAGTTCGGCAACTCCTCGTAGACGCCAAAGCGTCTCGCATATTCGCCGATCAGCGGCATGCCAATGTCCTGCGCGAGCCGCACCGTGACGGTGTTGAGCGACAGGCGCAACGCGTTACGGAGCGTCGTCGGACCGTTGTACTTGCCCGACGAATAGTTTTCCGGACGCCACACACCGCCACCCTGGCCCTGATCGATTTCGATCGGCGCGTCGACCACGACCGTCGAAGGCGTATAGCCATTGTCGAGCGCCGAGGAATACACGATCGGCTTGAACGAGGAGCCCGGCTGCCGGTAGGCCTGCGTGGCGCGGTTGAACTGACTCTGGTCGAACGAGAAGCCGCCCACCATCGCCAGCACGCGGCCGGTCCACGGGTCCATCACCACCATCGCGCCCGACACTTCCGGCAATTGACGCAAGCGGAATTGGCCCTCGATGGGCGTACCGTCCCTGATCAGGGGGTCGGCATAGATGACGTCGCCCGGCGAAAGTATCTGCGACACCGCCGTCGGCGTTCTGCCCCTGGCGGCGCCCGATGTGGGCTTGGCCCACCTGACCCCGTCGAGCGTGATGATTCCGGTTTGCCGCTGCTTGCTGATTGCTCCGCCGAGTTCGCGGCCGGGCTGGAAGCCGATCCTGGCCGATTGATCGCTGGTCTCAAGAACCACGGCCATCCGCCACGGCGAGATGTCGGACAGCGACTTGACATCGGCGAGTTTCACGCCCCAGTCGCCGGTGATGTCGAGCTTGCTTACCGGCCCACGCCAGCCCTGCGCCTCGTCATAGTTGACGATGCCGGCGGCCATGGTCTTGCGCGCCATCACCTGGATCTTCGGATCCAGCGTGGCCCTGACCGACAGGCCGCCTTCGTAAAGTTTCTTCTCGCCATACCGTTCGAAGATGTCGCGACGAACCTCCTCGGCGAAATACTCTCCGGCGAACGTATGAGCGCCATTGAACCTGTTGGTCACATTGAGCGGATCCTTGCGGGCCTTGTCGGCATCGGCCTGCTTGATCCAGCCATTTTCCAGGAGCCGGTCGATCACATAGTTGCGGCGCTCGATCGCCCGCTCGCGATTGCGCACCGGGTGCAGCGCGGCAGGCGCTTTCGGTAGCGCGGCGAGATAAGCGGCCTCCGCGACGGTGAGTTCGGTCACGGACTTGTCGAAATAGACCAGCGACGCCGCCGCGATGCCATAGGCGCCAAGCCCGAGATAAATCTCGTTGAGATACAGCTCGAGGATCTTGTCCTTGGAATAGGTGCGCTCGATGCGCATCGCCAGCAGGGCTTCCTTGATCTTGCGGGTAAAGGAGACCTCGTTTGTCAACAGGAAGTTCTTCGCCACCTGTTGGGTGATTGTGGAGGCGCCCTGTGGACGGCGGTTGGAGCCGAAGTTCTGCGCGTAGAGGATCGCGGCACGCGCCATGCCGGAGAAGTCGATGCCGCCATGTTCATAGAAATTCTTGTCTTCGGCGGCGAGGAACGAATTGATGACGAGCTTTGGAACGGCCTGGATCGGCAGGTACAGCCGCCGCTCTTTCGAATATTCCCCGAGCAGCGAGCCATCCGCCGCATGAACGCGGGTCATGATCGGCGGTTCATAGTCCTGAAGCTGCGAATAATCCGGCAAATCCCTCGAAAAATGCCAGATCAACCCTGCGGCGGCGGCGATGCCCACAAGGAACACCACGGTTCCGGCGGCGAACAGGAAACCCAAGAACCGAACCAGCAAGCGCATGATCGAAGCGTCCGTTTTAGCCCTTCGCGCCAAAAATACCGGCGCCTTCCTCAAATTGGTCGATTCTGCAGGGCCCCGCGGCGTTTTTTATAGTGCGGTCGCTGTGGCCAAACTAGGGCTTCGACCGGCCTCTTACCTCTTTGATTCCGACTGTCCAGCCGTTGCCAGGCGCTTGGCGAAGAACGCGTCAATGGCATGCGCCACGGATCCGACGGTGCGGGACCGCCAGCTTTCCGAAACCAAGTGTTCGAGGTCCTCCTTGTTGGAGACGTAGCCGAGTTCGACGAGCACCGACGGCACGTCGGGAGCCTTGAGCACCCTGAATCCGGCGGATTTCAGGGGGTGCTTGTGCATCCTTGTGGTTGTCTTCATCTCGCCCATGAGAATACGCGCGAACCGGTTGGAAAATGTGCGGGTCTCGCGCTGTGCGAGATCGATCAGAATATCGGCAACCTCGGTCGGCTCCTCGGTCAGATTAACGCCACCGATGGCATCGGCCTTGTTCTCCGCCTCGGCCAGCCGTTCGGCCTCGGCGTCGGAAGCGCGGTCGGAGAGCGTGTAGATCGTTGCCCCCTGCGCGTCGCCCTCCCGACGTGGCAGGGCATCTGCGTGGATCGATACGAACAGGGCCGCCGATTGATTGCGGGCGATCCGGACGCGGTCGTCGAGCGGCACGAAAGTGTCGTCGTTCCGGGTCATGACGATGCGGTATTTGCCGGTTTTCTCGATGCGATCGCGCAAGGCCAGTGCAAAATCCAGCACCAGGTTCTTTTCCATGATCTCGCTGCCCGACTGGGTGCCGTTATCGGGGCCGCCATGGCCGGGATCGATGACGATCACCGGACGCAAATCCGGCGATGCAGCGGGACCTGGCGCGCTTTCGACTTTGGCCACGACGGGAGTCGCGGGCTCCCTGGTGTCGGAGACCGCGGGTCGGAGTTCGGGCCGGCTTTCGGCCGCCAACGACTGTACGAAGGTCGCCCGATCCGTCTCTTCCAGTTCGAGCACCAGTCGCGGCGGTTGGCCATTGGCTGCTTCAAGCAGCGAGGCGTTGGCGATCTTCGCGGGGCCGGTCAGATCAAACACGATGCGCGAGCCGCCCGGCATCACCAGACCGTAGCGGAACGCCCTGATGAGTCCCCGCCCCGCGGTGCCGACACCCGGCGGAAGGCGAAAACTCACCTGAGGGAAGTCGACGACGACCCTATAGGGGTCGGCCAAGGGGAAGGCATGGAACGAGACCGGCTGGTCGAGATCGAGGATAAAGCGGGTTTGCTTGCCGTCGCCGGCCAGCCGAGCATCCGAGGCGACCGGAAAATTCGACGTCGCCGCCACCTTGGAGGGCTGGCCCTCGCCCGCACCACCCCAGGCAAACCGGGAGCAAGGAAATGCTGCGGCGCACAACAGCGCGCAACCCAGCAAAACATGACGATTTGCGCGGCTCGCCAACGAATCCCGCCTCCGAGCAGCCCTTTTACCCGAATAGGACCGCAGGGTTAACGGCAGCTACGACTTATACCGCGAATAAGGCCAAGTGTTGCCGACCCGCGACGGGCTGCGACGCCTCACTTGCACGAGTCAGTCATTCCACGTATGTAAAATATGCTGACGGCTAAAATCCCGGTTGTGTCGTGTTCAGCCTCCCGGTGCAGCGCAGGAAGCTCTAAAGATTGGAGATTCCAGCGTTTTTCCGGCCCTCCTGCAGCCAGCGCAGCGCGCGGCTGACAAGGAGCGGCGGTTTCAGGCCCGAGCGGCGTCCGGTCCCAGGTCACCATCTCGTTCCAGGGACGGCTCTAGATTCGGCATAACCGATTATCGGGCCGCAGGGCCCCGATATGCGATGTCCGGCGGGCGCTTTGGCGCCGTGCCGGGTCTTCAGCGACAGACAAGGCGGCTTTTGCCGCCAACGTGTTCAGACGGGCCGACGCTTGATGCGCCAGACTGTGTTGTCGACCAAGATTCCGGGAAAAACTGCGCCGATGCGGAGCCGTCGCTCCGCGCGTCGTTTTGTATCTTCCGGATCCCGTTCGGCGAGGCGCGCTCTTTCGCGTTTTGGCCTTCCCCTCACCCCCGAATCAGGTGGACCGTCGCCTCACCCGGCCGCGCGAAACGCGCGCACCGTCAGACGCGACCGCCGCCTCCAAGAGTTACAAAATGCCCAACAAAATGCTTATCGATGCCACCCACCCGGAGGAGACCCGGGTCGTCGTGGTCCGCGGCAATCGCGTCGAAGAATTTGATTTCGAGACCGCTCAGCGCAAACAACTTCGCGGCAACATCTACCTCGCCAAGGTTACGCGTGTGGAGCCGTCGCTTCAGGCGGCCTTTATAGAATACGGCGGCAACCGCCATGGCTTTCTTGCCTTCAGCGAAATTCATCCGGACTATTATCAGATCCCGGTCGCCGACCGTCAGGCGCTGATCGAAGCCGACGAACGCGCTCATCGCGAGGCCGAGGAAGAAAATGAAAATCGGTCCAATCGGCGTCGTTCGCGCCATCGCAGCTCGCGCCGGCGCGGCAATGGCGAGCGCGTCCAGAGCGAGATCATCGAGAATTTGAGCCTCGAGTCGCAGGTCGCCGGCGAGCCGGAAGACGCCTACGAACAGGCGGTCCACGATTTCCATGAACACGAGCCCGCCCAACATGGCGATGCCGAGCCGCACCACGGCGGAGCCGACCACCACGACGAGCCTGGTGATCAGCCATCGCACGAACACGATCATGATGCGAACGACGAACACGCGCATGCCAGCGACGAACACGGCGAAGTCCATGCAGCGGACACGGTTGAACCTGTCGGCGAATCCGAAGCCCCTGCGGCCGCGAACCAAGCTGCGGCCGCAGAAGCTCCCGCGAGCTCCCCACCATACGAGGATCATGCGCACGACGAGGCCAGCCGCGCGCAAGATGGCGTCGACGATGTGGCGCATGCCGACGAGGCGTCTCGTGCCGAAACCGGTATCGAAGAGCATGCCGAACATGGCGGTGACGAACCCCCTGCTTTGTCCGTCGAAATGTCCTCTACCGTCGCGGAAGCGAACGAGAGCCACGACGATGACGACGAGGGCGACGAGGTCGAAGAGGAAGTCGTCGAATCCGTCGGCGGTGACGACGTGCTGGAAGAAGTGCCGGAACGCCCGTTCCGCCCGCGCCGTCAGTACAAGATCCAGGAGGTCATCAAGCGGCGCCAGGTGATGCTGGTGCAGGTCGTCAAGGAAGAACGCGGCAACAAGGGCGCGGCGCTCACGACCTATCTGTCGCTCGCCGGCCGTTATGCGGTGTTGATGCCCAATACCGCTCGCGACTGAAGGAAGTTGTGCAGGATCTCGACGTCCCGGAAGGAATGGGCATCATCCTGCGCACCGCCGGCGCTTCCCGCACCAAGCAAGAGATCAAGCGCGACTTCGAATATCTCATTCGCATGTGGGAAACCGTGCGCGACATGACCCTGAAGTCGCAGGCACCGACGCTCGTCTACGAAGAAGGCTCGCTGATCAAGCGATCGCTGCGCGATCTCTACAACAAGGAGATCGACGAAATCATGGTTGCCGGCGAGGCGGGCTACCATGAAGCGCGCGACTTCATGAAAATGCTGATGCCTTCGAACGTGCGCGCGGTCAAACAGTATCGCGACGGCCAGCCACTGTTCTCTCGCATGGGCGTCGAGAGCCAACTCGATGCGATGTTCTCACCGACCGTGCAGCTGCGTTCGGGCGGCTATGTCGTCATCAATCAGACCGAGGCGCTGGTTTCGATCGACGTCAACTCCGGCCGCTCGACCCGCGAACACCACATCGAGGATACCGCGCTCAAGACCAATCTGGAGGCCGCCGAGGAAGTCGCAAGGCAGCTCAGACTGCGCGACCTCGCCGGCCTCATCGTCATCGACTTCATCGACATGGATGAAAAGCGCAACAACCGCGCGGTGGAGCGCAAGCTCAGCGATTGCCTCAGGCAGGATCGCGCCCGGATCCAGGTCGGACGTATCTCGCATTTCGGCCTGCTCGAAATGTCGCGCCAGCGCATCCGCGCCAGCGTGCTGGAGAGTTCGACCGAGCCCTGCCCGCAATGTGGCGGCACCGGACATGTTCGCTCGGTGTCATCGGTGGCGCTGCAGCTCCTGCGCGGGCTGGAGGAGATCTTGATGAAGGGCGCGACCCACAATCTCGTGGTACGCACCCGCACCGACGTGGCGCTCTACGTGCTCAATCACAAGCGCGGCCATCTGCGCGATCTAGAAAACAGCTTCAAGGTAAACCTTGCGGTGATCGCCGACCCGACCGTGAGCGGCCAGCAATCGTATGTCATCGATCGCGGCGAACAGGTGCATACGCTCGAGGCGGCCAAGGCGCTGTTGGCAGCGCAGGCGACCGCTCATCCGTCGCCATCGGAGGAGGCCTCCGACGAGGATGAGTCATTCGATATCGAGCTCGAATCAGAAGTGGAAACCGAGGAGACCGAGGGGTTAATCGACGATTCTGCGGCGAGCTCCGAAGGAGGCGCCGAGAGCCCGAGGCGCAGGCGGCGGCGGCGGCGGCGTGGCCGTGGTGGCGAGTCGCGCGACGGCGCATTCGGGCGTGAAGAGGGCGGATTTGCGCACGCAGCGCCTCAACAACCGGCCGAAGTCGCGGGCACCGATGAAACCGATTCCGACGAGGACGAATCCGAAGAACAACCAAGCCAGGCGCGTTCCGATCAACCGCAAGGCGGCGAACGGCGGCCCCGGCGTCGCGGACGTCGAGGCGGTCGCCGGCGCCGCGGCGGGCCTGAGGATGGGCTTGCCGGATCGATTGCCGATGAGCTTGAACCGACGGCGGCGCCGGAGGCCACGAGCGCGGTTGCCGATTTCGACGGATATTCTTCGCAAGCCGCGCAGCCGGCCGTATATCCCGAAACGAATGCTCCTTCGCCGGAGCAGCCGGTTGCGAACAGGCCTTCGCAGGAAGAAGCAGCGCGGCCAGTTGCCGAGGCCGAGCCCCACCATGAAGCCGAGAAAGCCGCCGCGCGGCGGCGCTCGACCGTGCGCGAGAGGGTTAGCTTCCTAGCTCAGCCGGACGTTGCTTCGCCGGCGAACCCGGGCCAGGCAGAGCCGGCGCCCGTTCCTGCCACAGAACCGACCCGGCAGCCCGCGGCTGAAACGACGACAGAGACCCAACCTCGCCGCGCAGGATGGTGGTCGCGGCGCTTCGGCGGCGGCCAATAGGCGCGCCCGGAGCAGGGATCAAAGAAAAACCGCCCGGGCCGAAGCGGGCGGTTTTTGTTTTGCCTTTCGAGCCGGCATAATCATCCGGTTCGAACGGTCCTTTCCGAGCTCGCCTGCATCATCAGAGCCAGCCTCAGCCCGTCGTCACCGCCGTCTCCATGTCGGTTGGATCGACCTGCTTGTTGAGATTGGTCTCCAGCCGGCTGCGATCGAGTTCGCCTTCCCACCACGACACCACGACGCACGCAACGCCGTTGCCGCACAGGTTGGTCAGCGCGCGGCATTCGCTCATGAACTTGTCGATGCCGAGCACGACCGCCATACCCGGCACCAGTCGCGCATCAACCACAGCCAGCGTCGCCGCCAGCGTAATGAACCCGGCTCCCGTAATTCCGGACGCGCCTTTCGAGGTCAGCATCGCAACCAGCAAGATCGTGATCTGCTGCTTGAGCGTGAGGTCGAAGCCGAGTGCCTGCGCGATGAAAAGTGTCGCGAGGGTCATGTAGATGTTGGTGCCGTCGAGATTGAACGAGTATCCCGTCGGCACGACAAGGCCCACCACCGACTTGGAGCAGCCGAGCCGTTCGAGTTTTTCCATCAGCGAAGGAAGCGCGCTCTCGGAAGACGACGTGCCCAGCACGATCAGCAGTTCGTCCTTGATATAGGCGAGGAATTTGAAAATCGAGAAGCCGACGATTCGCGCGATAATGCCAAGTACAACCACCACGAAGAGTATCGCCGTAACGTAGAAGGTCGCGATCAGGCCAAGAAGATTGAGGATAGTGCCGGTGCCGAACTTGCCGATGGTATAGGCCATGGCGCCAAAGGCGCCAATCGGCGCAGCTCGCATGACGATGGCGATCACGCCGAAAACTGCGTGCGCCGCATCGTCGATGAAGGCACGCAGGGTATGGCCGCGCTCGCCGAGACCCATCAGCGAAAATCCGAACAGGATCGAGAACAACAGAACCTGCAGGATCTCGCCGCTCGCGAAGGCGCCGACCACGGTGTCGGGGATGATGTGCAGGAAGAAATCGACGGTTTTCTGCGCCTGGGCCTGCTTGGCGAATGTTTCAACAGCTTGCGCGCTCGCCGCGGCACTGCCAAAGCCGGCTCCCGGACGAACCACATTGCCGACGAAAAGACCGATGATCAGCGCAAAGGTCGAGACGACCTCGAAGTAGACCAGCGCCTTGACGCCGATGCGGCCGACCTTCTTGGCGTCCTGGATATGGGCAATACCTGCAACGACCGTGCAGAAGATGATCGGCGCGATCACCATCTTGATCAGCTTGATGAAGCCATCGCCGAGGGCTTTGATCCAGTCATTGGTCGCCAGGTCCGGCCACAGCCACCCGACGATGACGCCCAGTACGATCGCGGTGAGAACCTGAATGTAGAGTACCTTGTACCAGGGCTTCTTCGCTGCGCTGGCCGGTGCCGCGGTTGCGATCGTTGCCGCCATGAAATTCCTCCCCAACGAGCTTGGCGATCTGCGCTTGGCGACGTCTTCGCCGCTGTTTGCAAGGTGGTCGCGCTACCCTACCCAGCCAAATCAATTAGACCCACAGAGTCAATGGTATGGCCCGATTTTCCGACAAAACAATCGAATTTCGATCGTGCCGATGACCTTAGCCAAGCCAGCGCGCGATACGCTCGACGGCCTCGCGCATCTCCTCGGCCGATCTCGCATAGGAAAAACGAATGAAGCGGTGGCCGCCAATCGGATCGAAATCGACTCCCGGGGTTGCGGCAACGCGAGCCTTCTCCAGCATTTCGCCCGCAAATTTGAAGCTGTCAGAGGTGAAATCGGATACGTCGGCGTAGAGATAGAACGCGCCATCCACGGGCAGGAATTTGGTAAGGCCGGCGCGAGGCAGGCCTTCGATCAGAATGCGCCGGTTCTCCAGATATCCACGCTTCACCGCTTCCATCTCTTCGCGGCCCTCAAATGCGGCTTCCGCTGCAATCTGCGACAGCGTCGGTACCGAGATGGCAAGGTTCTGCTGGAGCCGCTCGATCGGGCGCACCATCGGCTCGGGCACCACCATCCAGCCGACACGCCAGCCGGTCATGCAGAAATATTTCGAGAACGAATTGATGACGAGCGCGCGGGGAGAAAGCCCGGCTGCGGTCACCGCCGGAAATGCGTAGTCGAGGCCGTGATAGATTTCGTCCGAGATGAAGCGGATACCGGCGTCTTCCGCCGCCGATATGAGGCTGGTCAGCGCCTCGCCGGACATCATCGTGCCCGTCGGATTGGCCGGACTTCCGACCAGCACGCCCTTGAGCGGCGTCTTGCGATGAGCGGCGAGCAAGGCTTCTCCGGTCAGCGCATGCCGGTTTTCAGCCGACGTTTCGATCAACACCGGCTCGCAGCCGAGTGCGGTGAGAATGTGCCGATAAGGCGGATATCCGGGTACCGTGACCGCGACGCGATCGCCGGGTTCGAACATGGCAAGGAAGCTCAGGATGAAGGCGCCCGAGGAACCCGTGGTGATGACGATTCGCCCGGCATCAACGACAAGGCCGTACGCTTCGCGGTAGTGGCGTGAGATACGTTCGCGAAGCGACGGGATTCCGAGCGCCGACGTGTAATCGATCCGCCCGCCCCCGAGCGCGGCATGCGCGGCCAAGATGGCGGTTTTCGGCGCCGCCGCCGCCGGTTGTCCCACTTCCATGTGGATGACATGACCGCCCTCCGCTTCGATTCGCGCAGCTGCAGCCATGACGTCCATCACCATGAATGGCGGAACGTCGCTGCGCCCGGAGGCCCTCAGCAGGTCCTTTGTTCGTTCTCCCAGTGTCGCCTCAAGCATATCGATCTGTTATTTTCTCCAGTATGACGGTTCAAAAATCCGTATGCCCCAGACTAGCCTCATTCCGCGGTTTGTTAGGGTATATCCCGTGACATAACAATCGCCAAAGACGGTTCGATGCTGCTCCGACTAGCCCTGGGACGGAAAATGAGGAAATTCACCGCCATCGCTACCGCGGTCGCGCTTGTCGTGGCGCCGGTCGCGGCATTCGCCGAGGAGGAAAAGGGCCTCCCGATTCTCCGCGACACCGAGACCGAGCAGCTGTTGCGCGACTATTCGCGGCCGATTCTGCGCGCTGCGGGTCTCGAACGACAGAACATACAGGTCGTTATTATCAATCAGAATGTGTTTAACGCCTTCGTCGCCGACGGCCGTCGCATCTTCGTCAACCACGGTGCGTTGCTGCAGTCGGAAACTCCGAACCAGATTATCGGGGTGCTGGCGCACGAGACGGGCCATCTGGCCGGTGGGCACCTTGCCAGAATGCGCGAGCAGCTGGCGCAGGCACAGACGCAAATGATCATCGCCATGCTGCTCGGCGTCGGCGCGATGGCGGCCGGCGCGCGTAGCAACAACCAATATGGCGGTGGTGGCTTGACCAATGCCGGAGCGGCCGCGATCTCCGGGCCGCAGAACATGATCCTGCGCTCGCTTCTCTCCTATCAGCGCCAGCAGGAAGAGAGCGCGGACCGCGCCGGCGTGAAGTATCTGACTGCGACCGGGCAATCCGCGAAAGGCATGTACGAGACCTTCAAGCGGTTCACCAACGAAAGCCTGTTTGCCGCGCACGGTGCCGACCCCTACTATCAGTCGCACCCGATGCCGGCCGAGCGCGTCGCGGCTCTCGAGGAGATCGCCCGCACGAGCCCTTATTGGGACAAGAAGGACGACCCGGCGCTGCAGCTACGCCACGACATGATGCGGGCCAAGATCTCGGGCTTCCTTGAGCGACAGGACACCGTCTATCGCCGCTATCCGCTGTCGGACACAAGCCTGCCGGCGCGCTATGCGCACGCGATCGCGACTTACCTCCACGGCGACTTGCGCAACGCGCTCAGCCAGATCGACGTGCTGATCCAGACCCAGCCCAACAACCCCTATTTCCATGAATTGCGCGGGCAGGCCCTGCTGGAAGGCGGCAGGCCGGCGGAGGCGATTGTCCCGTTGCGAAAGGCGGTGCATTTGTCCAATAACGCGGCCCTCATCGAGATGTTACTTGGGCAGGCGCTCGTGGCGACCGATAACAAGGCCTACACCGACGAGGCGATCGGCATCTTGCGGAACGCGGTGGCGCGCGAACCCGAGGCACCGCTGGGTTATATGCAGTTGGCCATGGCTTTTGGCAAAAAGGGAGATTTGGCCGAGGCCGACCTGGCGTCGGCGCAAGCCGCATTCCTGCGCGGTGACAACAAGACCGCCCGCGATCTGGCCTCGCGCGCCAAGACCCGATTTGCCGTCGGCACGCCCGGATGGGTCAAGGCTGACGACATCGTTTCGGCGAAGCTGCCCGCCGGACAAAAGAAAGACTCTCGATTTCAGTTCCGTGTCGGTCCCCAGGACAAGGCAGACCGTCGAGACCTTGAAAGCGGCTCCGAGACAAACCAGTAGAAACGATCCAAAAGGAAATGCCGATGCCCCCGCTCCGCCTGCTTCTTCCCGCCCTGTTCGCACTGGCGATCTGCGCCGTGCCGCCGCCTGTTTCGGCGCAGAGTTTTTCTGATGGCCAGCGCGGGGAAATCGAAAGCATCATCAGGAATTACCTGATTGCTCATCCCGAAGTGCTGGAAGACGCCATGGCCGAATTGAACAAGCGCCAGGCTGCCGCCGAAGCCGAGAAACATGAGGCGAGCGTGGCGCAAAATTCGGAAGCCATTTTCAATTCGCCACGCGGCGTCGTCCTCGGCAACAAGGACGGCGACGTCGGCTTCGTGGAGTTCTTCGACTACAATTGCGGCTACTGCAAGCGCGCCATGGCCGACATGCTCGATCTTCTGAAGACCGATCCGAAGCTGAAGGTCGTGCTCAAGGAATTTCCCGTGTTGAGCCAGGGTTCCGTCGAAGCGGCGCAAGTGGCGGTCGCCGTGCGCATGCAGGACCCGAGCGGCAAGAAATATCTCGACTTCCACCAGAAGCTTCTTGGTGGTCGCGGTCCGGCGGACAAGGCGCGAGCGCTGGCCGCCGCCAAGGAAGCAGGTCTCGACGTCGGCAGGATCGAAAAGGATCTCGCAAATCCCGAAGTACGCGCAACGATCGAGGAAAATTTCAAGCTCGCCGAAGCGATGGGCATGAACGGCACGCCAAGCTACGTGATCGGCAAACAGGTGGTGGTCGGCGCCATCGGTCTCGAAGGCCTTAAGGAAAAAATCGGCTTCGCGCGCTGCGGCAAAGCGACGTGCTAGCGCCTCGCTGAAACACCGAATTCCTGAAGCGAAAGGCCGGCGTGTTCGCCGGCCTTTCTGTTTGGATTTTTTTGCGGCACTGCGGTTCATCCGGGATTCAGGAAACATATTTGATGGAACCTGCGAAACCCGGGAACATCGTCGATCTCCTTTCGTTGTCGGGCGGGCAATGAAAACACGTGAGGAGGCTCTAGATGTTTAATCGTTTTATGATCACTGCGGCTACCGCGGCATTGATCGCCGGAACCAGCTTTGCCTATGCGCAGGGACCGGGCAAGGAAGGTGCGTCAGGCGGCGCTGGAATGCAGCAAAGCGCGCCCTCATCGGGTGGCGCCGAGCACGGCATGAAGTCGTCCCAGGGCGGCGAGAAGATGCAGCCGCAGGGCGCTCAGAACCAGCGCGCTCAGGACACGAAGTCCGGTGCTGCCAAGGAGGAAAGATCCGAAAAATCGGCGCAGGAAACCAAGGGCGAGCGCTCCAAGAGCACGCAGAACGACGAGCGGTCCAAGAGCACCCAGAACGAGAAGGGCGCAGCCGGCAAGGACCTGAAGGCCGAGGGCCGCGAAGGCAACATGAAGGCTGAAGGTCGCGAAGGCCGCGAGGGGATGAAGGCCGAAGACCGCGAAGGCCGTGAGAACAGAAATGCTGCCGAAGGCGGCCGGATGGAGAACAGGAACGCGGCAGAAGGCAGCCGGACCACGACGACCGGACAGGCTGGTGCCGGTGCAAGACTCTCCACCGAACAGCGCACGCGTATCACGACCGTGATCCGGAGCCAGCATGTGGCCCCGGTCAATAGCGTGAACTTCGCGGTTTCGGTTGGCACCCGAGTTCCCCGCGACATCGGCTTCCATCCGCTTCCGCAGGAAATCGTGTCGATCTATCCAGACTGGCGCGGCTATGAGTTCTTCCTCGTTCGCGACGAGATCGTGGTAGTGGATCCGCGGACGCTTGAGATCGTGGCGGTACTTCCGGCCTGACCTCGATCGATACCGTGAATCCGGGGCGGGCCGCCAGGCCCGCCCTTTTTCGCGCCTGCTGCATCATTTCGGCGGCCCAGCACCAGCCGGCGCAATCCGCCTTGTAACCTTGGTTAACGAGCGGTTTCCGTAGGTTCTGCACAGGTTTTTAGCAAGCAGATGAGGCGTTTGGGCGGCAATCTGGCGGGCCTAAAGACTTCCCCTTGACGCCGTAGTTACCTATAAACCGGCCATCACCGCGACGTTTTTGCGAGATCTGGATGGCCAAGAGCGCTGCCGAGACAATTTTTGTGCTTAACGGACCCAACCTCAACCTGTTGGGCAGCCGCGAACCCGAGACCTATGGCCACGCCACGCTCGCCGACGTCGAAAGATTGTGTGCGGAGACTTCGGCGAAGTTCGGCCTGAGGGCCGACTGCCGGCAGTCGAACCGCGAGGGTGAACTGATCGATTTCATCCACGAGGCGCACGCAAAGAAGGCCGCCGGCATCGTCATCAACGCCGGGGGCTACTCGCACACCTCCATCGCGCTGCACGATGCGCTGATGGCGGTGAAGATTCCCACCGTCGAAGTGCACATCAGCAATATCTATGCGCGTGAGAGTTTCCGTCATCACTCGTTCACCGCCAGGGCCGCGTTCGCCACCCTTTGCGGTTTCGGTATTGACGGTTACCGGCTCGCGATCAACGGCCTTGCGGCCAGGATCGGCGTCAAGGCCAAGGCCTGACTCGTCCGCCTGTCACACCCGAGGAAAGTTCCGGATCAATCATGGCGCGCCAGCCTGACGACAAAGCAGCGGCAAAGTTCTCATCCAGCGACAGTGCGCTCATTCGCGAGCTCGCATTGCTGCTGGATGAAACCAGCTTGACCGAGATCGAGATCGAGCGCGCGGGCCTTCGAGTGCGTGTCGCGCGCAACATCAGCATCGCCGCGTCTATACCCACTTCGATTCCGAATCCCGCTCCCGCGTCCGCACCGTCCGCGCCCGCATCGGCTGTCCCGCCCGATCTTGCAATGCATCCGGGCGTGGTGCCCTCACCGATGGTCGGCACGGCCTATTGGGCGTCGGAGCCCGGCGCCAAGCCCTTCATCGAGGTCGGCGCCAAGGTGTCGGTCGGGCAAACCCTGCTGATCATTGAAGCCATGAAGACGATGAACCAGATTCCATCGCCGCGTGCGGGCACGGTGACGCAAATCCTTGTCGAGGACGGACAGCCTGTCGAATTCGGCGAGCCGCTGGTGATCATCGAGTAACGGCGCGAACGGCCAATCAGAGGATTTTCCACTGCCCCCATTCGCAGCTCGCGGCCTTAAGGACAAGATGTTCGACAAGATCCTGATAGCCAATCGTGGCGAAATCGCACTGCGCATCCTGCGCGCATGCAAGGAGCTTGGCATCTCGACTGTAGCGGTGCATTCCACCGCCGACGACGACGCCATGCATGTGCGCCTTGCCGACGAGAGCGTCTGCATCGGCCCGCCGCCCTCGAAAGACAGTTATCTCAACGTTCCGGCACTGCTTGCGGCCTGCGAAATCACGGGTGCCGACGCCGTGCATCCGGGTTACGGTTTTCTGTCGGAGAACGCGCGCTTTGCCGAAATTCTCGCCGATCACAACCTGCATTTCATCGGGCCAAAGGCCGCGCATATTCGCTTGATGGGCGACAAGATCGAGGCCAAGAAGACGGCGAAGAGGCTCGGGATTCCTGTGGTGCCGGGGTCCGACGGCGCTGTTGGTCCGAACGACGATGCCATGGCGATTGCACGATCGATCGGCTTTCCGGTCCTGGTGAAAGCCGCATCCGGCGGCGGCGGGCGCGGCATGAAGGTCGCGCAAAGTCCCGAAGACCTGATGCTGGCCCTTTCCACGGCCGCCAACGAAGCCAAATCGGCATTCGGCGATGCTTCGGTCTATCTTGAAAAATATCTGCAGAAGCCGCGTCACATCGAAATCCAGGTGCTCGGCGATGGTCGCGGCGGCGCGATCCATCTCGGCGAGCGCGATTGCTCGCTGCAACGCCGTCACCAGAAGGTCTGGGAGGAGGGTCCTTCCCCCGCCCTCGATGCGACGGCTCGCGCCAGGATCGGCTCCACGGTCGCGAAGGCGATGCAGGAGATGAAATATCTCGGCGTCGGCACTGTCGAGTTCCTCTACGAAGATGGTGAATTCTATTTCATCGAGATGAATACCCGCATCCAGGTGGAGCATCCCGTCACCGAGATGATCACCGGGATCGACCTTGTGCTGGAGCAGATCCGCATCGCCGCCGGCGGCGATCTGCCGATGGCGCAGGACGAAGTCACTATCAGCGGTCATGCGATCGAATGTCGCGTCAACGCCGAAAACCCTGTGACCTTTCGCCCCTCCCCCGGCAAGATTTTACAATATCATCCGCCCGGGGGCCTCGGGGTACGTATCGATTCGGCGGTCTACCAGGGTTACGTGATCCCGCCCTATTACGATTCGCTCGTGGGCAAGCTCATCGTGCAGGGCAAGACCCGCGTCGAATGCCTGATGCGCCTTCGCCGGGCGCTCGACGAAATGGTGGTGGACGGCATCGAAACCACCCTGCCCCTGTTCAGGGCGCTGGTCCGCGAGGCCGACATCATCGATGGCGACTATCACATCCACTGGCTGGAACAATATCTGGCCGGTCAGCCGCAGAATTGAGGGCAAAAAAAAGCCGTCGTCGCGGGAACCATTCGCCGCAAGGCGCGTTTGTAGCCGCTGGACTTTCCCATCCGGGGGACTGTTACATCAGCGAGGCAAATGGGAACGCCTGAAGCGCGGCGACGGCGCGCAATCGGACAAAGCCTGCTGCTTGCGGCGGGATTTCTGGTGCTGGTCGCGATCAGCGCCACCTCGGTGATCCTCGTCGATCAGGCGCGCGAGGATAACGCCTGGGTCGTCCACACCCTCGAGGTTGAAAATCAGATTTCGACGTTGCTGCTTCGGATCCGCACCGCCGAGAGCGCGGTGCGGGGATATCTTCTGACGGGCGAACAGCGCTTTCTCACCGAGCACGAAGCGGCGGTCACGGGCATTCTTCCCGACATCGATACGCTGGCCAGACTGGCGGGCGACAACAGCATTCAATTTGAAAACAGCAAAAGACTTCGCACGCCAGTCCAGGACCGGCTTGATGAATTCGCCGCGATCGT
>Ga0306922_10001678_pt1 | contig 19976 bp, 19 predicted proteins | sample sta12Cox44000082_FD_203758 | JGI IMG/M metagenome (GOLD analysis project Ga0306922, IMG submission 203758) | Lab enrichment of tropical soil microbial communities from Luquillo Experimental Forest, Puerto Rico - statoxic.12C.oxic.44.000.082 (v2)... | ecosystem: Environmental > Terrestrial >... | reverse complement strand
AGCCGGCGCCGCCCGTGACAAGGACAGCGCGGGCTTTACCGGCCAATGGAAAAATACGTGAAGCCGAGCGCGCGCATGTGCTCCGGCGAATAGATGTTGCGGCCGTCGAAGACAACCGGGGTCTTCAACAAGGCGCGCATCCGGTCGAAGTCCGGTTCACGGAATTCGTTCCATTCGGTTACGATTGCAAGCGCATCCGCCCCTGCGAGCGCGTCGTAGCTCTTCTCGCACAGCACGATCCGACCGCCGAAGACCTGCCTCGCGACGGGGGTTGCGGCGGGGTCGTACGCGCGCACGCACGCGCCGCGCGCGAGCAGGTGCTGGATGATCGGAATCGACGGGGCCTCCCGCATGTCGTCGGTCTTCGGCTTGAACGCGAGCCCCCACACCGCGATCGTTTTGCCCGACAGTTTTCTGTTCGAGGTTGCGAAGTACTGCTCCATCTTTGCGACCAGTCGTTCTTTCTGCGCCTGGTTGACATGCTCAACCGCGCGCAGGATTCGAAAATCGTAGCCTTCATCGCTGGCGGATTTCAGCAGCGCTTTGACGTCCTTGGGGAAGCAGCTGCCGCCGTAGCCCACGCCGGGAAACAAGAACGACGATCCAATGCGCCGGTCAGACCCTATCGCTCGGCGCACGTCGTCCACGTCGGCGCCCACCAGCTCGCACACGTTGGCGATCTCGTTCATGAACGAGATGCGCGTCGCGAGGATGGCGTTCGCGGCATACTTGGAGAGCTCGGCGCTCGTCGTGTCCATCATCAGAATCGGGGCGCCGGTGCGGGTGAAGGGCGCGTACAGCTCGCGCATGATCTCGCCGGCGCGCTCATCGCCAGGATCGATGCCGATGACCACGCGGTCGGGCTTCATCGAGTCTTCGACGGCCGCGCCCTGCTTCAGAAACTCCGGATTGCTGACGACCGAAAATGGCTGCTCGGTTTCCCGCCTGATGACTTCCCGCACCCTGCGCGCGGTGCCGACGGGGACCGTGCTCTTGTCGACCACGACGGTGTACTTGTTCATCGCGCGGCCGACGTCCCGCGCGACAGACATCACATGCTGGAGATCGGCGGACCCGTCTTCGCCCTGCGGCGTTCCGACGGCGATGAACACGATCGACGACGATCGGACGGCCTCCATGAGGTCGGTCGTGAAGCTCAGGCGCTCCTCATGGCCATTGCGCCGCACCAGCTCCTCGAGGCCGGGTTCATAAATCGGCATCAACCCCGCCTCGAGCGTGTCCAGCTTCGACCGGTCCTTGTCGACGCAGACGACCGTGTTGCCGTTTTCGGCAAGGCACGCGCCCAGGACAAGGCCGACGTACCCTGTTCCGACGACGGCGATTTTCATTTCACAATAAGATACTGACTCGGAACGACTTAAACAAGTGCGGGTCCTGATTGACTACCGGCCGGCCTTGCGCGAACGGAGCGGCGCGGGCGAGTACACCCACCAGCTCGTCCGCGCGTTGACGATGGAGTACGCAGCAAACGGGAGCCACGGGCTTGAGATCTCGCTGTTTTCGAGCTCCTGGAAAGACCGGTTGGTCAATGTCAGCGAGCTCGGTCCTGTTTCCGTGATCGATCGGCGTGTCCCTGTCCGCGTCCTGAATCTCGCGTGGCATCGTCTCGAGTGGCCGCCGGCCGAGCTGCTGACCGGCCGGCGCTACGACGTGACCCACTCGTCGCATCCACTGATGCTTCCTGCGCGCCATGCAGCGCGGGTCATCACGATCCACGACCTGAACTTCCTCGAGCATCCTGAGCGGACGCGCGCCGAAGTGCGGCGCGACTATCCGGCGCTCGCCCGTCGGCACGCGCACCGGGCGGATCGGATCCTCGTGTCGTCGAACTTCACTGCCCGTGAGGTCGAGTGCCGGTTCGGAGTCCCGAAGGAGCGGATTGCCTTGTGTCCTCCCGGCGCTCCCGATTGGCCCGTTCGCGCGACATCGCCGGCGGACGGTTACGTGTTGTTCGTGGGGACGCTCGAACCGCGAAAGAACGTCGGCGGCCTCCTCGACGCCTACGAACTGTTGTTGGACAGATCTCAATCCGCAATCCGCAATCCGCATTCCGGAATGGCAAGGGTGCCCGAGCTCGTTCTCGCCGGGAGAGCTACTGATGAGGCGCGCAGGTGGCTCGACCGGATCGGGCGCACCCCGCTCGCCGGCATGGTCCGGCGTGTCGGCTACTTCGATCCCTCCAGACGGAGCGAGCTGTACGGCGGGGCGCGCCTGCTAGTCCTGCCGTCGTTCGAGGAGGGCTTCGGGCTTCCGGTGCTGGAGGCCATGACGATTGGCGTGCCCGTCGTGGCCGCACGTCGCGGGGCACTCCCCGAAGTGCTCGGCGATGCAGGGCTGCTCGTCGATCCCGATCGACCGGAGGAGATCGCGGACGCCATCGCGCGGCTGCTCGGTGATCGGACGTTCGCCTCGGAGTGCGCCGCCCGTGGCGTCGCGCGCGCCCGGACGTTCCGGTGGGACGTGACGGCACGAACGGTTTACGACGCGTATCAAGAGGCGATCGAGCACCATGCGCATCGGCGTTGACGCGCGCGAGTTGACGGGACACGTCACCGGCGTCGGACGATACCTCGGCGGCTTGCTGCGCGAATGGAGCGCCGACCCGACCGCGCGCCGCCACGAATTCGTGCTGTATGCGCCGAGTGACATCCCGATGCGGCTCGATACGAGGCGCTTCGCGACGCGCACCGTTCCTGGGAGGGGAGGGACATTTTGGGAACAGGTGCAGCTGCCGGCTGTGGCATCGCGCGACCACCTGGACGTCTGGTTTGCGCCCGCGTACTCGACCCCGCTCGCGCTGGAGGCGCCCACGGTGGTCGCGATTCACGATCTGTCGTTCGTTGCGCACCCCGAGTGGTTTCGTTTGCGGGAGGGCGCCAAGCGACGACTGTTGAGCCGTCGAGCGGCGGCCAAAGCGCGCGCGGTTATCACCATTTCGGAGTTCTCCCGCCGCGAGCTCATCGAACGGTTGAATGTGCCGCCGGACAGGATTCGTGTGATCCCACCGGGCGTGACCGGCGCCATTCCGCGGCCGGGGGGCTGCGAGCGAGCGTCACCGGCCGGCAACAGCGTGCTCTACGTGGGATCGATCTTCAACCGCCGGCATGTTCCCGACCTCGTGCGTGCTTTCGGGGCCATTGTGCGACGCCGACCTGACGCGGCGCTTGATCTCGTGGGCGACAACCGTAGTTACCCCTACGAAGACATCACGCACCTCATCGCCGCGGAAGGCTTGGATCGCCAGGTACGCTGGCATCGATACGTGACCGATCAACGCCTGCACCAGCTTTATATGCAAGCGCGGGCGTTTGCATTCCTTTCGGAATATGAAGGGCTCGGCCTGCCGCCACTCGAAGCGCTCGCCGCAGGCGTTCCACCGGTCGTGCTGGATACAGCAGTGGCGCGGGAGAGCTGCGGGGAAGCCGCGCTCTACGTGCGTCCCGGTGATACGCCCGGCATCGTGCGCGGGCTCGAAACGGCGCTCTTTGACGACGCGGCGCGGGCGAGCGTGCTGGCGGCCGCCCCGCGCGCGCTCGCCAGGTATGTCTGGTCCGTCTCCGCCTCCCAGACGCTGGCGTTGCTGGAGAGCACGCCATGAGCGGGCCGAATCTGTCGATCATCATCGTCAGCTACAACGCACAGGCAGATCTCGAGCGCTGCCTCTCGTCTCTCGCCGCCGCCCCTCTTCGATCAGACAGCGAGGTGATCGTCGTGGACAACGCGTCGGCCGACGGCAGCGCGGAGGCGGCCCGGCTGATGGGCGTTCGAGTGATCGAGGCCGGATCCAATGTCGGCTTCGCGCGCGCCAACAACATTGGCTTCAGGGCAAGCCGCAGCGCCTACGTCCTCCTGTTGAACAGCGATACGGTCGTCACTCCGGGTCCGGACGCCCACGGAATGGGAACGATCGACCAGCTGCTGTCGCGCCTGTCGCAGGATGGCGACGTTGCCGTGATTGGACCGCGCCTGGTCGATGGCGACGGGCGCGCGGAGTTGTCTTTCGGCCGCATGATCGGGCCGTGGAACGAATGGCGCCAGAAGCGGCTCGTCACCGGACAGGCGCGGCGTGATGCCCGGATCTCGGCCCGGGTCGAGGCGATGACGCGGCGTGAGCAGTTCGTGGACTGGGTGAGCGGCGCATGCCTGCTCGTCCGGCGGGCCGACGCGGAGGCCGTGGGCCTCTTCGATGAGCGCTATTTCATGTACACCGAGGACGTCGACTTCTGTGCAGCGATTCGAGCACGGGGGCGTCGAATCCTCTTCATGCCGTCGGTTGAGGTCGCGCATCTGCGTGGACAGTCGGCGGCCAGCGCGCCGGGGCCCACCAGGCAGGCGTACGCGCGTAGCCGGCTCGCGTTCTACGAGAAGCACCACCCGCTCTGGGCGCCGTTCCTCCGCCTGCTCCTGCTCGTTCGAGGAACGGACCTCACGGCGAGCCTGCGCTCATAGCCGCGTCGATGCGTCGCTCGTCGCTGTTCTGCCTTCCTACCCCTACTGCTATGATCGCGCGGTGCGGATTGGCATCGACGCCCGCAAGCTCCACGACTTCGGCATCGGCACCTACATCCGCAATCTCCTGCGCCAGCTGGCGCGGCTCGACCGCGACACCGAATTCGTTCTGATCTGCCGCGCGGAAGATCGCGAGTCGCTGACTCTGCTTGGCGAGAATTTTCGCGCGATCGCCGAGAGCGCCAGCAACTATTCGGTCTCCGAGCAGGTTCGGGTGCCGTTGACGCTCATGCGCGAAGGCGTGTCGCTGTTTCACGCGCCGCACTACGTCCTGCCGCTGTTCGTGCGCTGCCGCTCGGTCGTGACCATCCATGACTGCATTCATCTTATGTTTCCGCAATACCTCCCCAACCGCGCGGCACTGGCCTACGCCCGCACGTCGATCGGCATCGCGGCTCAGCGCGCCACGCGTGTCATGACCGTGTCGGAGAGCTCCAAGCGCGACATCCTGCGCTTCGTGGACACGGCCCCCGAAAAGATCGACGTCATCTACAATGCATACGACGAGCGGTTCGCCATCGAGCCGCGCGAGGAGGATGTGGTTCGCGTCAGGGAGCGGTTTCAACTGCACGACGAGTTCGTGCTCTACGCGGGCAACGTCAAGCCGCACAAGAACCTCGAGCGGCTGATTCAGGCGTTTCACCTCGTCCGCCGGCGCGGCCTCGATCACCTCAAGCTCATCGTGATCGGCGACGAGGTGTCGAAGTACGCCGCCCTCCGCAGGGCGGTTCATCGCTACCAGTTGCACAAATACGTGCGGTTTCTCGGGTACCTTCCCGAGGAGACGCTGGCTGTCATGTACCGACTGGCCGGCGTGTTTGTGTTTCCGTCGCTCTACGAAGGCTTCGGTCTACCGCCGCTCGAAGCGATGGCAAGCGGCACGCCGGTCGTCACGTCCAATGTGTCTTCCCTTCCGGAAGTGGCGGGCGACGCGGCGCTCCTCGTCGACCCGTACGATCCCGGCGCGATTGCCGACGGGATCTACACAGTCTTGACCGACGAGACCACACGGCGCGATATGCGGCGCCGAGGCCTCGAGCGCGCGCGCCTTTTTTCGTGGGAGACCTCGGTGCGCCGCATCCGGAATATCTACTGCGAGGCGATCCGTTAGTGCGCCTGGCGTTCGTGCACGATTGGCTCACCGGCATGCGGGGCGGAGAGAAGGCCCTCGAGGTCCTGTGCGAACGCTTCCCCTCGGCGTCGCTCTTCGCCCTTGTGCACACGCCGGGTTCGGTCTCGCCAGCCATCGAGCGGCTGCATCCGCGGGTGACGTTCATCCAATACCTGCCGTTGGTCTCGCGCTACTACCGGCAGTATCTTCCGCTGTTCCCCACGGCTGTCGAGCAGCTCGACCTCGATGACTTCGACACGGTCGTCAGCCTCAGCCACTGTTGCGCGAAGTCGATTGTCTGTCCCGGTCATACGCGCCATCTTTGTTATTGCCTGACGCCCGTCCGCTACGCGTGGGATCAGTTCGATGCGTACTTCGGGCCGAACCGAATCGGGCGGTTGGGGAGCCGGCTGATGCGGCCGGCGATGGCGGCGCTCGCGCGATGGGACCGGGACACGGCATCGCGCGTAGACCGCTATGTCGCTATTTCTCATTATGTTGCGGGCAGGATCGCCCGATACTATAATCGCGAGGCCACAGTGGTGTACCCGCCCGTCGACACGAGTTTCTTCCGGCCCGGCACGCAGGCTCCCGAGCGATCGGCGTTGGTTGTGTCCGCTCTCGTTCCCTATAAGCGCATCGACCTGGCGATTGAAGCCTGCCGGTTGGCTCGCGTGCCGCTGACAATTGCCGGCGAAGGTCCCGATCGGCCTCACCTCGAACGCCTCGCGGATGAGACGGTCACGTTCCTCGGGCGCGTCTCCGACGAAACCATCCGCGATCTCTATCGGCGCTCGGCCGTGACCCTGCTCCCAGGCGAAGAGGACTTCGGCATCGTGCCGCTCGAAGCTCAAGCCTGTGGCCGTCCAGTGGTCGCCCTCGGCCGCGGCGGCGCACGGGAAACCATTGCCGACGGACAGACCGGGACGCTCGTCAACGGCGCGTCAGCCGAGGCCTTCGCCGAGGCCATCACGCGAACGCTCAGCCTGGCATTCGACGACGCCGCGATCCGCGCGCACGCGGAGCGTTTCAGCCGGACGCGGTTTGGTGATGAGATGGAAGCGTTGATCCATGCTGCGTCGGCATAACCGCCTCCTCGTCACGCTGTATCTCCTCTCGGACGCACTCATCGCCATGTCGGCGTTCATCCTGGCGTACGCTCTCCGTTTTCACACCGGCGTCATCCCGATCACGAAAGGCATTCCACCGCTGCGGCAGTATATCGACGTCCTGCCCTTCATCGCGGTCGTCGTGCCGCTCGGCTTTCAGCTGCAGGGTCTCTATCGCCTCCGGCGGGGGCGTTCTCGCGTCGACGACTTCTTCGGCGTGTTCGTCGGATCGATCCTCGCCGTGGTGTTCGGCATCGTCGCGACGTTGTACACCCAGACGTATTTCGCTGCCCCACGATCCAAGGACACCGGCGCGTTCGAGGTCTCGCAAGCCGTCTGGGCCATCTTCCTCGTCATCAACGTCGCGCTCGCCTACTCGTCGCGCGAGCTCGTCCGCGAAATCCTGGAGCGGCGCTGGCGCGCGGGGATCGGGCTCAAGCGCGTCCTCATCGCGGGATCCGGCGAGCTCGGCCGCCTCGTCGCCGACAAGATTCTCGAGCATCGGGAGCTCGGGTACCAGATCATTGGATTCGTCGACGACAAGGCCACCGGCGATCATTTGGGCTACCGCGGCTTGCCGCTCCTCGGGCCGGTCGAAGAGGTCTCGGAGATCGCGGCCCGCGAAGCCGTCGATCACCTTTACGTCGCGCTGCCGCCCGAGCAGCACTTGCGGATGCTCCAGCTCATCGAGAGCACCAGCCGGGAATGCGTGGACGTCAAGGTGGTGCCGGACCTGTTGCAGGTGATTGCCCTTCGCGCGCGCCTCGAAGACCTCGACGGCGTACCGGTCATCAACATCAACGACGTCCCGCTCCAGGGCTTCAACACCATCGTCAAGCGGGCGATTGACATCGCGATCTCATCGGCGGCGCTGGCGATCCTCGCCGTCCCCCTTGGCATTCTGGCCGCGCTCGTCCGCCTCACGTCCCGCGGTCCGGTCTTTTATTACCAGGAGCGCATGGGCCTCGATGGCAAGTCCATCATCATCGTGAAGTTTCGATCGATGTTCGACGATGCGGAGGCCGGCACCGGGCCGGTATGGGCGCGGCAGAACGATCCGCGCGTCACGCCGTTCGGCCGATTCCTGCGCCGGTCCAATCTCGATGAGCTGCCGCAGCTCTGGAACGTTCTCCGCGGCGACATGTCCATCGTCGGTCCTCGGCCTGAGCGGCCTCATTTCGTTAAACAGTTCAAGCATCGGATCCCCCAATACATGCTTCGGCACAAGGTCAAGGCGGGCCTGACCGGCTGGGCGCAAGTCCACGGGTGGCGCGGGAACACGTCGATTGAGAAGCGGATCGAGTACGACCTGTACTACATCGAAAACTGGTCGGTGCGGCTTGACCTGAAGATCATGTGGCTCACGCTGCTGCGGGGGTTCTTCCACAAGCACGCGTACTGACGCGCCAGTACCGAGCTACGAGTACCGAGCCACGACATGAGCCAGCGAATCGTGATTACCGGCGCCGCCGGCTTCATCGGATCCCATCTCGCCGAAACGCTCCTGGATCGCGGCTACTCCGTGATCGGCATCGACAACCTCCTGACCGGCGACACCAGCAACATCTCGCAGCTGGCGAATCGCGACTTTCAGTTCATCAAGCACGACGTCACCAACTACATCTACATCGAAGGCCCGGTCGATTTCGTCCTGCACTGGGCAAGCCCGGCGAGCCCCATCGATTACCTGGAGCTCCCGATTCCGACGCTGAAGGTGGGCGCGCTCGGCACGCACAAGGCGCTCGGCCTGGCGAAGGCGAAAGGGGCTCGATTCGTCCTGGCGTCAACGTCCGAGGTGTACGGAGACCCGCTCGAGCACCCGCAAAAGGAGAGCTACTGGGGCAACGTCAACCCGGTCGGCCCGCGCGGCGTGTACGACGAAGCCAAGCGCTTCGCCGAGGCCATGACGATGGCGTATCACCGCTATCACGGCGTCGATACGAAGATCGTGCGCATCTTCAACACCTACGGCCCGCGCATGCGGATGAACGACGGGCGCGCGGTTCCTGCGTTCATGTCGCAGGCGCTCCGCAACGAAGATGTCACGGTTTTCGGTGACGGCCGGCAGACGCGGAGTTTCACCTATATCACCGATCTGGTCGACGGCATCATCCGCCTGATGCTTTCCGGCGAGAACGACCCGATGAACATCGGAAACCCGCATGAAATGACCATCAAGGAGATCGCACAGACGATTATCCGCATGATCGGATCGAAGAGCCGGTTGATCTATAAAGAGCTGCCGACGGACGACCCGAAGCAACGGCGTCCCGATATCACGCGCGCGCGAACAATCCTCGGGTGGGAGCCCAAGGTGCAGCTCGAAGAGGGGCTGAGCAAGACCATCGAATACTTCAGGGCCAAGGTCTCGTAGGCAGAGGCGCCGGCCTCAACGGGTGCCGAACCGCTGGACGGATCGTTCGTGCGCGCGGGCGGCCACCACCTCGCGGTTCCGCGGCTCCGCAGTCGTCGTCAGCGAATCGATCAGCGTCCGTGCGACGGCGGCCGTGTCCTTCACCGCGCGATTGAAGGCGGCTTCGTTCGTTTTCGATGGCTTGGTGAACCCAGTCAACTTCCGCACGAACTGTACGGACGCCGCGTGGATCTCCTCGTCGGTTGCCGGCGGATCAAAATTGAACAGCGTCTTGATGTTCCTGCACATCTGTCGTTTGCCTTTTATGGACTTCCGGACTTCTTTACGCTCCGCTATCTCGTAAGCTTCCGATATCGAATGCGATGCGGCTGATCCGCCTCGGCGCCAAGTCTTCGCTTCCGGTCGGCCTCGTAGTCCTGGTAGTTGCCCTCGAACCACACGACCTGGCTGTCCCCCTCGAACGCCAGCATATGCGTCGCGATGCGATCCAGGAACCAGCGGTCGTGACTAATGACGACGGCGCAGCCCGCAAAATTGAAAAGCGCTTCCTCGAGGGCGCGCAGCGTGTCGACGTCCAGATCGTTGGTCGGTTCGTCGAGGAGGAGCAGGTTGCTCCCCCGCTTCAGCAGTTTTGCCAGGTGCACGCGATTGCGTTCGCCGCCTGACAGCGTGCCGACCTTCCGCTGCTGGGTCGCTCCTTTGAAGTTGAACCAGGAGACATAGGCGCGCGACGCCACCTTCCTCTTGCCCAGCTCGATCTCGTCGTGGCCCCCCGAGATCTCCTCCCACACGGTCCTGTTGGGGTCGAGCGCCTCGCGGCTCTGATCGACGTATCCGATCTGGACCGTGTCGCCGATCTTCAAGCTGCCGGCATCGGGCCGCTCCTGGCCGGTAATCATTCGAAACAGCGTGGTCTTTCCCGCGCCGTTCGGACCAATGACGCCGACGATGCCGCCGCGTGGCAGGGTGAAATCAAGCGCCTCGATCAGCAGATTGTCGGCGTAGCCCTTCTTCAGCCCTCGCGCTTCGACCACGACGTCGCCGAGCCGCGGACCGGGCGCGATGTAGATCTCCGCCGTCTCGATCTTTTGCGCGGTGTCCTGCTTGAGCAGCTCCTCGTATGCGTTCAGGCGAGCCTTCCCTTTCGCCTGCCGCGCGCGCGGCGACATCCGGATCCACTCGAGCTCCCGCTCCAGCGTCCGCTGGCGGCGTGTCTCCGCCTTCTCCTCCTGCGCGAGGCGCCGCTGCTTCTGCTCGAGCCAGGACGAGTAGTTGCCCTCCCACGGAATCCCGCGGCCTCGGTCCAGCTCGAGGATCCAGCCGGCGACGTTGTCGAGAAAATAGCGATCGTGGGTGACGGCGACGACTGTGCCGGCGTAGTCCTTGAGAAACCGCTCGAGCCACGCGACCGACTCGGCGTCGAGATGGTTCGTCGGCTCGTCGAGTAACAGGAGATCCGGCGACTGCAGCAGCAGACGGCACAACGCAACCCGGCGCCGCTCGCCGCCCGATAGCGTCGTCACGTCGGCATCCGGCGGCGGCAGTCGAAGGGCATCCATGGCGAGCTCCAGCCGGGAATCGAGATCCCAGGCATTGGAGGCGTCGATCTTGTCCTGCAGCCGGCCCTGCTCCTCGAGGACCTTCTCCATCTCGTCAGGCGAAAGATCCTCGCCGAGTCTGGCGTTCACGTCGTCATAGCGCGCCAGGAGCGCCTTGATCGCGCCGACGCCCTCTTCGACATTGCCGAGCACGTTCTTCGCCGGGTTGAGGCGCGGCTCCTGGTGCAGAAATCCGACGGAAATCCCTTCAGCCGGAAAGGCCTCGCCGATGAAGGCAGTGTCCTCGCCCGCCATGATTTTCAGGAGCGAGCTCTTGCCGGCTCCGTTCAGCCCGAGCATGCCGATCTTCGCCCCCACATAGAACGAGAGCCAGATGTCTTCGAGAACCTTGGCATCGGGCGGGTGCACTTTCCCGAGGCCTTTCATGGTGTAGATGAACTGGGGCATGGGAACGCGGGGGCTCCGGGTCGCCGACCCCATAGCGTACAATCGTGCGGGGTCGATCTGCAATCACGGTGACTCGCCGGATCCTTCATATCGACATGGACGCGTTCTACGCGTCGGTCGAGCAACGCGACAACCCGTCGCTCCGCGGGAAGCCGGTCGCGGTTGGCGGCCAACCCACGAGTCGCGGCGTGGTCGCCGCCGCGAGCTACGAAGCCAGGGCCTTCGGTGTTCACTCCGCCATGCCGATGTCGCGCGCCGTGCGGCTCTGCCCGTCATTGATGATCGTGCGGCCAGACTTCTCGCGATACAAAGTGGCGTCGAGCGTGGTCTTCGCGATCTTCCGCGAGGTGACACCACTCGTTGAACCGCTGTCGCTCGACGAGGCATACCTTGACGTCACCGAAAATGCGTGGGGCGAAGTGCTGGGCATGACGGTCGCCAGACGGCTGAAGGAGCGTATTCGGGCGGAGACCGGCTTGACGGCGTCGGCCGGCGTTGCGCCGAACAAGTTCCTTGCCAAGATCGCGTCCGGCTGGAAGAAACCGAACGGCCTGACCGTCATCAGCCCGGACCGCGTCGAGCCATTCCTTCAACAGCTCGGCGTCGATGCCCTCTGGGGCGTGGGCCCGGTCACGGCGCGCAAGCTGCGCGCCCGGGGCATCAACACGCTCGTCGATCTGCGCGCTGCGGATGCGCGGGTCTTGCGGGAAACGGTCGGAAGCCTCGCGGACTGGCTGAAACAGCTCGCCGCCGGAGTCGATGAGCGGCCGGTTGTGCCGAATCGCGAGGCGAAGTCATCAGGGTCAGAGAGCACGTACCCGGAAGATCTGACAGACATCGATGCGATTCGGGGGGAAATTGCCGGTCAGGCCTCCCACGCCATCGGCTGGTTGACGCGGAGACGGCTGTTGGCGAGGACGGTCACCATCAAGGTGCGTTATAACGACTTCACGACAATCACCCGCAGTCACACTGCCCCCGCCACGCGCAACGAGTCCGACCTCACCGGGCGTGCCGTGCGCCTCCTCGAAAAAACCGAAGCGGGCGCTCGCCCCGTGCGGCTCCTCGGGGTCAGCTTGCACAATTTCTGCAGCCACGCGACGGCCGATCCCGATCGCCTCCCGTTTGACAATGAGTCGTTTGATGATTGAGCGAGTGATAGTCTGTCCAATCAATGCGAACCTCTGACACCTGGAATCCTGCGCAGTACGACAAGTTCCAGCGCGAGCGTGAACAACCGTTCTTCGATCTGGCGGCCATGGTCCACCCGCGCACCGGGATGCGGGTGGTCGATCTCGGGTGCGGTACCGGACGCCTCAGCCGCATGCTCCACGAGCGCTTGAACGCACGCGAGACGATTGGCATCGATCGCTCAGCCAACATGTTGAGCGAGCATCCGTCAGGGTCGCTCCCGCCCGGGCTGCGCTTCGAGGTCGACACCATCGAGTCGTTTCCGGGCCCGCGTGGGATGTTCGATCTGATCTTCTCGAACGCGGCGTTTCATTGGGTCGAGGATCACGACTCTCTGCTGGGCCGGCTCACGAGCGCGCTCGCGCCCGGCGGTCAACTGGCGTTTCAGGTGCCGTCGTCGCATGACGATGCCTCGCACACGGTCGCCGCTGAGCTGTCAGAGGTGGCTCCGTACCGGGATGCGCTCGATGGCTGGCGCCGGCCGCAGCCCGTGATGACGCCGGAAGCTTATGCACGCGTGCTCCATCGCCTTGGCTTCATCGATCCGAGGGTGCACCTGATCGTCTATCCTCATGTGCTGGAGGGGCCGGAGGCGGTGATCGAATGGATGAAGGGAACGCTGCTCACCGACTATGCGAAGCGCCTGCCCGCGGATCTGTTCGAGGCGTTCCTCAGGGACTATCGTGCGCGGCTCGTTGAGCGGATGGACCGCTCGCGACCGTTTTTCTTTCCGTTCAAGCGGATTCTCTGTTGGGGACAACGTGCTTAAGGGAACGCGCGACGGCATCCTGAAGAGAGTGCAACCAGTGAGCATCCACGGGCAGGTGTCATGCGACGTCTTCTTCACTGACATCGAGGATCCAGACGGGCAGATCACCGTCGCGCGGATAGGCCCTGAGGCGTTTATCGGCAACAACCTGGAGCCGGGCGACCGGATTCAGGTGGAGTACCTCGTGGGCGTGCCGGTCCGCGTCACGCGAGTGCCTGGCTAGGTCGGCGCGTTGAGGATGCGCGCCGCGTGCCAGATGTAGTGGAACCCGGAAATGAGCGTAATCGTCAGTGAGGCGTAGACGAAGAGATCAACCACCACCGAGTGGTACCGAAGATAGTTGAAGAGCATCGCCATCACGGCGGTGAGGATGTAGGTCGCCGTCGCGACCTTGCCAAACATCGAGGGGCGAAACGTCCTCGGCCCAATCGCCAGGTTCACGATCGCCACGGTCAACACGATGCCCACGTCGCGGCTGATGATGAGCACCGTCAGCCAGATCGGCAGAGGGTTCGCCAGGCCGAGACTCGGGAGCGTCAGGACCACGAATGTCGTGACCAGCAGCAGCTTGTCCGCCATCGGATCGAGCCACGCGCCCAGGCTCGTCTTCTGGCCCGACCAGCGCGCGATGAGCCCATCGAGCGCGTCGGTGATCCCGGCCGTTCCGAAGACAATCAGCGCCCACCCGAGCTCGCCGTAAACGACCAGGATTACGAAGGCCGGAATCAGCAGCATCCGAAGCAGCGTCAGCTGGTTCGCCGGCGTGAGCACGGTCATTTGAGACCGGCGAGCGACTCCAGCCTGGCGATGGCCTCGATGGCTTCGGCGCCGGTGACGGGCCGGGATGGCTGAAAGCTTTCGTCGGGTCCGATGTGCATCACGTCCGCCGCGACCGCCGTGGATGCCGCCGAGTACGCCAGATGATCCGGTGCCACATCACTGAACCGCCGTTTCGCGGCCTCCCACGACCGCGCCGCCGCCGGCTGCATCGTCCCGATGCGCGCCAGGAGACGCGCCGCCGCCTCGGCAAGATCCGACCGGCGCACGATGGTCCGCGGCTGAAACGCATGGTTGGCGAAAGGCTCCATCACGCCCGCGCGCGCGACCTCCATGATCCATGTCTGCGCCCATGTGTTTCGGACGTCCGTGATCAGTGCGGCCTCAGTGCTCCGGCTCTCCTGGAGCAGCGGCCCGAGGCGGATGCCGATGAGCGCGGCGAGCTCAGCGCGCGTCACCTGCGGGGCCTGCTCGATGGCGTGATACTCGGCCGGGAGCGCGTCGGGCGCCACACGATCGCGCGGTGGCACGAGCCTCCCCGCGATCTCGAGGCCGGGATCGATCGCGGCCGCGTCCGCGTAGGCCTTCGCTGCGCCATCCGCGTCGTTTCTGCTCTCGAGCAGTTCTCCGATCTGGACCAGGGATCGAGCATCGGTCGGATCGAGCGTCACCGCTTTTCGAAAGTGTTCGAGGGCAGCATCGGCGTTGCCCTGCTGCCGCTCGACGGCCGCCAGCTCGCGGTACAGAAACGGGCTGTCGGGCTGGCCCGCGATCGCGGTCAGGTAGGCCTGAGCGGCTTCGTCGAGCCTGTCTGCACGCGCGGCCTGCCGCGCACGTGCGACGTCTCTTTCGAGGACACGGAATCTCAGGACGGCGACGCGCCGTCGCGCGTCTTCTATCACTCCGGGGGCCCCTGCCCCCCGGTCTATCACTCCGGGGGCCCCCGCCCCCGGGTCTGTCGCTCCTGGGCTCCCGAGAGCCTGGATCTGCGCCGGGTCGGCCGCCAGCACCGACTCGAACGCCGCCAGCGCCTCGCTCTCGCGGTTCAGCGCGAAGAGGGCCTCGCCACGGCCGAACAGCGCGGACACATCGTCGCGCTGGCGCTCGAGCGCCTTGTCGAAATGGGCGAGCGCGGCCTTCGGGTCCTTCCGGGCGAGCTCGACGTATCCAAGCGAAGTCGTAGCCGGGAAGAAGCGGGGATCGTTTCTGAGCGCTGCCGTGAACTCGTGCTCAGCCGTCTTCATGTCGCCCGATTGGAGAAACGCCCACCCTCGCCTTTCGTTGATGGCGGCCGCGGTGCCGACAAACTCCGGCGGCACCGGCGGCGTGACGAACTCCGGGAACTTCGGGGTGGTGACGACTGGCGTCGGAACGATAACCGGCGCGCACGCGCTCGCGCATAGAGCGCCGATCACAACGACCGGAAGAGCCAGCAGGAGCGACCGCATCGTAGAAAGTCTACCTCCCGGTTCGCGCGCCTTCCAAGCGACTCAGCAAACGCCGGGGCACGTCGGCCACAATCGATACCTTCCCGTCGTGGGCTTCGTGGGTGACGACGCGCGCGTGACGGTAGACGCGCGCGATTCGGTCGCGCTCGGAAGCAACCTCCGGATTGAACGTGAGCGTCACGCGGCGGACGTCGAGCGCCACCTGCGCAGCAATCGTGTCCACGAGCTCCGCGATTCCCTCGCCGTGCAGCGCGGAAATGCTCACCGCGGAAGAGTCGCGCTCTTGCAGCCTGCGCCGCTCGTCGAGGCTGAGGGCGTCGCACTTGTTGTACACGTCGAGCGTCGGCACGTTGCCCGCGCCGACCTCTTCCAACACCTGGCGTACCGCGGCCATCCGACGGTCGCGGTCGACCGCTGCCGCGTCGATGACGTGGAGCGCGAGATCCGCTTCGACCACTTCTTCGAGCGTCGCGCGGAACGCTGCGACGAGCGCGTGGGGCAAGCGGTCGATGAAGCCGACGGTGTCGGAGACCAGCAGCTCCCGACTGTCCGGGAGCCGGATCTGCCGGACGAGCGGATCGAGGGTGACGAACAACGCGTCGGACGCCGCCGCGTTCGCGCGCGTCAGCCCGTTGAACAACGTGGTCTTGCCGGCGTTCGTATACCCGACCAACGCGACGGTGGGCACTGACGCTTTGTGTCGGCGTTCCCGAAGCTGGGCGCGACGCTGGCGCACGCGCTCGATGTCCTCTGTGACGGCATGAAGGCGGGTGCGGATGCGCCGCCGATCGGTTTCGAGTTTGGTCTCGCCCGGTCCCCGCGTGCCGATCCCGCCGCCCAGACGCGAGAGCGCAGCGCCCGCCCCGACAAGGCGGGGGAGCAGGTACCGCAACTGCGCCAGCTCGACCTGCAGCTTGCCTTCACGCGTTCGCGCCCGCCGGGCAAAGATGTCCAGGATGAGCTGCGTCCGGTCGATGACCTTGCGCCCGACCTCCTCTTCGATCTGCCGAAGCTGGGCGGGCGTGAGCTCGTTATCGACAATCACGAGATCGGCATCGGTTTCAGCGCAGCAAGCCGCCAGCTCTTTGACTTTTCCCGCGCCGAGAAACGTCGAGGGATCCGGCTTGGGACGCTCTTGAAGAATGCGCAAGACGACCTCGCCGCCCGCCGCTTGCGCAAGCCCCGCAAGCTCGTCCAAGGACCGCTCCGCGTCGAGACGGCGGGCGCGGCCAGAGATGAGGCCGACGAGCGCTGCCCGTTCAGGTCGCGCTATCCGCGCTGCTGGAGCCATTGTCGAATCTCTTCCCAGGGAATCGCGCCACTCCGGATCAGCACGGGCTCCGCGTCTCCATCACTCACATCAACAATTGTGGACGGCGCGCCGCCGGTGGCGGTTCCGGCGTCAAGGAGAAAATCGAGCGCGGGACCGAGCGTCCGTTCGACGACGTCGGGATCGGCCGTGGCCGGTTCGCCACTCAGGTTCGCGCTGGTGGCGGTGATGGGATGACCGACCGCGGCACAGACGCAGCGCGCGACCGCGTCGGCGGGCACGCGGACGCCGACACGACCAGTACCAGCGGTCACGCGGCTCGCGAGCGTCGCCGGGGCGTGGAGCAACAGCGTCAGCGGCCCCGGCCAGAAGCGTGTGATCAGCCGCTCGGCCGTGGGAGAGAGCGGGGCGATGTGACGGGCGACCTGGGCGAGATCGCTGGCAATCAGGGGAAGCGCTTGATCGGGCAGGCGGCCCTTGACCTGAAACACCCGCGCCACCGCGTTCGTGTCGAAGGGATTGGCCGCAAGGCCATAGAGCGTGTCGGTGGGGATGGCCGTCACCCCCCCGCGCCGAATCCAGGTAGCGGCTTCTTGAATCGCGTCGCTCTGCGGTGCTTCCGGATCGACAAACACTCGTCGCACGTGCCGCGCACTACCTCCTTCAGAACCGGATTCTGACGTCCGCGGCATCAGCGACGTGAATGCTGTCGACGAAGCGGATGCGGTGTGGATCGTTCTGCATGATGACCGAGTTGGTCCGAACGCCATCTCCAAAGAACCGCACGCCCCGCATCAGCGTGCCGTCGGTCACGCCGGTCGCGGCGAAGATCACATGGTCCCCCGGCGCGAGATCTTTCGCTCGATACACTCTCTTAGTGTCCTTGATGCCCATCGCGCGGCAACGCTGTTCGTGCTCCGGCTTGGTCACGACGAGCCGCGCGAAAATCTCGCCGTTCAGGCACCGCATGGCCGCCGCAGTCAGTACGCCTTCCGGCGCGCCGCCGACGCCCATCACGGCATGGACACCAGATCCGACCACGGCGGCAGCGATCCCTGCCGACAGGTCGCCGTCGCCGATCAGGCGAATGCGCGCGCCCGTTGCACGGATGTCGGCGATGAGCTTCTGGTGGCGCTCCCGGTCGAGGACGATGACGACGAGGTCTTCGACGTGGCGGCCGAGGCAACCGGCGATGGCCTTGAGGTTTTCATGCACCGGAGCATCGAGGCTGACTTTATCCTTGGAGCTGGGGCCGACGACGAGCTTCTCCATGTAAAGATCGGGAGCATGCAGGAGGCCGCCGCGATTCGACGCCGCCATCACCGCGATGGCATTCGCGGCGCCGGTCGCGCACAGGTTCGTGCCCTCGAGCGGATCGACCGCGATGTCGACCTCCGGGAAGGGACCGGCGCCCGCCCGGGCGTGCGCCATCCCTACCTTTTCGCCGATATAGAGCATCGGCGCCTCGTCCCGCTCCCCTTCGCCGATGACGATCGTGCCGTCGATGGGAACACTGTCCATGACGCTGCGCATCGCCTCCACGGCCACGTGATCGGAGCGGTGCCGATCTCCCTGCCCCATCGTGTGGGCGCATGCGATCGCCGCCTGTTCGACGACCCGAAGGAACTCGAGGGAGAGGTCGCGGGTCACTTCAAACCCTGGATGGGCCTCGGCACGGTCATGACGTGGGGCGGAAGCTCGCATCGCGTGGGGCGGTCCGTCCGGTACCCGAGGAGGTAGTCAGCCTGCATGATCTTGTGGATCTCGCGCGTCCCCTCGTAAATGACCGCGCCCTTGCAGTTTCTGAAAAAGCGGCCGACCGGGTACTCGTCGGAATAGCCGTTGGCGCCGTGAATCTGAACGGCATCCCCAGCGGCGCGCTCCGAAGCCACGGTCGCAAACCACTTTGCCAAGCCGGTCTCCCGCGTATTCCGCATGCCGTTGTTCTTCATCCATCCCGATCGGAGCCACAGCAGACGCGCGGACTGATAGTCCGACTCCATCTGCGCGATCATCTCCTTCACGAGCTGGTGCTGTCCGATCTCGACGCCGAAGGTCTTACGCTCCTTGGCATATTTGACGCTCGCGTCGCGGCAGGCACGAATCAAACCGGTTGCCCCGGCGGCGACGGTGTATCGCCCCTGATCCAACGCAAACATGGCAATCTTGAACCCTTCGCCGGGTCGGCCGAGCAGGTTGGCGTCGGGCACCTCGACCTCGTCCATCTTGAAGAAGCCTGTGTTGCCCGCCAGGATGCCCCATTTCTCCTTCATCGGACCGCTCGAAAAGCCCTTGAACGTCCGTTCGACGATGAACGCCGTCAAACCCGACGGATCACGCTGTTTCTTTTTTTCGAGATCGGTCCAGGCGATCACGAGAAAATGATCGGCGACGTCGGCGAGCGAAATCCAGCTCTTCTCGCCCGACAGCAGGTAGCGGTCGCCCTTCTTGATGGCCGTCGACTGGATCGCGCGCGCGTCGCTGCCGGCGCCCGGCTCCGTCAAGCCGTATCCGGCAATCTTCACCCCCTGAGCCTGCGGCACGAGATAACGACGCTTCTGCTCTTCAGTCCCCCACGTCAGCAGCGACAGGCAGTTGAGGCCGGCGTGCACGGACATGATGACGCGTAGCGAGGTATCGACGTACTCCAGCTCCTCGCTGGCCAGACCTAGGCAGATGTAGTCCATTCCGGCACCGCCGTATTCCTGCGGCACCGAGATGCCGAGCAGGCCGAGCCTGGCCATCCCGCCGAGAATCCGCTCGCGGTCGAAGTGATGAGTGCGGTCGTGCTCGCGGATGAACGGAGCCACTTCTCTCGCAGCCCACTCGCGGACGGATTGGCTGACGAGGTGTTGTTCCTCTGAGAGCGTGAAATCAATCATGGTGGGCCAGGTGGATCAGCTAGGTCAGCTAGGTCGAGTGGGTCAGGTGGGTCAAGTGAGTCAGGCACGGTCAAATGCGTCAGGCAGGTCAAGGCGGTCAAGTAGGGTATCACGCGTGGCGGGCAACGGTCACGGGCACGCCGCGGCTCACGCCAAGCTCGCTCGCCGCGCTCGCGCCGTTGGCGGCAATCTCCAGATGGTCCGTGCTGCCGAACAGGGCGCAGACTTCGCCGGCCGTCGCGTCGGCATAGGTCGACACGAATTTCGTGATGTAGTGCGCGCCCACGCGGATATCGAGCGCTGACCCGGCTAGCTTCTCGAAACTCTTGCGATCGATGTTGGTCACGAGGTTTCCGAAACGATCGACACGCAGGACTTCGCCGTTGATCGTGATCGAGTCGCGTTCGCTCAGGACCGCGGGCACGGGAACCTCCAGTCGGTGAATCGCCCCAGCGGGCCTCCCAAGCGCCACCAGGTCGATCCCCTTGGCCAACCATCCGGCGGCCGGC
>Ga0306922_10001675_pt1 | contig 19988 bp, 16 predicted proteins | sample sta12Cox44000082_FD_203758 | JGI IMG/M metagenome (GOLD analysis project Ga0306922, IMG submission 203758) | Lab enrichment of tropical soil microbial communities from Luquillo Experimental Forest, Puerto Rico - statoxic.12C.oxic.44.000.082 (v2)... | ecosystem: Environmental > Terrestrial >... | reverse complement strand
CGAACACCCTGGTGATACAGCCGGTCCCAGGAATCGTTCTTGGCGTATTGAAGAACAGCGTCCTGGTGTTCTTGCCACTCCTTAAAGAACGCGGCTGTTGAATCCTCTTCGCGGAAATAGGCTGCCAGGGCGTTTTCGAAGCAGCGACCGAAAATCATCGAGGCTCGGTCTTCCTTTTCGCGCCAGCCATCGAGGTATCGATAGCGATACTTCCGCGGGCATTGCAGGTACTGGCTAATCTGCGTGAAGCTGTAAGTCATTCTCCCCTCCTGCCACGACGCCTTCGCGAGCATCCTTCGAGATGAATTTCCATTCACCGGCCGGCGCAAATCCTTCGAGGTTGACAAAGCTACGACCCGCAAACGTTTTTCTCGTAGTGCGCAGCACACCGGTGAGGTCGAGCAAGGCTTTTTCATCCACTTCGTCCCGGCCGAACAGGTCCGTGTCGTAGCCGAAGTCGCGAAGAAACCAGTTCAGTTTCCAGAGCGACTTCTGGGTGCAGTAGAGTCGTCCCGAGACTTTGCGGGAGGCGAGATCGTTGGGCTCGAGGATCGCAAAGCTGAGAATGAAAAAGGGCTTTTGCGGATGCCACCGATAGTAAGCTCGATCGACCCGAACCAGAAATACGCCTTCTAGAATTCCATCGTCGCGTGATGCTTCAGCATGCAGACCAGGGAAATGTCGTTTCACGACTTCACCTCCTCAAGCTGGTTGTAGCTGTTCAACTTGCAAACGAGCGCGGCGCGATCCTTAGCGGCCTCTTCAGCCAGTTTGGAAATGAAAGCTTCGACCAGGTCTCGGCTGGCATCGCGGAGCGTTTCGGTTCCGCAGAAATCAGCCGCATAGCATTTCACGAGAATGGGATCAAGTTCGTATTTCCGAATCAGGAGGCAGAGTTGGTCGCGCAACCGCGGGTGACCATTCTTTGAACCATTCGAAGCGCACGACTTACTTGGCCCCGTTTGATTATCAGAGGGACTCGGTGCGGGGGATAGCCATCTCAGCTCTTCAACCGAGCAGAGCCCGATTCCATAGGCCTTGCGCAAAGCCCGATTGACCGCACGGGTCTCAGCGACCCGTAGTTCACAACCGCGCACAAGGGAAGAAGTGTTCGAGGGATCGGCGTCGCCGTAGCCCACAAAGCGATTTCGTCCACGAGACGTGCGAACATGAGCCTTGAAGACCCAACGGTTTGCATCTGGATCGCAAAGTTCGCGGACCGCAGCGACTTGGATGGCTGAACAGCGATTACGTTGGGCCAAACGGAGTAGACCCGCATGGGTGACATACCATTTCCCGTCCAGGTACAGGAGGTCGCCAAGGGCCATAGAAAATCCAAAATTGGCCGTTAAATCTCGCAAGTTGTACAGCGCAGTTGTTCCCAGAGATCCCGCAACAGAGCGTTTCGCGAGTCTCACATTCAGTCGAACCAAGGCGTCTACGTCATGACCCGGGGTACCACGTCCTGTTCCTTTGTCGGCTGAAAAGTGTGTTGAATTAACGGAAAGGCGCGACTTGGTTTTCATTGTCTTTCCCCTCGATCTCGATATTAACAGCAAGGCTTGCTGTTTGTCAAGTCGGTGATAGACGAAGAGAGGCAGCGTTTGGCTCGTTACGAAAGGTATTACGAGATGCGACGGTTTTCAGGATGCAAACAGGTTTTCTTCGAAGGCCTCATAAATTTGAGGCACATAAGGATTGAAGATCTGCGTCGCGGATGTTTTTTTGAAAAATTAATGTCGTTGACAGGAGGCGCTGAAATTTTGCCGTTTGATGAAAGCAAATCAGTACTTCTTCTTGGGCGGACGCCCACCCTTAAATTTCTTGCGCATAGCTGCGATCTTCTTGAAATATTCTGCCCCGCGCTTGGCGGTCCTATTCCCACCGATCTGCCCCGCGCGTCTTACAATCAGGTTATCCGGAACAGGTTTGCCGCAGTGTGGACATCTGAGCACGAATGCAGCCTAGAAACGACTGGCTGTTTTGTCAATCGAGAGTCGATCGCCTGTTGCGAAGACAGTGATAAGCAGGGATGAGATTACTGGAGACCTCGCGTGTCTCGGTGTTGGCAGCCGCTACGACGACCAAATTGGACAGGGGATGAGAAAATTTCCCGATAGTAATCGGGACTGGTGCTTCGGCGGGACGCGATCCTCTGGCGTTGTTTATTGTGACCAAGGCAAAGGGGAAGGCGTGCTCATGATTGCCCGCGGCGCGCACTTGCGCGAAGCCCTTCGTCCCCCGAATGTTCCAAGTCAACCGTTTTCCCCTTGTGCCAGCGAAAAGGGGCAAACGGTAGGCAGACCGGGGTCGGGGTTTGGGATCGTGGTTCTGGAAAAGCCCTCCCACCACAAGCTCCAAGCACGTTTGTTGCCCAAAATGTAGCTATCTCGACCGCATGCTGAAATTTATTTTTACTTTTTCTGCGAATTGCTGCCCGAAAGCAGAGGGAAATCTGTATAACGTAAGTAGGGGTATTGGCGCTTCTGCTAATAAACTGGCGAGAAAGCGTCAGTGCCGGCCCATTTGCTGTCAGGGACAACTCCCTGCGCAATAGGGAAATTTGACGGCCTAAAACACCGTCAGTAACGCGAAAAATCACAAGCATAGGGCCTGGTACGGGTGTGTTCAGTCGCATCTAAATCGCCACTGATTGACGATGAGTCGGCTTGGCCACGGAATGGATTTCCAAACCGGCAACAGAACGCACACATCTTTAAAGGAGAGCGGATGAAGACTTCAACGGAACTGATTCAAGAACTTGACTCAATGACAAAGCGATTCGGGCACGCACTACTCGTTATTGGTTTTGCGAAAAAGAATCGTGTGGTCGGAATGGAATTTCCGAAAGTACGGCTGCAGCGACTCGAGGAATGTTTGAGCAAGGGCGGGGTGCCAATTGCTGTCGTGGGTCGGCAACAAATCAGGGGGGTACCACGGTTTTATTCTCGTCTATTTGACGAGGTCGCGCAGGAGGTTTGGGCTGAACTATTCATGATCACCTTCATCGATCGCTTGTATCACTCCGATCCCGGTGTGATGCCCACGGATTTGGGAATAAGCGTGTTTCAGCGCTTGCTGCGACGGGGAAAAGCACAGAAACGATACGCTTTCGGAGTTCGGAAAGGGGGAAAGCATGTCGAAAGCAGGCACACTTAAGTGCAAGAAGCGGCGTGCTGAAGCAGGTTGAAGAGAGACGCAAGGATGGCCTGTGCTTCGGGGGCAGCATGACCGTGACTTTTACTGGTGTTGGTATCGGCGCGACGAAGTCTACAGAAGAGCGAGAGGCTGCCGAGGAAATAATTGGACAGCGCTGCGACGAGCGGCAAGCTGAAGGCGTGGCTACACGATCACGGCATGGCAGTAACACAGTCCTGCGCAACGCCATCTCGACAAGTTTCTTAGAGACTCCAAGTTTTTCTTCCCACTGCATCACATAGGGGAAAATGAATATGCCTCTGCATGTGGTGAGTTTTTAGATTCTGTTCTATGGATTGACTGTAAAGAGCGTGCCTTTTGTGCTTCATTGGGTTGTTTGTTTTCGATGCGATGGTATCCGAACCCGTTCAGAACGCATTGCAAGCCATTGAATCCGGTGCGTCACGTCGCATCTGTTTCCTACCGCTGGGAGGCGGGTCGCCTATTCGGGAATCGTGGTTATCGCTATTATCCCCACAGCGGCGGCTGAATAGCGAGGAGTGCAATCAGTGTCGCGTTGCTCAAACCAGGAGCACTGAAGTGGCGCAGCCTCCACGCGGAGACTTGCAAGCGAACGCCCAATAAATACCGGTAGGAGAGAGAATTTGGAGGAACAACCAATGTCGCACCCGGACGGTCATTCCGCTACGATTACCTCATCCCCAATCACGACGGCCGGCGAAGTCTTCGCCGACGGTTCGATGATCGAGCTAATCGGGGGTGCGCATACTGCGCATACGCAACTAATGCTTTGGGATGGCTCGAAGGACATCATTGCGCCGGCCATCGAGCACAACGGCCAGGCCTATAAGCCGGCACCGATCGAGAAGAGCGTCCTGCAGGAATTGATGCTCCCGAAGCGACGTTCTCCCCACGGAACCACACGAGAGTTTCTGCTGGAAACTTGCGCACTCATTGCGAATCTTGTCGGGTTGGACAAAAAGTCTGCATCCCTCGCAGCTCGAATCGCGCTTTGCAGCGCAATCGTTGACGCCGTTTCAGTTGCGCCGGTCCTCGTGATCGCAGGGCCTGACATCACGCGGGCAAATCGCCTCGTTAGCGTGCTGCGCTGTTTGTGCCGGCATTCTGTCCTTCTGACGAGTGTTACGCCAGCGAGTTTCTGCTCACTGGCGAACGGCGCTCGATACACGTTTTTGATCAGCCAGGCGAATATCAGCGAGAAGTTGCAAAAACTGCTCGACGACGCGAGTAGAAACGATCGGAAGATTCCGTTCCGCGGCCGCCTCCTGGATCTGTTTGGCGTCCAGGTGATCCAAAGCGAATCCGTTTTCGCCGATGATCCTTGGCCGCTTCGCTCGATCCGGATTGCGATGGTTCCGACCGAAACTGCTTTGCCCGCTTTCGATCAGAATGCACAGCGGCTAGTCGCGACAGAATTTCAGGCTAAGCTGCTGAGTTTTCGTCGCACAAACCTCGCTGCTGCCCAACGACTGGACTTCGATGCATCAAAGTTCAGCCTCGGGCTGCGGGATCTCGCTCGCAGTCTGGCCGCAGCGACGCCGGACGATGTCGAATTGCAGGCCGAGGTGTTCGAGCTGCTGCGAGAAGAGGACGCGGAAAGTCGCTCAGCTCGGTGGATCGATTTAAGCGTGATCGCAGTCGAGGCGGTGCTGGTCGCTTGTCGCGAATCATCGGGCAAAGCTGTCTACGTTTCCGAACTTTCGAACATCGCCCAAGCACTCTTAAAGGGACGCGGAGAGGATTCGACAATCGATCCAGGTGCTTTTGGGAAGCGCCTCAAGCTCCTGGGCTTCGTTACCGAACCGCGCGACGCTAAGGGCAAGAAGTTGCGATTGACCGAAGCTGTCCGCGACCGTGCGCTGCAGCTCGCTCGTGATTTGGACATTCCTGAGGCTGAGAAACCAGAGCGACCTGAAGTCAGCCTGTAGAGGATAAGAGAAGAGGAATTGAAGCATCGCGATGTAGCCTGTGTATGTTGTGTATGTGGAATTCTCTATCTGCAAAAGGTGGATTTCTTCGGGCGACCTGATTTCGAGGAATACCCGCGGACAATGGGTTGAGAGAGATGAAAAACGAAGGATTTGATCAACTGGCCTATGCGCGACGAATTCGGAGAGCCGGTCGTCCCATCCACATTCCCGAAGATGACGGCGAAGTCCGTTACATTCCTGCCTATGCTTTGCGAGTCTATCAAACAGGAGGGATCATCGAAAGCACCGCGTTCGATTTGGGCGCGGGCACTGGATTCAAAATCAATCTCGTCATCACTTCGCGGGTATCGGGGTTCGCCGTATCCCATATCGAGCTCGAGCTACCGTGGAAGCACACTCATATCCAATGGCTCGAAGACCCCAAAGTGATCGATGGTCCATCACGGTGCTACCGCTTCTTTGGCAACCAGACTCTCGAGTTTGGGAGAAATCTCGTTCTAAACCATCGCCTAAAGCTGACACAACGATTTTCAGCAGGAGAATCGGCGGTGGGTTCTTTACTGGGCCTCGGGTCCGAGCCCATCCCGGAAGAGTATCATCACGGAAAAATGATTCCGGCTTTCGTGGTCATTTATGATCAATTTGCGCGAATGTGCCAAGTTACGATTGAACTTTGGGCCGATCGAAGCACGAGTATCCGGCCAGCGCGATCGGATACAATGCTGAAGGGAAAACTGCTCGATAAACGCGATCCAATTGTCCCGTACTCAATTCTCGAACCAACCATCTTGTCACCAGAGCAGGCCACACAAGTCCCTGATAACCGTCGTTTGAATCATACAGGAGTACGTGGCAGGGAAGGACCTGATTGAACTTGCGCGCGAAGAAAAATCAAGCTGAGGAACTATTTTGCGAATTTTAAGAACGGCTCCCTTCAGACTGCTCGAATGGGGCGGAATCATCGAATCTATTTAGACCAACGGAGGACCAAAATCACCCAACCAGTGCTTATCGAAGACAGGGGCACTGAAGCCAGCGCCACCTGAACATCGTGAACATCGTGAACATTGCAGAATGGATGGGGTGCATAAACTAACGGCTTCTTGCTAATCCACGGCGACCAGCGCTTCAGCATTGCAGCGGCTACGGTTCAGTGAGAGGCCGTACAAACCGGATATGCCCCGGCTTTAGGCGAGCCCTGTGAATAAGCTACTGAGGAACTGCAGTTGATCGCGTCGTGCACTACCGCGGCTTCGATGGGATGGTTGGTGAACCTGTTAGGAGAGATGTTCCGTAGGCAGAGATAACGACATCAGCATTATTGTTAATAACGGTCCATCGATCTATCTGAGCATCGTTCTCCTAAGCCCGTGCGTGTATCTTCCTACCGAGTTCAAAACATCCGCACGGCTACAACGCCGCTAACAACCCCGCAATCAACGCCCCCCGCACCCCCAACTCCCTTACGACCACATGCTCCCGCGAACTATGCGCTCCATCCCCCACAGCTCCCAGCCCATCCAGCGTCGGCACTCCCAGCGCCGCAGTAAAATTCCCATCCGAGCCCCCGCCAGTAGCAGCCTCGCCCATCGAAAGGCCCATCTCCGCCATCAATCCGCGCGCCACTCGGAACAATCCGCGCACACCAGCACTCCGCTCCAGCGGCGGGCGCATCCCTCCTATCTGCACTTCCACCCGCGCCCCGCGCAAAATCGGACGCAACCCGCGCAGCCCACGCTCGATCCGCGCCGCGTCCGCCAGCCTCGCAAATCGAATATCCACCTCAGCTCGCGCCCGCTCCGGCACCACGTTCGAAGTCGTTCCGCCGGCCACTACTGTCGCCTGCACCGTAATCCCGCGCACCCGGTCGTTCATCTTCACCAACCGCGCAATCTGCAGCGCCAGCTCGTGCACCGCATTCACGCCTTTCTCCGGCTCAATCCCCACATGCGCCGCCCGCCCGGTGACGGTAATCTCTGCCCCGCCCACGCCCTTCCTCTCCGTCTTCAGCCGCCCTTCACGCCCCAGCGACGGCTCGAGGACCAGCACCGCACTGCTCTTTCGCGCTTCGCTCTCAATCACCCGCCGCGAACTCTCGCTCCCAATCTCTTCATCCGAGGTCCACAAGAACACCACGCGCTTCCGCGGCCACATGCCAACCGCCCGCAGCGCGTCCACCGCGGCAAGCGCCAGCACCAACCCGCCCTTCATATCGAACGTCCCTGGTCCCCATGCCATTCCTCCCTTCACCCGAAATGGCATCTTCGCAATCGTCCCAATCGGATACACCGTATCCAGATGTCCAAGCACAAGAATCTGCCCGTCGCTCTTGCCATCCGCGCGCGGCCATTCGATTCGCAAATGATTTCCGCGCAGGCGCTGCCGCAAGATTTTCACCTTCGCCCCGCGCCGCCTCCACTCCCGTGCCGCCATCGCCCCAAACTGGTCCACCGCCGCCTTGTCGTGGCTGGGCGATTCACAGCGCACAAATCGGCCCAGCAAACGCACCATCTCGCCCTCGCGCTTCCGCGCCTCCCGCAACAAATCCCGCATCGCTAATCTCTGCGTCGTCATCGCGCCGCCATCCTATCAGCCGCTCCGAAATTGCGCCACGCGGTCTGCTGTTATTCCTTCGTTCTACAGAATTATGTCCAGACGCTCTACTGCGGCGAATCTGGCCCGGCTTGATTCTCCACTGAAAGTGCTTCATATAAGTGTGGGGACTTCTATGAAACCTTTGATCTTTAGTCTTTTGTTCCTTGCTTTCTGTTTTGCGGTTGGCGGTGCCAGCGCGCGGCAGTCCGCTTGGCAGCCGTCTCCGGGACATACGCAAGTACCGATATGGCCGGCGCCGCCGCCTGATGCCCAGCCTGTCGCAGGTCCGGAGCTCGCCAAGACGACAGGGAAGGAGTTCCTAGTTGCCGGGAAGCCGGCGATGGGCGTGAGCAACGTGTCGCAGCCGACAATGACAGTCTATTCGCCAAATGGAAAGAATACAGGCGCTGCCATTGTTGCATTCCCAGGCGGAGGTTACCTGGACCTGGCTATCGATCTGGAAGGCACGGAGGTCTGCGACTGGCTGACGACCAAGGGGATCACCTGCGTGCTCTTGAAGTACCGCGTGCCTGGTAACGAAGGCTATTCCAAATCGGCCCCCTATCCCAAATCAGGCCCGTATCCGGAATCACCAATCGCCTTGGAAGATGCCCAGAGGACGATAGGGCTGGTGCGTTTGCACGCGGTGGACTTGCACATCGATCCGCACAAGATTGGTGTGCTTGGGTTTTCGTCCGGCGGGCATCTCTCGGCAGCGATCAGTACGCACTTTGATAAGCGTTTGTACCCGCCTGTAGATGCCGCCGACAAAGAGAGTTGCCGCCCGGATTTTGCGGTGGCTATTTATCCGGGGCATCTGTCGCTTTCCGCGGCGGAATGGGATGCTGGCCAGGGTGCCAGAAAGTTTGTGATTCGAAAGCCGCCCCATGAGACGGCCGCCGATAAACAATTTGGATTGAACCCCGATATTCCTGTCACCCGCCAGATGGCACCTACGTTTTTGCTCCAGGCCGAGGATGACCACGTGGACGACGTGAACGACTCGCTGGCTTACTACATTGCGCTGAAGAAGGCTGGCGTCCCCGTGGAGATGCATTTGTACGCGCAGGGCGGCCATGCCTTCGGGCTGCGCCGCACGAAGCTTCCGATAACTGGATGGCCTCAGTTGGTCGAAATGTGGCTGGTGACGATCGGGATGATTTCCGAGTAGGTGCTCGCTGGCGTTCCATGGCATAAACCGGTGGACAGCCGTGGTCGCAATTTTTGGGGCGTTATCATCCTGAGCGCAGCGAAGGATCTCAACCAACAATTCCTGCAACCAATCCGAATCGGACGCCCTCGACACGCCCCACGCCCGCCCCGCCCCCGATTCCCACTCCGTCACGTTTCGTATAGAATTATTCGCTTGTTCCTGGGCGCAGCTTCCGAGACAACTGTACGGTCAGGTACGCCGAAAGAAAGCAACCGGTGCGCACACCTCACATAAGAGGCCAACAATGATTCTCGACATCAACGCCATCCAAGCCATCCTCCCGCACCGCTACCCGTTTCTCCTCGTCGACGCGATCGAGGAAATGGAACGCTGGAAGCGCATCGTTGGAATCAAGAACGTCACCATCAACGAATATTTCTTCCAGGGACATTTTCCAGGCAAACCCATCATGCCCGGCGTGCTTATCATCGAATCCATGGCTCAGACCGGCGGCCTGCTCCTGCTGCAGGAAGTAAAAGACCGCGAGAAAAAGCTTCTCTACTTCGTCGCCATTGACGCGGCTCGCTTCCGTCGCCCTGTCGTCCCGGGCGATCAGCTGCGCATCGAAGTGGACGTTCTCGCCTGGCGCGGCACTTTCTGCAAGCTGCAGGGAAAAGCTTCCGTAGGAGGCGAACTCGCCGCCCAAGCCACGCTCATGTGCAAAATGGTGGACCTCGACGAAGTTCAACAGCCCGCGCCCGCTTCCGCCGAGAAGGCCCAATGAAGGCGCCATCGAAGCTAAACGCAGCGAGCTCGCCGAATGAGTGAAGTCGAATGAGCCAGCCGAATGTCTAAAATCGACTCGCGCGCTTCTGTCGCGCCTACCGCGCGCCTCGGCAACTGCGTCTCCATCGGCGCCTTCGCCGTGATCGGCGACGAGGTCGAGTTAGGCGAAGGCTGCGTCGTCGAATCGCACGCAATGGTGAAGGGCCCGGCGCGACTCGGGCGCCGAAACCACTTCTACCCCTTCAGCGTCGTCGGCGGCGACCCGCAGGATCTCACCTACAAAGGCGAGCGCGTCTCGCTCGAAGCAGGTGATGAAAACGAATTCCACGAATTCTCCACCGTGAATCGCGGCACCGTTAAAGGCGGCGGCACCACCCGCCTCGGCAGGAACAATCTGATCATGTCCTACGCACACATCGGCCACGACTCGCAAATCGGGAGCCACACGATTTTCGTCAATGGCGCCACGCTCGCTGGCCACGTCACCGTCGAGGACTATGCCACCATCGGCGCCTTCTGCCCCGTCCATCAGTTCTGCCGTATTGGCAAATATTCTTATATCGCCGCGCACACCGTCATCACCCAGGACGTTCCGCCTTTCTCCAAAATCGTCGCCCCGCGCGACACGAAATGCTACGGCGTGAATTCTGTCGGCCTCCAGCGCAACGGCTTTTCGCCAGACCGCATCGAGTCCATCGAGAAAGCGTACCGGCTGCTCCTCCGCTCCAAGCTCAACACCACCCAGGCGCTCGAACAAATGCGTGGAACCCTTTCCGCATCCGAAGACGTCCAAACCCTTATCCGGTTTATCGAATCGACGGCCGAGCGCGGTCTCACCAAATAGGAATGCCAGCGAACGCAATACCGGAGAATTCTGAGCGTTGGGGACTCATCGCAGGTAACGGCGATTTTCCATTCCTCGTTTTGGAAGGTGCGCGCAGCCGCGGCATCGAGATGGCCGTCATCGCGATTCGCGAAGAAGCGTCGCCCGCGATCGAGCAAGCTGCCGCGCGCGTGCACTGGGTAAGCTTAGGAGAATTGAGCCGGACGATTGAGCTATTGCATCAGGAGGGTGTGAAACATGCAGTGATGGCGGGGCAAGTGAAGCACAATAAAATATTCAGCTCGATCCGCCCCGATTGGCGGCTGGCAAAGCTGCTAGTCTCGCTTCCGGCGAAAAATACCGATTCGCTGATTGGAGCTGTGGCGCGCGTGCTCGAAGGCGAGGGCATCCAGCTCGTGGACTCCACGAAATTTCTCGGCTCGCTTGTGCCGGAGGTAGGAATCCTCACGCGCCGCTCGCCGGACGTGTCGGAAGTCGCAGATATCGCCTATGGCCGCGAAGTCGCGCAGAAAATCGCCGCGCTTGATCTCGGCCAGACAATCGTCGTCCGCGATCGCGCTTGCATTGCCGTTGAAGCCATGGAGGGAACGGACGAGGCCATCGAACGCGCCGCCCGCATCGCCGGCGGCCAACGCCTGGTCGTCATCAAAGTCAGCAAGCCCTCGCAGGATATGCGCTTCGATGTTCCCGTCGTAGGCCCCAAGACTATCGAAGTCATGCGCCGCTCGAACGCCACCGCTCTCGCCGTCGACGCCGGAAGGACGCTGCTTTTCGACCGCGACCGGCTGATGCAAGCGGCCGACGATTTCAGCATCGCAATTCAGGCCTTCGCTCCGGCGAAAGCCGCCGCAACCGAATTGCCGGTTCTTGAGGCAAAAAGGAAACCTTGAGCGAGAAACCCATCCGCGTAGCGGTCGTCGGCGCCGGCGATTTCGGGCGCAACCACATTCGCGTCTGGCGCGAAATCGAGGGCGCTGAGCTCGTCGGCATCGTTGATACCAACTCCGAACGGGCTCAAAAAGTCGCTTTGGAATTCGGCACCCGCGTTCTTCGTGACCTCGACGCGCTTACGTCCGATGGCATTGACGCCCTCAGCCTCGCCGTCCCCACCAACGAACACGCGCGCATCGGCTCCCGCATCCTCGCCGCCGGAATTGACGTGCTTGTCGAAAAGCCCATCGCCGCATCGCTCGAAGAAGCCGACGCTCTCATCGCCGCCGCGAAGCGTAACCGCGCCATTCTCCAGGTCGGCCACGTCGAGCGCTTCAACCCCGCCGTCGTCGCCGTCGGAAAGATCGTCTCGCGCCCGATGTTTTTCGAAGTCCATCGCCTCGGCATCTTTTCGCCGCGCAGCCTCGATATCGACGTCGTTTACGACGTGATGATCCACGACCTCGATATCCTGCTCTCGCTCGTCAACGCGCCCGTCGTTGATCTCAAAGCCGTCGGCATCCCCGTCATCAGCGACAAAGTGGACATCGCCCACGCCCGCGTCGAATTCGAAACCGGCACGGTCGCCAACCTCACTGCCAGCCGCGTCTCTACCGAACGGGTCCGCAAGATGCGCTTCTTCCAGGAACACGAATACGTCTCGCTCGATTTCACGCGCCAGGATGTTCTCCGCGTCCGCGTCGAAGCAAGCAACGCGTCGGCTCCAAGCCAAGAAAATAGCGCCCAGCCAAAAATCGGCTTCGAAAAACTTCCCACCGCGCCCGAAGAACCCCTTCGCGCCGAGCTTCGTTCCTTCCTCGAATCCGTGCGCAAGCGCAAGCAGCCAATCGTCGATGGCGCCGCCGGCCGCCGCGCTCTCGAGCTAGCCGACCGGGTGATGTCGGGCATCCTCGAACACGCCCGGCACGTCCAACTATCCAGCTTCGCTCCACAGGACGCCCGATGATCGCCCGAATATTGGTTCCCAGAGACGTGCGCCCGCTCACCGAGGAGGAAGCGAAGAAGCAAAAGCCGCCCGCGCGCTTCGAAACTTACATGGACGACCGCATGGTCGTCCCCTCCGGCCTCTCCGATGCGCCGCCGCTCAACGGAAAATCCAGCATCCCGAGCCACCTTCCTCTGGGTGTGCTCGTTGATCGCGCCCTGGTCCCGCGCGATATCGCCCCGAAGCCTTTCGACCTGAAACCAATCACCGACTACGTGCCCGTCGCCGTCATGGATCCGCGCGTCGTCGTTCCCGTCTACGTCGAGCCGCCCGACGCGGAAGAAATCGCGCGCTTCGATATTCCGCCCGAGATGACGCCGGAGCTTCGCGAAGTCATCCAGCCCGACATCTTTACGACCGGCGACGCGAACCTCCTCATCGAGCCTCAGGCCAAAAAAGATGCGAAGTGGGACGCCATCACACGCGCCGCTTCCGTCGCCGTCCACATCGGCTTGATTATTTTCATAATTTTCATCCCCAAAATGTTTCCGCCCCACATACCCACGACGAAGGAAATCGAGCTCGCCAGCAAGAGCCTCGGCATCACCTATATTCCCGTCGACGCAATTCCATCCGCTCCTCCCGGTCCGCCGGGTCCGAAAGTGAAGATCAGCCCCAAAGTGCTGAACAAAGTCGCGCCGCCGCGTCCTGAAACGCACGCGCCGATCGCGCCGCCTTCGATTCCCAAGCCCGAGCTGCCCAAGCCCGAGCTGCCCTCCGCGCCCACGCCGCACACGGCTGTGAATCAGCCGTCCGTCAGCGTCCCCGTACAACCCACGCCGACACCCTCGCAAGTTTTGCCTGTGCCGCCGTCTCAGCCCGGCCATCTGAATTTGAATTTGCCTAACTCCTCGCCCGGCAAACAGCTGCAGAGCCAGATTCAGGATCAGATCCAGCGCGGTGGGGGTGGCACTGTGTACAACCCCGGCGCGGGTGGTGGTGGTGGCGGAGGAGGCGGTGGCGGACGCGGCGGCATGCAAGGCATGCAGCCTGGCGTCTCGATTCTCTCCGACACACAGGGCGTTGACTTCAACAGCTACCTTCAGCGTTTGCTCGCCACCGTCAAGCGCAACTGGTACACCGTGATGCCCGAGTCGGCCCTCATGGGCGATCGGGGCATCGTGATGCTCACCTTCAAAATCAATCGCGACGGCAGCGTCCCGCCGCAGGATCCAAACCTCGAGCGCACCTCCGGCAAGCAGCCGCTCGATACGGCGGCGCTCTCCTCCATCCGCACCTCAAGCCCCTTCGAGCCACTGCCCCCGCAGTTCAAAGGCGACTTCATCGAGCTGCGTTTCATCTACTTCTACAATATCCCGCCGGACTCGGTGCCCACCCGCTAGCTTCTTCTTTTGTACCGCGTCTCGCCGGTGCCGTTGACTTTGTTTTCAGTCTTCTTTACGACCGGCGCTCTTGCTCGTGTTTTCCTCCTTTGTACCGCTGGTCTCCGGTTCATCCTGAGGAACGAAGGGCCGGCGTCCTTGCCGTTGCCTTTTCAGTTCTATTTTCCCATTTTCCTCTTCCCGCTCGACTGTGCGACAGTAACCTCGCCGTGAACCTCAACCGCACTCAAATCCTCGGGGCCCTGATCCTCGCCGCCATCGCGCTCGCCATCCTTACTAGTGCGCTGAAGACTCGCGCACTAAGCTGACATGAACGCCGCCGCGCCCGCCCGCCTCATCGTCATCCTCGGCCCCACCGCCTCCGGCAAATCCGCGCTCGCCATCGAACTCGCCCGGCGGCTGGGCGGCGAAATCCTCGTCTGCGATTCAACTCAGGTTTATCGTCACTTCGACATCGGTACCGCCAAGGTCCCCCTGCGCGAACAGAGCGGCATCCCGCATCACCTCGTCGACCTCGTCGAGCCGGACGAAATCTTCGCCGCCGGCGACTACCGCCGCCGAGCTCTCCTCGCCCTCGACGATCTCCGCCGCCGCTCGACACTCCCCATCCTCGCCGCCGGCACAGGACTCTATCTGCGCGCCCTTCTCGAAGGCCTCGCCGACGCGCCGACCCGCTCGGAAGAACTTCGCGATCGCCTCCGCCGCAGCGCCGAAAAGCGCGGCTCGACGCACCTGCACAAAATCCTCGCCCGCCTCGACCCCGCCTCCGCCGCCCGCATCGCCCCGCGCGACTCGCAAAAAATCATCCGCGCCATCGAGATGCGCATCCTCGCCGGAAAGCCCGTGGCCGAGATTTTCCGCGCCAGCCGCGCCACCTCGCCGGATGACGAGCATCGCGAAGTGCGCACAAACGCCCTCGAAGGCTACGCGATCACGAAGATAGGCCTCGCGCCGCCGCGCCCCGCCCTCTACGCGCGCATCGATGCCCGCGTCAACGAAATGCTCGCCGCCGGCTGGCTCGACGAAGTCCGCACTCTTGTCTCGCGCGGCATTGCTCCTGATGCGAAGCCGTTCCAGTTCATCGGCTACTCCGACCTGCGCGCCCACCTCGAAGGCCGCCTCTCTCTCGACGCTGCTGTCGCGAACATCCAGCAGTCCACGCGCCGCTTCGCCAAGCGCCAGCTCACCTGGTTCCGCCGCGAGCCGCATGTTCACTGGCTCGAATCCTTCGGCGACAACCCCGAAACCGCAGCCGCCGCATTGCGTATCCCAGGTGGGATTCCATCTTTGTAGGCCGCGGTTTCAACTGCGGCAAAACTGCAAAATGGGCTTTAGCCCCTGGAGAGATTCTCACGCGCCCGCCGCCGCAGGCGGAGCAGCCTGCGCGGTCTGCCGTTCAATCACCGCGCACATCGCCGCCAGCGCCCCCACGCTGCCGCTGTGCGCTTCATAAGCCACATAGCCATCCGGCCGCACCAGCGTAATTCCCGGCCTCTGCGACGTCCTCAGTTCCATCACATCCGCGAACGCTTTGCACAATTCGCCCGCAGCTTCCGTGATGGACGAGTCCTTCTCGCCAATCATCAACAGAAACCGGCTGCGAATTCTCTGGCCGCCGCGCATCGAATCATCGAAGTAGCGTTTTCCCGGTCCCTCCACGATCGGGCTTCGCGGGTAGGCGATCCCGAGTTCGGAAAGCCGCTCGACGAAAGCGTGCTGAAATGGCGCCAGATGCGACGCCATCGGAATGATTGTGTTGCGCAACGTCTGCACCAGCTTGTTCGGTGTCCCCAGCACTTTCGTCAGCGTATCGGTGGTTTCGATCACGTTCCTGATCACCGGAATCCGCTCGGCGCTATAGCTGTCGAGCAGCTCCTCGTTGCCATGCCCGCGCAGAAAAAGATCCAGCTTCCAGGCCAGATTCCACACATCCTGCAATCCCGTATTCATACCTTGCCCGCCAAACGGGCTGTGAATGTGCGCGGCATCGCCGGCCACGAAAAAACGTCCCTGCCGCAGCCGCGCCACGTGCCGGTGATGAATGCGAAAATAGGTGCTCCAGTGCAGCGAAAGCGCCTCGATGCCGTTAGGAGCGCGGTCGGCGAGAATCTTCTTCACGAGTTCGAGCGAGGGCGCATCTCCCTCGGGCTGATCGATCGTGGCCACAATGCGCCGCCGCGTCGCGCTCATAGGAAAGATGGCCACCGGCCCGAGTTCGCTGGGGCATAGCTGCAACTCATCGGCGGGCAGCGCGTCATTCGTCTCTACGTCCGCCAGCACGAACGAGTCGGGATATTCCGCTCCCTCAAAAGGAATGTTCAGCAGATGCCGCACCGCGCTGTGCGCGCCATCGCAGCCGATCACGAACGAAGCCGTAAGTTTCGCCGTCTGGCCGCTGCGTTCGAGCGTCACGTCCACGCGATCGTCCAGTGGTTGGCCGGAAACGAATTTCGTGTCGTACTCCACGCTTCCGCCTCTGCACCGCAGCTGCTCGACGAGCAGCTTCTCGGTCACATCCTGCGGAACCATGGCTACGAATTGGTAAGGTGTTTCGTCAGGTTCGAATCTCATGTGCGCCAGCGTGCGTCCATGGGTCACGATTGTTACCGACGTCACGCGATTCGCCGCCGCAAGAAACGGCGCTGCAACGCCCGCCATGTCGAAGATTTCAAGCGTGCGCGGGAAAATTGCCAGCGCCTTGGAATGTTGCGATTGCGAGGAGTTTTCCTCCACCAGCCTCCAGCGCAGCCCGCGCCGCGCGAACTCATTGGCCAGAAAAAGCCCCACAGGCCCGGCTCCCACAATCAAAATATCGGTGTCGATTACGCCCTTACCCATAGGGAATTCTCCTGACTTCAAGAATTGTGTCGGGTTGAAAGATGACCGCGCGACTGGAAGCAGTCGTCAGGCTGGGAAAAAACATAAGCCGCAAGCGAGAGCGCAGGGCCGCGCCACATAATTGCAGGCTACCATTTCCCGGGGCTATACCGCCGCGGATTAGAAATTTTTGCATTATAGGCAGAAGTTAACGTAGCTCACCTCTTCAGAGGTGAGGTGTTCTGGTTTTATGAGGTTTTGATGATTCCGAGCAAAAACCTCGGGTCTGAAGACCCGAGCTACATTAGAATCGCGGCGTGTCGCGCCTCCGTCGAATTGAAGTTGCCGGCCGCTATTTCTTCATTACCACAAATCTCCTGCGGCACACTCAACCGCTCCCTCCGCCGGAACGTGACATCTGTCTTGAGCAAATCGACCGCGCTCGTTCCAAGCACAGGTTTGCAATGTTTGCTTATGTTGTGATGCCCAATCACATCCACCTTCTGGTCTGGACTCTGGAGTCGCTGCTGCCAAAGTTGATGCAGCGCTGCGTTCGAAGCACGGGCCCATCTGGCAGGAGCGATATTTTGATTTCATTCTTCGCCGCGCTGGTGATTTCGGCAAGAAACTTGAATACATCCACGCGAATCCAGTGGAAGCAGCCCTTGTGGGTCGACCCGAGGATTGGAAATGGTCCAGCGCCGTGTTCTACATCAAGAAAGAGCGTTCTCGTGCGGCCAGATCTCTTTGCAGTCCCATCGGACCCTAATGAGCCTCTATGGCCCGCGCCGTGGCGTTGAAGAACGAGGTCCGTATCACTACAAAAGTTGGTCCGCCCAGCAACTTTCTCGCGCGCCGGCTGGCCAAAATCCCCTCGACGTCCTGCAAAGTCAATTCGTCTGAGGCGCGACATCGAGGGATTTCAATGTAGCTCGGGTCTTCAGACCCGAGACTTTTGACTCTTGCTCGGCAGTCATTTTACCAACAAAAGCATTTTGCCGTCTCTAGCGCAGACCATCCAACGTAGCACCGGCGGATCAGAGCCTATCTCTAGAGAGGTGAGCTGCATTTCAACTAACACATCACATCTCCCTCGCGTCGACGCGCTTGCCTTCAGACAAGCGGACGAGGCTTTCCAGATGCTTGACGGCGGCTGAGCACAGCTATATCGTCCGGATGAGGCGAACCGTTGGCATCACCTGCACCAATTCGCGCACCGAAGGCTGCGCCGCTCGGGCGCGCTGACTGGATACGGGCGGCCTTTGCGCGGCTCGCACAGGATGGGATTGATGCGGTGCGCGTCGAAGTGCTGGCGCGCGATTTGCACGTGAGCAAGGGCAGCTTCTACTGGCATTTTCGCGATCGCGATGAGCTGGCGGGGGCGATGCTCGAGCAATGGGATGAGGATGAATCAGCTTGGGTCGAGACGGCGGCGGACGAGCGCAGCGCGGCGGCGCGTTGGGCGGAGCTGGTCAAGCATCTGACCGATGACGCGCACAGTCGGCCCGAGGCGGCATTGCGGGACTGGGCGCGTCGCGATCCGCGGGTGGCCGAGCGGGCGCGCGAGATCGAACGCAAGCGGCGAGGATACGTTGCCGAGGTGCTTGAGGACGTGGGATTTACGGTCCGAGCAGCGGAGGCGTGGTCGGAGATGGGCTTGCTGGTCTGCCTGGGCTGGGTGGACCGGGCGACCCGCGACCCGGAATTCCGCAGCGCACCGAAGCGCGGCCTGGGCGATTTCTTGTCAGAGCTGGTCCTGGCGGCGTCGGCAAGGTCGGGCGGGGGCAGGTAAGTTCAACGCCCAAACATCGTTCCTGATTTCTATCTCGGTTCCTCAGTGCCTCGGTGGCTAAGACTTTCCGATTGCGCGCCAAAACTGCTTTTTGCGGCAACCTCCTTGCTGCACTTACAGCGCCAATTTTTGTCCAATTGCCCAAAACGTAGAATGTTCGCGAGGGCTTGCTAAGGACGGTATAATAAAAATACGAATGAGAGTGGACACCCCCAGGTTTCGGCCGAGCCAGGATATCGCCTCCGCATGAAAACACCGCAAGAGCTGGACAATCGGGAACGAGTGTTGCTTGTCGGCGTGGGGCTGAAGAAATCGCTGCGCGGGCGCATGGGCGATCCCACGTCTGCGGGCCGCGATTCGCTCGAAGAGCTCACGGAGCTCGCCGAAAGCGCGGGCGCGAAAATCGAAGGTTCGCTGCTGCAAGTGCGCGAAGCGCTCGATCCCGCGACGCTTGTGGGGCGCGGCAAACTCGACGAAATTCGCATGGAAGCGGAGATGCGGCACGTGCCGCTGGTGATTGTGGATCACAATCTCACGCCCGTGCAGCTGCGCAATATGGAGAAGGGGATCGGGCGGCGCGTGATTGACCGCACGCAGTTGATCCTGGATATTTTTGCGACGCATGCGCGGACGCGCGAAGGCCAGCTGCAAGTGGAGCTGGCGCAATTGAATTATCTGCTGCCCCGGCTCACCGGCAAGGGAGCAGAGCTTTCGCGGCTCGGCGGCGGAATCGGGACGCGCGGACCTGGCGAACAAAAACTCGAGACCGACCGGCGGCGTATTCGCAATCGCCTGGGGAAAATCAAAGAAGCGATTGAGACGGTTCGCCGCCAGCGAACCACGCGGCGGCGTGCGCGGCAGGCGGTCCCGCTCGGGATGATCGCGCTCGTGGGCTACACGAACGCGGGCAAGTCGACCCTCTTCAACGCGCTGACGCACGCCGAAGTGCTCACATCGCCGCAGATGTTTGCGACGCTCGACCCTACGATTCGCGCGGTGCGCCTGCCGTCGCGCCGCCGCGTGCTGCTGAGCGACACGGTAGGATTCCTGCGCGATTTGCCGCCGGACTTAATCGCCGCCTTTCGCGCGACGCTCGAAGAAGTGCAGGAGGCGGCACTTATCCTGCATGTCACTGATATTTCCAATCCGCATCACGCCGAGCAGGACGCCGAAGTTGAAAAGGTTCTCGATGATCTGGGCGTAAAGAATTCTCCCCGCGTCCACGTCTTCAACAAAATCGATCAGATTGATCCCGTGCAGCTTGCCAATTTTCAGAGTGCGAATGGGCACAACGAACAGAAAGCGTTTGCGTCCGCAGCGACCGGAGCAGGCCTGAAAGACTTGCTCGCGCGCATTGATACGGTGCTGCCCGGCGATCCTCTGGTTCGCGTGCAACTGAACGTGCCGCTGGCCAATGGCCGCGACTTAGCGATTATCCACGCATGTGGGCGAGTGCTCAATTCTGAGGTGCTGGACGGGCATATGAAGGTCGACGCAGAATTGCCGGAATCCGTCGCACGGCAATTGCAGGAGTTCGTGGCGGAGCCTCAAAGGCGAGGGGCGTAAAGTCCTATTACTAGTATCCCTTAGCGACTGCAGCCCTGGCGCGAA
>Ga0306922_10001674_pt1 | contig 19989 bp, 17 predicted proteins | sample sta12Cox44000082_FD_203758 | JGI IMG/M metagenome (GOLD analysis project Ga0306922, IMG submission 203758) | Lab enrichment of tropical soil microbial communities from Luquillo Experimental Forest, Puerto Rico - statoxic.12C.oxic.44.000.082 (v2)... | ecosystem: Environmental > Terrestrial >... | reverse complement strand
CACAGGACCGTTCCGGTGTAGGCGAACAGCGCGAACTGATGCGGCGCGACCTCCGTCATGCCGGCCGCGTAGGCGGTGAGGTGGCGCACGCCGGGAATGAAGTATCCGACGGTCAACGCCCAATGGCCGATCCGTTCAAACCAGGCATGCGCCCGCGCGAGACGCTCGGGCGTGAGATGGACGTGTTTTCCAAAACGGTGCAGCAAAGCGAGTCCGAAGCTGCGGCCAAGCGCGTAGCTGATGGTCATGCCGGAAGCGCTGCCTGCCACTGCCGCGGCGAAAGCCAGGGGCATAGATAGTTCACGCCGGTAGATCAAGTAACCGGTAAATGTCAGCAGTGTTTCGTCGGGAACTGGCAGCCCGACGATCCCGAAGATCAGCAAGACAAAGATCGCCAGATAGCCGTACTGGGTGATCCAGGCTATAATCTGTGATTCCACTAGGGATTCTCACTAAACGGCCAGATTGGTGATGTCGACCGGAGTCCGGTTACCCTCCACCACGACAATGCCGCTCGCGGTGACGTGATGGTAGCGGCGATCGCGTCCGAGGTCGTGACCGATCTCTGCATCGCCAGGGATTCGCACGTTCTTGTCCAGGATCGCGCGGCGCACCCGAGCGCAACGGCCGATGTCGCAGTTATCCAAAATGATCGAATCCTCGACCAGGGCACCGGCATGCACGCGGACGCCGCGCCCGAGCACCGAATTGCGCACGATTCCGCCGGAGAGGATGCAGCCTCCCGAGATGATGGAATCGATGGCCTGGCCACGGCGGTTATCTTCGTCGAAGGTGAATTTTGCCGGCGGGTCCGGATAGCCGGTCGTGCGCCAAGGCCATTCGCGGTTGTAGAGGTTCAAAGCGGGGCTGACGGACCGCAGGTCCATGTTGGCCTCGTAGTAAGCATCGATGGTTCCCACGTCGCGCCAGTAGGGGACGGCGTCAGCCGATTCGCCGGGAATCCGGTTGGTTTGGAAATCGTAGGCGTAAATCGCCGTTTTGGCGGCGAGCGCGGGAAGGATGTCGCGTCCGAAGTCGTGGAGACTGGCGCTGTTGGCGGCATCATCGTGCAATAGGCGCAACAAGGTCCGCGTGGAAAAGATGTAATTGCCCATCGAAGCGTAGACGCGCTGTGGATCGCTGGGGAGGTTGGGCGCGTCCGGATTCTTTTCATGAAACGCCAGGATATGGCCGTCTTCGGCCGCTTCGATCACGCCGAATTCGGACGCCTGCTGTTTCGGAACGGGCACGGCCGCGACCGTCACCTCCGCATTCCTGTGCATGTGAAATTCGACCATGGCGGCGATGTTCATGCGGTAGATGTGGTCGCCGCCGAAGATGGCCACCACGCGCGGGTCGGCCTGCTCCACCAGATTGAGGTTCTGGTAGATCGCGTCGGCCGTGCCCTGATACCAGGTCTCTCCCACTGAACGCATCTGGGCCGGCACGGGGATGACGAATTGATTCTTGAGCAAGCCACCGAATTGCCACCCCTCGCTCAAGTGTTGCAGCAGCGACTGGCTGCGGAATTGGGTCAGAACGTAGATCGAATAAATTCCCGAATTGATGAAATTGCTCAACACGAAATCGATGATCCTATACTTTCCGGCGAAAGGAACAGCCGGCTTGGCGCGTTCTTTGGTCAGCGGAAAGAGACGGGTCCCCTTGCCGCCGGCTAGCACGATTCCCAGGACGCGGATGCGCATAGCGACGATGGACGCTCCCATTTTTCCAGGCCAGCGGGCGCGCGCGCAAGGGGAATCCGCAACCTTCTATGCTAGGTTCTCGCAGCGGCAGTTGCGTTTTCGTAAAGCGGCGGAGTGCCCGGCGGCCGTGTCTTCCACCGGCGGTGGATCCACAGCCATTGATCCGGGTGTTCGCGGACCGCCGCCTCAACCCGCGCCTGCACCGCCTGGGTATCGCGTTGGGCATCTCCGGTCATCGCGATGGGCGGAAAGAACCGCAGGATGTAGCGGCACCGTTCGGTGGACCAGAGTGCAAAGCCCGGAATGACCACGGCACCGCTATGAGCGGCCAGTTTGGCAAAACCCGCGTTGGCTGCGGCGGGGATGCCAAAGAAGTCGACGAAAACGCCGGAATCGAGCGCGGCGTTCTGGTCGGTCAGGACGCCAACGGCCTCATTGGCCGCGAGCGCCTTCAGCACCGCGCGCGCCGAATCGTGTTTCAGGATGACGCGGTTGCCAGAAAGGGCGCGCCGCCGTTCCACCAGGCGGTCGATTAGGGGATTGTCCAAGCGACGCGCTACGACGTTCATCGGAGCCGCCAGCAGCGCGTACCCATATGCGCTCAGCTCCCAGTTACCCAAGTGCGCGGTGGCAAACAGCACGCCACGGCCGGTTGCCAGGGCAGCCTGCACATGCTCCATGCCCTCGACCGAGATCCAGCGGTCCAGATTCTCGGGCCGAATCGAGGGAAACCGGGCGAAGGTCACCAGCAGCCGCGCAATCGAGCAGAAAACGCCATCGACGATTTCGGCATGCCGCGCTTCACCCAGATCCGGCAAGGCCATCGATAGGTTACGCCGCGCGACTCTCCGCAGTCGAGGCAGGGCGACGTCGAGCAGGCGTGTGTAACCACGAGCCAGCCGGTGTGCGACCGCAAGCGGCGTCCACTCGAGCGATTTTAGAACCGCCACAGCGAGCCCGTATTCGACGGCATTGCGCAAGCCCGATCGCCGGCGCATCCGCTTACTCGATCCAGCCGCCGCCCAGAACCAGATCGCCGTCGTAGAAAACCGCTCCCTGGCCGGGTGTCACGGCCCGCTGCGGCTCATCGAAGATGACTTCCACGCGGGCGTTCGGGCGCCCCTCGGATCCGGCGGCGCGCAGCGTGGCCGGAGCGGGGGTGTGCTTGTTGCGAATCTTCACTTGGGCAAGGCGAGGGGCGGCGATGGGTTCGATCGAGATCCAGTTGACCTCGTTGGCAAAAAATCGCGAGCGAAGCAGCTCCCCCTCCCCTCCGACGACTACCTGCTGGGTCTGGGGGTGCGTCGCGATCACATACAGCGGCTCGCTGGCGGCTAGACCGAGGCCGCGGCGCTGCCCGACGGTGAAGTGGTGGACGCCCGGATGCTCGCCCAGCGTGCGGCCGTCGAGGGTCATGATCGACCCGCGAGCGGGTGGCTGGGGTTCTCCGCGATCCCTGAGCCAGGCGCTCAGAAAACCGGCGTAATCGCCGTTGGGTACGAAACAGATCTCCTGGCTGTCGCTCTTGGCTGCCACGGCCAGGCCCATCGCGCGCGCCAGTTCGCGCACTTCGGGCTTAGTCATTTCACCCAGTGGGAACAAGGTGCGGGCCAGTTGCGGCTGGGTCAGACCGAACAGGAAATAGGTCTGATCCTTGGATTCGTCGGCGGGACGGAGCATTTGATACCGCCCAGAGCCTGTGTCGTAGCAGACACGCGCGTAATGACCGGTAGCGATCTGCTCGGCACCCACGGCATCAGCCAGTTCCAGAAACCGATCGAACTTGATGTGGTTGTTGCACAGCGTACAGGGCACCGGAGTCCGGCCGGCGAGATATTCGTCAACAAACGGCCTGACCACGCGGTCTTCAAATTCCTGCTCGAAGTTCACCACGTAATACGGAATGCCGATCTGTTCGGCGACGCGGCGGGCGTCGTACACGTCGTCGAGCGAGCAGCAGCGGCCGGACCCGGCGGGTAGCCCACCGTGCGCGGAGAGTTCCGGCAGCCGCAGCTGATTCCACAGCTGCATGGTGAGTCCGACCACCCGATGGCCCTGCCGCACCAGCAGCGCAGCCACCGTGGAGCTGTCGACGCCGCCGCTCATGGCGACGGCAATGGGGGGAGCCTCAGGCATCGACGGAAATTCGGCGCAGGTGCGCGACCGAGGCCTCCAGCGCGACCGCCAAGGCATCCACTTCGTCGGCGGTGTTGGCGCAGCCAAGAGAAAAGCGGATGCTGGCCCGCGCCCGTTCCGCCGGCAGCCCGATCGCGGTCAGCACGTGCGACGGTGTTACTGCGCCGCTCGAACAGGCTGAGCCGGTGGAGACGGCAAACCCGCGCAGATCGAGGGCGATGACGAGTGCCTCGCCATCGATGCCGTCAAAATGGATGTTGGTCGTGTTGGGTGTGCGGCATTCACGCGAGCCGTTCACGCCGGTGCCCGGAATGCGGTCCAATATCGTGTTTTCCAGCCGATCACGCAAGGCGCTCAGATTCTTCGCGTCGCTAGACAGATTGCGCAAAGCCAGCTCAGCGGCCGCGCCGAAGCCCGCAATTCCGGGCACATTTTCCGTCCCCGGACGGCGATCGCGCTCGTGGTGGCCGCCGTACGTAAGCCCCGCCAGGCGCGTGCCCTTGCGCACGTACAGCGCTCCGACGCCCTTGGGCGCATAGAGCTTATGGCCGCTCACACTGTAGAGATCCACGCCCAGGGCCCCCACGTCCACAGGCACCTTGCCGAGGGCCTGCACGCCGTCGACGTGAAACGGGATTTCGGCCTCACGCGCGATACGCGCGATTTCGTGGATGGGTTGTAAGGTGCCGAGTTCGTTGTTAGCGTGCATGACCGAGATCAGTACGGTTTCGGACCGCAGCGCGCCGCGGACGTCCTTCGGATCGACGACTCCCCTAACGCTCACCGGCAATCGAGTCACGGCGACGCCTTCGCGCTCGAGTTGAGCGCACGCCCCGAGCACCGCAGGATGCTCGATAGTCGTGGTGATGACGTGCCGGCGGCCAACCACCACCCGGCCCACGCCGAGGACCGCCATATTGTCCGCTTCCGTGCCGCCACCCGTGAAAACCACCTCGGCCGGCCGAGCGCCGATAAGGGACGCAATCTGGCGGCGGGCGGCTTCCAACCGCTGCTTGGCGGCTTGTCCGAAATAATGGATGCTGGATGCGTTACCATACGTTTGATCGAGGCACGACACAACCGTTTCGCGCACCTCGGGCGCAAGCGGAGTCGTGGCGTTGTGATCAAAGTAAGCGCGGAACACTTAGACCTATTTTAGCAACGCCCCCACCAGCGGATTCGGAACCGCCACTCCCGTCACACGGCTGATCGAGCCAAAGCAAACGTCGGATTCCCACGATGCCCCGCTCTTCCATAAATCTGAATGGAAGACGTGAGGTGTAGTTCAATCACAGGGTAGAGGCGTGCGCCACCAAGACGCAGCACCAATTCACGATTGTGAATGCCACGGTCGCCCTAAGCCTGCCGAAACCGAACCTCTGAATCTTATTGCGGCCGGTCATTACAACTCTCCATGGTTAGCCGCAGCATGGCTGTCGCCGGTCCTCCGCTCCCATCAGGGCCACTTTCAACCGTGTCCCACTGAGTCATTACTGCCGAGCACCGGGACACTCAGCTAAAGCACGATTCGCATCCCGGGCCGTACCTCGAAGGATTCTAAAAAGGGGCGCGGTGCCCCACCTCGAAGAAGAAGCGGAACGGCACCGCGCCAATCGTGCCCGCTTTATTGGGCTTTGCTGTGTGAGGCCTTTCTGAGAGGGCGGCTCAAGAAATTTTGAGTCTCGGTTCATCCGCATCTGTTGGTCCGGAGCCTTCACCCGCTTGAAGGTGAACCGAAAACCATCGGAGTCGAAGCGATGCTGGCTGCGCGATGGTGAGGGATCGGGATTGGCCTTCATTGAGAAGCCACGGGGAAAGGGGCTGCGGGGACAAGGGCGGCAGCTTCAAACAGCTCCAATTGTGACATTCCGAAGGCGCAACGACCCGACTTCTCGTTGCCTGCCTGCGATATCGGGCTTTTGGGGGCCGCTCCCGAAACAAGTCTGGTTATCTGTAGATTGCGACATACGGTAGACCCGGTGGCCAACCTTGCCCCCCGGTCTTTCCCGAACGTTCGGTGAAAGGCCTTTGCTCGGGTGGCCAAACCGTTCGAAGAGTCCGGCCACTCGCGCCTCAGCTGGTTCCCTAGGACGTGCTGTAGACGGCACCTTTCGCAACCAGGAGCTCAGGTGCAATCTTGCCGAAGCCGCGGTATCCACAATCCGTACATCGGGCTTCGTATGAGTCGTCCCCACGGTACTCCACGACCTCCATCGTGAACCTGCTGCAGTCTGGGCAAAACGTCGGAAGCAGAACCATCGCGACCCCCAAAGCACCCCCACCGCCAAAGGCAAAAAAGGCCGCCAGGAAGGGTCGGCACCGTTCTCGGCGGCCATGCCTATGTGCCTTCGAATAGTGCTTGTTGGATGCCCACTCCAGGATCAGAGACTCAATAATTTTTTGGGGGGGTTGAGTCGGCTGGACAGATGGGGCCGCCTCTGGCAGGCGGCCCCTCGGGCCGCCAAGGAAGGTCCGTGGTTCTCAGCGGCCCGCCAACCTGAAGTCGGCAGAGCCCCGTGACTAGTTAATGCGACTTCAGGAGGCCTAATTCCAGTGTATCGCGATGCTGCAAAAATGGGTTGCAACGGGGCCTATGTGCCGATGTTGGTAAAGCGTTTGCAGTCGCCGTTGATACCGAGGAAGAAATGTGGCGGTGGGCTGAGGAGGCGCCCCCTGTCAGGCTAAGGGCGGCGTGAGCTAATGAACTTTCACGGATGCCCGGTTGCCGCTGATATTCGGCCTCTTTGGCGAGCCTCCTCGCGTAGCCGCTCGTCAGCTTCGAGAGGGTTGTCGTTAGCTCAACCTCGCGAGACCCTGGTCTTCGGTCATCGACCTGAGCTTCTCGTTAGACCGTGCCGATTCATACCCCCGCCGAATTGGTGCCTCGGCCCTCCACCACCGTCTGGGCGTCCCCCAAACGTTAGATGTTTTTTCGGATACCAACAAAACTAACTCCCACGCCGGCAAGAGCTTCCGGGTTTCCGAGACATCCGTTTTTTCGCGCTGGGATGAGGATTGCCACCCGTTGGTTTTACGAGCCAGATGCCGATCCTGCACGCGACCCTTGCTTGGGCGTTCTTACTGACGTTCCCCATTCGGAGCTGGCGCCCAGCGACCCTAAATTTCGAGCAGGTTGACTGGCTTGCCGTCGGGCGCCATGAGGCAAGCTCGGCACTGTCAAAGTACGGCCTGCCCACGCCGGCCCTGGATGACCCGTTCGTTACATTCGCCTCGTCTGACTTCAATCTGTAGGGGCGGGCCGAGGTCTCGGGTCTCGGTCTCGAATGGACAACCAGTGGAGGAGTCGCCTTTCCGCAAGCACCAAACGTTCGACGGGGGGATCAAACGGGGGATCAATAGGTTGCCGCCGCGGGATATATCCTGAATATGGCTATAGGCTATATGGACAACCAGCTTCGTGCGAGGACGCCGACGGCACGCTTCAGCATACGTTTGATTGAGGCCGATGCCTAAACCGATCCTGACGCTGACCACCGATTTCGGCCTTGCCGACCACTACGTGGGCACCATGAAAGGTGTCATCCTGGGCATCTGCCCACACGCGCAGATCGTGGATATCAGCCACCATGCTGCGCCCTTCGCCATCTCTGAAGGCGCTTATCTGATTGCCCAGGCTTACCGTTACTTCCCCAAAGGAGCGGTGCACCTGGTGGTTGTGGACCCCGGTGTGGGAACAAGGCGCCGACCCATCCTGGCGGAGGCCGCCGGACAGTACTTCGTGGCTCCGGACAACGGCGTTCTTTCGCTGATCTACGCCCGCGAGAAGCATAAGGTCCGCGTCCTGACTAATGAACGCTATTTCCTCAACCCGGTGAGCCAGACCTTTCACGGACGCGATATCTTCTCTCCGGTGGGGGCACACTTGGCGGCCGGCGTGCGAGCCGCTCGGATGGGCAAGCGGGTCAAAGACTACCAGCGGACTGACTTCGCGAAACCGCGCCGCACAGGCACCCATTCATGGATGGGGCAGGTGCTCCGCGTCGACCGCTTCGGGAACATCGTCACTAACTTTCAATCCGTCGATTTCCCGGGTTTGGCCGAGGGAGGGTTTCGGTTGACGCTCGGCGAAACCGAGATCAGCGCGCTCGCCCACAGCTATTCAGAACACCCGTCCGGCACGTTGTTCGTGATCGAGGGCAGTACCGGTCACCTGGAAGTTTCACTCGGCCAGGAATCCGCCGCGGCGGCCATCGGATGCAAAACCGGCGCGACCGTGGAACTTCGGGTTCTCTAAGCTTTTCTAGCCCACCGGATGCTTGGCGGCTACGGGGGACTCGAGGGCCTTGAGAACGCGTTCGAGGTCGGCTTCCTGCACGGGTTTAGAGACCACGAAGCGCCCGTCGCCTGCAAAATCGGCCGACAATTCAGTATCGCGGCCATCGGACAGGAGAATGAAGCCGTCGACGCGAGAATGCATGCGTTCGGAGAGCTCCACCCAGTTCAAACCGGGAGCATGCACGGAACAGAAAGCCGCGTCAAAGCGCATGCGGTGCGCCAGTTCGAGGCCTTTGTCGGCGTTTTCGACGGGCACCACGCGAAAGCCGCGCGCGACGAGCAGGGCGAGCAACTGCCGCTGCGCGGCATCCTCCGGTTCAATCACCAGTGCGGTCATTGGGTGTGCCGACTCGCGGGGCGGCGCGGGCGCCGCCGCCCCCAGCCGCTCTTTGGCAGTGACCGGCAGTTCGACTTCGAACGTGGGCTCGGCATTGTCCTTCTCGATGAGCCGGACTTCCCCACCGTGACCGGTAACAACGCCGCGGGTGACGCCCAGCACGGCGGCAGTCTCCTGGGGAGTTCGGGTGTCAGGCGGCGCCGTAAATGCCACTTCCACGAGCAGACGCTTGGCGAGGACTCCGGTACGGATAGTGAGCGTCTTCTGCTCGGCTCGGGCGAGCGACTGCTCGGCGTGTATCAATAGGGTGAGAAATGCTTGTTCGAGCTGACCATGCGAACCCAGCACGAACAGCGGCTCGCGCAGCGTTAGATCACGTACTCGGATGCCCGACGCCTTCCAATCACGCTCGCGAAATTCGATCAAATTCCGCAACAGCACGCTGATGTCCACGGGTCGCGCTTCCACCTGTTCGGTCGCGCCGAACGAGACCAGTCGCGCGACAATCGCGGACGCTTTGTGAGACTCGGCCGCAATCGCCGAGAGCTCGCGTTCGGCCGGGGTGGCCTGCCCTTTGTCGACCGCGCGGCCTGCCAGCTCCGAAATCGAGGCTAGCGGCGCCTGCAGCTCGTTGACCACGCCGGAAATCAAGCGGCCGACCGCGGCCAGCTTTTCGGTGCGGAATAACTGCTCTTGCACAGAACGCTGGTCGAGCAGCCGAATCGCCACTCCAATCTGGTTGCCCAGATGCTGAGCCAGCGCCTGTTCATCGCCGGTAAAATCGCGGACCCGGTCATCCTGGTCCAGCTCTAGAACACCGAGCACCTCGCCTTGCGACAACATCGGAACGAACAGCAGCGACTTGGGCGAGCCCATGGGCTCACCCGAGGCGATGGGGAAGGGGCTACGCTCGACATCCGGAATCACCAGCAGGGTGCGGTAATGAAAGCAGGCCACAGCGCCAGCTCGTGTCCCGCCGGGCGGCGAAGACAGCGAGATCGACAAAGCCGCTTGGCCTTCGGGAACCACTGCATCGAGGGCCTTGGTGCCCCGATTGAACACGTAGAGGTGCACGCGCGTTACCCCGAGAATACCGGGCAAAGCCTTTGTCGTCTGATCGAGGATCGTGTCGAGCGACGAGGCGCCGAGGATCTCTTCTCCCAGCTGGAAGACCCGGCGCAGCCGTTCGCGCTGCCCGCGAAGCCTCCGTTCCCGGCTCCACAGGATCAAACCGATCAGCAGCGCCACACCGACACCGCTCGTTACAGCCAGCGGAGGCACCACCCGACTCCTCTCAAGCGCCACGATGCCGTTCGGGTTGCCGGCCAGCAGTTCGAACCAGCGATCGTGCGGCGGCGCCGGACCATACTGAAAGGCTACCCCTTTGGCCTGGATCGTATCGGCAAGCCGCACGCCGGCCAGTTCCGCAGATGGAACGCCGTAGGCCTGCGGGATGAAGAACTTGCAGTTACCCCCCTTGGCAGAAACGAGTGGGTAGGCCCCAGCCGTGGTGTCTCCGAGTTCGACCAAGTCGCCTTCGGTGCGCACGAATTGGCCGAGATGATGAAATCCCATTAGCTCGTCGACAGGCACTGGCTCCGGAGAAGGAGCCGGCTTGTTTCCGAGACACCGGATGCGCGCCCGGAGCACGACAACCATGCCGTCGCGGGAAGAAATTGGGCCTTCGACCTCGATTTCATCTCCCGGTTGATAGTTGCCAATATCCCGGTCGCCCTCGCGCACTTCGATCGCAGTGCCGTGTCGCTCCTGTTCGAATGCCAGTAGGGTATAGCCCGGGAAGCGGAACGGACGCGCCGAGACCGCGCCTTCGACCAGCACGGTCTGGCCCGCGTAAGCCGGGCTGAAGTCCGGGGCTTTCCGTTGGTTTACTTGTTCCGGGGTTAGCCCGACCTGCGCTTGCGCCGGGAAACAGAAACATGCCGCCGCCAGCGCACACATAGACGAGACCATGCCGCCTATTGGGCTTTGAACCATCACTGCCGATCCCCGCCTACTCGATCATCGCGGGTTCCGGCTTTCCTGGCAAGTTGTTCGGGGTGATCGAGCCGCATAACTCGCCGGGCTCCTCACTTGTCATTTTATCCGATCGCTGACTATGAGCTCTCGCGTTCGAGGTTGGCCTGGAGCCAGTTCAGGTAATTGGCGGCGCCGGCAACGACCGGCAACGCTAGCGCCTCAGCCACTTCGTAGGAGTGTTCCTTTTCGAGGGCGACCAGCAAGTCGGCCATCCGTTCACGCGACGATTTCATTAACAACAGGTACTCCTCGGCGGATTCGATCGCACCCTTCCAACGGTAATAGCTTCGAACACCCGGAACTACATTGACGCACGCTGCCAGCCGTTGTTCGACCAGAGAACGCGCAAGTCTTTGGGCCTCGTCTTCAGAAGCACACGTGCTCAGCACCACAATCTTGTCGGTCATGAAAAAAAACTACGGAGCAAATCGCGCTAGCAATGCTACCATTATTTCGCAGGCGTCACAACGCATGAGACGGTTGTCCGTCCGGTCCACGTACGTGCTGACCTTCCTGGTGGCGGCGAGTTATGCGTTTTTTGCGTTGCGCGTGCCTCGGGGCGTCAAGGGCCTGTCCGAGAAGCGTCAACAGATCGAACAGCTGGAGAAACGCAATGCCCTCCTCGAGCAAGAGATCGAGCGCAAGCAGGAACACGTCCGCCGCTTGAGCAGCAACCCGGGCGAGCAGGAACTGGAGATTCGGCAGCGACTCAAGCTCGTGCATCCCGGCGACAAAGTCTATATCCTGTCGAAATAAGGGCCCTCGGGAACGGGAGCTGCCTAGAGGCTGAGCACGGCCGCCCCCCGGATGGCGTCGTTTTTGAGGGCGTTCAGTGCCGCATTGGCTTCGTCCAGGCCGAACTCGCGCACCTCGGTGTGGATGGGAATCTCGGCCGCGATCCGCAGAAAGTCCTCACCGTCACGCCGTGTATTGTTGGCGACACTGCGAATGACGCGTTCGTGGTAGAGCAGAGCGTAGTCGATGGCCGGGATGGGGCTCATGTGGATGCCCCCGAGTGCCACCGTGCCGCCGCGCTTGAGCACGCGCAAAGCTGCGACCACCAGTTCACCGGCCGGAGCGAAGATCAGGGCAGCGTCGAGGGGGGCGGGCGGGTTTTGGTCCGAACCGCCGGCCCAGACGGCGCCCAGATCCAGCGCCAGTTGCCGGTGCCGCGGGTCCCGCGTAACTGCATAAACGTCGATCTGCCAGTGGCGGGCCACTTGGATGGCAACGTGAGCGGCCGCTCCGAAACCGTACATCCCAAGCCGGCCTCCCGGTTGGATGCCGGAGACCCGCAGGGTGCGGAATCCGATAATGCCGGCGCATAGCAGTGGCGCCACATGAAGGTCGCTGAAACCTTCGGGAAGGGCATAGGCGAACTCGTCCGGGCAAAGCGCATACTCGGCATATCCTCCGTGTTCGGTCCAGCCGGTGAAAGAGGCGCGTTCGCAGAGATTCTCGCGTTCGCTGACACAGTACTCGCACGCTCCACACGTCTGGTACAGCCACGGAATGCCCACTCGTGCGCCCGGCTGAAACCGCCCCGCATCCGGACCGCACTGTTCCACGGTACCCACCACCTGGTGGCCGGGGACCAGTGGACTCTTCCGCGTCGGCAACTCTCCTTCAACCACATGCAGGTCGGTGCGGCAGACCCCGCACACGCGAACCCGGACCAGCACCTGATTTCCGTGGGGCTTCGGTACTGGCAATTCGGTGAGACGCAGCGGGTTGGATTCAACCGGTGCGGGCGCCGGCAAAATGCAGGCCTTCATGTTTGTATTCTCGCGCCTTCGGTTGGCTGCTATGGTAGAAGTATTATCCTTTCGTGTATGGCCAAACGGATCATGGTGGCGGTCGTGGGCGCCGGAATCGGCTCGCTGGTCGGTCTGCTGATTTCCTCTCTGGGCGCCGGAAACCCGGCCTTGATTATCGGGGGGCTCGCCGGAGCCGCCATTCCGCTTCTGGTCCTGGGTCCGCCGGGGCGGTGAGTCCGGGGTCCCGAAGGAGGTGTTGTGGCGTTTTGTTCAAAATGCGGAGCCGCGGTCGAGGGACGTTTTTGCGCGCAATGTGGAAGTCCGGTGATGCCGGCGGCGGAGGCGGGCCCGGCCGCGGTTCCCACACCTCTGCCGGCTGCGGCAGGGCTCACCGATAATGTGGCCGGTGCGCTGTGTTACGCGTTGCTGTTGATCACCGGGGTTCTTTTCCTGGTGATGGCCCCCTACAATCAGAACCGGGCCGTTCGGTTTCACGCTTTGCAGTCCATTCTGCTTCACGTCGCCATGATCCTGGCTTGGTACGGGTGTGTGGTCGTTCTGAACGTCATCCACCTTGGTTTCTTGTTGTTTCCCCTCTTTCTGGGGTGCGTGGCGTTGTGGCTGTACATGATGATTTCCACGTACCAAGGCAAGACCGTGGTACTGCCCGTCATCGGCCCTTTCGCCCAGCAACAGGCAGGAAAGTGAAGCTGCTTTCGCGAGGTGTGGTCGCCGCCGCCTCCGCCATGTCGCTGGCGGTGGCCCAACCACCCCGGGTCCGCGGAATCAACCTGTACGGGCTCCACAAAGTGACGGCGGAGCGGATTCTGCGTGCCACGAAGTTGCACGTCGGAGACGCGCTCCCGGGCTCAAAGGGAGACCTGGAGGACGCGGTGTCCGAAGTACCCGGCGTGGTTCAGGCGCGGGTGGAAGCCGTCTGTTGCGCGGGGCCGGATGTCATCGTGTTCATCGGAATTGAGGAACGCGGCGGTCCGCACGTCGGCTTCCGCTCCGATCCGTCCGGAGGGGCCGCGCTTCCAGACCCGCTCGCGGCGGCGTATCGCGAATACGCAGGGGCCGTCGCGCGCGCCGCCAGTGGAAAGCCCGCCGTGGATACGCGCGACTGGCGCCAGCAGTTCGCGTCCTTCGCCGAGGAGCATCCCGTCGAACTACGGGAGGTGCTACGCGAGGCGGCCGAACCCGAGCAACGAGCCATCGCGGCGGCCTTTATGGGATTCGCGCCCAGGAAACAAGATGTGGTGGACGACCTTCAATATGCCATGCAGGATCCGGATGAGCAGGTGCGCGATCGTGTGCTCGACTCATTGAATGTGGTCGCCTTGCTGGCGGCGAAGAGGCCGCAACTCGGTCTCCATGTGTCACCCACCTGGCTGATCGAGCTTCTGAACTCGGTCGTTCTCAACGATCGGTTGCAAGCCGTTGATGTCTTGATCACTCTGACCGATCAGGGCAACCGCGCGGTCCTCGACCAGATGCGGGACCGGGCCTTGCCGTCGCTGGTCGAAATGGCGCGCTGGGAGACCCTGCGCTACGCACTACCTCCGTTTCTGCTGGTCGGCCGTCTCGCTGGCCTCCAGGACGAACAAGTCCAGCGCCGCTGGTCGGCGGGCGAGCGCGAAGCGGTCATCGCCAAGGCGCTCAGCCATCCGTCAGCGAAAGGGCGGACGCACTGACCGACGTCGAGACCTCTTCCCCGGGGAAGCGACGGCAAACGAATCCTATCAATCGCGCTTGGCCCGATGCCGCGAAGCGGGCCGCTCGACGAGACCACCAGAGTCCCCCGTTTGACGTCCTCCGGGTTTTTCCCCAGGGGCTCGGCCGGCGCTTTATTTCAACTCATTGCGGAAGACCACGCCGCCTTTCATGACGAACTTGATCCGTTCGGTCTCCGTGATGTCCACGAGCGGGTCACCGGCGACCGCAACCAGGTCGGCGAATTTCCCCTTTTCGATGCTCCCCACTTGCTTGGCCAGCTCGAAGTTCAGACCTTCGGCGGCGTTGCTGGTGGCCATGCGCAGCGCCTCGGCCGGAGTCATGCCCCATTTCACGAAGTAAGCGAATTGGAAGGCCTGCATGCCATGCCCCACGGTGTAAGCGCCGCTGCCGAAGACTTCCTCGATGCCGGCCGCCACGAGGCGCTTGAAACTCTTCTCGGTCAACTGGAAGCGGGTGGTGCGGCCGCCGCTGGCCTTTTGGTCACGCGCCTCCAGGTCGCCGATCAAATCCCAAAGGGTCTGGATGACCGGCCGCGGTTTGCCATCCGCCTGCGGCTGCTTCAACAGCCGCAGGGTCTCGTCGTCGAGCCCCTCGGCGCCCGTGACGCCGACGATCACGTGCATCGGCAAGTCGACTCCCGCCGCTAGGCAGTTGCGGAGGCCTTCGCCGCCATAGGCGTGGCAGGCCACTTTCAAGCCGCGGCGATGCGCCTCGTCCACGATGGCTTGGTTCTCTTCGAGCGTGAGCGATGGCACGTTGATCATCTTGCCGTCGGGCGAGAAGGCGCCCGCGCCGGCGGGCACCGGGTATCCGCCGCCTTCGTAGTCTTCGGTCTCGTAGACTTTAATCCAATCGACGCCGTAGTGCGAGCGCTCACGCACGGCCGCCCGCGCCAGCCATGGTGAATTGATGTTCCCCGTGTTCTGAAAATTGTTGCTGCCCGGTCCCAGCCCGAACGGGATCACCACCGAAGGAGCCGCGTAGTAAGTCGCGCCGCGCGGGTTGAGCTGCGGCCCAGAAACCTGCAGCCGAGGCCCCGGGACCAGCCCTTTGTTGATGGCGTCGCGCAGTTCCACCGTCGCGTAGCTAAATCCCGAGCCCATGTCCTGCAGGGTGGTGAAACCGGCGTGTAAGTCCTGGAGCGCATAATTCAGTCCGGCGAGTGCCGCGCGCCCGTCGTTCGCCTGCTGATCCTGGATCAGGTGAACATGCCGGTCGATCAGTCCAGGAAGCACGGTGGCCTGGCTCAGATCGATGACGCGCACTCCTGGCGGAATCGACACGCGGCTTGCCGGCCCGGTGTCGGCGATCCGGTCGCCCCGAATGAGAATGACCTGGTTCACCAGATTCGTCTCCGACTTCGGGTCAAACAGGCGGCCGGCGCGCACGGCAACGCCTGGCGCGGGAGGCGGCTGGATCTCGATATGGGCGGCGTCGAATGGCCCAGCCTCCGGCCGTGTGCTCTGCGCCCACGACGCGATCGAAAGCGCGAAGAACTCCAAGACCACCCGCGACAGACGGTTCCATGACATGGCGTGAAACAGTATATACCCGAGGCCCGCCGTGCAACCCCTGTTGCGCATTGGTATGCTGCGGAATTGGTGGATCACACGAAGCTGCTGCTGCGCCTGTTCGGGCAGCCCGCCACGGCGATGAGCGCGATTCTCGACCGCGGCAGCCTGCTCTACGCCACTCTGGCTACGCTTGCGGTCTCCCTTCTGCTCGCGCGTTCTGCCTCCCTATTCAGCTTCTACACGCCATTGCTGGCCCTGGCGGTGGTCTACGTTCCCGGCGTGTTGGTGCTGAGCCACTGGCTGGCAGGCCTCGGTGGCGAGCTGGGTACGGTTTTCCAGCGCGATTATTCGCCTCTGCTGACGTGTTCGGCAATGGGATGGTCGGCTGCGAATCTGCCGCTGGTGGCGGCGGGGTGGTTGCTGCCGGACTTCGTGTTGGTTTATGTAGTCGGTGTGGCTTACCTATACTTCGCCCTCCTGATGTTCTTTGCCGTGCGCACTGTGTTCGGCGCCGAGAACCGGATCGCGGTTGCGGTCGTTGCCCTGTCGTGGCTCCCGCTGATGGCCGCGGGGTTGCTGTGGGGGCCGCTGCGCTACCTGTTCGGCTGGATCGCCTCTCCGTTCTTCCTTTTTTATGCCTACTATTTTCTAGGCGCAGAGATTGGGAATCTGGGCGCGGGCCTGCGCAGCCGCCAGAACTTTCACCGGATGCTCGAGGCGGCGGCGGTGAACCCGCACGACGGCGACGCACAGTACCAGCTTGGGCTCATCTACCTGCAACGCCGCCAGTACACCGAAGCCGTCCAGCGTTTTCAATCGGCCGTCTTGGCTGACCCGCAAGAAACCGATGCCCACTTTCAGTTGGGCCGCATCGCGCGCCAGCAGGGCCGGCTTCCGGATGCGCTGGCGCACTTTCAGACCGTGCTCGACCAGGACGAACGCCACAGCCAGAGCGAAATCCTGCGGGAGCTCGGGGCTATGTACATCACGGTCCGGCAGTACGAGGATGCGCGCCAGATGCTGGCCGACTACGTCGGGCGCCGGCCGTACGATCCCGAGGGCCTCTACTATTACGGGCAAGCGCTCGAAGGAGTGGGCCGAGCGTCGGAGGCGCGTGAAGTGTATGAGCGGGCCGTGGAAGCTGACCGCACGGCACCGCGGTATCGCCGGCGCATCACCGCGCGGTGGAGCCGGCTGGCGCAAAAGAGCCTGGCGCGTGTCGCCTGACGCCCAGACAATCTACGCCACCTGAGCTCGCACTAGGCGGGCACCGTCGACCATAGCCTTCATCTTGGCGAAGGCTACGGGCCGCGGCAGATACTTGAGGCCGCAATCGGGCGCGATTACCAGCCGGTCCGGGCCGACGAACGGCAAGGCGCGGCGGATGCGCGCCGCCACCGCCTCCGCCGTTTCCACCTGGTGGTTGCCCAGATCGACGACGCCGAGGATGATGGTCTTGCCGGCCAGCTTCTGAAGAACCGAACAGTCGAGGTTCGACTGCGCGGTTTCAATCGAGACCTGCAGGACGGGAGAGCCGGCCAGCTCGGGCAGGAACGAATATCCCGCCGGGCGGCCGGCCACGAGCGCCCCGTAGCCGAAGCAGATGTGCACGGCGGTAGTGCCGGTGATGCCGTCGAGAGCATGGTTCAAAGCCGCCAAACCGAACTCGCGGGCCCTTTCAGGGAACGCCTGCATCCATGGTTCATCGATCTGCACGACGTCGGCGCCGGCGGCGAACAGATCACGGATTTCGGCGCGGACGGCCTCCGCATAGTCGAGCGACATCGCGGCGGCATCCGGGTAGTAAGCATTCTCGGCCTGCTGGGACATGGTGAACGGGCCTGGAACCGTGATCTTGATCGAGCGGTCGGTGTTGGCGCGTAGGAACTCGAGGTCGCGCACCTGCACCGGGTGCTTCCGGCGAATCTTGCCGACCACCCGCGGCACCGAGATGGGATGACCGCTGCGGCTGGTGATGGTGGCGGGATGGTCGAGGTCGACGCCGTCGAGCGCGGTGGCGAAGCGGTTGGAGTAGCTCTCACGGCGCATCTCGCCGTCGGTGAGGATGTCGATGCCGGCCCGCTCCTGGTCGCGGATGGCGAGCAAAGTGGCGTCGTCCTGCGCCTGTTCCAGCCACTCGGAAGGCACGCGCCAGAGTTGTTGCGCGCGCACGCGCGGCGGCATTTGCTTAGCGAGCAGGGCGCGGTCGATCAGCCAATCGGGCTGCGGGTAGGAACCGACCAGCGTCGTGGGAAGCAGAGTCGAAGGCATCAAACACTACTGTAAAATGAAAAATCCGGATCTTCTATGAACGAGGCTTTCATTTGCGATGCGGTGCGGACTCCGTTCGGCCGCTACGGCGGAACGCTCGCAGCGGTCCGCCCCGATGACCTCGCCGCGATTCCCATCCGCGCCCTGATCGAGCGGAATCCGAGAGTGGATTGGCAGGCCGTGGACGATGTCGTGTTCGGCTGCGCCAACCAGGCAGGGGAAGACAACCGGAACGTGGCGCGCATGGCGTTGCTGCTGGCCGGGCTGCCGAAGGAAGTTCCCGGGGCTACCGTCAACCGTCTTTGCGGATCGAGCCTGGACGCGGTGGGCGTGGCGGCGCGCGCCATCAAGTGTGGCGAAGCCGACCTGGTTCTGGCCGGTGGCGTGGAGAGCATGTCGCGTGCGCCGTTCGTGATGGGCAAGGCCGACACCGCGTTCAGCCGGGCGGCCGAGATCTTCGATACCACGATCGGCTGGCGTTTCGTCAATCCGTCGATGAAGAGCCGCTATGGAACCGACTCGATGCCCCAGACCGCCGAAAATGTGGCGGAAGACTTCCGTGTATCGCGGGCGGACCAGGATGCCTTCGCTCTGCGCACGCAGCAACGATGGGCCAAAGCGCACAGGGCGGGCTTCTTCCAGTGCGAGCTGATCCCGGTTTCGATTCCCCAGAAGAAAGGCGACCCGAAGCGGTTCGACACCGACGAGCATCCGCGCCCGGACACGACGCTCGAGGCCCTCTACAAGCTCCAGCCGATCGTCAAGCCGAACGGCACCGTCACCGCGGGCAACGCCTCGGGCGTCAACGACGGCTCGTGCGCGCTGCTGCTGGCGTCCGAGGAGGCCGCCCGGAAGCACAACCTCACACCGCGCGCGCGTGTGGTGAGTACAGCGGTCGCCGGAGTGGCGCCCCGCATCATGGGATTCGCTCCGGCGCCGGCGACCCGCAAGGTCCTGGCGAAAGCCGGCCTCGCCCTGGCAGCGATCGACACGATTGAGTTGAACGAGGCGTTCGCGTCGCAAGCTCTGGCGGTAACGCGCGATCTGGGTCTGCCGGACGACGCCGAACACGTGAACCCGAACGGTGGGGCGATCGCGATCGGGCACCCGCTCGGTGCGAGCGGCGCGCGGCTGGTCGCGACCGCGATGTACCAGTTAGAGAAGACGTGCGGCCGCTACGCGCTGTGCACCATGTGCATCGGAGTCGGCCAGGGCATCGCCATGGTATTGGAGCGCTGCTGACGAGGCGCCGGGGCTCGGAGCGGGCGCGCCACGCCGTCTCCGGCTTGGTGTATCCTTCAGGAATCCTTCAAGGAGGGCGTTATGGGTTGGAAACGTTACGTGAGACTCGGCTCGGTGCTTTGCGGAGTTTTGACACTCGCCATGGCAGCGGAGCGCGGGGCTGTCAAAAGCAACATGGAGCTTGTGGGCTATAACGACCTCCAGGCCCGCAGCGCGTATCAGCCGGTCATCCAAAGGCAAGGGGAACGGTGGATAGCCTTCATCGGCCACCACGGGGGCGTGCAGCCGAACCCGCTCACCGGCCAGAACGAGCCGAACGGGACGTCGGTGGTCGACGTGACCGACCCCAAGCATCCCAAATACCTCGCGCACATTCCCGGTGAGGGCAAGACGGCCGAAGGCGGCGGCGACGCGGGCGGCGCCTCGATGGTGCGCGCCTGCAGCGGCAGCGAGCTGCCGCACGCCGACAAGAACAGGTTCTACCTGCTGCGCAGCTACGGCAATACCGCGCACGAAATGTGGGATGTCACTGATCCGGCCAAACCGACGCGCCTGAACGTGATAGTCAGCGGCCTCCGGGACACGCACAAGAGCTGGTGGGAGTGCGACACCGGCATCGCGTATCTGGTTTCCGGCGCGCCGGGCTGGCGTACCAACCGGATGGCGCAGATCTATGATTTGAGCGACCCGACCCATCCGGTGTTTATCCGGAATTTCGGCCTGCCCGGCCAGCAGCCTGGGGCCCGCGGCCAGACCCCCGGCGGCTTGCATGGCCCCATTTCAACCGGCCCCAAAGGCAACCGCGTCTACTTCCCATACGACAATTCTCGCGACGGCATTCTCGAGATCGTCGATCGCGACAAACTGCTGAACGGGCCCAAGGAGCCCACGGATGAAAACCTGCGCTATCCGATGATTTCGCGGGTCGACCTGCCGGTGGACATCGGTGCCCACAC
>Ga0306922_10001673_pt1 | contig 19989 bp, 18 predicted proteins | sample sta12Cox44000082_FD_203758 | JGI IMG/M metagenome (GOLD analysis project Ga0306922, IMG submission 203758) | Lab enrichment of tropical soil microbial communities from Luquillo Experimental Forest, Puerto Rico - statoxic.12C.oxic.44.000.082 (v2)... | ecosystem: Environmental > Terrestrial >... | reverse complement strand
CGAAAAGGACTGAATTTTCAACAAACTGCTAAAGCCGAGCACAATGCGAGCCGCTGAATCTCATTTGCGGCATCACATTTTGCCCCGGCTGGGACAAAAACGGCTCACAGAATTAAGCACGAAAACCCTCCAGTGCTTCGCTACAGATCTTTCGGGCGGAAAACGCACTCGCAAAACGATTGAGAACGTCTTGTTGACTCTTTCATCCGTTTTGCGGACAGCACGGTCCTGGAGATACGTCGTACCGGAAGTGTCGCTCTCGGATTTGGCGCTTCCCCGGGAAGCTATATCGAAGGAGTCGCCATTCCTCAGCGCGGAACAGATGCAGCAAGTGATCGGAAGGGCGGATAAAACATTCGCCGCCTTGCTCACATTGCTCTCCATGACCGGGTTGAGGATCGGCGAGGCGCTTGGATTGTTGGTGTGCGATCTGGACTTTCCAAAACATCTGATTCACGTTCGGCGCTCCGTTTACATGGGCGTTCTGCAGACCCCCAAAAGCAAGGCAAGCATTGCAGATCTGCCCATGCCTTCAGCGCTGGAAGCTCGGCTGAAGGACTGCCTCGCCAACAATTGGCGACAAAACGAAACCGGCTTGCTGTTCTGCAATCGGAACGGCAGACCATATTCTGCGAATAAACTTCGGGAGAAAAAGCTGCACCCTATCCTCGTTGCCCTGAACATTCCTCGCTGTGGCTTCCACGCAATACGCCATGGCGTTGCCTCAGAACTCATCGAGAACGGTGCACCTTTAACCGTCGTCCAATCGCAGATGCGGCATTCGGACGCAAGAATCACTCTGGGTCGTTATGGTCATGTTGTTGGGGACAGTCAGAGAAACGCAGTCGCTCAGCTGGCGCAGAAGATTGCTCAGCCGGAATTGTTGACGCCAATTGTTGATGTCAACAATTCGTTGACTGCACTGGTGAACTAAGCGGTTGTGAAATAAAAGGTTGTTGGTAGGGGCGGTGGGGATCGAACCCACCAACCTTTCTGTAAGTCCTGGTGATTCTATCGGCCTTAGATCACTGAATCACTGAAAAATGACATTTGGAACTCCGGTTTTGGCCCGAAATTGGACCGAAAAACTTAATGGCGGTGGGAACAAAATCTACTACAGCCAGGACTCAGGGGTATGCGTCTGCCAAGGGGACCTCCCGCAGCCCCGTCCGGCTTTTCATTCTCGGCGAGGCGAGGCGGCGTTTCTGGCCACGATCTTCTGTGATGAGCCATACGGGATGAGATAGCCTGGATATTTGCTCGAGAGCAACGACTGACCGCTTGGCAAAAAGTAAAACCAATCACCTTCTTGATGAAGGGCAGGCAAAAAATGGCAGAAGTTGCGCCAGGAAGAGAACCTGTGAAAGCGCGTCTTCGGTACGCGTCACTCGTCACCTGTTTTTTTGTACTGACGCCAATTCGCTCACAAGCACAGTCGTCTAATTCCCAGCCAACTGATTCCTGCGACGGAAAGGTCTGGGAACTGCCGGCAGACGTCGTTGGTCGGCCGTATCGCGCACAGTGCTACCGAGGGATCGAAATAGTGGCCTGGGCTGACAGTATGCCTGCGCGTTCTGGAAAAAAGCGCAGGATGCTGTGTTTGTTATCGCTGTCAATCGAACAAGTGACCCCTTGAGCGTTTGGCTTGCGGAATTTGCAGTCGTCTCGTTGGATCAAAAGCAACCGAACAATCCAAACAAGGCTAAAGTGATTGTCACTATCAGTCCCGCCGAGTTTGCACAGGAGACCGCGCTGATGTTTCGCTCGCACAACTCGCCGCCTCCGCCCTCGCAAATGGAGTGGCTCATCTATGACAAACGCGGACGCTATGCGGGACAGGCAGTCTCATACAACCCACTCGCGTCTCTGATTCGTACGATTCAGGAAGAGGAAGATAGACTAGCAGCTGAGATGAATCGTCAGGAAGATTCCACGATGATTAATTGGATTGCGCGAACAGCGTTTTCGGGCGGTGTAATATCTCCTGGCGGACATCTGTACGGAATCCTCTACTTCCCGAAGATCGGCGGCGTCAATCCTATGCTGATGTATTCGCACAAGGAATGGGCACAAACTGCTTCGCTCAAACTCCCGCTAGGCAATTGGATCAACTCGAGGCATTGAACGCGGTTTCAGTACAAAATCCGCTACAGTCAGAACTCGGGGGTACGCGAGTGCCGAGGGGCAAAGCGAAGGGCAGCCCAAGACCTGCGATGGCTTGGAGGACGGCGCCCCCAAGTTGCCGGTAATCCGTGTACCAGGATCTTGCCCATAACTTCCGGATCGCCGACGACCTTAGGATTTGAAGCAGGCAAGTAACGGCCTTGCATTTGGTATCAGCGTTTCAGTGGTGATGAGACCGCCTATGGCTGCCAAGTGATTTCCGATTTGAGTAATGCTGAGTCCTCATGAAACTTGGCACAAAATGGCCTACTACACAAGCAAGGATTGAGATTTCCGTGAGTCTAGTCATCCTATATCGCGTGTCACCAATATTGGAGAGGCGCGAGTCGGATGAATTGAGAGGAGGGTCGATATGAAGAACTTGTTTGACGCCGCGACCGCGACCGAGATTAAGGAGCGGATTGGGCGGCTGGGGCCGGGCAGCAAACGGCAGTGGGGCAAGATGAATGCCGCACAGGCGATGGCGCATTGCGCGACAACCATGGAGTGGGCGGTCGGTGACAGCTTTGCGCCGCGAATGTTTGTCGGGCGGATCCTAGGGCCCCTGGTGAAGTCCAAGGTGCTCAGGGACGACGCCGCGATGAGGCGGAACGCCCCGACGGCGAAGAGTCTGGTGGTAGCGGATGACCGGGACCTGGGAACTGAACGTGAGCGTCTGCGAGCATTGATTGATCGCTTTTCTCTGGGCGGGCCGCAAAGTTGCACGAAGCATGCGCATACCTTCTTCGGGAGGCTAACGCCGGAGGAGTGGGCACGATTGATGTACAAGCATCTGGACCATCATCTGCGGCAATTTGGCGTGTAGCGGTAGCCACCGCATTTTAAAGCGCTTTTCGGGGCTTGTTGTCAGAGGCCTGATAAACGGCGGAACTCGAGGCAAAGATCAGCAACCTGGCACACTAAGCCACCTATGATCGAAACGAAGCGTACTACACACTATGGCGCGCACTAGGCGAGAAACCGTCCTGCCACCTGCAAGGCTTCGTAAAGCAGAATTGGAATGGCTCAAACTCAAGCGAATCAGCGAGGTATGAGCTTCGTGTTAGTACATGCAGCAACCAGTCCAATACTGACATTCCAGCATGCGCTCCGGAACTCTGACGACTCTCAGATCGGCTGCGCCATCGTTAATCGCACTTCTGTCTCGGATGGCTGCTTTGGGTGTACTCGTGTAGTTGAAACTCAGCGCGATGGAATCTGCCTGTTCATCCTTAAGCAATTGCGCTGCGCGGCTGTAACTCACCATTTCTTTCGTGAACATCGTGCAGCTAATTGACGAAAATGTCTGCCGGATGAGCAGGAAAGCTCTTATCGTAGGCTCTTCTTGCCCCGTCTTGGGATTCTCCCAAGTGCTTTGTAATTCTCCCGCCCATGTTCCCACCAAACCTGGGAACTGGACAAGCCATCCCTTGTACATGAATACTCGCCACCGCCAAAGCCATTTCGTGAACACAAATCTAAGCACGACTAAGACTGTAACGACTTCCGGCAGCTTCTCGACAGCTTCCCAGTTGATGGATAGCGGCGTGGTCGTTTGCGATGTTTGTACCGGTGGGGATTGCTTTGGGTTGGCTGATGTATCCGTTTTCCCGGTGAGGGCAGGACCAGGCGGGCGCCTTGGCTGCGCCGCTCAGTATGTCGCACAAGCTCAACCCAACATGGATCCCACGGGCAGGTGGAGCACGGGACAGTGGGTCTTGGCCAACACGCGTTCAGACGTGCTCCCGCGCAATGCGTCGAGAAGCCCGTCGGGGCCATCAGTTGTCATGACGATTAGATCCGCGTGAAGCTCCTTGGCGGATTGCGCGATCCTGTCAGCCGGTTCACCTCGCTTCGTCTCCTTGGTCCAAGTCCAGTCTGTATCCGTGGGCAGTTTTAAAGAGGGCATTTCCGCTTCGGGCCCCACGTGGAGCAACGTGACCGTTCCAGCTGGCAGTTGGAGATTGCGGATTAAACGCGCGGTGGCCTCGACGCTCGGCTGCGGCCGGGGTTTGGTCGCGACCGGAATAACAATGTTGCGAAGCGAGACCGCGCCGTCTTGCTGCGAAACAAACCCCTTGACCCCATGCGGGATGAAGAGCGTCATCTCGCCGGCCTTGCGAGCGATTGGCTTGCCCACTGATTTAGCCAACCAGCGCATGCGTCCGTCATGCTGATGCACCGCCAGCACGATCAGATCCGTCGAGCTGGTCTTCAAGAAAGTCAAACAGGCATTCACTGGATCCTTGCCCAAAGCAATTCTTTTGCTGACCTCGATACCGAGCCTGGGGACCGCGCTTTTGGGGCTGTCCTTAGGGATGAGCCTCCAACGTTCGAGCGTATCGCGTACGCCGGGAAAGTCCTGCCATTCAACCCCCGGGCGCGCAGCGACATGGAGCATGGTAAGTTTGGCTCTCGCCACAAGTGCGACCTTAAGCGCGTGCGCGAAGGCGATTTCACTTGCTTCGGAGAAATCCGACGGGTGAAATACCGATTCCAGTTTAAGGTTGTCGGGCATGTTGGCTTTGGCTTGCACCAGAGGGATGCAGCATAGACCGGATACCTGTGCCAAGGACACTGTGAGAACTATCAGAGCTGAAAAACTCTCACGCAGCCGTTGCGCGAACGTGAGGAACGGTCTAATTGGTTGGCCGCGCGCCTTCGAATTCGAGCTTGCGCTTCTTCACCAGAGCAACTCTCGGCAAATTAACGCCGCCTGCCTCCCATTCGAACTCGCGGAGCGCTCCGCATCGAGTTGAAGTTCTGGGTACGCTGAGCGCCCTTGCTGCGCATTTGCTGCTGGCTTTGCAGCTTGGGCTCCGGCTTGTCCATGGATTGCCAACCGTTGCCGCTGTTGCTCGACCAACTGCCGTTGTCCCGGTTGTAGCGGTAAACCGTTCCGTCTTTGCCGGCGAAAACGTTGTTCTTGCCGATTGCCACCCCGGCGTTGGTGTTGGTGTTGTAAGCGAATCCGCCGCGGCCGGCCGCGCCTTGACCGGTGTAGATGTTCCCAACGTAACCGGCTCCTCCGCCAGCGACGATACCTGTGTTTGGGTTGTAAGTGGCGCCGCCACGATATCCGTAAGTGTTTCCCGTGTAGATATTGGTGTTGTAGCCGCGGCCAGCGACGGTGCTTCTGCCAGTCTGAGTGTTGTAATAGGCGCCTCGCGTCGCAGCACCGTAATTGCCGGTGTAAGGATTTGCCCAGGCCGCGCCTGTCCGTGAATACGCTGTGTTGCCCCAGACTCCGTATACATTGGCGACGGCTGCGCCGCCCCACGCGCCCCATCCGTAGTACGGATACCAGCAGCAACCGTAGTAGCCCATTGGTCCCCACCACGGGTAGTAATAAGGATAGTAGCCATACCCGTAGCCGAAGCCGACACTCCAACCAGTAGAAGAGCTGTAAGTAAAACCCGCCCCGACACCGTAGGTATACGGCCAGCCGTACCAGGCAATCGGACTTATGTACGGCGGATAGTACCAACCGGTGCCGTACACGACGGTCGTGGTGCTGGCCGAAACTACCGTGCCGTAGTAACCGGGTGTGTAACCGACGTAGACGACCTCGGGCGTCGAGTCGTAAACCTTGACATAAGTCACGTTGTAGAGCGGAGAACTGGGCGGGATGTCATAGATTTGAGCCGGCACGGAGTCGGCGACGACCCACGGGCCCTGCGGCGTGGCCGCCTTGAACCAAACTCCCGCTTCAACGCAGTAGTAGTCGTTGTCGGATACTTTGATAACAGCGGCGCTGGTGTTTTTGGCATAGCTCAGCGATGTGCCATCGATCGGAACGAACATTGGTTCGCCGTCATACTGCACGGTAAGCTTCGCTTCCGAGCGTGTGATGGTTGACGTTTGTGGAATTGAATTCGCGATTAACGCTTCTTTGGCCTCGGGCGTTCCCGGAACCGAGGCCAGCACTGTGGATTTGGGATTATCCTTTGCAATTTTTGCAAAATCCGGAGGCAAGTCCGCCGCAGTTACGAAGCTCCAGGGTCCGTCAAGGGTCTTGCTCCTGAACCAACGTCCCGATATGAGGATGTAGTAATCGCCATCCTCGATTCGAAAGATATTGCCGTTTGTGTTGGCCACATACTTAAGCGTGGTGCCAGGAATAGGGTCGTATTTTGGATCTCCTTTGGTCTCGATCATTTCCGTCGGTTCGAAAGCGACGTACACCACCGGAATCTCAGCGTCCTTCGGCTTCTCTCCCGGTTTCTTGAGCGAGGGTTGTTGTTGGGTCTGGCCTCCGTCGTTATTCTGTCCTTCGTTTTGCTTGGCAATGATTTCCTCGGCTTCCTTGATCGATTCAGGCAGTTTCTTGGCATACTCCCAGCGTCCTTCGAGCTCTTTGGCTTGCATCCACCAGTCCTGCACTCGTAGGAAGTAGAGCTCCCTTTCGCTGTCGTAAAGAATGGTCGACCTGGTGTTGATTACGCTGCGCAATTTTGTGCCGGGCACATCGCCAATCTGCGGCTTCCCGTCAATTAACACCAACATCGAAGGCTTCTTCGTGATGATTATCTTAGGCGGGTCGTTTTTTACGCTGACCTTCTTGATGGCTTCGCCATCCACCTCAAGTGCCGTTTCCAGCCGGTCCAGCGCAATGGTTTTGGTAGCGCCGGGAAGCTTCTTTTCTAGCAGCGCGGTTAGCTCGAGCTCTTTGTCAGGAGCAGACGGAAATCTCACCTTGGTAATTTTGGCCTGGTCAAGTGTTACCAGCCGGTTTACCTTGTCCACTTCGGTCCGAGCTTGAACGAAAACGACTCCGTATTTGGGAGCGGACTCTTTTCCTGTCTTCAGCTCGACAGCGCAGTAGAAGTCAACGACGTTTTGATCCCACTTGTCGACTTGAGGCTGGTAAACAGTAAAAGTGCTGGTGCCGCTGGTGAAAGGTCGTGGCCAACCGCTGTCGGATGGTCTGGCCGGTTTTGCGCTAGTCGGTTGTGTGCCAGCTGGTTGTGAATTGTTGATCTTTGCTTTGGGGGCGTCGGGCAATGTTTGCTGAGCTGCAGCGGTCTGGATCGAGACCGATACAATGAAGCTCCAGCAGACCGTGTGGATCGCAAGCCTGCCAATTCGCATAGTGCAGCCTCCGGCGCGATGGTGAGCGTCCAAAATCAAGCAACGAGCATTTATCGGGAAAATTCTTGCGCCCGCGCCCGCCCGGGGAAACTGTTTCTTTTGACAAGTGCTTTTGAAGCGCCGACGAGCCTGCGGTTTCCTGACGGTGGCTCGTAGGCGGCGTAATGATGCAGCTCTACAGACGGCCGAGTGCCGCTTAGTGAGAACGCAATCAGCGCAGGGACTTGAACCCACCGACCTTTCTCCAAGCCCCTATGATTCTATTGGCCTTAGTTCACTGAGCCACTGAAAAAGGACATCTGGAACCCCGGTTTTGGACCGAAATTGGAGTGCGCCGGGATAAGCCGGCGTGAAGTCGCGGATGGAAGAGCCGTACAGGTAAGGTCTAGCGAGCCAACCTGGCCTTGTGTCATGCGCGTGTAGCCGCAAGGCACCACGTGAAGCGTTGATAGAGACACATGCAGGGCAGGGCTATTGAGCCGTGAAAGGGGAAATCAGAGCGCCGACGCTGTTCCAATGTGCGGAAGGCAACACCGGTGAATGCGTGATGGCGAGCATTGATCGGGCTCTGCGCGGTCGAAGAAACCCTCGCATGCATGAAAACTTCACGCGCGAGAACCGGGAGGTCCCATCAGCGCCCGATACGACGTTATGTGCGGGCCGGTTGGAGAAGGACGTGATCCAGAAGTCCAACATGTACGCTGATGGGAAGTCGGACGGTCGTGCATTACCGACGAAGTGCCCGAACAAGTGCGGGAACCCGCAGGCGGAGGGCATGGAGGGAAGACGACCGACCAAGGAGAACACCGAGCAGACGACCACATCCCAGACTCAGAGCTGGAACGATGCGTTGAGCGGCTTGCGCGGTCTGCGAGAAGCAGCAAAGAGGGACAAGCGACTAAAGTTCACGGCGCTACTTCACCATGTATCCCTGAGGCTGCCGGTGGCTGGTGTTGCTCTTTGGCTCGGCCCCGGTTTCTCGGGCCGGGGTACTGATCGAAGTTCTTGGATGTTCCGCGGAACTCCTGCCCCTCCACAGGGCGCCCGCTGCGAAGAGCACAAAGGCCAGCACGGCGCCTACAATGACGAGCAGCGCCACGATAATCGCTTCGCGGCGGGCAGCGGTCTTTGCTGTGCTGGTCATTGTGCTTTCATTTCACGTCTGTGATCTGGCTCGTTTGCTCCGAGGAACATTCGCAATTTGTCGCGCTCGATCCGCGCGCAAATCGAGTGAAGAGCTGGGTTGCGCTCAACGTGGCGTTCTAGCGGCAACACCCCGAGCCGCGAGTCATTGCCTGTTACAGCTGTGTACAACTCGCCGTGAACGGGAAAGACGTAACAACATTCCCGTTAGAGTCAAACAACGTGGCTATGCCTTCGATGGACAATTCGCTCAGATCAGAGTTCAGGGCCATGGGGCCGGTGTAATGCCAAGTGCCAAGCAAGTTGCCGCTCGCGTCCCATGACTTCTGATAGGCCTTCTGCGAGTAAGCCAGCGGCCCAGTCTTGGTCCAGGTTCCGACCGTCGGGCTTTCCTGGGAGGGGGGAGCCGCATCGTCAATTTCGGATTGCGTCCCACCCACATGAATGTTCTTAATATCGTTGAATGCAGGAGCACCGCCCGCAGGCGGGATCGTGCAGTTCCACGCTCCGACAATCGGGTCCGTGAAAACAGGTCTGCCGTGCTCTACCTCGTCAGCGCTGCCGAGGTATGCCACAGGGGGCAGCGACACAATGCCCGCGATTGCCAGCGCGATCGCCCGCTTTTTGTACAACGTTTTCTTATCGGTCATTTCCTTTCTCCTTTGGTTTTGCTCCTAAAGCGCTAGACCCGGGACCTGCCTATTCGGTCTGATGGTGGCGGGCCATAAGAATCGCGGCGCGCCCCATGTAACGCGGCCGAAGCTAACGGTGCTGCGAGTTGCCGTCAACGAACGCGTTTATGACGAGGCAAGGCTCGCCTTTGCAGTCACTTGCACGGGCTTCTGGCGCGGGTCTGACGAGCGGTGGTAGACTCCGGTTCGTCCCCTTTGACAATGCCACCGCAAGACACGAGCCCGAAAGTTGTGCAGTTTGGGGTTTTTGAGCTCGACCTGCAGCGAGCGGAACTGCGCAAACAGGGCGTTAAGATCAAATTGCAGGAACAGCCCTTCAAGGTCCTTCAGCTCTTGCTGGAGGACCCCGGGCAGATCATCAGCCGGGAACAACTGCGCACGTACATCTGGCCGGCGAACACCTTCGTCGAATTTGATCAAGGACTTTACAGCGCGATGGCGCGGCTTCGCGATGCGTTGGGGGATTCGTCAGAAAGTCCTCGTTTCATTGAGACCGTGGCGCGGCGCGGCTACAGGTTTATCGCACCGGTCAGGGCTCTAGTCGCGGCGCCCCTCGGGGAAAACGCGAAGAATCGTCGTCCGCTAACCGCAAGACCGCGAACGCTTGTTTTTCGCCGATTAGCCGCCAGCTTGCTAGCGGGACTGCTCGGTGGTGCGCTACTGATTGGACTGTTGCTGGGCTTCAACGTTGCTGGAGTTCGGCAATGGCTGTTGCAACAGAGCAGCCGCCCGATCACCCAGAAGCGCCTTACGGATTTTGTCGGACTGGAAGAATTCCCTGCGATATCAGCGGACGGCAAAACAGTAGCGTTTACCGCTGACAACGCTGGCTACCGGCAGGTGTCGGTGCGCTTGATTGCTGGAGGAACGCCACTGCAACTTACTCACGATAACGTCGATCACATGTATCCTCGCTGGTCGCCAGATTCATCGACATTGGTCTACTACACACCACCTACGTCAGGTGAGGAGCAAGGCACATTGTGGGAGATCTCCGCGTTGGGAGGGACGCCGCGGCAACTTGCGCGGAGCGTGAGCGGTGCTGACATCAGTCACGATGGGAAAAGGCTGGCCTTCTTCCGGTTGAGCGAGAAGGATACGGTGCAGCTGATCACAGTCGAGCGCCTGACCTCGTCGGTTTCAATGGTGGCTGAACTCTCGTCATCAGAGGCATGCGAATATCCCCGTTGGTCGCCTAACGACCAGTGGATTGCTTTTCAGCATTCCACGCTGTATGTGGATGACATCTCCTATGTCAGTGCGACTGGCGGGGATGTCCACCCTCTTACCCACGAAGGCGTGCTCATGGGCGGGCTGTCGTGGCAGCCGGACGGCTCCGGCATCATCTACAGCTCCGGCCGCGAGAGCACCGCCATTTATCTGCCCACGATGCATTTATGGGCAGCTAGCTTGAACGGCTCCCCCGCCAGGCAAATGACCTATGGGGAAACATCGCTATACAACCCCGATGTGGATCGCCGAGGGAATCTCCTCGCCAGCCGCCTGCGAATGCAATATGACATTTGGAAATTTCCGGTGACAGGGACGCCGCGCAAGAACACTCACGATGGTCAGCAACTAACACACGAGACAGGGCAAGTCCAGACCCCGAATGCCACGTCCGCTGGGCAGGAGCTTGCATTCCTTTCCGACGACGGCGGACACAGCAATGTCTGGGTCCTCGACTTGGAAAGCGGGGTCTCCCGACAAATTACCTTCGAAACTGATTCGCATGTCAGTATGGGTTTGCCGATCTGGTCGCCTGATGGCAGCAAGATTGCCATGGTGTCGACGCGGGAAGAGCCGAACTGGGACACTCTCGGCGTGTGGTTGGTTGACGCCGACGGAAGCAACTTGCACCGGCTCGTGAGCCAAATTAGTGGATATCCCACATGGTCGGGCGACGGAAAGTGGCTCTATTTCAGCACGATGCTGCGCGGCACTTTTCACGCATTCAAGACCGCTGTAGCTGGCGGTGCGCCCGTTCTCGTACGGAACGACAATGCCTGCGTTTCTGCTTTAGGCCCCGACGGATCCACGCTCTACTACTCCGTACCACATTTGAAAGGCAATGGCATTCGTGACTATGAGATCCGGGCAGCGCATCCTGAGAGAAGCCCTTCCGTGCTCTTGGCTCAAGTTGCCGGCGAGCGAGTGCCTCACTGGCAGGTATTTCAGCCCAGTCTCTCCCATGACGGCCGTTGGCTCGCTCTGCCCCTGAACGATTTCACAACTACAAATCTTTATCTGCTTTCGACCATTGATGGGTCATGGAGGCAAGTCACCGACTTCAGCCCTCGTAGAACCTTCATCGTGCGCCGGGTGGCCTGGTCGTCAGACGACAAGGATTTATTTGCTGCAGTCGGCGATGGCGATGCCGACATCGTTCTGATCGAGGGACTCGTTCCCGGCCGCTGAAAGAAGACAGTCCGCCCAGACAAATTTAAGTTGCAAGAATGGCAACTAAAGTCCTCGAGCTATTTGTGGGTAACGTTTGCCGATCAGACCACAGCGGGAATTCCCTGGGCTAAAGCCTCTGATTGGACCGAAACGAGGGTTAGCGCCTGTACTCGCCACTCGCTCCTTGCTGATCGCAAAAGAGACGACCGACCACATCCCCCGTCTTAACCGCCACGGACTCAGTAGCGTGACTGAGCAACGCTGTCAAGGGCACAACGGCCAAGATCGACAGCACAAAGAGCAGCGTGTGCGCTTCAGGCTTGAGCTTCTGGCCGCGACCCGAAAAATCACGACGCTGCTGTTTGGGACTGTTTTTGACGGAGCGTCGCTACATTTTCCGCTACCGACGACCAATAGGGCGCACTTCAAGCTAGTCAGAATCGGGGTAACGCGACCGCCCGACCGGGGCGATGGGTCAGTAGAGGTACTTCGAGACAGTCTGTATCGCCGTACTACAACCGTCCACACGTACAGTTGTGTTCAATCGTCCCTCTTGGTATGAATCGGTTTACAAGCTCAGCCTCAGCAAAGGGGGCGTCATGAATTTTCTTCATGCCCGCGTCCACGTTGAGAAAGGTGGCGCGGTTGACGTAAAACTGCACGGCGCAGAAGCGAATGTTCGGGTAATGGACGATATCAATTTTCGCCGCTGCCGTTCAGGAGATGGCTACAAATACTACGGCGGTCACTATAGGCAGTCCGCGATTATCCATCCGCCAAGCGGCGGTGACTGGAATGTGGTTATTGACGACGCTGGAGAAGTGATCGCATCAGTTCATGTTGCTAACCAAACAACTGCCGAGCCGCTCCGGGGCGGTGAGGTGACGCCCCACCAGCTTGGAAGGATTTTGTACAGAATTGTACAGAGACCCTCCGTTACGTCTCTTGCGTCCCTTACATTCAAGCGGTTCAGGTGGGGCAGACGACGTCGCGTAAGTGATGAGCCAGGTCCTTAATCCTCCGATTCATCCAAACGAAAGAGGATCGCCCTTAACAGCTCATCCGTTTTGTTAAAGCCCTCTGACGAGACCGGGATCGAACCGGCGACCTCCTCCGTTGCGAAAGATTATTACGGGGCGGGAAACATTGGATTTTTGGTAGGGGCGGTGGGGATCGAATACGACTCCATATTCTAAGTCCCGCGATTTCATGGCGTTGCAACCGCCTACCAAGTCCAATTGCTGATTCTGCTGACTGGCACAAAAAGGTAGGTTGGTTACGGATTTCGAACCACCTGCTTGCAAACAAGGCGAGGTGAAAATAAGTCCGCGCGGAACGGAAAGGCGTTCTCCCGTTTAGATCAAACTGGGAAAGATTCGAGGATGACCCAGTCGGTGCCAGTGGGCACGATGCGGTCGAGGCGGAATCCGGCGCGGGACAGTAGGGAGCGATACTCGTCCGGAGTGCGTTCCTTGCCACCGGTGATCACTAGCATGAACAGGTCAGTGATTTTACCGCCGGAAGGTTGATTGGCTCCGGAAAGACCGAGCTCTACGAGCAGGAGCACGCCGTTTGCGGGAATTGCGCTGCGGCAATTTTGAAGAATCTGGACAGATTGTTCATCGTCCCAATCGTGGATCACGCTCTTCATGAGATAGGCGCGAGCGCCTGTAGGGACATTTTCGAAAAAGTTGCACGGCAGCATCGACGTGCGAGCGGCCAACTCGCCCGACAGATACCCGTGCTGGCTGGCACGTGCGAGGACGTGGGGAACATCAGCGAGGAGGCCACGAAGAGTTTTGTGAGCGCTGAGAATGTGCGATAGGAGGATGCCATTACCGCCACCGACGTCCATGAGAGTTTCCCACGCTGAGAAATCGTACGCATTTGCGACAGCGGGCCCGATCAGATTGGTGAAGCCAGTCATGGCATCGTCAAAAATCCGCGCGAGTTCGGGATTTTGCGCGAGGTACTCGAAGGAGTTCACGCCAGAAAGCAACTGTCGGGAGGCGATACCGGTCTGAAGGCTGTAGGCGAATTCCTTGAAGGGTCCAAGACAAAATTCGGATGAGGAGAAGAGAAACAGAGGGCGCACTGAGCCAGGCACGTCCGAGCGAAGAGGTTCGGAGAGGGGAGTGTGGCGAAACGAGCGAGGCGAGGTTTCCTCGAAAATCCCTTGCGACGCTAGGGCGCGTAACGTGCGGAATAGGGCGTCTTCGTTGAGGGACAGCTCGCGGGCGATGTCTGTGGTGTTCTGCGTGCCGCGAGCGATGATGTCGGCGACGCCAAATTTCGCGATGGCGGCAATCGCTTGATGGAGCGCTACCTGGTTGCGGTATTGAAGGAGATGCGCGATAGGATTGGGAACGGGCGAGCTGGCGGTCATGACGCAGCCTCCGAAACGACAGGAAGTGATGTTGTTTCGGACACGGTGCCTACGGCGAAGCGGTACGGACCTAGGCGTGTAAAGAGCAGAGCGGCGGCGAGCATCAGAACGAAAAATAGGATTAGAGGCGTAGTGTAAGAGCGCGTGCGATCAAAGCCGACGCCCATCACATAGGTACCCACTGCTCCCGCAAGGACGAAGCTTGAGAAGCAGACCCCATAAGCAGTGCCAAACGAGCGCAAGCCAAAATAACGGCTGACTAGATATGCGATGACTTCCACTTCGGCACCGAAGGCAAGACCAACCAAGAATCCTGCTAGGATGGCGACAGGTCCAGAAGCGCCGGAAGCGAGTACTGCGATGCCCAGAGCGGACTGGCCGAAGATAACCAAGCAAACGCGGGGCGCAAAGAAGCGATCCAGGAAATAGCCCGAACCGGTGCGGCCAAAGAGCATCGCGATGCCGACAATGGAGACCGCATTCGCGGCGGCCTGCGCGGACGCGCCACGATCACTGAGGAGGGCGGCAAGATGGAGCACGCAAGCGTGGACACTCGCGCCCGCCAGGAAAAAAGCGAATACGAAGAGCCAGAAGGTGCGGGTGGGCCAGATTTCTGACCAGGTGAGACCAGGCAGATTGCGCTTTACGCTTTTTTGTGGAAAAGACGGGGCAACGCCATCCGGATAAAGCCCCATCTGGGCCGGATCGTCCTTGATAAAAAGCCACAAGACGAAAAACGGGATCACGAGGATTGCAGTGCCCAAGAGTGCGTAGGCGGAACGCCAGCCGTAGATGGCAATGAGCCGCTGCGCGACAGGAGGATAAATCATGGCGGCGATACCAGTGCCAAAACCCGTCAGACCGAGGGCAAGGCCACGGTGACGGTCGAACCAACGAGCGACGATGGCGCCGTACGCCACGACACCTGCGCCAGGCCCGATAAGGCCTAAAGCAAGGTAGAAAACGTAGTATTGCGAGACGCTGGAGCCGATCCACTTAGCGGAGATAATGACGATGCCGATGAGGAGAGAAGCAGGAAGGGCGACGCGACGGACTCCGAAGCGGTCGATGAGCCGTCCGATAAAAGGAGAGATCGCAGCAGTACCGAGGTTATGAATCGTGAAGCCGAAGGAAACCGCTCCGCGGCCGACGTGAAGATCCGCTGAAACCGCTTTGAGGAAGACGCCGAAGGCAAACACAGAAACAGTTGGCTCGCTGAAGAGAAGACAGCAACCAGCAAAAGCGACAATCCACCAGCCATAGAAAAGCCGAGGATTTGTTTGATCGAATGGTGCAGCCATTGGAAGATTTTCGCGGAAGAGTAGCACACGCGTGCAGATGTTTAGAAGAAAGAATTAAATCAGAAGGAAGACGGTAAGCATCGTGTGGGGCGACCCGAGGCGTTTCTAGACGCGCTCCACAGACTTGGTTACGGAAAAGACCAGCCAGCGAGGCATAGCAGAGACTCAGGGATACACCTTGTCTCTGTTCAAGACGCGTATAATCGAAATTGCATCCAAAAGTGCCTGCCGTTCGCCTAGACTCTTGTTGTCGTTCGGCAACACTTGCAGCCTGTCGAGAATAGTAGCCTCAATGTTCTGCAATTTTGCTCTTAGTTGTTGCGTGCCGAATGCTGCAGTAGCCTTGCGAAATGGCTCTTGCCATTGTGGATATTTGAGTTCGTCGCTCATTTTCTCTCCCCTATTCAAAATACTGCGTCGCTCGATATGTCGGTCTGCAAGACGCCAACCTACCGAAACCCGACTTGATCGGCCGTTGAGCGCTGGGTGAGGTGAAAAGGAACTCGTCACACACGCAAGGCGGGAACTTTTGCGCCTGACACGGTGTCCCTCTTTTGTGTGGAAAAGAAACGGACATTTTCGGTCGTGCTCGTCCACTTATGGCGCGTCTGCAAGTGGCTCATCACATTTGCGGCCTTGATTGTTGCCGGCGGCGCCATCTTTCAATTCTCGATGGCTCAGTGGGAAAACCATCGCTATCCTCCTCGCGGCAAACTCGTGGACATTGGCGGGCTACGGCTTCACATCAACTGCACTGGCACGGGAAGACCCACCGTGATCATGGAGGCCGGTCCAAACGACTCTTCCGTCGTTTGGCAACTCGTTCAACCGGAGATCAGCGGTTTCACCCGTGTTTGTTCCTATGATCGCGCAGGTTTTGGTTGGAGCGACGCTCCTAACGAGGCGCGCACCAGCTCGAATGTGGCCGACGAACTGGACCGCCTTCTCATCCGGGCTGCGGTTCCGGGTCCTTACGTTCTCGTTGCGTTCGAGTACGGCGCACTCAACATGCGCATGTTCACCTCGAGTCATCGCCAGCAGGTGGTCGGCATGGTCCTCGTCGATCCGACCCATCCGGACATGCACCATCGTCCGCCATTCAACGCGTCGATAGATCAGCCCACTCTTATCAGCACCTATGACCTAATGATTTGGAGCGTGCCACTTGGCGTGCCGCGAATTCTCGGCTGGTGCGGCAACGCTTACCGGTTCCCGAATCAGCCGAAGGAATGGTCTCGGTTGGCCCCCGAAGCTGCTGCTCAATATTGTCGCCTGCGAGCCTGGCGCACCGAGGCGGCACAGGGAAGAGATGAAGATGGCTCCATGCCCGCTAAGACGGGTCCCTTCGGCGGTATGCCCCTCGTGGTGCTCTCTCACGATCCGAAATTTAGCGAGTTTCGATTCTTTTTCCCTCCCGCCGAGGCAGCCAAGGCAGAGGATGCGTGGACCAAGATGCAGGAGGAATTGCGAAGTCTCTCGTCAAGAAGCAAGGGGATTGTGGCAAAGGGAAGCTACCACTACGTGCAGATCTATCGTCCTGAATTGGTAGTCGCCGCGGTTCACGAAGTCGTCAACGACGCCCGCGGGACCAGGCCATTTCAAGCTGACGCAGAGACAGAGTACAAGTAAGCGCCATTGGAAAACGGCTAGATTCCAAACGCATTACCGCCCAAGTGGGTAGCCGTTCCGGATTATGGGAGTTTACAGCCAGCCTAACTGATCAGTCGCCTTGGAGCGCAGCTTACTAACGTGCATAATCTCGAAGGTTAAGATGAGCGAGCGTCCTCAGGCCGCGATTGCCGAAGTGAGTCGAACTGAAAAAGCTGCGTCGGATGCGTCGTACCGGGTTCTCTACGACGACACAATGTAAGATTTGTTGCGTGCCCAACTAGCGTGACTTTAGATTTCTCGTGTGACGTGTTGCAGCGTTTCGGAAGTGTTGGAGCGCCGAAGAATCGGAGCGCGTCGTGGCAATTAGGTTCGCAAAGAAGACATCAAATTCGGAGTTTCTGACGGGTTGGAACTCTCCGCGGCTGAGAAGGAGGGCGTCCGGATTGCGGATCGTCGCGCTCGCCCTTCAGTGGGCATTTATACTTTCCTTCGTGCTGGCAGGCCAGGACAAGCCGCACAAGGCTGACATGCCGGGAATGCAAATGAGCGCCGACGAGGATATGCGCGATATGGGACCGAGCATGGCCGCCATGGCAGGACACATGTACATCACGCCGCTGCGGCAAAGGCAACCCGCAGATGAAGAGAAAGCCAAGGCGGTCGTGGCAGCTCTGAAGTCGGCTATCGAACGCTACAAGGATTATCGAAAGGCATTGGCTGACGGATACGTGATTGCCAACCCGAAGCTCAAGCAGCCGCAATATCACTTCATGAGCCAGACGAATACACGGCTCGCCGATCTGGGTTTCGATCCGACGAAACCTACAGCACTGCTCTACCGCCGGACTCCGATGCTGGAATACAAGCTCGAAGGCGCGATGTACACTGCGAATCCCGACGCGACCGAAGACGAGTTGAACGAGCGCATTCCGCTGAGTGTCGTGCGGTGGCACAAGCACATGAACGTTTGCTGGGCCCCAGAAGACCGTGTGAAGGACTATAAGTCGGCGCATCCTAAGTTTGGTATGTTCGGTTCGATAAATACCCAGGAGGCGTGCACCGCAGAACGTGGAACTTTCAATGCTTCTTTGTTTACCTGGATGATCCACGTCTTCCCCTACGAAACCGACTTCAAAGAGGTTTTTTCGATGAACGATGACGTGGCCCACGTTCATTGATTTGGATGAGGGTGAGGGCGCTATCGCAGCCCAGCCTGAGCCCGTCTGACTGCATGCAGCCACAAAGTCATTAAGTCTGCCCTAGAGAACGCCCAGCAGAACACAAAAGGCGGCTGCGTAACGGAAAGAAAAGTGAACTATTTTCCTTTCCTTTTGCCCGGTCGTGGCAGGAGGCGGTGTTTTGCCTTCACCTCTGCCATTGTTGGGGGGCAATCAGCGATCAAGCATATTTTTGTGAATGAATGTGGCGAACTAGGTCCGGAAACACTACCAGTTCGGACAATAACGCCAACGCCAGATTTACGGGGTTTCTCGAAGCCCGCAAGTAGATGATTTGCCTTTCGCACTCCCCTATCCCGTCAACACGTTCGGGGATAGCGTATACGGCCGGCAAAAAGAGACCACCCCCAGGTCTCGAGCTGGGGAGAAAGGGACGCGCCGCCAGGTCCCGGTTAGTTGCGCCACCGCGGTTAACAGTGAATTCTCCTGTCCCGTCAAGCTAAACGGATAGAAGGTCTATCCGGGAGGATAGCAAATTCCGTGTCCGACCACCGCGTAGGACGCAAGGCCAACCCACACGAGAAGACCGGTTTATCTTTAAAGTGCGTAAATTCAACAAGCTACAGATTCGCTCTGAAATGCAAGGTTATCAGGACGCGTATGGCACGCGGCTTGCAACCTTTCGACCGTCCACAACAAATCAAGAATTAAAACGGGAAAGAGTAGAGGACCCATGAAATCGCGCAGGATGGTTCGGATGCGTCCTCGTTGTGATGGCTGGCATCGTCTTGTTCACGTTGTACGCCATCGCGGTGACGCAGATAACGCATGCCTAGTCTACGGCGCGATGACTCACTGAAACGCTTCAGGATGAATACCGTGAGCATTCTTCCCACAGATCCTCTGGCTCCCTTTCGGGCCGACTCAAGCCGACACGTCGGTCTTTTCCTACATGTGTTTTTTGGGTCCGTCGCCACATCCGCTCTTCTAGTTGCGGGAGTCGAAGCTGTTCTGGCGTCATCGGGAGTTACGGTCTTCTATCTGCTCGTTGCTTTTGTGGTGCGCTTCAAAGGACAGCAGCCCGCCGCCGTGTTTTGCGGCACTTTCGCAGGAATGACATCTTTTTTCGTTTTTTTCAACAGAGCCCCATCCAGTCTCGGGTTCTTAATATTGATCTATTTGTGCGTCGCTATTGTGACAGGCTCCTTATATGCCCTGATAATGTGCTTCGAGCACAAGCTCCCGAAACGATCGTTTAGCGGGTATGGGGGGCGTCTGGGTGCCATCGCGTTTATCGGGTCTGCTGCATGCCTTCTGATGACGGGGTTGCTGATCCGGTTGTGTTCCGGTGATTTTGAAGTGGTGGTACTCAAAAACAGCGCCACATTCAGTGAGAAGGCCCCGCTGGTCATGATTCTTGCCAGTGCGCTTGGTTCGTTTATAACAAGAGTTATAGCCAAAGATATAAGCGCAACCATCCCCGGATTGAATGTCGTCTTGAGTGCTTCGGTATGTGGATTTGTAGGCGGGATAGTTTTCCTATGCCTGCCCACGTTGGGCCCTATAGCCAGTATGTATTGGTATGCGGGTAACTTTGCCGGGATGAGTTCAAATTCAATTCTGGATTCTCATACAAGGATCTTACTAGCGGGGGCAATAACGGGCGTCTTTCTGGCGGGACTTCACTACTATGGAAGCGGCGTTGGCGGCCTTTTAGGGTTTTCTGCTTTCTTGGCCGTCATCGTTTTGAAGTATTTTCTGCGCTTTGCACTTCGCGAGGGAATAGATAGTTTTCACGAGATTCATGCCGGAGATGGGAAGACCTTAGCCTTAACTCGATAAATGCTTCATAAGCTTTGAAGCGGAGTTGCTGTTCCTCTGGCTCCCGTCGCTGGTGTATTACCAGAAGAGACGGTCTCAATTGTGCTGATGAGAGGCGGCTCGATAAGCGTCTTTTCCCCGGTAGCCTCATTAACGATGAAGAACACGTAGTCGACGGATGCAGGGTTCTGCACGACCTTCTC